>Ga0209582_1000006_pt1 | contig 387828 bp, 359 predicted proteins | sample KloWWTmetKNB5Kit_FD_187176 | JGI IMG/M metagenome (GOLD analysis project Ga0209582, IMG submission 187176) | Active sludge microbial communities from Klosterneuburg, Austria, studying microevolution and ecology of nitrifiers - Klosterneuburg... | ecosystem: Engineered > WWTP > Aerobic digester...
ACAGACTGAGCATTGGTGTGCAGTCGTTTGAAGAAAAGAGGCTGCTGTGGATGAACAGAAGTCATACTACAAAACAGGCAATATTTGCTATTGAGTCTGCACTGCAAATGGGATTTAATGTTAGTGCCGATTTAATTTTTGCCTTGCCTGAAATGTCAATAGATGAATGGCAAAGACAGTTGCAGAAGATGATAAGTTTAAAACCACATCATATTTCTGCCTATAGTTTAACACTTGAAGAAAGAACGGTTTATCATCATCAGGTTGCGAAGAAAAAAGTCAAGGAGTTAGATGATGTTAATTCGGAAGAGCAGTTTTTGCAGGCACATCAACTGTTGAGCAATGCAGGGTATCATCACTATGAAATATCGAACTACGCAAGTGCCGGACACGTTGCCTTACACAACAGCAGCTATTGGAACGGTAAACCCTATTTAGGTCTAGGACCATCGGCTCATAGTTTTAACGGAAAAATGCGGCAATGGAATGTCAGCAACAACACTGCGTATATTAAAGCATTGAGTGCAGGAAAACTTTCTTTTGAAAGTGAAGTGCTGACAGAGGTTGACCGATACAATGAATATGTGATGACAGGCCTGAGAACAGATAAAGGCATTGAAGAAAAACAATGGAATGAATTAATGCCGTCATTGTATAAAGAGAGTTTGCAGAAAGAAATGAATGAGTTGGTTAATCAGCAATTTTTAGTTCGTGATGCTTCTCGTATATTTATACCCTTGCAGCATTGGTATAAAGCAGATCAGTTAATCAGCAGGTTGTTTGCAACAGAAAATAGTTAAAAGAAATGATTGCACATTTAAAAATAGGAGACGAAGAGTATTCAGCTAAGCTCAATGAGCCAATAGATATTTCTATTCCATTGCACTCCGGCAATGATAATGTTAATGCATGGTATGCACCTCCACCGGAAATTGTTCCTGTGCGCATGGATAGTTGGGTAGGCGAAGTGGCGCAAGGTGCATCAGTAAATTTCAGGAATGTGTTTTTTAACCCTCATGCACATGGTACACATACAGAGTGTGTAGGACATATCACCAAGGAGTGGGTTTCGTTAAATAAAGTATTGAAACAATTTTTCTTTTCTGCAAAGCTGATAACGGTGTTGCCAATGATTGTTGATGGCGATATGATTATTACCAAGGAAGATGTAGTTCAGGCATGGAAAAACTGTGGTGCCGAAGCATTAGTCATTCGTACATTACCTAATGACAACAGCAAACAAAGCAGACATTATTCAAATACCAATCCGCCCTATCTGCATCATGAAGCAGCAGCGTGGATGGCAGAAAAGAATATCAAACATCTGCTACTCGACCTTCCCTCTGTTGACCGCGAACAGGATGGAGGAAAGCTGCTTGCACACAATGCATTTTGGAGTACAGGAAAAAATATTCGTTATGATTGCACTATTTCGGAAATGATTTTTGTGCCCGACCATATTGCCGATGGACTATATTTGCTCAATATTCAGATTACTGCATTGGAGAATGATGCAAGCCCTTCCAAACCACTATTGTTTCAGTTGACTAAAAAATAAAATGTGTAGAGATGAAAAAACTGCTTAATTATTTCTTTCAGGGATTGTTGGTTGTTGTACCTATTGCTGTTACCATTTTAGTAATCTATAAAATCATAACCTGGATTGACAACCTGTTGCCTTTTCAGATTCCGGTTAAGTTGCCCGGCATTGGCGAAGTGAGCATTCCCGGACTTGGCATTCTTACCATTGTAGTTGCTGTAACTGCTTTTGGTTACTTAGCTAAATTTTTTGTTGCTAATCCTTTTTTTGTTTTGCTCGAACGCATGTTGGAGCGAACACCGTTGTTAAAAATTATTTACACTTCAGTAAAAGATCTGATAGAAGCATTTGTTGGAGAGAAAAAACGATTTAATCAGCCTGTGTTGGTAACGGTAAATAAAGTGTCGGGAGTGCAGCGCATTGGTTTCATCACACAAAAAGATTTATCGGTGCTTGGCATCAGCAGTAATAAAATGGCTGTTTATCTTCCTTTCTCCTATGGTTTTAACGGGCAGTTGGTGATAGTGCCTGCAGAGAATGTAGAGAAGATTGATGCATCAGGAACAGAGATGATGAAGTTTGTAATTTCAGGAGGTGTTACAGAAGTAGATTAAACAAAGAACTATGAATATTTTTCGGTTTGCATTATTTGCAGCAATGTTAATTTTAATGGGGTCAGGTGTTTGTGCACAGGATTATTTTATTCCATTAAATAGAGAGTGGAACCTGCGCTATGAGCCTTTTCTTCAGACAACAAAAAGCAATAATGTTCACACTTCAATAAAGCCATACAGACATGATGAAATTATTGCTGTTGCAAACATTGATTCTGTTGACACAGCAAATTTCCCGATAAGTCGTTTTTCAAAAACCTTAGTCGGACGAAAAATTTTTAAAGAGCATTTAGTACAAATCAAGGATGATGACTTTCTGATACATGCCGATTTTATTTTTGAAGGACGCATTGGCAAAGACCTTCCGGAAACAGAAACATTATTCACTAATTCAAGAGGATTCTGGCTTGGCGGAACGGCAGGAAAAAGATTTTCTTTCTCTACTACATTTTTCGAAAATCAGGCAAGGTTTCCGTCATACATTGATACGTTTGTTACACGCTACAACATTATTCCCGGTGAGGGGCGCATAAAAAAACAATATGGCAGCTATGATTATTCCAACGTTACAGGAACTATATCATACACCATCAACAGACATTTTAATGTGCAGTTTGGACACGATAAAAATTTTATTGGCGATGGTTATCGCTCTTTGCTTTTGTCTGATAATGCCAACAGCTATCCTTTTCTGAAAATTTCAACTACGGCATGGAAGGTTAAGTATGTAAATTTGTTTACCGTACTCACCGACCTTCAGTTTCCTGCACCTAATGACATTGCTTTTAAAAAGAAATATGCATCATTCCATTATTTAGACCTTAACATCGGCAAACATGCATCGTTCGGAATTTTAGAAAGTGTTGTCTGGTCGGGCGACTCGGCACGTGGGCAGGGTTTTGACATTAACTACATGAATCCTTTTGTATTTATTCGTCCTGTAGAGTTTTCAATAGGTTCGCCAGATAATATGATGCTGGGTTTTAATCTGAAAGTAAAGTTGTTTTCGAAATTGGTATTTTACGGACAGTTGATGTTGGATGAATTTAAACTATCGGAAATAAGAGACGGCAATGGATGGTATGCTAACAAGCAAGCATTTCAGTTAGGATTAAAGAGTTATGATTTGCCGATTAAAAATCTTGATGTGCTGACAGAGTTTAACTATGTAAGGCCGTTTACTTATTCGCACCGTACAACCTTTACAAACTATGCACATTTTAATCAGTCGCTGGCACATCCTTTAGGATCAAACTTTTATGAGTCGATGTCTTTGATTAACTACAAGTATAAAAATTTTATTTTCCGTTTTCAGTTTAACTATGCTGAGACTGCAAGCGATACAGGAAATGCAAATTTGGGCAACGACATTTTCAAGAGCTACGAAACCTACACTTTTGCTTATGGTAACAGAATGCTTCAGGGGCAACGTCACAACCTGATTTATAGCGACATCAGAGCAGGATACTTAATTAACCCACGTACCAACTTATGTTTTGAGATTGGTTATAGCTATAGGAGAATGACAACCAATAGTGAAGCAGCCACCACAAACTGGGTTTATGCAGGTATCAGGACAGCACTTTTTAACCGTTATCATGATTTTTAATTACACCTATATTTACAGTTGTTTTACCTGAAAAAAACTGCTATTGGCAAAATAGTACCTTTGTAGTAAATATTGAGAGATACATTTGAGCCAAACAGATTACGCACCATGATTAATATTGCTTTTAGTTGTATTACCGCTTTTATTATTACCTTTCTTGCCATACCGTCAATTATTAAGGTTGCCGTAATAAAAAATCTTTTTGATGAACCGGGCGGACGTAAGGCACATAAGGCAAGTGTTCCAACCCTTGGTGGCTTAGCCATTTTTGCCGGTGTTGTTTTTGCATTTACTTTCTGGTCTGCGGGGTTTAACCTTCAGGACACACAGTACATTATTGCAGCTTTGATAGTGATGTTTTTTATCGGAATAAAAGATGACATTGTTGAACTTCCTGCAATGAAAAAACTTTACGGACAGATAGTTGCAGCTGTTATTATAGTCTTGTTTGCCAACATCCGCATTACAGGTCTTTATGGAATTTTTGGAATAGATCAGGTGCCATATTGGTTCAGCCTTTTGTTTTCAATGTTTACCATTCTGCTTATCATCAATGCTTTTAACTTGATTGATGGTGTTGACGGACTGGCAGCAGGCATTGGTGCTATTGCAGCTTTTACTTATGGAATTTATTTCTACAACTATAATGAGATAGCTCTATGTATTCTTTCGTTTTCATTATTCAGTTCGTTATTAGCTTTCTTGGTTTATAATTTTGCACCTGCCAACATTTTTATGGGCGATACGGGTTCTTTAATCATTGGGTTGATTTTATCTATCCTCACTATCAAGTTTATTGAAATGAGTTTTGCACCACGTCCGGAAAACTTTCCATTTCAGAGTAGTCCGGCTATGGCAGTTGCCATTTTGGTGTTGCCTTTGTTTGATTTGCTCAGGGTATTTATTGTCAGAATTTTAAACAAGCGTTCACCTTTTCAGGCAGACAGACTTCATATCCATCACCTGTTGCTCGATATGGGTTTAAATCACCGCGAAGTTTCCATTACACTTTACTTGGTGAACATAGGCTTTATACTTGTGGCATTGGCATTACGCAGCTTTGGCGCATTGGCATTGTTGTTTGTTATTAGCTCTTTAGCCTTGATTTTGAGCTTGGTGCCCTACTACTTAAAGTATCAGGCAGGCCGTTCAGGGGCAGTTTCAAGGTCAACCAAGTAGGGCATTAATACCCTATTTGCCTCACTTACATGAAAAATTGATATAATTATGTAAGCATTTCCCCAAAAAGTAAACATTTTTTTTATTTTCGTCCGAACTTGAATAACAGGCACTTTTCCGGACTCTCTGCCTGCTAAATTAATTATCATGCGACTAAAAAAACTGGTTTACTCCATTGCTCTTTTATTGCCGTTCATAGGTAATGCTCAGGTAGTTGAAAATGCACAACCTCAATCCGGTGACCCTATAGCTGCCATGTTGGACAGTTTGGTGTCTATTCGTAATGTTGTGCGACTGAGCGAAACAAACCTTCAGCAGCCTCCTGTTTTTAGTGAGAACGATGCTGTGCTTTCTGATGCTTTTATTCAGGAAAGGATTTCAAAAATTTCGACACCTATACCGTTAACCTATAATTATCAGGTTAAAAACTACATAAATCTTTATGCCTCACAACGGGCACAACTGACTTCACGTGTAATGGGTTTATCGCGTTTGTACTTTCCGTATTTTGAACAAATGCTGGACAAGTACAATCTTCCTGTTGAATTAAAATATCTGGCAATTGTTGAATCGGCACTTAACCCGACAGCAGTATCGTCAGCAGGTGCAACAGGTATTTGGCAGTTTATGTTCAACACCGGAAAAATGTATGGCCTGAACATTAACTCCTACATTGATGAGCGCAGAGATGTGCGTTTGGCAACAGATGCAGCATGTCGCTATTTTCAGGATATGTATGCTATTTATGGCGATTGGTTGCTGGTGATTGCATCGTACAACTGTGGGCCGGGAAATGTGAATCGTGCTATTGCGCGTGCAGGCGGCAGCAAAAACTTTTGGGAGATAAGTCGTTTTCTTCCTGCAGAAACAAGAGGTTATGTACCGGCTTTTATTGGTGCTACTTATGTGATGTATTATGCTAAAGATTATAACATCACGCCCACAAAACCTTCATTCACTTATTTTGATGTGGACACTGTTGGTGTAAAAAATAAAATTTCGTTTCGTCAGTTGAGTCAGACGCTAAACATACCTTATGATGTGATTGCATTTTTGAATCCTGTTTACAAACGCAACATGATTCCCGGTGAGGGCAACAGACTTTATCTGCCAACAGAAAAGATAAGTATGTACCTGGCTAATGAAGAAGGTCTTTATGCTGCAAGTGGCACAGAGTTGCAACCATCATCGTTTGCTATTGCTGATGATGTTGGTTATGTGCAGGTGAAACAACATGTAAAAGTTCGTAAGGGCGAAAATCTCTTCACCTTTGCAAAAAGAAATGATTGCTCTGCCAAACAAGTAAAGAAGTGGAATGGTTTAAGGTCGAACAATATTAAAGCAGGACAGAAATTAGTTGTCTATGCAACAATAAAGCAAAAACCTGCACCGGTTGAGAATACCACTGCAACTGCTGCAAATGATAAAACAGACTCGGCTAATGTAAATACAACAGTTAAAGCAGATTCATCATCTGACTCTGAAACAGGTGCTGTTACAACTGAGAGCAAAACAACTCAGGTAAGCCAGGCACAAAGTGCTGCATCAAAATACATTATTCATTTAGTGCAGCCGGGTGATACACTTTGGAATATTGCAAAACGCTATGAAGGTGTTACTGTAGAGCTATTGAAAGAGGCAAATAATTTTACACCTAAATCAACACTTAAAGTAGGAAGTAAAATAAAAGTCCCTACAGAGAGTTAATTTTCAATTTCGGTTTTTTTAATGGTTGTTGTCTTCAATATGCTGACGGAATTCGTTTTTAATATCCTGCAGTGCAGGTGTGAGGAATGTTGAGGTTTTTAGGACAGGATCATAGAGTTTAGATTCTTTTTTTGTCTGACTATTGATAAAGTTGAGATGTGGTTCGAGAGATTTGAGCAGCCACAGGAACACACTCAGCACCAAAGCATATTTAAGCAAACCAAATACACCACCAATAATTTTATTGAAAAGATTGAGGTCGCCTGCTTTGAGAATACCTTCGAGCAGACGGGCATAAAGAATAAACACTGCCATAATGATTCCGCTAATAATAAAGAAGCCTACCCATGCAGGCAGGGCACTGTCTTTGTTTACTAATTGAAAGAGCCAGCCTTGCACAACGCCTGAAAATTTGAATGCAACATAGATTCCGGCAATGAGACCGAGTATCATGGCAATCTCATAAATAATGCCGCGAGTGAAACCTTTGTATGCTCCCCATAATAAGGGCACGGCTAAAAACAAATCGAGAATATTCATGCTATGGAATAGTATGCTCAAAGTAAGCGATGCTGTTGTAATCTACAAACAGCATCAGCAGAAAATACCAAACAATAAATTGTTGAAAGGTGTTGGTTAAACCAATGTAATATCAAACTGAACCAGATCAATAAACTCCTGAATGCGTTCGTTGAGTTCGTCACTATCGAGGTTCATGATTCTTTCTGTGCCAAATTTTTCTACACAGAAAGATGCCATTGCAGAACCGTAGATGATGGCACGTTTCATGCTGCTGAAAGAGATGTCGCGGGTTTTTGCAAGATAGCCAATGAAGCCACCGGCAAAAGTGTCGCCAGCACCTGTGGGGTCGAACACATCTTCTAATGGCAGTGCAGGAGCAAAAAATACTTCGTTGTTGTGGAAGAGGAGTGCGCCATGTTCGCCTTTTTTGATGATGAGATATTTTGGTCCCATGTTTAGAATTTTCTTGGCAGCTTTTACCAAAGAATATTCGTTGGTGAGTTGTCGTGCTTCGGCATCGTTGATGGTGAGCACATCAATCATTGAAATGTTTTTGAGCAGATCGTCCATGGCCATATCCATCCAGAAGTTCATGGTGTCCATGACGATGAGTTTTGGACGTTTGCGCAAACGCTCTATTACCTGCAACTGAATTTTGGGCATGAGGTTACCGAGCATGAGGAATTCGCAGTCCTGATAACTTTCGGGAATAATGGGGTCGAAGTTGGCAAGGACGTTGAGTTGTGTATCTAAGGTGTCGCGGCTGTTCATGTCTGTATGATAGCGGCCACTCCAGAAGAAAGATTTTTCGCCTTCGATAATCTGCAGACCTTCTGTGCGTATGTTGTGGTTGTTAAAGTCCTGAATGGTGCTTTGCGGAAAGTCATCGCCAACAACGCCAACAAGATTTATTTTAGGAGCAAAGTAGGAAGCTGCAAGTGAGGCATAGGTGGCAGCACCACCAATTATTTTATCGGTTTTTCCGAAGGGTGTTTCTATTGCATCGAAGGCAACGGTTCCAACAACGAGTAATGACATGATGTGAGTTTGAAAATTTTGCGCAAAGCTAATACTATTATCGGTTTTTGTGATTGTGTTTTGTAAATGAGTTGTTGCGGCAATGCAATTACACGAGCTAATATTTCTTCATTAAAAAAATAAGGAGATAGATGTATCTTTAAACCTTAATCTTTTAATACATAAAAATCATGTTAGAACAATTATTAAATCTTGTAAAAGAAAATGCCGGAGAGGCTATCATTAACAATCAGGCTATTCCGAATGAACAGAATGATGCAGCTATTAGTCAGGCTACGGAAGGCATTATAGGCGGATTGAAATCGCAATTGGCATCGGGCAACATTAGTGAAGTAGCACAATTTTTAGGCGGACAGAATAATGCAGCAACAACGGGTGTTACGAATGCCATTTCATCGCAGGTGTCGCAGGGGTTGATGGAAAAATTTGGTTTGTCGGGAAACAGTGCAGGTTCTATAGTGTCGTCACTGATACCTGTTGTGTTGAGTAAGTTGGTTTCTAAAACGAATGATCCTAACGATAAGAGTTTTGATTTGAATAGTATTTTTAATCATTTGAGTGGTGGCAAAACACAGGGAATGGATTTGTCGAACATATTGGGTTCTGTGACTGGTGGCAATGCAAGCGGAGGCGGAATAGGTAATGTGCTTGGCTCTGTGATGGGTGGAGATAAAAATTCTGCACTAGGTGGACTGATGGATATTTTTAAGAAGTAAGGAAAAACACCTTAGTATCAACATTAATTATTAATCCCTTCGGTTTTATCAAATTGATTTTACTGAAGGGATTTTTTAATTCTAAATTTTTAAATCTACACCCAAATATTTCAACTTTCAAACATTCCAACTTTCAAAACTCAAATCTTTAAATGCAAACGTCCGATGGCAATGGTCATTCTGCTGATGCAAACGGGTTGCTGTTTTTCGTTTAGAATTTCTATTGTCCAGACTTGTGTTTTTTTTCCAAGGTGGAAGGGTTTTGCAGTACCATAGACGAAGCCTTCTTTAACAGGTCGCACGTGGTTAGCATTTATTTCCATACCCACACAGGTTGCGCTTTTGTCTTTGAGTGTGAGAAATGCACCCAAGCTTGCCAGCGACTCTGCAAGAACACATGATGCACCACCATGCATGATACCTTTTGGTTGCCGTGTGCGGTTGTCAACAGGCATTTTGCCTTTTATAGTGTTATTTTTTATGGAGGTGATTTCGATGCCTATGTGGTTGAGCATTGTGTTTTTTCCCATCAGTTTTACTTCCTCCAGTGTATAACTGCCAAAAATTGAATCCATATTTTATTTTTATTTTTTTTGTTTAGGTGGAAAAACCGTGCGGTAGATTTCGTCCACAAAAATTTTAAGTCGCAGAATGTATATTGGTGATGATAGATTGTCTTTTAGCTGATGGTTGTTTTTGAGCATGACACGATAGCCCACGCCAAAGCCCAGGCCCACCCAACGGATGAGTTTATAGTGTCCGGTGATGGCAGGCTCGAAGAGAATGATGTTGCCCTGCAAAGCTTTGTTGTTTGCTTTTTTTCCGTCAGGATATTCGTAGTAGCTTGTGCCGAAGCCAAAGTGCATGGGTACGTTGACCTGCCAGGGGCCGTTGCGGTAGATTACATATTCAATGCCTGTTGTAAAATAATTACTTCGCACTTCGCCACGATAGTATTTATTTGGTTTTACTTGAACGCTGTCAACCACATCAGTAAACAGTTTCATGTAGCCCATGCTGAATTTTACACGTTTGCCGAAATCTAAACCTGTTTTGAAACCGATGGCATTGGCACCGCGGCTGCGAACGAAGGAGTTGTAGCCGTCTAACTGAAAAAAAGGTTTTGGTCTTTGTTTAAATAAATAGGCCAACGTGTCGCGTAGTTGTGCATGCACGTTGCCACTGCATGATAACAGAACGAATATGGTGAGCAGCGTGTATTTTATTTTTTTGGAAGACATGGTTGAGCCGACAGAACAAAAATATAAAGGTGTGTTGTTTTATTTCTGAAATATTAATTTGCTTACTAACAATTGCAATTGAATTACGGAACTGATGCAGGTCAGTGCGTATGAAGGCAGAAGTGTGTTTATCTTTTATAACTTTGCACAAAGAGTGTTTGTCAGGATTTATAAAAATGCTGAGTTTTAAAAAAGTAAATAATGAAAGTAGAGATTAAAGTTCCAAGTCCGGGTGAGAGCATTACGGAAGTACAGATTGCACGCTGGATAAAAAAAGATGGCGATTATGTTGAGCGCGATGAAGAGATTGCAGAAATAGATTCGGACAAGGCAACGCTGTCGTTAGTTGCCGAAGCTGATGGTGTTTTGAAAACCCTTGTTGGCGAAGGAGAGAATATTGCAGTTGGCTCTGTTGTGTGTACGATAGATACAGATGCAAAGCCGGTTGCAAAAGCAGAACCTAAGAAAGAAGAAAAGCCAAAGGAAGAAAAACCAAAAGAGGTAAAACCTACTGTGACAGTTGCATCAGCAAAAGCAGAAGGCTATGCTGCAGGCACACCGTCTGTTGCTGCTGCTAAGATGATGAAAGAAAATAATGTGAAAAGTGAAAGTGTGCAGGCAACAGGTAAGGGCGGACGTATTACAAAAGGAGATGTGTTGCAGTCGTTACAAACACCTGCTGCCACACAAGCGGCACCACAGGCACGTGAACAACGCAGAGAAAAAATGACAATGCTGCGTAAAAAACTTTCGCAGCGTTTGGTTGCAGTAAAACAGGAAACGGCAATGCTTACAACTTTTAACGAGGTTGATATGAGTGCCATTATGGACATCAGAAAAAAATATAAAGATGTTTTTAAAGAAAAGCATGGAGTAGGTTTAGGCTTTATGTCGTTTTTTACGAAAGCTGTTTGCGAGGCGTTAAAATCTTTTCCTGCAGTGAATGCACAAATAGACGGAGAAGAAATTTTGTATCACAACTATTGCGATGTGGGTATTGCAGTGAGTGCGCCAAAAGGATTGATGGTTCCGATTATCCGCAGTGCAGAAACTTTGTCGCTTGCACAGATAGAACAACAGGTGATAGACCTTGCTACCAAAGCCCGCGACAGTAAGCTGACGATAGATGAAATGACGGGAGGAACTTTTACGATAACTAATGGTGGTGTGTTTGGTTCAATGCTTTCAACACCAATTATTAATCCGCCACAGAGTGCCATTTTAGGAATGCATAATATTGTTGAGCGTCCTGTTGCAGTGAATGGAGAGGTAGTTATTCGTCCTGTAATGTATGTTGCATTATCTTATGATCATAGAATAATTGATGGCAGAGAGTCTGTTGGATTTTTAGTTAAAGTGAAGCAGATGCTTGAAGAGCCTGCAAAAATGTTGTTTGAAGGCAACGACCCAATTAAAGTATTACTACATTTGTAACCACTTTTCTTTTACCAATAAACAAAAAGAGGCTGCCTGAATCAGGCAGCCTCTGCTATTTTATTTTGTGATGTAGTTACTCCACAACTTTCATTTCGTCAACAATGTGTTTGGCTCCACCAAATTTGTCAATGCAAAACAAAACATATCTGATGTCAACACAAATAGTGCGTTTGTATTCTTCGTCATATTTAATATCGCCACTCATAGCTTCCCAGTTGCCATCGAATGCAAGTCCGATAATTTCGCCATTACCATTGATAACAGGACTTCCGCTGTTGCCACCTGTAATGTCGTTGTTTGTGAGGAAGCAGGTGTTTAATGTTCCGTTGCTGCCATAGCGACCGTAGTCTTTTTTGTTATACAGCTCAACTAACTTTTCTGGAACTTTAAATTCTGTATTGCTGTTATCCATTTTCTGCATCACACCTTCAATGGTTGTAAAGTAGCTGTACTTAACAGCATCGGCAGGATCGTAAGCACGCACAGAGCCATAGCTTAAACGCATGGTGCTGTTGGCATCGGGATAGAGTTTTTTATCAGGCATCATTTCGCGAAGGCCTTCAATATACAATCTGTTGTTGGCAGCTAAGGCTAAATCAATGGTGCGGATAGGAGCACGGAAGTTGTCATCATAAAAACTCAACTGTGTGTTTATGAGTTTAAATGCTGGATCGTTTTTAAGTTTCTTTGCTAAAGGATTTTCTAAGAATGCAAGCACTTTGTTTTTGTCGGAGAAAATACTTTTTGCAAAAACTGCAGCAGCCATTTTGTTGTAGTCGCCTTTATATTTCTTAGCCATTTCTGCAAAGATGGGTGACTGCTGATCTTTTGCAACGTCATCGGCAAACGATTTTACAAGAACGGCAAAAACTTTTTGGTCAACACCGGCATCGTACTCTTCAAAATAATCTTCTACTCTTGATTTAAGCATTGCTGCTTTTGCTTTTATATCATCGGCATTTGGTTCCTTCTCGTTAAGCGCTTTGTCTAAAGCAGAAAACGAAAATGCATAACGCAAAATTTCTGTTCCCATTAATGCCTCTGAAGTATAAACACGCAGCTTGGCATATTTTCTGGCATTGTCATAAGATTGCTGAAGGTTGCCCATCACAAATCCATAGTGCAGTCTTCTTTTTTTATCGGCATTAACCCATGTAGTGAATTGATTTTCGAGGTTGCGTTTTTGTTCAACAACTTTCATTCTTTTTAATTGCTTCTGCTGACCGATAAAATATTTCCAGTAGTTGCTTACCTGATTGCGCTTAGCCTGATATTTTATTCTTATAGCATCATTATCTGCCATTGCATTGTTGATGACATCTAATCTTTTGGTACGAAGTTTCACTAACGATGGACTTGTAATGTCAAGACCATTTTCAATGCTGTATGAAGTTGCATAACGATCGGTGCGACCGGGGTAGCCCATAATCATAGCAAAATCGCCTTCTTTAACACCTTTAATGCTGACAGGAAAATAGTATTTGGATTTTAACGGAACATTTTCTTTAGCATACTTTGCAGGTTTTCCATCGGGAGTTGTGTAGATACGAAACATAGAAAAATCGCCTGTCTGACGTGGCCACATCCAGTTGTCGGTGTCGCCACCAAAGTTACCAATGCTCATTGGGGGTGTTCCAACCAAACGCACATCTTCGTATCTTTCGTAAACAAAAAGAAAATATTCATTGCCACCATACATTGCACGCACATCGGCAGTATAAAACTCATTACCTGCAGTTGCTTCTTTAGTCAGCTTGGAATAGATTCCAGGTAGTTTGGCTTGTAAATCAGCTTCGGAAAGTGTGTCGCTGATTTCTGCCTTTACTTTTTGTGTAACATCTTCCATGCGGATAAGGAATTTTACTGAAAGACCTGGTGCAGGAAGTTCTTTATCGCGAGCTGTTGCCCAAAAACCGTTAGTCAAATAATCATGATCTAAACTACTCAACGATTGAATGTAATCAAGTCCGCAGTGATGGTTGGTAAGAATTAATCCATCGGGCGAAACAATTTCGCCTGTACATCCACCACCAAAGTGAATGATACCATCTTTCATGGATGATTTGTTGATGTTGTAAATGTCATCTGCCGTGAGCTTGAAGCCCATTTTTTGCATGTCTGCCTCATTAAGTTGTTTTAAAGTTGACAGCAGCCACATACCTTCATCGGCATGCAACATTGTAGTAAAAAACAGTGCAAAGGCTGTTAGAAACAGTCGTAATTTATGATTCATAATTTAAAAGATTTTGTGTGGCGAATATCTGTATTTTTATTCTTATAATCGTTAAAAACTTGTTAATGACAGAGGAATATTAGACGGTAACAAATTTATTCTGTTAGTTCCAAAATTTTCGCATACATTTTATGACACAAATCAGTTGTTTTCTTCAGTAACCATTCATTGGGTTTTTCGTAAATTTGACCTGTTGAAAATAGCAGCCTACATATTCAGTATATACTTTTTAGCTTTATCTGTAATGCCATGTACAGATAACGATGCATTAGATATTTTTTCAGATTTGCGTCATTCATCACAATCAACTTCTGCAAATGATGATCATAATCATGAAGCAGAAACCTGCTCACCATTTTGTATTTGTGCATGTTGTGGTCATACGGCTGCTACACAATTTACGTTTTTATATTTCACCACCTGCACTGCAGTAAGTAACGTGCAGTTTAATCCCTATAAAATTTTACTTTCTACAGAGAGTTATATAGGAATCTGGCAGCCGCCCAAAATCAGTTAATATAAATTTATGACATTGCTTTTTGCAATGTGAATTAATGCTATTGCAAAATGGCATACAATAAGTTATATGTTTAATTTTAACTGATTATATATGTTAGAAAAAATTATTTCGTTCAGTATAAAGAACAAATTAATCATTGCCATGATGACGCTGGCACTCATAATATGGGGTGTGTGGAGTGCTGGCAGATTACCAATAGATGCTGTTCCTGATATTACCAACAATCAGGTACAGATAATTACATTATGCCCTACACTTGCCGGACAGGAGGTAGAGCAGTTGGTGACTTATCCGATAGAACAAAGTATTGCAAACCTTCCTGACCTTGAAGAGTTGCGAAGTATTTCGCGCTTTGGTCTTTCGTTGATTACAGTAGTTTTTAAAGAAAATGTAGATGTGTATTTTGCACGACAGCTCATCAATGAAAGATTGAATGAGGCTGTTGAGAATATACCTGCAGGTGTAGGCAAGCCTGAGATGGGTCCTGTAAGTACAGGATTGGGAGAAGTGTATCAGTACATTATTCATCCAAAAAAAGAAAGCGAAAACAAATATTCAGCAATGGACTTGCGCACCATGCAGGATTGGATTGTTGCACGACAGCTATACGGCACACCGGGCATTGCCGAAGTAAATTCTTTTGGAGGAAAACTAAAACAGTATGAAGTAGCTGTAAATCCTTCGAGGTTACTTGCAATGGGTGTTACCATACCGGATATTTTTTCGGCACTCCAAAAGAATAATGAGAACACAGGAGGGGCATATATTGATAAAAAACCAAACGCCTATTTTATTCGGGGTATTGGTTTAATAGGTTCGTTTGATGATATAAAGAATATTGTAGTCAAACAAAATCCAAATGGTATTCCAATTCTGATTAAAGATGTAGCCGAAGTTCAGTTTGAAAGTGCAATTCGCTATGGTGCATTGACATATAATGGAGAGAAAGATGTTGTTGGTGGCATAGTGATGATGCTAAAAGGCTACAACAGTGCAGAAGTAGTGAATCGTGTAAAAGAGAAAATGAGTACTATACAGAAATCATTGCCTGATGATGTAGTTATTGAACCATTTCTTGATCGCACCGATTTGGTAAAAAGAGCAATTTCTACAGTAGAAAAGAACCTGATTGAAGGGGCATTAATAGTTATTCTTGTGTTGGTTTTGTTTCTTGGAAATCTAAGAGCGGGTTTAATTGTAGCCAGCGCTATTCCTTTGTCACTGTTGTTTGCTCTTGGAATGATGAATGTGTTTGGTGTTAGTGCGAATCTGATGAGCCTTGGAGCAATTGACTTCGGACTTATTGTTGACGGTGCAGTAATTGTTGTTGAATCTTCGCTTTATTTTCTGGAGCATAGAAAAAATATGCTACGACTTACACAAAATGAAATGGATGATGTGGTGGAAAACCGCACCAAAAGAATGATGAGCAGTGCAGTTTTTGGTCAGATAATTATTATGATTGTTTACCTGCCCATACTTAGTTTAATAGGCATTGAAGGAAAAATGTTCAGGCCAATGGCGCAGACAGTTTCATTTGCCATTATTGGGGCGCTGCTACTTTCACTCACCTACATTCCAATGATGAGTGCATTATTTCTACCCAAACAACTTTCGCACAAAAAATCTTTCAACGACAAAATGATGGATTTTTTACAAAGTAAATATACCCCGTTGCTTAACACTGCTATTCGTTTTAAAAGAGCTGTGGTTGCAAGCGCTGTTGTGATATTTGCTATTGCTGTTTTTGTCTTTTCAAGAATGGGTGGTGAGTTTATTCCAACACTTCAGGAAGGCGATTATGCTTTTCATTGCATATTACCACAGGGCACATCGTTATCACAAAGCATAGAAACTTCAATGCAATGTATGCGTGAAATCAAAAAGTTTGATGAAGTGAAAATGGTTGTAGGCAAGACGGGTAGTGCAGAGGTGCCTTCAGATCCAATGCCTACTGAAGCTACGGATATGATTATTGTACTTAAACCCAAAAGTGAGTGGAAAAGAAAAATCAGTTATGATGAGCTTGCAGATGAAATTATGGAGAAGTTGGAAGTTATTCCCGGAGTTTTTTTTGAAAAAAGCCAACCTATACAAATGCGGTTTAACGAATTGATGACAGGGATAAGACAGGATGTTGCAGTAAAAATTTTCGGAGAAAATATGGACACATTACTTTATTATGCCAATCGAGTAAATGTAGTTGTACAAAAAGTACAGGGAGCAACGGAGCCAAGTGTTGAACGTGTTGCAGGATTGCCTCAGATAGTCATCAGATACAATCGTTCGCAGATAGCAAACTATGGATTGTCAATAGAAGATGTAAACCACATTGTGAGCACGGCATTTGCTGGTGGTAAAGCCGGAGTGGTTTTTGAAAACGAAAGACGCTATGACCTGATGGTGCGTTTAGACAGTGCAAGCAGAAATAATCTGGATGATGTTGGCAGGTTACTTATACCAGTCAGTAATGGTATGCAAATTCCATTAACTCAGGTTGCTGATGTAAAATTGGAATTGGGCCCTGCACAAATCAGTCGCGAAAACGGACGAAGAAGAATAGTTGTTGGCTTTAATGTAAAAGACCGCGATGTGGCAAGTGTTGTTGAAGAGATAGAATCGCAGCTTGCAGAAAAAGTAAAATTACCCGAAGGATATTATTATACCTATGGCGGAACATTTGAAAATCTTCAGGCAGCAAGTAAAAGATTGATGATTGCTTTGCCTATTGCCTTAGCACTCATTTTTGTTATGTTGTTTTTTACGTTTAAGTCGGCCAAGCAGGCATTGTTGATTTATACAACCATACCCATGAGTGCCATTGGTGGTGTTTTTGCATTGTTGTTGCGCGATATGTCTTTTAGTATTTCTGCCGGTGTTGGCTTTATTGCCTTGTTTGGTGTAGCTGTGCTAAATGGAATTGTTCTCATCGGCACTTTTAATCAGTTAAAGCAGGAAGGTGTTGAAGATATTCTGGAGCGAATAAAAGAAGGAACAAGGTCACGACTTCGTCCTGTATTGATGACTGCTACTGTGGCATCGTTAGGATTTTTGCCAATGGCATTGTCGCAAAGTGCAGGAGCAGAAGTGCAGAAGCCTTTGGCAACAGTAGTTATTGGCGGTCTTATCACTGCAACACTGCTTACACTTTTTGTGCTACCCTTATTTTATTTGTTTTTTTCTTCAGAGAAGAAAGTTAAAGTTGAAGGAAATAATTTTTCAGGAGTAATGCCTATAATTCTTTTGATATTATCAGCTATGTTGCTTCCTACAATATCATCAGCACAAACAAATGTTACATTGGAACAAGCCATTTCATTAGCAATGAAAAACAATTTACATCTTCAGGCACAACAATTAAATGTACAATCGTATGAGTCTTTAAAGAAGTCAAGTTTTGAGTTGCCAAAGACAGAAGTAAATTTTCAATACGGACAATACAACAGTATAAAAAAGGATAATGGAATAAATATACAACAAACCATTCCGATGCCCGGATATTTTGTTACAAAAGCACGATTGAACAATGCTGAGTTAAAAGGAGCACAACTACAGCAGAATATAGCAATCAAACAAATTATCTCTCAGGTTTCGTCTGCTTATTATGAGATTGTCTTTTTACAGCAGAATGAAAAAGAGCTACAAAAATTGGACAGCATTTATTCGGGCTTTGTACAGGCAGCAACATTGCGTTACACTTCCGGTGAAAGTAACCTGCTTGAAAAAACAACGGCAGAAACCAAACGTGGTGAAGTGCAATTAAAAGTTATTAGAAATAATACAGCACTTAAAATCGCTTACTCAACATTAGAAGCACTTTTAAATACTTCAAATCTTATTGTGACACCGATAAGTAATTTCGTGCCTCTTGTACCCGATAATGTTTTGGATTCAGCTACGATTACAAACAATTTTTCTTATCAACTCATGTTACAACAAGCAGCAATTGCTAAAAGAACAAAGTCTGCAGAAGCAGCCATGGCACTACCTGAATTGAATATTGGTTATATGAATCAAAGTATCATTGGCTTTCAGGAAGTGAATGGAGCAGATGTTTATTTTAATAGAAGCAAGCGATTCACAGGGTTTAGCATGGGCATCACTGTACCACTGACATTCTTTAGTAATGTCAGTAAAGTAAAATCATTTTCATTCAGACATCAGGAATTGCTTAAAGAGGCGGAGAACAGTAAAATAGAGTTGCAAAGTCAGCTACAGAATGCATTTGCCACATATCTGCAAAACCTGAATCAGTACAATTATTTTAAAAACACTGCAATGCCAAATGCCGATGCAATAATCAACACATCAACATTAGCATACAGAAACGGTGAAATAAATTATCTTGAATATGCAGCAGCACTTGAAAATGCAACAGCAATACGAACAGGCTTTCTGCAAAGTATTCACGATGTAAATCAAACAGTCATCAACATAAATTCTTTAACCAATAAATAAAAATCAGAACAATGCAAACGATAAAGTATTATTTATATATCATATTAATTTCGCTGCTGACAGGTTCATGCAGCACAAAAAACACAACCGGTGAAGCCGAAAACCCTGTTGATGCACATGCACATGAAAGTGCAACTACAACCACACTCACTTCAGAGCAAATAAAATCTATTGGTGTCACAACAGGAGGGTTTGAAAAGAAACAATTGACAGCTTCACTGAAGGCAAACGGAATTTTAAAAGTTCCGAATCAAAATCGTGCAAATGCAACTTCATTACTTGGCGGTACAGTGAAAGAGATATTAGTTCAGACAGGAGCATCGGTACAGAAAGGGCAAACCATTGCTATTATCAGTAACAATCAGTTCATCAGTATGCAGGAAGAATATCTCAGTATAAGTGCACGTGCAGGTCTTGCAGAAGCAGATTTTGAAAGACAAAAAACGTTGAAAGAAGGTAATGCAGCATCGTTGAAAGCCTTTCAGCAGGCAGAGGCAGAACTGAAGTCATTACGTGCAAAAAAATCAGGCTTACAAAAGCAATTGTCTTTAATCGGTATTGATGCCCAGCAGTTGACTCCTGAAAATATTCAATCGTCAGTAAATATTAAAAGCCCCATTAATGGATCTGTAAGCAATGTACTGGTAAATATCGGAAGTTATCTTGAAGCAAGTAATCCTGTTGCAGAGATTGTTGACAACAGTCAATTGCATCTTGACTTGTATGTGTATGAAAAAGACCTCAACAAGGTTAAAGTAGGACAGACAATACATTTCACACTCACCAATAATCCGGGTAAAGAATACGATGCTGATATTTATGCTATCAGTAATACGTTTGAGCCAAACACAAAAGCAGTCTCTGTACATGCAACTGTTAAAGGTGACAAACATGGACTGATTGATGGCATGAGCATTACTGCTTTGATAAGCTTAGAAAACGCAACTTATTTGGCAGTACCGACAGAAGCAATCGTTTCAAATGAAGGCCAGGATTTTATTTTTATTGTCTCTGATAAAGAAGTTCCACCACAAGAGGCCGCTGCACATGACCATAGTGCACATGATCATGCAGCACATGACCATAGTGCTGAACCCGTTACAGAGTCCGGTACAGTGTTTGAAAGAATTCCTATCAGAAAAGGAACAACAGATGTGGGTTATTCGGAGATTACTTTATTAAAAGATATTCCTGCCGATAGTAAGGTGGTTACTAAAGGTGCATTTTTTATTCTGGCTAAGATGACCAATCAGGGTGAGGCACATGAGCATTGATTATTAAAAACTTAATAAAGTAACATCTGAGTAACTTATTTGGATTTGATTGATTAAATTTGACAACTGAAAGAATATATTATGAGAAATATAAAAAGCAACATCAAAAATATTTTTATTGCAACTATTATCGGATTTATGCTGCACGGATGTAGTAGTAAACCAAGCGAAACAGTAAACAGCACTAAGGTGAGTAAAGCAGTTAATGATGAGCCTGTAAACGAACCTGCAGAGCCTATTGAGCTGGATAATGGCCAAAAGTGGAAAGTAAATGAGGAGATGAAACCATTTCTTACAAATGGCAAAAACTTGTTGAATGAATACATTCAAAACGAAGATAACGACTATACAGGTTTAGCAGCAGCACTTAGTGAGCAGGATAATAAGTTGATTGAAAGCTGTACAATGGATGGTAAAAGCCACGAAGAATTACATAAATGGCTGCATCCACATTTAGATATGGTTGCCGATCTTGAGAGTACAAAAGATACAGCACAAGCTAAAAAGTTGGTGGAACAACTGAAGGCCTCTTATGTTGATTTTGAAAAGTACTTTCAATAAGTACTGAAATATTTTTTGTTTACTTAGTAAACTGCAGGCAGAAGTAGGTTCTACTGAGTGTGATAATAATGAGAGGCAAAACACTGCTATATATGACATTCGTTAGTCAGATTAAATAAACCACTTAACTCAAAAATGATAGGACGATAGCATAAATGACAGAATTTTTTAATCAACTACTTCATGAGATCGAACGACCACTTACCAATCCGGTACTGATTTTTTCTTTGATATTATTTATCATTCTGCTTTCTCCCATTTTGCTGAGGCGTTTGAATATTCCCGGAATCATTGGGCTCATCATTGCAGGAGTAATTATCGGGCCACATGGTTTATATATTCTCGAAAAAAACTCAGCAATCAATCTGTTTTCAACCATTGGTTTGCTTTACATCATGTTTATTGCCGGACTTGAACTCGATCTGAATGAATTTAAATCTCATCGCAATAAAAGTTTGGTCTTTGGTTTTTTTACTTTCATCATTCCTTTAGGTATTGGCTTTCCGGTTTGTCATTACTTGTTGTATTATGACTTTAATGCAAGTCTTCTGACAGCAAGCATGTTTGCTACACATACGCTTGTTGCCTATCCCATTGTAAGCAAGTTTGGTGTTTCAAAAAATCAGGCCGTTGCCATTACGGTAGGAGGAACTATTTTAACAGACACTGCCGTACTGATTATCCTTGCAGTAATCATGGGCAACAGCCAGGGAAACCTGAATCAGGAATTCTGGATTCGTTTAGGGGCATCACTGATTATTTTTTCTGCAATAATGTTTATTGTTATTCCGAGAATTGCAAAATGGTTTTTCAGAAAACTCGAAAGTGAAAAACATTCGCATTATATTTTTGTACTCTCTGTGGTGTTTTTTGCAGCCTTTCTTGCAGAGGTTGCCGGAGTAGAACCAATCATAGGAGCCTTTGTTGCAGGTTTGGCATTGAACAAACTGATTCCACATTCATCAGCATTGATGAACAGAATTGAGTTTATTGGAAACTCTTTGTTTATTCCATTTTTCCTGATCAGTGTAGGGATGTTGGTTGATGTTAGTGTTATCATGAATGGACCTACTGCACTCATCATAGCAGGTACATTAACAATTGTTGCAATAACAGGAAAATGGCTTGCATCTTTTCTGACACAAGTTATTTTTAAATATACATCATCGCAACGGCAACTTATTTTCGGTTTAAGCAGTGCTCATGCTGCTGCAACACTTGCCGTTATTTTAGTAGGTTATAAAGCAGGCATTCTTGATGAGAATATCCTCAACGGCACCATTATTCTTATTTTAATTACATGTATCATTGCTTCTTTTGCAACAGAGCGTGCCGCTAAAAAAATAATTGTAGAAACAGAAGATGACAGCAGCGATCTTTTAAAAAGTAGCAGTGCTTCCAATGAACATATTTTACTTCCTGTAGCCAATGTTGGTAAAATGGAAAAGCTGCTTGACTTTGCAATTTTAATAAAGGATAAAAAATCTGTTAACCCAGTGTCTGTTCTTTCTGTTGTATCTGACAATAGCGAGGCAGAGAAAAATATTTTAAAGGCAAAAAATAAATTAGAAGATTTTGTTAAACAAGCCTCAGGAACAGAAACTAAAGTTAACGTAATTACTACAATTGATCATAATGCAGCAAGCGGAATTACCCGTTGCTCAAGAGAAATTATGGCCGACATCATTGTTTTGGGATGGCCACAGCGTACAGGATTTCTTGATAAACTTATTGGTGAAAAAATTGAAAGTATATTAAACAATACAGATAAGACAACTTTAATTTGCTTTCTTGAAAAACCACTTGAACTTCATAAGCGAATAGTGGTTGCTGTACCACCTCTTGCCGAACATGAAAATGGATTTGGTTTATGGCTTACTAAATTGGCAAAGCTGGCACAGGAACTCAGTATTCCAATTCATACATATTGTAATGAAGCAACTGAAAAATCAATAAGAAAATTTTTCAGTAAAGAAAAATTAGCAGCATCACTGAGCGTTAGTTTGTTTAGCGACTGGGATGATTTTCTGGTACTGGCAAGAAATATTCATGCTGATGATTTTGTTGTTTTGGTTTCTGCCAGACGTGGTGCAACTTCTTACATGAGTATTTTAGATGGACTTCCGCTGAAAATAGAAAAACATTTTAGCGACAACAGCCGAGTTATTATTTATCCGCAACAATATGACGGCAATATTAATCTGGAAAACTATAGCGAGGTTTCAACAGAAACTTTAAACAGAGGTATTGAGGTGGTTCAGAAAATCGGTAAAGAAATTGGCTCAATGCTAAAAAAGAAAAATCAAGAGTAGATTTATTCTTGATTAATCATTTTGATTTATAAACAGGAACAGTAGAACATGGTTCGCCATACATAATACTCTTAACAACAGGTTTTAGTTTTTGTGTCAACAGCATATAAACAGCAGGCGAAAAGTTTTCATCACCACACCCTTTAATTACTATTCGTTTGTTATTATAGTTTTGAATGTTGATTTTTTCAATTGTATCAATGGTTAGCTTTTCTTTGAGTTGAGTAGCGTTACCAAAAAAAATGTTGGTGGTATGTGGCTGCAATGCTTCACTAACGAGCATAAATGCCCAAGTCGGAATAATGGCATCAACAGAACAATAAACAGCAACTGCAACGCCATCATACTGCTGCCAGTTATGTTGTCTGATATGCTCTCTGAAATCTTTTTCTTTAAGAATCATTTCCTCAAACAACCATCCTTTAATGTCAAGTTCGGTTATTGTTGTGGCAGGTATAAAATCTTTTGGATCTATCTGTAGAATACCACTGTCGGCAACGCGATTTTTAATTTCCTGTTCCATAATTACCACATTCCAAGTTCCATGCGAGCCTCTTCACTCATCATATCTTTATCCCATGGTGGATCAAAAGTTAATTCAACTTTTGCATCATTCACATCAGGAATACTTTTTATTTTTTGTTCAACTTCCAATGGCAGCGATTCTGCAACCGGACAAGCAGGTGAAGTCAGAGTCATCTTTACATGAACATCATTTCCTTCAATAATCTTTACTTCGTAAATCAATCCTAACTCATAAATGTCAACCGGAATTTCCGGATCGTAACAAGTCTTTATGGTTTCTATAACCCTGGCATATAATTCTTTTGGCTCTTCCATAAGTGCAAATTTAATGGTTTTATTGTTGTCTTGATTTTATTGCTGTTTTATTCTGATTTTACAATCAATAGAAGATTCAAAATAAATTCATGCAAAGCATCAATATTAATCCCATCTTTGAAAACTATAAAGTCAAGTAAAAGTTTTTTAAAAATAAATATTATGAAACAAATTTTAATCGTTCTCCTTACAATTGGTCTATCATTTTCATCATCAGCGCAGCAAAAAACTGTTTTGGAGGCCAATGAAAAAGTTGCTATAATCAGTTTCGAAAAAATAGAACATAATTTCGGTAAGATTAAAGAAGGTGATAAGGCCGAACATGTTTTTCTTTTTAAAAATACAGGCAACACACCGTTAATTGTTACTGACGTGAGTGTTACCTGCGGATGTACGGCAGCAGAAAAACCTGATGCGCCAATTATGCCCGGTAAAGACGGAAAAATAAAGATAGTATTTAACTCTGCCGGTAAAGTTGGTTCACAAAACCGCACAATAACGGTAAGTACCAATGCAAAAAATAAAATTACTTATTTGAAAATGATAGGTGAAGTGAGTGAAAAATAATTTCTGAGAAAATGGTTAAACTCTTTCTCCAAATTCCATCAGAAAGGCTTTCATAAACTCATGTAGTTCGCCATCCATTACGGCTTGAACGTTTGATGTTTCACAATCTGTGCGTAAGTCTTTAACCATCTTATATGGATGAAAAACATAGCTTCTTATTTGTGAGCCCCATTCAATTTTTTTCTTACCTGCTTCTGTCGCTGCCTTAGCCTCATTGCGTTTGCGAAGTTCAAGTTCATAAAGTTGCGAACGCAACATCTGCATGGCACGCTCGCGGTTGCCACTTTGCGAACGTTCTACCTGACATACAACAACAATACCTGTGGGCAAGTGTTTGAGTTGAACCTTTGTTTCTACTTTATTTACATTTTGTCCACCTGCACCACCTGAACGGGAAGTCTGCATTTCTATATCTGCATCTTTAATTTCAATCTCTATAGTATCGTCAATCAAAGGATAGGCAAACACACTGGCAAATGATGTATGACGTTTTGCATTGGAATCAAATGGAGAAATGCGTACTAAACGATGTACACCATTTTCGCTCTTTAAATATCCGTATGCAAAATCACCTTCTATTTCTAAAGTAACAGATTTTATTCCTGCAACATCGCCATCTTGTCTGTCAATTTCGTTTATGCGATAGTTCATCCGTTCGGCCCAGCGGATATACATACGCATGAGCATTGATGCCCAGTCGCAACTTTCTGTTCCTCCGGCACCGGCATTTATTGTGAGCACTGCACTCAATGCATCTTCTTCACCACTGAGCATGTTTTTAAATTCAAGCTCTTCTAATGATTTTTGAACGGAGGTATATTGCTCTTCTACTTCTTGTTCTGAAGCATCGCCTGTTTTTGAAAAATCGAATAATACACCCAAATCATCAACAGCTTGCTGTACGGCAGCAAACGTGTCTGTCCAGTTTTTTTTAAGCTTGATGGATTTTAAAATCTGTTCTGCCCTTGTAGGGTTGTTCCAGAAATCAGGTGCGTGTGTAAGTTGTTCTTCTTCTTTTATTTTAAGCAGTTTGACATCAATGTCAAAGGTGCCCCCTCAAAGCGTCCACGCGCTCCTTACATTCTGTTAATTGTTCTTGTGTCATACGGGCTGCGAATTTACGAATTAATGTTTTCCGGCATTTTCAGACTATGTTGTCTTCATCAGCGTATAGGCTTTTGCTACATCAAAAATCATAAACAAAAAATAGGCTAAGCAAAAACTAATTACAAAAGGAACTGCCATTGTTTGATTCAGAAAAATGTAGCCTACAATGATAGCAAGCATCAGAAATAATTTAAACGCTGTTGATGCCATAAAAAAACGGATGGACTCATTACCTTTACTCTTGGTAAGTCGCAAATAATGAATGACAGAAAAAAGTACGAAGAAAAATATTCCGCATTTCCACCATGAAGGATAGAAACGTGCAGCCAGAAAATCTTTCATCAAATAATAAAGCAAAATATACAGCAGGGTTATGCCGGCAAGTTGTAAAATATAGGTGATGAAACCTTTGTTCATTTTTTCTTATGTAAAAAATCTTTCAATGTTAAGTAAAGTGCAGCTGCAACAGCAATCAAGGCAAAAGTAACAGTGAATAGTGGAATTTTGTTTTGACAATATTTGTCTAAGCGGTAACCTCCATAGGTACCAATAAACATGATAGCGCCCATTTGAAATCCCATGGACGCATACCGGGCATAATCGTTAAGCTGATTTTTCCTGGAGTTTGGCTTCTGATCTTTCGACATTTTTTATGTCTTTAACCATAGGCCCCATATTACAGTTGCCTGTAAAACTTGCCCCAACTTCAACAACTAATTTGCCGGTGTTAATGTCGCCATTGATTTTTGCAGTTGACTTTAGAAACAACATTTCAGTAACGGTAGATGTTCCTTTTACTGTTCCTGAAACATCTGCATTCTGGCAAACAATGTCTCCATCCACTACTCCGGTTGTGCCAACAACCACTTTAGCTTTTGAAAATACTGAGCCTACAATGTGTCCGTCAATTCGCAAGTCGCCATTCGACTTGATTTCACCTTCTATTGAAGTTCCGGCAGCAATTAAGTTAATTGAGCCTGATGCAGTTTCACCGGGTTTAACGGTGGTGGTTTTGTTCTTCAAATTTTCAAACATGGTAAAAACTTTTAATTATGTATTGCGGCAAAGATAAAAATAAAAGTTATTAACAAAACCAAAAATTATGGATAATTAACACGGTAGAAATCAAGGTATTTGCTCAAATCCTTATCGGTAATGAACTTGTTGAAATTTTTTTCTGTAATGGGGAAAAGGGTAAAAGCACTTTTATCCATGCCTTCAAAAACCGTTTGATCAGAGTCCAACCCCTGAATATATTCCTTGCTTTGCGTGTGGTCGGGAAATGAACGCACCATCATATAGTTTTTGTCATCAACTCTTAACTCTGTCACACTCAGATTTTTCTCTTTATAGTTGCGCTGGTTAAACTGATTGATTTTTCCTTTTAATGTTGTGGCATAAGGCAGTTCAGCAGAGAAAATAATCAGCACATTATGTGGTTTGTCCGGCATAAACTCATAGATAGAATTCAGCATTTTATTGCCCTCGGCAGTTTGTGTTGTTGCCGATTCGCTGATTGTTGTATCTATTGGCGTTACGTTATTCATTTTATCAAGAATAGCTTTTGCCAATATGCTGACAGAATCTCTTGGGTATGCAGCAACAATTTTTTTCAGTGAAGCTTCGAACTGTGGGCGGGGCTGTGTATATCCGATAGAAAGTGCCTGAAGGTAGGCAAACTTTGGCGCTAATGTGCCACCGGGAAATAGTGAGTCTGCTGCCGATTTACGCTCTATGACATCTGTATATTGACGATTGAGAAAAGCCTTGTATGTATTTTCATAAAACACCTGCATGATGGCTGTCTTGCGCTGTGCATCTTTAAAATAATTTGGGTTGGTTATGATGCGTGCATATTCTGAATCGCCATAGTCATTGAGAATAATTTTTTTATAATACTCGGCTTTAGGTTCATCAAATAAAGCTAAGTAACAACGATACAGATTGTAATAAGCAGGTAGTTCATATTTATTACCCGGATATCGTTTCATCATTTCTTCCATATCGTCAGCAGCAGGCTTTGGCTGACCTAATGCTTCTTTATAAATGATTCCTGCATTGTAATATGCTTCTAATATTTTAGCATTACTTTCTTCTTTTTGCTGAGCAGTTTTTGGAATGTTGTTAAAGTATGCTTTTCTGCGTGCTTCGCTATTCAATTGTCTGATGCTGTCGTTTAATGCTTTTTGTGCCTGCTCTAAACTGTCGGCACGTGCTTGCGCTTCGGCTTCTTCTTCACTGCCAAAAGTTGCAATGGATTCTTTGCTGCTCCTACGCCAGTTATCTTCAAGTTTTCTGTTGCCCCATTTCTTGGCAAACTCCGAAAAGCCAAAACTAATGGCACTCTGATTATAAAAATACCATGAGCTACCTGTTGAATTTCCAGGCATACCATCTTTTCCTGGTTGATTTTGAAACTGACTGAACTGCATGTTAGACTGCTCTTCCTGCTCTTTAGCTTTGGCTGCCTCCTCTTCCTGTTTCTTACGCAGCGACTCTGCTTCTTCTGCAGCAATAATGTCGTCAATGCGCGAATATTGTTCTGTTTCTGAAAGTGCTCCCAATGTGAGCAGACTGTCCTCGTGTGAAATGATGTTCAGGTTTTTTATCAATCGCGACAGATTGGTTTTTTTATTCTGAATCAATGCATAATCAGGATAGTCAGAAGTGATATTGGTGGCAGCACTGTCATAATATAATTGCGCAGCACGGAAGTCAAGTTTGCGGAAACTTATTTCACCCATCTCCAGATATGAAATACCTTTTTGATTGGCGTTGTTGGTGCTTGCTGCCACAGACTTCTTTAAAAATTGAAATGCCTCTGTTGTATCTTTTTCACGCATAGAAATTCCACTCAGTGCATAATAAATCTGATCAAGATAATCCTTGTTTTTTTCATCTTTAAGCATCTTGTTCAACTCATCTTTTACTTGTTGTGCATCGGCACTGTTTACATCAAATGAACGCGCTCTGTTGATTTTTGCATTAAATGCCATCTCATACTCGGGATTCATCTTGATTACTTTGCGGTAGATTGCAAAAGCTTTGTCGTTGGAATCAACCTTCTGATATATCTGTGCAAGGATATAGCTATATCGGATTTTGTCAGCTCTCTTTGTCGCCAGATCAGCAGCTTTGGTTAATTGCTCAATAGCTTTAGGATAATTTTCTTTCTTCAGATAAAAATCTGCAGCCACAGCAGCAAAAAGAGGTTTGTACTTTGATGGCAATTGCTTTTCATTTTTTAAATAGTCGAGCATGTATTCTGCATCGGCCATTTTGCCTAACTGCATTTGTGTTTGCATCTGCCAGATTAAGCCATCAAATCTTTTTGGGTTATCTTTATAGGTAGATGCAACGTATTGAAAAGTCTCTAATGCAGTCCAGAAATCATGCTTTAGAAATTGCGCTTTACCGATTATCATGTAGTTGTCCGGTATCCAGCGGCAACGCTCTTTACCATTAATAAACATGGAGTGTCGTTGAATAACTATTGAGCTTTTCTTAATGGCCTCATCCATGTCAGGGTAAATGGTCTTGGCTTTATCGTCAGTTGCATATTTAAAAACATCAAGCACACGGTCGTAATGATCAACATGCAATGCAGACAAAGTTTTTGTACCTTCTTTCACTCTTTCGCGGGCATTAAAATAGCCGTTGTAGTGTGCAGTAAGGTTATGGTATGCCCTGTTTATGACAGTGTTCTTTTGTGTTGAACATGCTGATAGAAACAGCGTAAGGATGATAAAATATTTTACGTGATTGGATGATTTCAAAACAATATGGTTGTTGCGATAAATATTAACTTTTTCCAGCGAAAATTATTGCTCGTTTAATTATTACGATATTTGCCCGATTAAGAAGGCAAACATAACAATACTTTTTTGTTTAAACAACGCATGGCCAAGGCATCAGGCAAAGAAAAAGTCAAACTAAGCACCAAACTCCGTAATAAGTTCCGGTTAGTCATTATGAATGACGAAACTCTGGAAGAAAAGGCTTCGTTGCTGCTCTCACCAATCAATGTGGTGGTGGTGGTGGGTATTGCCATCATCACCCTCATCACAGCCACAACCTACATTATTGCCTTTACACCACTGCGTGAATATATTCCCGGATATACAGACGTTAAAGTAAAACGGGCAGCCATTGAAAGCCTTATCCGTACCGATTCTTTACAAAAACAGGTGTCTGCACAGGATTTGTACATACAAAATCTGCAAAATCTTATTACCGGTCAGTCACAGAAAACTGTTTCGCTCGATACAGTTTCTGTGCCACAGCTTTATGATACAATAAAACAATTGCTTCATTCCGAAGAGGATTCTTTGCTGAGAAGTCAGATAGAGTCGCCACAAGATTACAACCTAACATTAAACGCAGGGACCACTAAAGGTTCTATTGCTAACTTTTACTTTTTTGCGCCATTAAAAGGAGCAATAACAACACGGTTTAATCCTACAGAAAAGCACTTTGGTGTTGATGTAGTTGCCGGCCCTGATGCTGTTATTAAAAGTGCCATGGACGGAACGGTGGTCATTGCAGAATGGACTTCGCAGGCAGGTTATGTCATAGCCATTCAACACAGTAACAATATGTTTTCTGTTTATAAACATAATTCTGCATTGCTTAAAAAAGTAGGTAATGTGGTGAAAGCCGGAGAAGTTATTGCTATTGTAGGTAACTCGGGCGAATTAAGTAATGGTCCGCATCTGCATTTTGAACTTTGGTACAATGGTGCGCCTGTTGACCCTACTGATTATATAGCCTTTGAATAATTACAGCAGATTAAAGTAGTTGTTTTCAGAAAGTATTTTTTCGATTAACCTTGGATGTGGGAAATTGTTTTTGAAATCTTCGGCATCAACTGCTTTTAACTCAGGAAATTTTTTTGATGATAGTGGCTTGCTTAAATATGCCACAATGTATGATGCATTAATGTGTTGATGTGTCAGCTTATGAATATGATTTCTTCCTGATTCATATTTTTTAATACCATATTCTTTTGCAAAATTGCTAATAGTGGCTGATGAAAATTTTGTTCTGGTTTCGAACAAAGGAAACTCATAGAGGTTTTTCCAGATGTCGTTACCATTACGTTGTCTGATATAAAATTTGTCTTTGTAAAGTATTATGACAAAACAAAAGTGACGCTCTTTGATTTTAATCTTTTTACTTTTTACCGGAAAATTAAGTTGTTGCTTTTGTTGATATGCCAAACAATGAATTTGTAAAGGACATATTTCACACTTAGGATTTCGTGGTGTACAAACCAATGCACCAAGCTCCATCATTGCCTGATTGTGCAGGCCGGGAAATTTTTTATTGCCTATACTATCGGCTAATTCCTGAAACACTTTTTTTCCTTCAGTGCTATTTGGCGTAGTTTTTTCTGCAAACAATCTTGATAATACACGAGCCACATTACCATCAACAGCAAAGATAGGTTCATTAAATGCCATTGAAGCAATAGCTGCTGCAGTATAATCGCCTACACCTTTTAGTTTTTTAAGCTCAAAATAATTGGAAGGAAATTTACCGTGAAATATTTTGGTAATATGTTGTGCTGTGGCTAAAAGATTTCGCCCTCTTGAATAATATCCTAATCCCTGCCACAATTTGAGCACCTCGGTTTCTGATGCTTTGGCAAGATGCTTCACTGTAGGGAACGATTCTAAAAACCGTTTGTAATAAGGCAATCCCTGTTCTACTCTTGTCTGCTGAAGGATAACTTCGCTCAACCATATTCTATAGGCATCGTTTGTACTGCGAAAAGGCAACTCGCGCTTGTTGCGTTCATACCATAAAATAAGTTTGTTTGAAATACTCATTTGCTTTGGCAAAGAAAGTCATTATAAAAAATAATTACAGTTTAAATTTAATAGACAATTCAGTAACAACTAAATTTACTTATCATTGCCATCGCTTTTTGTTATGAAATTAATTAAAGAAATACACTCTCTTTCTCATATTGTTAGCAGAAAGAAGCACGAGAATATCAGCATTGGTTTTGTGCCAACAATGGGCGCATTACACGAAGGACATATTTCATTAACTAAACAGTCGCTGCTTGAAAATGAATTTACTATTGCCAGCATTTTTGTAAATCCATTACAGTTTAATAATCCTGATGATTTAAAAAAGTATCCTCGTACCTTAGATAGAGATATGCAGATGCTTGAAGCGGCAGGTTGTAATGCCTTGTTTGCACCGGAAGCATCAGAAGTTTATATTGAAGATGAACAACCATTGCAGTTTGATTTAGGCAATCTTGCAAACGTTATGGAAGGCAAATTTCGTCCGGGACATTTTGCCGGAGTTATCACTATTGTTCACAAACTTTTTTCATGGGTTAAACCTGATGTTGCTTATTTCGGAGAGAAAGATTTTCAGCAGCTTGCCGTTATCAGAAAAATGGCTAAAGCATTACATCCTGATATTATTGTCACAGGCTGCCCTACACTTCGTGAGCCTAATGGTCTTGCCATGAGTTCGCGCAATGTAAGATTAAGTAATACCGTTCGTCATGATGCATCCATAATTTATAAGGCAATGCAACATGCTGCGCAACTGAAAAACATACTGCCCGTTTACGAAGTTTGTTCGCAGGTGAGAAGTATGATTGAAGAAATAGCTCCTTTTAAAGTTGAGTATGTTGAAATTGCTGATGCAGTAAACCTACAGTCTTTACAACAATGGTCAGACTCACAGTCACCACGTATTTTTGTTGCAGTTTTTGCAGATGATGTAAGGCTGATTGATAATGCAGCATTGTAAATAACTACACCGTACAATGCCGTGCAAAGACACCTAATGGAAGTCTAGCTCCGGCAGTGCTTTGTAGAAAAATTTCTCCTGTCTGTCGTTTAATATTTTTACTAAAATGTTCGTCAAGCAGATTATCTAAAATTATAGATGAAAAACCAAGTGAATAGGTGTTGAGTACAAGAAAGTGATTTTCTTCAAGCAGCAACTTAACGTTGGCAAGCATTTCGTTTATCTCATCTTCTAATTTCCAGTTTTCGCCATTTGGTCCATGGCCATAAGCAGGTGGATCTAAAATAATTCCCTGATATTTTTTCCCGCGTTTTACTTCTCGTTTCACAAAGGTCATGGCATCTTCAACCAACCAGCGAATGTTGTCCAAGCCACTCAATGTCATATTTTCTTTTGCCCATGTTACAACCTGTTTTATAGAGTCTAAATGAATGATGTCGGCACCGGCAGCTTTGGCAGCAAGTGTTGATGCACCGGTGTAGGCAAAGAGGTTGAGGACTTTTGGTTGTACTACATCTAATTTTTTAACTGAATTATAAATAAAATCCCAGTTTACGGCCTGTTCCGGAAAAACACCTACATGCTTAAATGATGTTAATGCCAGCCTAAGTCGAATTTGTTTTTCATCAGGCAATGCATAGGCAATATGCCAACGGTCAGGAATCTCTTTAAGTTTTTTCCATGTACCTGACGAGCTGTTTTTAGCTATAAACTTTACATGTGCTTTTTTAAGCCAATCGGCCTCTTTTAGTTGCCTGTTCCACACAGCTTGTGGTTCGGGCCTGATGGTAATGTACTGACCAAAACGCTCTAACTTTTCAAAGTTTCCGCTATCAAGCAGTTCATAATCTTTAAAATTTTGCGGTGTAAGTAATTCCATGCAGAAGTTCATTTAAATACCTAAAAGTGTTGTAATAGCAACCTTTTTAATCGGGCTGCGTAAAAACAAGGCAATATTAAGTCTAAAAAATGATAATCAACACATCAGAGCTGTCGGGTCGTAGCATACAAGCCACAGACAAAACACCATTAAGAATTCTATTAGTTGATGATATTCCGGCTAATTTATTGACACTTGAAGGTATTCTTGAAGATGATAGCCGAATTCTTATAAAAGCTTTTTCGGGTAATGAAGCTTTAAAATTACTGATGGAAGAACCAATTGATTTGATATTATTAGACATTCAAATGCCTGACATGGATGGCGTTGAGGTAGCACAATTACTTCGTGCCAATCCTAAAACAAAGCATATACCCATCATTTTTGTTTCTGCCATTGCCAAAAGCGAACGCCCTTCACTCGAGGAGTTTGAAATCGGATCGTTTGATTTTATTCCGAAGCCATTAGATATTGAAGAGACACAGAAAATAGTTTCAATCTTTGAATTTGGATGTCGCTATAAACAAAAGTACAGAGAACAGGAAGAAAAACTGAAAAGACTGAACGATCATCTTGATAAGTTTCTTTACATCCTTTCGCATGATTTGAATGCACCACTGCGTGCCATTGAGAATCTTGTGCAGTGGCTTGAAGAAGATTTACAATCGCAGATTTCTGATGAGAGTAAGGAAAACATAGGGCTGCTTAGAAACAGAGTAACTAAGATGAAATTACTTCTTGATGGCTTATTGCGTTATGCGCGTTCCGGTAATACAAAACATCAGCACGATATTATTTCACCTGAAAAAATGATCAGACAAATTACATCTGAGCTGCAGGGTGATAGAAAGGTGTCACTGAATGTCAACTCTTCGGTTTTAGATATGAATACAGACAGGACAGCATTGCAACTTGTGTTGAAAGAGTTAATTCAAAATGCAATATCTTTTAATCCTTCCGATAAAAATACTATTGATATTTCTGTTGTAGAAAAAAATGATTCTTATGAATTTGTTATAGCAGATAACGGACCCGGAATAAAGCCACAACAACAAAAAACAATTTTCGAACTTTTTCAAACGCTTCCATCATCGGTAGTGCCTTCATCAGGTGTAGGCCTTAGCATTGTGAAAAAGGTGGTTGAAGAATATGGTGGAACGGTGTGGTTTTCACCAACAGTAAAATGTGGTACTGAAGTTCACTTTAACTGGAAAAAATCCTGAGCTTTAGAACCCTGATTGCCGTGCTTTTATTGTACTTGCACCAACTGTAAAAAGTACAAGACTGATTGTGCTAATAGGCATTAATATTGCTGCAAACAATGGCGAAAGTGTTCCACTTACGGCAAAGGCTAATCCAACAAAATTATAGAGTAAAGAAATAATAAAGCTGATGATAATTATCGTTACAGCAGATTTGGATAGTTTAATTAATTCAGGCAGTTGATGTAATGCTGCAGCATCCATAATAGTATCACTTGCAGGAGTAAAATTATTAGTGTTGTCGGTAACTGAAATTCCCGTATTGGCTGCTAGCAGCGCACCTGCATCATTCAGGCCATCACCAATCATTAACACATTTTTCTTACTATTGATTAATTCAAGAATGTAATTTCTTTTGTCTTCAGGTTTTTGATTAAATCGTAATTCGGCATTGCCTAAAAGTGTAGTTAGATTTTTTCTTTCACTTTCATTATCACCTGTAAGAACAATCAAATTATGTTTGTTATTCAGTTTTTGTGATATGGTGTTCAACCCATCACGATAAATATTACTGAAAACAAATTTGCCTTTTTTAATGTCATTAATGTTGATAAAAACTGCTGTTGCATTCTTTTCAACTTCATTGTTTACTCCTGCCCAGTCTGATGTTCCGGCTTTAATGTTTTTATTGTTTAATACTGCGCAAATGCCTTTACCGGTAACTTCTTCAAAATTATTGCATGGATAATATTTATCTGCTTGCAAATGTTGTTGCAGTAATTTACTTAACGGATGTGATGATTGCCTGAATAGCGATGATAGTATTTTTTTATCCTCATCATCAAGCGATTGACCATGATAACTTATTTCAGAAACATTATTCTTAGTTAATGTTCCTGTCTTATCAAATACAATAGTGTCGGCATCAGCAATTTTTTCGAGTACTCGATAGTTACGCATGTAGATTTTATTTCTGCCAAGAATGCGGAGGATGTTTCCATAAGTAAAAGGTGCAGATAAAGCCAGTGCACAGGGACATGCAATTACAAGCACTGCTGTAAATGCATTAATAGCTTTATGAATATCTGTATTCCACCAATAGATAGCAGCGATTGTAGAAATAGAAAATGTAACTACTATAAACCAACGACTGATGGCATTCACTAATTTTTCAAACTTGCTTATATCTTGTTTATCCCAGCTACGATTCCACAATTGTACTAAATAGCTCTGCGAAACTTCTTTCATCACCTGAAGTTCAATCATGGCACCGGCTTGTTTGCCTCCTGCATAAATATATTCACCGGCTGTATGTGAAACAGGTAGTGACTCACCTGTTACAAAATGATAATCTACTGAGGCATTGCCTTTAAGTAAAATACAATCTGCGGGAATAATTTCATTATTTCTTATAAGAATTCTGTCATTAACTTTCAAGTCATTAATCTGCACTTCTTTTTCATTTCCGTTTTTTATAGAAGTAACTGCAATGGGAAAGTATGATTTAAAATCTCTGTCGAAAGCTAAACTATCAAAGGTAAAATCCTGAAACCAACGACCAATGAGCATGAAGAAAACAAGACCACTACCGCTGTCAAAAAATCCTGAACCTGTTTGTGTTATTATTTCAAATGCACTTCGTAAAAAAATTACTGATATACCTATGGCAATCGGCAAATCTATGGAAGTGGTTTTTTGTTTGAGAGCCTGCCAAGATTTAATAAAGAACTCATTTGCACTGTAAAAAAATACGGGTAGTGCAAGCAACAAAATCAGATAGCTGAATAGTGTTTGTAATGAAGCATCAATATTATTTCCTGATGAAAAATATTCAGGAAAACTTAGCATCATAATATTTCCAGAACAAAAACCGGCAACACCAATTCTGAGAATACGGCTTCTATTTGCTTTTTTTATTTTTTTCTTTTCAATAGCGTCAAGTTGCAGTGCAGGCTCATAGCCTGTTTGCGAAAGTTTTTCTGCAATTTTTCGAAGCGAAGTTTTATGATGATCATAAACCAAACGCAATTCTTTTCGAACAAAATCAACTCTTGAGGATAGAACACCTTCATCGGCTTTCTGAAAATTTTCAAGTAGCCAGATACAACTGCTACAATGCATTGCAGGAATGTAAAAGGTGATGATAGTTTCATTTTTATCTCTGAAACTTATCAGTTGATTTTCTATGGAAGGTTCATCTAAGAAGGCAAATCGTTTTTGAACAATGTCAGACTGTTTAGTGCCAGGATTGTTGTTCAGGTTGTAATAATTACACAAATTATTTTCACGCAGAATTTCATAAACCAACTTACAACCGGTACAACAAAAAATTTTCTCATCGCTTGTGATAACCTGTTCATCACAGTCATCACCACAATGATAGCATTTCACCTTATTTACAGTATCTGTATTGCTCATAGCCTCCAACCTAATTTGCCTGACAATATTACAATTGATGAAGAATGTAGCTGTTGATATTAATTCTTGATATGAGTGATAAAAGTCATTTCAGTTGTTGTCTCGAAATAAAACATTTGCCACATTCAACTTACTATGCAAATTAAACAATTTTATAATCAGGGTCATTCGCAATTCAGCTATATTATTTCAAGCGGAAAAGAAGCGGTAATTATTGATCCTGTCAGAGATGTGGAGCACTATTTACAATACCTTGCAGATAAGCAGCTTATTTTAAAATATATTTTTGAAACGCACATACATGCCGATTTTGTTTCAGGTCACCTGGAGCTTGCCGATAAAACCGGAGCAACCATTGTTTATGGACCTCAGGTGCGTGTGGCTTATCCTTCATATAGTGCAAGACATAATGAAAGTTTTAATCTTGAAGGATGTAGTATTAAAGCTTTACATACACCGGGACATACTATGGAATCGGTTTGTTATTTATTGAATAATAATGTTGGGCAGCCTATTGCAATTTTCACCGGTGATACTTTATTTGTAGGTGATGTAGGTCGTCCTGATTTAATGAGCGGTAATAAAAATGCAGTAGAATTGTCAGAGTATTTATATCACTCTATTAACGACATCATTAAAACATTACCTGATGAACTTGTTGTTTATCCGGGACATGGTGCCGGTTCGTTCTGTGGAAAAAATCCGGGTAAAGAAAAGTTTTCTACCATTGGCGAACAAAAGAAGAGAAACTATGCTTTAAAGGATATTTCACTCGAGAAGTTTACCAATGAAATAACTACAGGCCTTAGTGTGCCACCTGAATATTTTTTTAAGGTTATGAGCATTAATATTATGGGTTGCCGCCCTATGAAAGATGTGTTTCGCAACAATCTGAATTTTCTGTCACCGGTAAATTTTAAAGCAGAAACACAACGTGCATTGATAGTGGACACAAGAAATGAATTGGAGTTTTCGAAAGCATTTATTAAAGGCTCTGTAAACATTGGTCTTGATGGTTCGTTTGCAACATGGGCAGGGATTTTGCTCGATCCCGACCATCCGGTTTTATTGGTCTGCGACAGTGGTAAGGAAAAAGAAGCCATTGGTGCTTTAGCACAGATAGGAATAGAAAATGTGAGAGGTATTTTACATGGAGGAATAAAGTCATGGAAAGATGCAGGGCAACCGGTGGACAATGTTGAAAATATTGATGCAGAAGATTTTTATTTTTTGTTTGAAAATGAAGGTTACATTCTGGTTGATTTAAGAAGCCATCAGAATTTTAATGCACAACATATAAAAAGAAGTCTGAGTATTCCATTAGATGAATTGCCACACCGTTTGAATGAGTTTAGCCCGGACACTAAATATTTGTTAGTGTGTAAGGGTGGTTACCATAGTATGATAGCAGCATCAATTCTTAAACGCAATGGGATAAATCAGGTGGTAAATATTTCAGGAGGGTTTGATGCAGTAAGTGCATTTCAACCACAGTATGTAGAATCGATATAGTGTGAACAGAAGGTTACTGACAATTTAAACAGTATTAGGTATAAAACAGGCATGACCTTAAATTTATGACAAAAGTCGCTTTATGGGTTGCTTAAAGTCATTTTTAGGTTATAATAAAGGAAATACTTTTACATCGTTAATTAAAAGGAAAGCAATAAAATTCCGGTTTGGAAATACCCTCCGGTTTAAAATAAAAAGATTTGATTTAGTGTTAGGGTTGCAAAACCGGTATGCTTCGGCTACCGGTTTTTGCTTAATAGGATTATCGTAAAAAGCATAAGTATGAAAAAAATTGTTGTTACTACTGATTTTTCGGAGTGTTCTGAAAATGCTTTGATTTATTCCTTGTCACTGTGCAAAGAGGTGAATGCATCATTGTATTTACTTCACGTTTTTCATATACCAGTTCCAGTGACCGACATGCCATATATTTCTGTTTCGTCTGAGGAGGAGGAAAAGAATATTGAATTACGTTTGAAAGAATTGATTACCCGCATAAGACATAAAACAGGTTATGAGGGTATGATACACACCATAACCGATTTTAATTTTACGGTTGATGGTATTCTGAATGTTGTTAATGATACAAATGCAGACTTGCTGGTGATGGGACAACGAGGTAAAACAACATTGGCGGACAGACTGTTCGGAAGTACTGCAACAGCAATTATTAATCTTGCAACTTGCCCTTTATTACTTATACCTGAAGGATGCAGTTTCAGTAAAATTAAAAAGATTGCAATTGCCTGCGATAAAAAAACGAGTGACAATAAAAACAAAGTATTTCATGTTGTTGAAATGAATGCTGCATTGAAGTCGGAAATGCTACTGTTTAATGTTGTTCAGGATGAAGCGGAAAAGGATAGACTTAAAGGAGAAGATTTTACTGAAATGGCTGGAAAAGAGGTGAAATTATTTTTCCCTGTACATCACGACATACATGAAGGAATTTTGCAATTTGTAAATGATAATGATGCTGATTGGTTGTGTATGTTTCCACATCGTCATAACATTTTCGAGCAGTGGTTTACCAGACTTAATTCAGGTAACATTTCGCAGCAAGTAAAAATTCCTTTATTATTAATTAACGAGTTGGTACAGTAAAAATATTGCTAAAAAGTACTTTTATGAATACGATGATTTTAAATCTTATAAAGAAGCGGTTACGATTCAATTTAAATTATGAAGCATAGGTTGACTATTCAGGCAGAGGATACTATTTTGGATTTTCAAAAAAAATTCAACAGGATTTATCCGTTTCTTAAAATTGAATTTTTTGAAAAAGCACATATAGCCAAGCAGGGAAGTCATAAAAAGGAAATGATTGCTTCAAACATGTTGTTTCGCGGATTGATAGGACGCGGAAAATCACATATAATAAACTTCAATGACGATTTTAGTATTAGCGATTTTGAAATGTTACTGAATGATCAGTGTCGGTTATATGCACAAGTATTTCGTAAATCAGGAAAGATTTGGCTTGAAACTTCAGCAACAGATTATTGGACATTGGAGCAACAAAACGAAGAAGGCAAAAGCTTAGCCAAGCACTTTAAAACAGAGTCAGAAAACATAAATGATATTGACCCTTACTAATTACTTCTTCTTTCTACATAGGTAGAAATTTTACTAAGTAATAGCTTAATAACAAATGTGAATACAACAATCTCATATTATTTGAGAATATGACTTGACTGAATTATTGGAAATAAAATTCAGGAGATTCTTCAAATCCTTAAATCTCTTCAGCCGCGGCTGAGTCGTGGCTGATCAACAATACAAAAATTTTCTACCTCTTAACAAACTTCTTGACTACCACACCTTGTGTGCTGTATGCTTTCACAAAATAAACTCCGTTTTGAAATTGACTGATGTTTATCTTTAAATTTTGTTGGTTGTTGGTTTTCTTTTCAAACAAAATTTTTCCAAGTACGTCTATTACTTGTATTTTTTCAACTGCTGTTGTGAGTTGAATATTTAATTCTGATTGAGCAGGATTTGGGAACAATTGTATGTTTTCTGCACTTTGATATGACGCTATTCCTGTTGGTAGCACAACATGCGTTGTTGCTGTGTTGGTTATTACAGGGTCATTAAAATCAAAATAAATGGCAGCAGTGTTTTGTATGCTATCATTTAATACCAAACTTGTTTTGGGTTTTATTCTGTAATGAATAAAGCCATGGCTTAACGGCTCGTTAACATTACTATCGGGCAATAGAATATTATCAAACTTAAATTCCATGTTGCGCTCATGATAAATAAAATTCATGTTTACTGGATGCGATGATGCAACATATTCTAAGGTGTTTAACTGAAGTTTATTTGTATCTAATGGATTTAAAATTTTAACGTTAAATGCTGTATCGTTTCCTGTGTTTTGAAAACGGATGATGTAATCCAAATAGGGTGGATTGGGAATTTCTGTAGTGAATAAAGTATCTCTACTTACTAAAATATCATTGGGGTCAAGTGAACCTGTGGTAAAAACCTCCCAAGAACTGTAATTACAACCGGGATTAGCATCACCGGCAACAGGCTCTATTCGTACTCTAGAATTGATAAGTGAACCAATGGGCAAACCCGTATGTACATTTACTGTAACAACAATATTACCTGACTGAAATGGTGCAAGCGAGCTTATATTCCAAACAACAGAATCGGTTGTAACAGAAACAGGAGTTACAGTAGCACTAACAAAAGAAATATTCGCATCAGGAAAGAAGATTACTGTTGGTGCAATTATTGTATTACCATTATTAACATAGGTGATTTTATAGCTTGCATTAGAACCTGTGCGAAAGTTTACAAGAGGTGTGAGTTTAATACACATATCATAAAATCCTCCCATTGGTTGAAATGCAAAATCATTTAATGAATCCTTCTGATGCATGGAATTGAAATATGCAGTGTTTACTAAAGGAATACTATTGTAATAGTTTACCATTGAAGGGTAAACAGAATAAATTCCTGTATCTAAAATGGCCACATTATAATTTCCATTTTGTTCTGAAAACGCAATACGACCTGTATTTTGTTCAGTTACCATTCTGTTAGAGAAACTTATTTCACCTGCATCCTGTACAGTATTGCTATTTGCATCTATAAATAATTTACCATTTATCAGGTTAAATTTATTTGTCAATTTCACCACCCAATAATCAGTATTCCCTTGTGAGTTTTCTGTTTTATCTCCAGAAATATTAGACTCTGAATATCCACCAATAACATAATTTCCATCTGTTGTTTGTTGAATAAAAGTTAAATCGTCATTAGCAGTTCCACCAATACTATTCTGCCATTCAATGTTTCCAATTACATCCAATTTAATCACCCAGAAATCTTTGTGATAATGATTAAGTAGAATGTCTTCTGTTTTATCTCCGGAAATACCGGACTGTGAAATTCCTCCAAGAATATAACCATCATCTGTAGTCTGTTGTATAGAATTCAATGCCTCAGAATAATATCCACCAATAGTGTTTTGCCATTGTATGTTACCAGTTCCATTCAATTTAATTACCCAGTAATCACTGAAGCCATAATATCCTTGGGTATTTTCAATTTTATAACCTGAAATATCAGAATTAGAATTTCCACCAAGAAGATATCCACCATCGGAAGTTTGGATTATTGAATTTAAGAAGTCATATTTACTTCCACCAATCGTTTTTTCCCATTGAATGTTACCCACACCATCCAACTTAACTGTCCAGTAATCATTGTATCCTATAGAGTTTTCTGTCTTATCTCCAGAAATGTCGGAATAAGAATATCCACCAAGTATATAACCACCATCAGTTGTTATTTGCATTGACTTTAAATAATCATTACTGCTACCACCAATTGAGTTTTGCCATTGAATGTTTCCTGTTGCATCCAACTTAATTATCCAATAATCGTAACCACCTTGTGAATTCTCAGTTTTATCTCCAGAAATATTAGAATCAGAGGTTCCACCAAGAATATAACCACCATCGCTGGTTTGTTTTATAGTAGATAAATTATCATCACCACTACCACCAATTGAATTCTGCCATTGAATGTTTCCAACTGCATCTAACTTAATAATCCAGTAATCATAACCTCCTATTGAGTTTTCTGTTTTATCTCCAGTAATACCTGACATTGAATTTCCGCCAAGAATATAACCACCATCAGTAGTTTGCTGAACAGAATTTAATAAATCACTTTGATTGCCACCGATGGTGTTTTGCCATTGAATGTTTCCTGTTACATCTAACTTCACTACCCAGTAATCAAAACTTCCTTGTGTACCCTCTGTTTTATCACCTGAAATTCCAGACTGTGAAGTTCCCGCAAGAATAAAACCTCCATCTGAAGTTTGTTGCATGCAATTTAAATAATCGGGTAAGCTACCTCCAATAGTATTTTGCCATTCTATTTCCTGGGCAAGGGTAGTTGTGGTAAAAAATAAAAGTAATAGAATTAATGCTCTCATGTTACTTAATTTTTTGGTTACATCAAAAGTATGCAATTCAAATGAGATAAAAAATAGTTTGGGATTTTTTTATCAGAATAAGAGAATGAATAAAAACTGACTGATTCAGAAATTTATTCTATTTATCTTCTAAAATTATTGTGGTCAACAATACAAAATCAGACTACTGGCTAAAATCTTCAAATCTAAAAATCTCCTCAGCCACGGCTGAGCCGCGGCTGAGCGATGGCTGATCAAAAATTTACTACCGCTTAACAAACTTCTTTACCACCACACCTTGTGTGCTGTATGCTTTTACAAAATAAACTCCGTTTTGAAATTGACTGATGTTTATCTTTAAATTTTGGTGGTTGTTGGTTTTCTTTTCAAACACAATTTTTCCAAGCACGTCTATTACTTGTATTTTTTCAACTGCTGCTATTTGCTGAATATTTAATTCAGATTGAGCAGGATTTGGGAATAATTGTATGTTTTCTGCACTCTGATATGATGCTATTCCTGTTGGTAGTACAACATGTGTTGTTGCTGTGTTGGTTATTACAGGATTATTAAAATCAAAATAAATTGCTGCAATGTTTTGTATGCTATCATTCAATACCAAACTTGTTTTTGGTTTTATTCTGTAATGAATAAAGCCATGACTGAAAGGCTCGTTTACATTACTATCGGGCAAAAGAATATTATCAAACTTAAACTCCATGTTGCGCTCATGATAAATAAAATTTATGTTTACAGGATGCGATGATGCAACATATTCTAAGGTGTTTAACTGAAGTTTATTTGTATCTAACGGATTTAAAATTTTAACATTAAAAGCTGTATCGTTTCCGGTGTTTTGAAAACGGATGATGTAATCTAAATAGGGTGGATTGGGAATTTCTGTAGTGAATAAAGTATCTCTACTTACTAAAATATCATTGGGGTCAAATGAACCAGTGGTAAAAACCTCCCAAGAACTGTAATTACATCCTGGATTAGCATCACCGGCAACAGGCTCTATTCGTACTCTAGAATTGATAAGTGAACCAATGGGCAAACCCGTATGCACATTTACTGTAACAACAATACTTCCTGACTGAAAAGGTGCAAGCGAGCCAATATTCCATACGACAGAATCGGTTGTAACAGAAGTAGGAGTTACATTAGCACTTGCAAATGAAATATTAGTATCAGGAAAGAAGATTACTGTTGGCGAAAGTGTTGTAGTACCATTATTAATATAGCTGATATTGTATGTTGCATCAAACCCAGAACGGAATAAAGAAACTGGTGTAAGCTTAACACACACATCATTTATAATACCATTAGGCTGAAATGCAAAATCATTTAATGAATCTACTTGTTGAATAGAATTAAAATAAGCAGTATGAACTAATGGGACACTGTTGTAGTAATTTAATGTTGCAGCAGAAACAGTAAAATTTCCTGTATCTAAAACAGATACATTATAATTTCCATTTTGCTGAGAAAAAGTAAATCTTCCTGTATTTTGTTCAGTAACCATTTTGTTAGCTACACCCATTTCACCAACATCTTGTATGGTATTACTATTATCATCAAAATAAAGGTTACCATTTATCAAGTTAAACTCATCTGTCAATTTCACTACCCAGTAGTCAAAGTATCCTTGTGAATCTTCAGCTTTATCACCGGAAATATCAGCATCAGAGTATCCTCCAAGAATGTAACCACCATCAGAAGTTTGTTGAACCGAATATAACCAATCGTCATAATTTCCGCCAATAGTATTCTGCCATAGAATATTTCCAGATGCATCTAATTTAACCACCCAATAGTCAAAATCGCCTTGTGAACTTTCAGTTTTATCTCCGGAAATACCGGAATTAGAATGCCCTCCAAGAAAATAGCCACCATCAGTAATCTGTTGAATCGAATATAGTTCATCATTTCCACTTCCTCCAATAGTATTTTGCCATTGAATATTTCCAGATACATCTAATTTAACCACCCAATAGTCAAAATCGCCTTGTGAGTTTTCTGTCTTATCTCCTGAAATGTCAGAATAAGACGATCCACCAAGAATATATCCACCATCTGAAGTTTGCTGAATCGAATTTAATATATCATCACTATTTCCGCCAATAGTATTCTGCCATTGAATGTTTCCTATACTATCTAACTTTACTACCCAATAATCTGAACCTCCAAAAGAGTTTTCTGTTTTATCAATGGATATATTTGATAAGGACCACCCTCCAAGAATATATCCTCTATCATTAGTTTGTTGTATGGACGTTAATTGATCCACAGAATTACCACCAATAGTATTTTGCCATTGAATATTACCTGTTGGATCCAATTTCACAACCCAATAATCATCCGGTCCTTGATTATCTTCAGTTTTATCACCGGAAATACTCGACCGGGAATATCCACCAAGTATATATCCACCATCTGTAGTTTGTTGTATAGAAGTTAAATAATCACTATTATTTCCACCAATAGTATTCTGCCATTGAATATTTCCAGATGCATCTAATTTAACCACCCAATAATCGAAATCGCCTTGTGAATTTTCAGTTTTATCACCGGAAATATCGGAGTTAGAACGCCCCCCAAGAATATAACCACCATCTGAAGTCTGTTGAATGGAATATAGTTCATCAAAAAAACTCCCTCCTATAGTATTTTGCCATTGAATGTTTCCTTTACTATCTAACTTCACAACCCAGTAGTCAAAGCCTCCTTGAAAATTTTCAGTTTTATCCCCGGAAATACCGGAGCTAGAATGCCCCCCAAGAATATAACCACCATCTGAAGTCTGTTGAATGGAATATAGTTGATCATGTCCACTTCCTCCAATATTATTTTGCCATTCTATTTCCTGTGCTTGCACAGTAGCGGCAAGTAAAATAAATAATAATGCTATAGTTTTCATGATGCTTATATTTTTGTTTAATCAAAAGTATGTAATTAAAATGAGATAAAAAATAGTTTGGGATTTTTTTATCAGAATAAGAGAATGAATAAATGTTAGCTTGATTCAATGTTATGCTATTCTAATCTTCTTAAAACATCATTAGTTGTTCCAATATAATGTACACCAAGTTTTATTGAGTAAAGAATATAAACAGAATAAACCATAGTAATAAATAAAAAAGCCGAAGGCTTTACCTTCGGCTTTGCTCCCCCTCCTGTCCCGATAGCTATCGGGGTCGAACCATTATTTATATTTATGTTTAAGCTTTTCAACAATCTCCGGAAACCGAATCAGATTTTCAATGTACACAACAGATTTCATCTTTTTAATATGCTTTTCAATTGCAAAAGCTTGCGTACTGTTTAATTCTCCAATAACAAATTTTAATTCCCATGGAATCCCTTTTGCTGAAAACGAGTCTGCAAACTCTTGCTTGTTATGCTGTTCTAATCTTCTTGCAACATCATTAGTTGTTCCAATATAATGTACACCAAGTTTTATAGAGTAAAGAATATAAACAGAATAAACCATAATAATAAATAAAAAAGCCGAAGGCTTTACCTTCGGCTTTGCTCCCCCTCCTGTCCCGATAGCTATCGTGGTCGAACCATTATTTATATTTATGTTTAAGCTTTTCAACAATCTCCGGAAACCGAATCAGATTTTCAATGTACACAACAGATTTCATCTTCTTAATATGTTTTTCAATTGCAAAAGCTTGCGTACTATTTAATTCTCCAATAACAAATTTTAATTCCCATGGAATCCCTTTTGCTGAAAACGAGTCTGCAAACTCTTGCTTGTTATGCTGTTCTAATCTTCTTGCAACATCATTAGTTGTTCCAATATAATGTACACCAAGTTTTATTGAGTAAAGAATATAAACAGAATAAACCATAGTAATAAATAAAAAAGCCGAAGGCTTTACCTTCGGCTTTGCTCCCCCTCCTGCCCCGATAGCTATCGGGGTCGAACCAGTTCCGATTACTATTGGAACATGATTAATAGTTGTCATTTCTTCAAAGTACTTACTGATTTTTTTAAATCAAAATTAAAAAAGCCGAAGGCTTTACCTTCGGCTTTGCTCCCCCTCCTGGGCTCGAACCAGGGACCCCATGATTAACAGTCATGTGCTCTAACCAGCTGAGCTAAGGAGGAATTTACCTCTTAAGAATTTCTGCCCTAAGACAGAAAAATGTTTTTCTTAACTCTAACCATTCCGATAACAATCGGAACTAAAGCACGTGTAATCACGAACACGTTTGTAAAGGGACGGCAAAAATAGCTTTTTTTGGTTAAAAAAAAATTTTAACCCTATTTTTTATCCTGCCCAGCCTTCTCTATCTAAACTTCTGAAGTGTATTGCCTCGGCCAAATGCTCGGTTTTTATATCAGCACTGGCAGCTAAATCGGCTATAGTTCGAGATACTTTTAATATTCTGTCATAGGCTCGTGCCGAAAGACCTAATTTCTCCATTGCAGTCTTTAGCAGTTGATTACCCTCATCAGAAATACGACAGATGTCGTGCAGCATCTTACTGCTCATCTGTGCATTACAGTAAACGCCTTCCTGCTCTTTATATCTTTCTTCCTGAATTACCCGTGCTTCAACAACCCTTTTTCTGATATCTTCGCTTTTTTCGGAGACACGTTTTTTCGATAGCTCTGAAAAAGAAACCGGTGTAACTTCAACATGTAGGTCAATCCTGTCGAGCAATGGCCCTGAAATTTTACTGAGATAGCGCTGCACAATACCCGGAGCACAAACACATTCTTTTTCCGGATGATTAAAAAATCCACAAGGACAGGGGTTCATAGAAGCTACAAGCATAAAACTGGCAGGGTATTCTACAGAAAATTTAGCTCTGGAAATGGTCACCCTGCGTTCCTCCAGCGGCTGACGCATCACTTCAAGTACTGTTCGTTTAAATTCAGGCAACTCGTCTAAAAACAATACGCCATTATGTGCTAGTGATATTTCTCCTGGCTGTGGAATTCCGCCTCCGCCAACTAATGCAACATCGCTTATGGTATGATGAGGTGACCGGAACGGACGTATAGAAATTAATGATGCCTGTTTACCCATTTTGCCGGCAACGGAATGGATTTTTGTTGTTTCTAATGCCTCATGTAATGTCAATGGTGGCAATATGGTAGGAAGTCGCTTTGCCAGCATGGTCTTACCCGCACCGGGCGGACCAATCAATATTACATTGTGCCCTCCTGCTGCTGCAATTTCCAGAGAGCGTTTAATGTTTTCCTGACCTTTAACATCACAGAAATCAAACTCACTTTTTGTCTGAGCAGAATAAAACTCATCGCGTGTATTGATCACAACGGGTTGCAAAGTGCCTTCACCGGTGAAAAAATCTATAACCTCTTTAATGTTACTGATACCATACACATCGAGCGAATCTACAATGGCCGCCTCGCGTGCATTTTGTTGCGGCAGAAAAAAACCTTTGAATCCATGTTTGCGCGCTTCAATAGCTATTGGCAATGCCCCTTTTATAGGCTGCAGGCTGCCATCGAGCGAAAGCTCACCCATGATAATATATTGCTCAATGTTTTCGGCAACTATCTGCTGACTTGCAGAAAGTATTCCCATAGCAATAGTTAAATCATAAGCCGAGCCTTCTTTGCGAATATCCGCTGGGGCCATGTTTACTACTACCTTTTTTCCGGGCATTTTAAAGCCTGTATTTTTCAATGCTGCTTCAATTCGCTGATGGCTTTCTTTTACAGCATTATCGGGTAAGCCAACATGAAAAAATTTGGTTCCCTGATCAACATTTACTTCTACCGTTATTGGTGTGGCATTGATTCCATAGACTGCACAGCCGTAAGTTTTAACAAGCATATAAAATAATAATGGCTAATTCTGTTTTTCTATTCGATAAACAAAAATAGCCATTAATAACTTTAAAAACCTAAAACATCATCCGCAAAGGTTTTTTTTCTGCGGAAAATGTGGCTAACAAAATTCTTCGTAAGCAGCTTTCAGATTCTCTGCAATCATTTCAGCCGAGCGGCCTTCAATATGATGACGTTCTACAAAATGTACCAACTCACCGTCTTTAAACAATGCAATGCATGGTGAAGATGGCGGATATGGCAGGGTGTATTTTCTGGCTTGTGCCGTTGCTTCAACATCTTGTCCTGCAAATACTGTAACCAATTTTCCGGGTTTTTTATCACCTCTTAAAGAAAGTGTTACTCCCGGACGTGCCGTTCCTGCAGCGCATCCGCATACTGAGTTTACAACCAACAGCACTGTTCCTTTGCTGTTTGGTAATGATGATTCAACATCTGAAGTGGTTTTTAATTCCTCAAAACCTACATTGGTTAATTCCTGGCGCATAGGTGCGCATAATTGTTCCGGATATGGCATTTTTAAATATTTTTTTGCAAAAGTATATAAATACTCTTATTTGTTATTCAGTTCAGATAACAGATTTTAAAGCACATTGTTTAAGTTTCTTACAATATTTTTTGACACCACAGAATTCCTGAATTTTTTCTTTTCTCATGGGCAATTCAATTTTAATTGAATAAAAAGTTGAATAATTTAAGCAAAATCTTACATCTGTAAGCATAACCACCCATAGCAGTGAAGCATTTCTGAAAAACTGTCGTTAAACTACTGTTTAATTTAAAGAAATCTCCACAATGGCAGAACACAAAACCTCTACTTCAAAGTACGAAAACAACATGTTTCCTGTAATAAAATTAGATTACAGCGGAAAAATTATTTATCACAATGTAGCGGCAATGCCTATACTAAGTTATTGGCAATGCAAACTAAATGCTCCTGTAAACAATCAGGTAAAAGCTATTTATCCTGAAATTTTTAATGTAAAAACGCCTGTGCCACATGATGCTTCAGTGCAATATCTTGAATACCTATTTCATTTCTCTGTAATTCCATATCCCGAAGCAGGATATATCGGAATTTATGGACACTGTATTGAAGAAGCATTAGTTGCTGTAACAAATTCAACAGAGCAACATCATTCAAAATGATCAGAACGGTTACTGCAATTCCCGAAGGCAATTTTAATTCTGTTGACTTTAGCGAAGTTATTCGTCAGTCAATAGACAGGTTGCGCTATACAGAAGGAATTGATAAAGTAAATTTTGACATTAAAGTAGATATGAAAGCCCCTTTTGCTGGCAACAATAAATTGCTTGAAGTTGTTTTCAATAATTTAATTTCAAACGGCATTAAATACAGAAAAATTACGGGTGACCCATCTTCTATGCGGTTACATGTTTATTGTGATGAACAAAAAGCCATCATCAATATTCAGGATAACGGACTGGGAATTGCACCTGATGAAGTAGGACAAATTTTTAATCTGTTTCAGAAAGAAAAACAGCCTGAACCCGGAAGAGGAATTGGCTTGTATATGGCCAAAGAAATTATTGAAAAACTAGGTGGAAACATCACCGTTGAATCTGTTTTAAATACCGGAACAGCATTCATCATTGAGATACCGAATAAATTAAACACCAAACCATTAAATAACTATTTTGAATAAGCTTATGGCCAATAAATACCACTCTGTTTTAGTTGTAGATGATAGTGAAGCCGAACAGGTGATGATAAAACAAATCATTACATCGGAGCCTTTTTGCGATCAGCTAAATGTTTATGCTGATGCCCGTAAAGCACTTGATTTTATTAAAGCAACACCTATAGATCAGTTGCCCGAAATAATTTTCTTAGATATAGTTATGCCTGAAATGGATGGCTTTCAGTTTCTGAATGAGTTCGAGAAACTTTCTGAATCGGTGCGTCAGAAATGCAAGATTGTTTTATTGTCGAGTTCAGACAGTTTTAAAGATCTGAATCGTGCCAACAAATGCCGTTATGTGAGAAGGTTTTTAAACAAACCATTAACCAACTCCATGCTGCAGGCAATTAATTTCTAGATTCTTTTTTTTCGAAAAAATTCTTTCAGTAAGTTGCTACAGGCATCTTCAAGTACGCCTCCTTTTATTTTTGTTGAAGGATGCAGCAGATTGGTTTCGCAACGCTGATAGCCTCGTTTGGCATCGGCAGCACCAAAAACAATCTGAGGTATCTGTGTCCAAAAGGATGCTCCGGCACACATCACACAAGGTTCAAGCGTTACATAAAGTACACAATCGGTCAGGTATTTTGAGTTTAAAAATGCTGCTGCTGAAGTAAAGCAAATCATTTCTGCATGTGCCGTAACATCATTCAGCTTTTCTGTCATATTATGTGCGCGGGCAATAATTCGTCCTGCATGAACAATTACTGCACCCACAGGAACTTCATCACTGTCAAAAGCTTTTCTTGCTTCCTTTAATGCTTCCTGCATAAAATAATCATCGCCTTGCTGAATTATGCTCATACTGCAAATTAATCTAATTTAGCAGCGAAAATATCCGTTTTAAATAAACAATCTGTTTCTCTTGGCAAAGAAGGTTATAAAGTTTGATTACAGCAGTGAGTTTGACTTTCTGCTTGCCGGAATTGTATGTCCGTATAAAGACTATCGTCTTTGCTTTGAGCTAAACCGTGCATTAAAACTTTCTTTCACCAGAATGAAAGATCACACCTTGCATCTTGGCAAGCCGGGCGCAAAAGCAGCCTTTTCTTTTTACAAATCCATCAATCGTTTTGGCGAAGAGTTTTATGTACTTGGAAATAAAAGTGTTCAGGCCACACTTATTCCCGAAAAGCCTGCCTTCGACTTTTTTATGATTGTAAAAAATTACGGAGCCTATTTTGACTTTAATGACATTCGCAACAAAATAAAACAAATAGAAATAGTTTCTGCCATTAGTGAGCTTCGTGTTGAAGAACTCAAGTCGGCAGACAATTTTATCTTCGACTGATTATGCAACATTTTAATAAAACTAAAATTATTACCACCCTTGGGCCGGCCACCAATTCCAAAGAAGCCATTTACAAACTCATTCAGGCAGGTGCCGATGTTATGCGTATAAATGCTTCGCATGGCGACCATACTTTTTTAAAGTCAATTGTAAATAATGTCCGAGAAATCAATGAAGAAAAACAACTGAATATTGCACTCCTGCTCGATTTGCAAGGTCCTAAATTGCGCATCGGTGATATTGAAGGCGGACAGTGCGAACTTGCCGACAAGCAGCAATTTGTACTCACAACAAAGGAGATGGAAGGCAATGCTACAAAAGCTACTATCCGTTATAAAGATTTTGCCAGCGATGTAAAGAAAGGTGATATTATTCTGATTGATGACGGAAAATTAAAGTTAGAAGTAAAGCAAATTACAGCGGAACAGGATGTTGTAACACAGGTGATAAATGGTGGTGTGCTGATGTCGAAGAAGGGAGTTAACCTTCCGTTTACCAATATCAGTATTCCCTCAATAACAGAAAAAGACCGTGCAGACATTGACTTTGCCATTGAAAACAATATTGAATGGATTGGCTTATCGTTTACCAGAACTGCACAGGACATATTAAATCTTAAGAAAATTATTAAAGACTGCGGCAATGCCATGAGGGTTATTGCAAAAATTGAAAAACCCGAAGCAGTCAGAAATATCAATGAGATTATTGAAGTTACTGATGGTGTTATGGTGGCCCGTGGTGATTTAGGTGTAGAGATTGATCTGGCACAGGTTCCTATTATTCAGAAAAAGATTGTAAAAAAATGTCGTGCCGCAGGCATTCCCGTAATCATTGCCACACAGATGATGGAGAGTATGATTACTAATTTCAGACCTACACGTGCCGAAGCCAACGATGTGGGTAATGCTGTTTACGATGGTGCCGATGCTTTGATGCTGAGTGCAGAAACTTCTGTAGGAAAATTTCCTGTTGAGACTGTAAATTCTATGCGAAAAATTATTCAGGCAATTGAACACGATCAGGAAATTTATTACCGCATGAATCAACCTGATAAAAATTCCAAAACATTTATTTCTGACACCTTGTGTTATCATGCAGCGGAGTTGGCCAATCAGTCGGGTGCAAAAGCTATTGCAGCTATGACACATTCAGGATACACAGCATTCAGAATTTCGAGTCAGCGACCCAAGGCAGGGCTTTTTATTTTTACCGACCACAAACCCATTCTAAACACCTTGAATTTAGTTTGGGGTGTGAGAGGTATGTATTACAATAAATTTGAAAGTACAGACCAGACTATTGACGATATTAAAAACATATTGAAAGAACAAGGTTATGTTGGTGCAGGAGATGTGGTGATACATGTTGCCAGTACGCCACTGAAAAAACGTTCGCGGGTAAATACTTTAAAAATTAATGTAGTGGACTAAGGATGGTTAGCAGCGATGTGTTGAACAAAGCCCGCAGGTATTGCACCTATCAGGAAAGAAGTCAGCAGGAACTGCGCGAAAAACTTTACACGCTCGGATTATTTAAAAAAGATGTAGAAGAAACCATTGCCATGATGGTTACAGAAGGCTACCTTAATGAAGAACGCTTTGCTATTGCCTATGCCGGAGGAAAATTCCGGATAAAACACTGGGGAAAAAACAAAATCAAACAGGCATTGAAACTAAAAAAAGTTTCTGACTACTGTATCAGGCAGGCATTAAAATCTATAGCTGATGATGACTATTTGAAAGTGTTGAATGAGCAAACAGAGATTTACAAGAAAAAAATAAAAGAAAGGAATCCGCTTAAAAAAAACTACAAGGTTGCGCAGCAATTAATGGCTCGTGGTTTTGAAGCCGATGAAGTTTGGAAATGTATTTTAAAAGAAAAATAAGCCATGCAGATTAGTTATGCATGGCTATGTTTTTGCGGTTAAGGACTTCAAGTTCTTCAGCAAACAAATCGCGAAGAAATGCAACAATGGCTGCGGGTTTTGCAATTAATTTCTTTGCTTTTCTGGTTTTTTTAGCAATTGATTTTTTCATAATATGGAGTATTAAATGTTATACTTACTTATCCATATTTCAAATTCTGTACCAAAAATTTATAAATTGATAACCTGCTGTATTTCAGTATCTCAGGTTAAGTAAACAGTTTAACAAAACCAACTTCCATATAACTGAATAATAAACAATCCCCTACTTCACCTTTACCATTTGTTTGGTTTTAATGGTTTTATTATTGACCACTAAAGAATAACTATACTGACCTGATGAAAGGTTGTTTCCATAAACCAACAGAGAACCCTCTCCTGTTTGGTGAATCTTAACCATCTTTAAAATGCTGCCATCGGTGTTATAAAAAATCAACATGGCGTTTAATGGTTCTTGTTGTGGTAGTATGTTCCAGCTAATTGTTGTGTTGATTCAATGTTACTTCTAATTTTTGTTGTAATGAATTTACTTGTTGTTGAAGTTGTTTTATCATAGCAATTAGTTCTACACTGTTATCCCTCACCAAAATAACATCGCCATTATTGTCAACACTAAGTACTTTACCATTTGAATTGCTTGTTGTACTTAAATTTCTTAAACGCAATCCGCTAATTGCAGATGAGGTAGAATTAATATCAACAACATTTGCATGCGAAGCAGACAAATCAAATCCCGTAAAGTGCCCTGTTGGATTGATTTTCAAATCGCCACTTGCTGTTGTTTGAAAGTTGGTGTGAATATTATTTCCATAATCATAAGAAATACGAAACTGTGGTACATTTTTACTTAAAATTTGTAGTTTGGTAAGAGGGCCAACAGCAAAACCTTATTTTAATTCTATGTGATGTAATTATTTTTTCAAAACAGGGTTTCTTCAAAACAGGCTCATAGACCTCAACAAATTGACATTTCTGTTATTTTATAACATTATTACCTTTACAGCCTTAAATTTTTAGAAACCACCTGACGTAATTTTACGTACAAATACACTTTTGCAACCATACGATGAAGGGAATTGTTTTAGCCGGAGGTAGCGGCACACGTCTGCACCCACTTACATTAGCCATGAGCAAACAGCTTATGCCGGTGTATGATAAACCTATGATTTATTATCCGCTATCTGTTTTGATGATGGCCGGAATAAGAGAAATTTTAATCATAAGCACACCGCATGACTTGCCTCACTTTAAAAAACTTTTAGGCAGTGGCGAACAAATTGGTTGCCGTTTTGAATATGCAGAACAGGCTGTTCCTAACGGACTGGCACAAGCATTTGTTATCGGTGAAAAATTTATTGGAAGCGACAGTGCAGCTTTGGTTCTTGGCGATAATATTTTTTATGGTCAGGGATTAGGACGTATTCTTGCAGACAACAATAAAATAAACGGAGGATTGGTTTTTGCCTATCACGTTTCAGACCCTGAAAGATATGGTGTAGTTGAGTTTGATGGCAACTATAAAGCACTTTCCATAGAAGAGAAACCTCAAAAACCCAAATCGAACTTTGCTGTTCCCGGATTGTATTTTTATGACAACACCGTTATTGAAGTTGCAAAAAATTTAAAGCCAAGTGCACGTGGTGAATATGAGATTACCGATGTAAACAAGCACTATCTGCAACAAGGTAAATTAAAAGTGCAGCTACTTGAGCGTGGTACAGCCTGGCTCGATACAGGTACGTTTAACTCATTACTGCAAGCAGGAAACTTTGTGAATGTAATTGAAGAAAGACAAGGTTTAAAAATAGGTTGTATAGAAGAAATAGCCTACCGTATGAAATTTATTGATAAAGAACAATTGCGGAAAGTAGCAGAGCCATTAACAAAAAGCGGCTATGGAAATTATCTGATGAAAATAATAGATCAAAATTTATAAGCGAAACAAAATATATGAAAAGTAAAATTTTAGTAACCGGTGGAGCAGGATTTGTAGGAAGTGCCCTGGCAGAAAAATTAGCGGACAATGCTGACAATTTTGTTGTTGTAGTTGATAATCTGCTTACAGGTTCCATGCGAAAGGTTCCGGCATCGAAACATAACAATGTTAAATTTATTAAAGCAGATGTAAATGATTTCAGCGATATATCTTCCATTTTTTATGCCTATGCATTTGACTATGTTTTTCATTATGCTGCTGTAGTTGGTGTAAAACGCACACTCGATCATCCATCATGGGTATTAAAAGATCTTACAGGATTGAAAAATATTCTTGACTTATCAAAGAACACAGGAGTAAAACGTGTTTACTTCAGCAGCAGCAGCGAAGTTTATGGTGAGCCTGTTGAGTATCCACAAAATGAAACAACAACACCTTTAAACTCAAGGCTTCCTTATGCCATTGTAAAAAATCTTGGCGAAGCCTATCTGCGTGCCTACAAGCAGGAGTTTGATCTTGACTTTACCATTTTCCGATTCTTCAACACATACGGACCTAAGCAGAGTACAGACTTTGTAATGTCGAAATTTATTGAAGCTGCATTGAGCGATAAAGACATTACTATCTATGGCGATGGTTCACAAACACGAACCTTCTGTTATGTTGATGATAATGTTGAAGCCTGTTTAAATGCCTTCTACACACATCGTTTTGTGAATGACGTCATCAATGTGGGCAATGACCATGAAACTTCTATTCTGGAATTGGCGCAGTTGGTAAAGAAAATTCTGAATTCAAAATCGAACATTGTGCATTTACCTGCTTTAAAAGAAGGTGATATGACACGCAGATGTCCTGATATTGGCAAAATGAAAATATTACTCAATCGCGAGTTAACGCCTCTTGAAACAGGCATGGAAAGAGTGATTGAGGTTTTCAGAAATAAAAAGAAAAAATAATTTTTTTTGATGGAAAGTATTGACTTTCTGCAACGCGAAATTGAACGCGAATTAAAGTTGCTGCGCTTTGGTCATGAGCCGGCCAATCTATATGAGCCTATGGAATATATAGTTGAGCTTGGTGGCAAACGCATGCGGCCATTATTGGTTCTTATAGGAGCAGGCTTGTTTGAAACAAATTATCAGAAAGCAATGAAAGCTGCCATAGGCATTGAGTTGTTTCACAATTTTACACTGCTGCATGATGACATCATGGATAAGGCAACTTTGAGAAGAAACAAACCAACGGTGCATGAAAAATGGAGTGCCGATATTGCAATACTTTCCGGTGATGCGCTTTTTGTAAGAGCCAGTGAATACATTATGCAGGTTGATGATGCCATACTAAGACCGGTGATGCAGTTGTTTTATAAAACAGCTATGCAGGTTTGCGAAGGACAACAGTACGACATGGACTTTGGGCGATTGCGCGAAATTACTCCTGAAGATTATATTGGCATGATTACTTTAAAAACAGCGGTGCTACCTGCATGTTGTCTGGCAACAGGTGCAATAATTGCCAATGCCTCAGAAGAAGACAAATTACGATTGTATGAGTTTGGAAAAAATATAGGTATTGCATTTCAGATTCAGGATGATTTGTTAGATGCTTTTGGTGATGATACTAAATTTGGTAAACGTCCCGGTGGCGATATTATTGAGGGTAAAAAAACATTTCTTTTTTCAGAAGCATGCAGGCTGTTAAACGGCAAAGAGCATCTTGATTTTCTGACACTGTATAACTCACACAATTTATCCAATCACGAAAAAATTACTGAAGTGATGCAGGTGTTCAATAACTTAGAATTGCATCATCATACCATGCGGACAATTCAATCCTATTATCAAAAAGGGTTGGAGCAACTTGCGGGCTTAAATGTGCAGGCAAAAAATGTTCTTGAATTAAAATTATTTTGTGAGAAGCTGTTGATAAGGGAGCATTGAAACTGTGTAATAACCTTTTCTGGAAATTAATTTAAACCTTACATTTACGTTTTTGTGAATCACAACTATTTTACACAATCCTTATGAAGTTCGTATAAGGAAAAATTTATTTTTACACATTCTATAAAGGGCACTTCAATTTGAAACAGTTTTAGTATCTGATTAGAACGTCACAGTATGAAAAACAAATACTCTTATGTGTTGAATTCTATTTTCAAGATCATTGTTATTCTGTTATTACCAAATTCTATCAATGCTCAATTTGGTTCACCATTCGTTATTGATTCAGCCAACAACACTTTAGTCAATACAATCAATATTGTTGACCTTGATAATGATAACCAAAAGGATATTTTAGTATCAAACTTATATGATTCTGTTTATTGGTATAAAAACAATGGACTTTTATTTAATCGTATGTCTGCAATTTCAAACACAGTGAAACGTCCATATTTTGTAGATTGTGCAGATGTTGATGGTAACGGATTACAAGATGTTTTGGTGAGTTATGATGATGTCTATGCAGGATTGAAGTTATTTAAAAATTTCGGTGGAAACACCTGGCAGCAAATAATCATCAATGATAGTATTGATGCTTTCGTAGTAAGAAGTTATTTAGTTGACTTAGATAACGATTCAGATCTTGACATTATCAGTTGTCAGGATTTAGAGGTTGCAATTTATGAGCAATCTGCAGGAACTTTTTCAGGAATGATTAAAGTAGCAGACAGTAGTGAATTTTACAATTTAGTTGTGCATGATTTTAATGGTGATGGCTTTGTTGATTTTTCAGTTCATTCTGCTGCTGGATTCAGGCTTTTTATAAATAATCATAACCTTACTTTCAGTCCTCAAACATTTACAACTGCACTTTATCTCACTTTAGAATCTTGTGACATTGATAATGATGGTGACTTTGATCTTTTCTATCCCGATTCAGCTGTTTCTTTCAACTTGATAACTTTGAAAAATGATGGCTCGGGAGGTTTTAGTAATTTTCAATCCGTGATGTACCATGCAGGTAACAATCAAAATCCACCATTAAAATTTCTCACTTTAGATAATGATACATTTCCGGATGCACTTTATATTCCACTTGTAAACAGAGGCCTCTATTACAAGTCAAATGATGGAGTAGGTGGATTAAACTTCTCTCATTTTATTGATTCTGTTTATCGTTATACTTTTGTTAATGGTGGTGATCTTGATGGCGATAATGATAATGACCTTGTATGGTTTGCCAATGAACCCTTCGGCATTAAACGAGTAGGATATACCCTGAACAATTCCGGCAACACTGATTATAATGAGTTGTCATCTCAGGAATTTTATTTTTATCCCAATCCTGTAAGTAATAATATTCTAAACATTAAATATTTTTCACCAACTTCTTCAGGTGGTGTTTTTGAAATTGTTGATGCAATTGGAAAAACTGTTTTTAAATATACATTGCCATTGTATAGCAGCAATCATCAAATCACATTACCACAATTACAAAATGGAGTTTACAATGCTATGTTAACTTATGAAGGAGCAAAAATTTGCAGGAAATTAGCTATAGTTGATAACTAATCTCATTGTATCTTGCGTCAAATAAAATCCATTGTACCTGTTGAATCAGGAAGAATTAATTTATTGTCCACATTGAGCCATTTGTTCAATACTGTTGCATATATCTCTCTGAAATCAACTTTATATTTTAAATCTCCTGCATCAAGATCATTCAAATCAGGAGCATCATTATATATTCCCTGCTTCTTTAACTGACCGCCAAACAGCATCATAACATTTGCTGTACCATGGTCGGTGCCACGGCTTGCATTTTGCGCCACTCTTCTACCAAATTCCGAAAAGGCAATCACTAATGTATCTTCAAGTTTTTTATTATTGTTCAACTCTTTTACAAATGCATTCATGCCTTCAGAAAACTGAGTAAACAATTTTTTTTGTTGCGCCATTTGGTTTACATGCGTATCAAATCCACTGAGAGAAACATAATAAACTCTTGTATCAAGTCCTGATAATATAAATCGCGCAACGGTTTTTAATTTCTTTGCAAATGACGATTCGGGATACACAAAGTTATTATCATAATTCTTTGTTGTTTCTTTAATATAGCTTGCCGATGAATATGTTTCAATCATGGTTTTGTACAAGTATCCTAGATTATCTTCGTCAAGATGCTCTTTATCGTGTTCTATCAACTTGCCAAAAAAAGGTGTGTTGGTGGTACGAAACAATTTGTCCGGATCCTGAAGTGCAATACCTTTTTTAGAATCACCTTTCAAAGTTAAAGATAAGGTGTCGTCCACTTCAATAGCATTGTATGGATACTTGCACATCTGACAGTTTGAATCTAAATAGCGTCCAATCCATCCTGTAGAAAGAAACTGATTGGAATCACTTGCTGTTTGCCAGATGTCCATTGACCTAAAGTGAGAGCGGTTTGGATTCGGATAACCCACATTATTGATGATACTCATCCAACCCTGATCGTAAATTTCTTTTAGTGGAGCTAATGTAGGATTCAATCCCTGCATATCATTTAATTTAATGATTTCCGATTGTGGAATGGCAATAGTGTTTCGCAACTGATAATATACATCATTACCATAAGGCACAATAGTGTTCAGTCCGTCATTGCCACCGGAAAGTTGAATGATGACAAGATTTTTATGTCCACTTAAACTACTTTTTGCAATCAGTTCAAATGGTTTTAAAAAAGCAGGTATCAACATACTGCCTGCACTTGCAAAAACTGATTGTTTTAGAAAATCTCTTCTTTTCATCGTTGCTTTTTATTTTTTTGCTTCAGCATAATTGATACTCCGGAGAGCTTGCCGTTTTTATAATTGCATTCTTCTTATCTATAGAACTACTGATGATTTGATTCAACTGTGCACTCGGCTTACACTGCAGAATAAAACCTGCTATTTGCTGCACTGAATAATCTTTTGGAAAATCTGCCCAAAAATTTTCCCAGTTAATTTCTATTCTTGAACCTTTCTTTTTTGCTTCTATAACAGCATCATCCATTTGTTTCATTGCCACAATGTTTTCATCGTCAGGATCGGTTTTAGCAGAAAAATTTAAACTTCCATCATTAAGAATCTGAGAAGGAATTGTTAATCGCAACATCAATGATGAGCTGTCAATCCAGTTTCGACCGCCTGCCCAACCTGCAACATTAGGAGGATAAAATAATGTTTGCCCCAAACCTCTTTGCAGTTGTAAAATAATTTCCTGCCTTTTGTAAGTAACATTAAACTGACGACTAAGCCCAACTATAAACTCTACCGGAGATTTAATTTTATTACCTGTGTTTTCAGGAGCATAAAACCAATCGGCAGTAAACATTTTATTCATCAGTACAGAAATATCGTACTTGCTTTTATAAAAATGGTTACCCAATTCCTGCACATGTGTTTCATCAGGCACATCGTTAACAAAAAAGCGATAAGCCTTTCTTGCAATAAATACAGCAGCCTCAGGCTTTTGCAAAATCATATCAATAATATCTTCACCGTTGAAGTTGCCTTCTTTTCCGAAAAATGTTTTTATGCCATTGTCGTGATTCTTGGTGTTGAACACAAAATTTCCTTCTGCATCGTGCACCCAACCAGTAAATGCACGTGCTGATTCTTTAATATCTTTTTCTGAATAGTTACCACGACCAAGTGTAAACAACTCCATCAGTTCGCGTGCAAAGTTTTCATTAGGTCTGCCTTTTTTATTTTGCTGATTATTTAAAAAATTTAACATAGATGCCGACTGAGATACTTCCAATAACAACTGCCTGAAATCACCTAATGCATGTTTGCGCTGAATGTTATTGAGCACTTGTGCAAAATATGGATTCCCTTCTTCGCGACATGCAAAGTGATTGTTCCAGAATAAGGTCATTTTTTCGCGTAGTGGGCTGTCAATATCCATCATGCGGAAGAACCATTCTGTATTCAGGTTTTTAAGTTGTTTGTTAAGGCTCACTAAAAGTTTTTGCCTTTCTTTTAGTTGCTCCGGTGACAAGCCTTCTTTCTTGGTAAGTCCTGCATTTTTAAGCATCACAGATTTTACATGGCCGGGAGCAATGGTTGTAATTGGTACATCGGTCTTTGCTTTTTCAATCATATCGGCAACTAACTTATTCAGCTTTGTGCGGCTTAGTTTCTGCAGCTCAGAATAGTGTAATCCAAAACCGGCACGGTTATAAAGGTGCTTTATTTTTTGAAAGTTTTCGTTTTCAGTCATAACAAAACAAACTGTGTATTTGACACGATATTGTAAAGAAGGTTTAGTCTGAACAAAAATAAAGGTAAGAATGATAATAGGATAAAATCGGACGGATATAATTTCTAAGTGAGCCAATAGCAATAAAACAAACGAGGCGGCTGCGAATGCAGCCGCCTCCTTTGTTTAGAAAACTTCAACATTAATCAAGCGGTAAGCCAAAATGGGTCATGGTGGCTTCATAGTTTCTTAAATCAGGGTCATGACCACCGGGTTCGCTCTTTGCAGGTATTATCAAAACTTTTATGTTGCTTAAAGATACCAACCTGCCTGTATATGGTCTGTTGTTTAAGTTGCGAATGGTGAGTGTAAACCGATGCCATGCAAGAATTTGGTTTGTAGCGTCAGGGTCGCTGGCTTGTGATGATGAAACTCTATAAGTTAGTTTACCTTCTATGCCATAGTTTGGAATTATTCCTGGAACATATATCCAACGCTCATTGAATTTTACATACATAGCTTTGAAGCTGGCATCGAATGCTCGTTGCGATACATCTCTTTTGTTGATGTCAACAAATGTTTCGGGTTTGTCGGCAGAGAGTTTTGCCGCACCAAAAAGAAACACTTTGACATAACCTTGGTTGGGCGCAGGCACCAATACAGTGCCGGAATTGATGAGGCGTTCATCTGTTGCACTAACATCATTTGTTGCTGTTGTGGTGTTTTTGTTTTGCAGAGCCTGTGGGCTGGTGAGATCGTCCTTGCTGCAACCGATAATTGCCGCGGTTGCTGCTACACTTAATACAATAATCAGCTTTTTCATCTTGACTAATTTTTAACTGTTAGACATTTTGTTGGTTAACTATTTTTGTTGGAGAACAACTGTCCCCTTAATTAATTCAACTTTTGTTGTTTTATAAATCAGTGTAAAAATTATATCATGTTGTTTATTTTGATGATTTGTATTTGAACTTCTAACTCCCTTTGTATTTGTTGTTGTGAAATTGATAGTGTAAAAGTAAGCCCGCAAACTACTGAATGCAATACGTAAAACTTCGTAATTTTTAATTATTAGAATTAAGTGCTGATTTTATTTCTTGCAGAAGAAATTAATCCACCAGCTTATTCTCTAAGGCAAAGCGAACCAATGAGGCAATGTTGTTTAGTTTTAGCTTATTGAGTATATTGTTTCTGTGTGTATCAACCGTTCTGGTTGAGATAGAAAGTACTTCAGCAATTTTATCACTCGTTAATCCATCACAAACTAATTTAATAATTTCTTTTTCGCGAACAGAAATCAGACTGTTGGAATAATCTACACAGGCAATTGCATTTTTACGGATTTGATTAGGATTATCATCCTGAAAGTAATGTTTAATTTGTTCACTTAGAAAAATCTCATTGTTGTTAATCTGTTTAAATGCAGTTATAAAATCATTATGATCGTTACCTTTTAATATGTATGCATCGGCACCTGCTTTTAATGCCTGTGCAACTGTTAGCATATCGGCTTTCATGCTCACAAAAACTATTTTGGTTTGTGTTCTGAATCTTTTTATCGCTGCACAGGTTTCTATGCCGTTTAATAAAGGCATATTAACATCCATAATAATAATATCATAATCTGTATTCAACACTTTTCCAATGGCTGATTTCCCGTTATAAACCGTGTCAATACTTTCTATTGGTAACTCCTGCTTTAAAAGATAGGTGAGGCCTTCGGCAAAAAGCTTATGGTCATCAGCAATCAAAATTTTTAAGTTACTTAGTGCCATATTAAATAATCAGGCTATTTGCATTGATTGTTCATAGTCAATTTTGAATTCACAGCGCATGCCACCACCGGGTTGAGCAATAAACTCTGTCTTGGTGCCTAATTCTTTTACGCGCTGCAAAATATTATTTAAGCCCTTGCCACGACCTGAGTTTTTTAAATCAAAGCCCAAACCATTGTCTTCATAGATAAAATAAAACTTATCCCTATCGCCTAAAACAATGATGCTTATAATAGAAGCATGGGCATATTTTAGAGTGTTATTGATTAGCTCTTGAGTAATGCGGAATAAATGATATTCAACATCAAGATGCAATCGTTTTTCAACACCTTTTGCATAGAAGTTACAATGAATAGGCTGAAACTCCGAAATAGTGCTCAACAATTTTTCTGTTGCTTTCTGAAAACCTTCATTCTGTAAAGTAGTATTTTCTAATTCGTTAGTAACAGAACGCAGTTTGTTTATTGACTCTTCGAGCAGTTGCATAGATTGATCTACTACCCTTTCATTACCATCAGCACGTGCCTTACTCATCAACATTCTGGCAAGTGATAGTTGTGCACCAATATCATCGTGGAGTTCGCGTGCCAGATTATTTCTAAGCTTTAAAATGTCTAACTGTAACTGTTGTTTTTCACTTTTTTCGGAAAGAAAGTTTTTTTCTACAAATAGTTTTTCATTTTCGACAAACTGTGTTTTAAATGCAAGTCCCAGAGTAAAAGTTGTGAGTTCCCCAATAACACAAACCATCAATGGCAGGTGTATGTCAAAGGGGATATTAAATCCTCTGAACTCAAGAAAGCTAAGTGCAATATCAAATATTGAACCCACAGCAATTAATGACGCACCTGTCATAGCAAATCTGTCGAGTGGAATACTCTTCTTTAAAAAGTTAATTATTATAAATAATCCCGCAGTGATTGTAATTATTGCAACAACATTAAAGATCATTTTCCAGACAGCAATATCAAGTGAAAGCCAGATAAAAAACGGGCTAAGTAGTGTGTAAGCAATCAGAAAAAACTCAAGGTTCTTTACCATTGTATTAATATCAGGTCGCCTGTGTTTTAAGTTCAAAAACTCACGCATAAATCTGAAGTAAAGAAGAATGCAAAGCAGCGGTGCTGATAGGTTTATATACTCATAATATCGCTCTGCAATTCCTGAAAAAGGATAAAAGTTTAAATACTTGTCGTAGTGGCTTAATCCAAAAACAATGACAAAAAACAAATAGGCAATATAAAACAGATAATCCCTTCGGTGTTTGATAAGCCATTGCACAAAAACATAAACAATCTGGAACGTAACTATAGAAACAAAGATGGTTAATCCATATAATTTACTTTCGTGTGTGTAGAACAAAAGATCCATGCTTCGGAAATTTTGAGCCTGTTTAATTATAGTGGTTTTTACTTCTGACTATACAATCATTTTCGGCTTAAAAAATGCTTGACTCAACAATGTTAACATTAATTGGGTATTTTACCATGCTTTTTTGTACCAATGGTAATTTGAATATGTTAATGGAAAATATTTGTTTTATTTCCAGAAGATATTGCCAATTCCTACTGCAAAATACCGTCAATTACATGCAGTAAACCAATCTTTACCGACATATTTTGTTAATACTTAAATGGTTCTATCTCCTGACAATCAATAGCCCTTAATAATAATTAACAAAAACAAGGTGTTGGAATAGCGATTTTTTATACTTTTGCCCATTCGTTCCCAAAATAGGAAGTACGTAGTGGAAAAGATGTCGAAATATAACCTGCATTATGCCGGTTTAAAAGAGGGGATACATGAGTTTGATTACTTACTGAATCAGGACTTTTTCGACATGTTTGAACACCCTATTGTTCAGGGAGCACATGTTCTTATTCATCTTACCGTAAACAAAAGCACCACCATTGTGGTTCTGGAAATTAAAGCTAAAGGCACCGTACACGTACAGTGCCATCGTTGTCTTGAAGAGTTTGAGATGCCTTTGGATATAAGCAAGGCTATTATCGTTAAAACCTCTGGCGAAGACAAAGAAGTGGATGATGACAACATCATTTTAGCCGACAATGCCCACGATATTCATCTGGCACAGCATTTTTATGATGTAGTTTCATTAGCTATACCCATAAAAGTGACACATCCTGACAATGGCTGCAATGAAGAAACCCTTCGTACACTTGAAAAGTATATGGTGAAGAATGAAAACACAAACGACCCGCGATGGGATATTTTAAAAAATGTAAGTAACAATTGATATTAAATAATTAAACGTCATGCCAAATCCAAAACACAAACACTCCAAGTCGAGAAGAGATAAGCGCAGAACACATTACAAGGCAGAAGCTCCAACAATTGCCATTTGTCCTACCACAGGCGAAACACATTTATATCATCGTGCCTACTGGCATGAGGGCAAAATGTACTACAAAGGCAAGGTGGTTTTAGAAAAAGCTGTTTAATCGCTGTATTCCTTTATGATAAGGATAGGAGTTGATATTATGGGTGGAGATTATGCTCCACTCGAAACTACCTTAGGTGCAATTGCAGCATTAAATGACCTTTCGCCTCAGGAAGTACACCTGGTTCTAATAGGTGATGAGAAAAAAATAACAGAGATAATTGAAGGGCAGGGAGTCAACCCTAAGTCGTTTACAATTGTAAACGCTACAGAGGTGATTGAAATGTCTGACAGTGCAACACGTGCTTTCTCTCAGAAACCCAACTCAGGTATGGCCATTGGTTTTGGCCTGCTAAAACAAAACAAGATTGATGCCTTTGCCAGTGCCGGAAATTCCGGTGCTATGTTGGTTGGCAGCATGTTCAGCGTTAAAGCCATTAATGGTATTCAGCGTCCTGCTATCTCAACCATTTTACCACAGGAAGACGGCTCAACAGGAATTTTACTTGATGTTGGTGCCAATGCCGACTGTAAGCCCGAAGTGTTGCAACAATTTGGATTACTCGGTTCGCTGCTTGCAGAACATGTTTATCATATTGCATCACCACGTGTGGCTTTGATGAATATTGGTGAAGAGGAAGAAAAAGGAAACCTGCTTTCGCAACAGGCACATCAGTTGCTTAAAAACACTAAAGAAATAAATTTTATCGGTAACGTTGAAGGGCGCGACTTGTTCAACAACAAAGCTGATGTCATTGTATGCGATGGCTTCACAGGTAATGTAATGCTTAAAGAAGCCGAATCACTTTATACGCTACTTAAAAAACGCGGTATTAAAGATGCATACTTCGACCGCTTTGATTATGAAAATTATGGTGGCACACCGGTGCTTGGTGTAAACGGAAATGTAATTATTGCACATGGCATTTCAAAATCGAAGGCCATCAAAAACATGATATTGCTTGCCAAAGAAGTTACCGAAGCCCATCTTGCAGAAAAAATCGCAACTTTTTTTCAAAACAACGTAGTTAATCAAACACTATAATTTTTTTTGATGGAAAAAATCAGAGCTGCCATCACCGCTGTTCATGCCTGGGTGCCGGACTATGTTCTTACAAACAAAGAACTGGAGACCATGGTTGAAACCAACGATGAGTGGATTCAAACAAGAACAGGAATTAAGGAACGCAGAATATTAAAAGATGCCGGTGAAGGTACTTCCAAAATTGGTGTTGAATCGGTAAACGGGCTATTAAAAAAGCGTGGCATACAGGCAGAAGAAATTGACTTGCTGATTTGTGCCACTACTACTCCTGATTTGGTTTTTCCGGCCACAGCAAATATTATTTGTGATAAAGTAGGTGCTAAAAATGCTTTTGGCTACGATATTCAGGCAGCCTGTTCAGGATTTTTATTTGCATTGACTACTGCTTCAAAATTTGTTGAAAGCGGACAGTATAAAAAAGTTGTTGTTGTGGGTGCCGATAAAATGTCGGCAATCATTGACTACAGCGACCGTGCCACCTGCATTATTTTTGGTGATGGTGGTGGTGCTGTATTATTAGAACCGGATACCAACGGTTACGGCATTTACGATGCTGTTTTAAAAAGCGATGGCAGTGGACGACATTTTCTGCATCAGAAAGCAGGTGGTAGTGTGAAACCTCCAACTCATGCAACTATTGATGCCAAAGAACATTTTGTCTATCAGGAGGGGCAAACGGTTTTTAAGTTTGCTGTTAAAGGTATGGCTGATGTAAGTGCAGAAATTATGGAACGTAACAACCTGAGTGCAGATGATATTGCATGGCTTGTTCCACATCAGGCAAACAAAAGAATTATTGATGCTACTGCCAACCGAATGGGCATTGGCATGGAAAAAGTGATGCTCAACATTCAGAAGTATGGAAATACAACCAATGGCACATTACCACTCTGTTTATGGGAATGGGAAAAACAATTGCACAAGGGTGATAACCTGATTCTTGCCGCTTTTGGCGGAGGCTTTACTTGGGGAGCAGTTTATCTTAAATGGGCTTATAACAGCTAAGGAATTCATATTCTTAGAAAATACCAACCGCATTATTCAATTCCGAAAAACTCTTTATTTCACTCTTAAAAAAGTTTAAATTTTTAGAGGTGCTTTGAAGAAAATTACAACAAAAATAAGGTTGTAATGAATGGTGGTGAAAATATAAAAGCAATCTATGGTAAACGAGCGTCTGCAATACCCATTCGATTAATAAAAGTCGCTACTTGTCTTTTTTAATTTCTGTTGAACAAAATCGAGTGAAAGTTTACTTTTGCCTTTTATCTGATTCGGTTATTAATTTTAGTTTTTTTAATTATTAAACAGGAGAAGAGACTTGTTTATGATTAACTAAATATCTTAAAAAATGAGAGTGTTACATTTTATTTGGTCTGCAAATTTTGGTGGTATAGAGAAGTTGGTAATCACTCTTGCGCAACAACAACAGTTAAATGAAAATATAAAGGTTTCGTTGCTGATAGGAATCAGAAAGGGAAATTTTCTTGAAATGATAGAGCAGGCAGGTCTGCACTGTGAATTTGCTGATATGAAATCAGGTCTGGATTTTTCCAGTAGTAAAATTAACCGACTCACAAAACTCATGTCATCATATGATGTGCTGCATATTCATACTTTCAACCCGGCTATAGCCTATGCGGCAATTAAATCAAAAATAAAAATAGTCTTTACTGTTCATGGGAACTTTGGGTTTGGCCGCAAGCGTACAATAAAGGATAAAGTATTACAATTTCTAAGCAGATATTTTATCCGTAATCATGTAAATCACATTACTTACAACTCTGAATTTTGCCGTAACATTGCAATGGAGTTTTATAAAGTAAAAAAATCAACACCTGCAACGCTAATCTACAATGCAATTCCAAATATTGAATTACCCATTCAGGATGAAAACGATCCAGCGATAAAGATAAAATCTTCAGATTTTATTGTAGGGACAGCCTCTCGTTTTGCAGGTAATAAACGAATTGATAGACTTATAGAAGCATTTGAAATCTTTTCTAAAAACAAACAGGATACAACATTACTCCTTACAGGTGATGGTGTAAAGATGCAGGAGTTAAAGAATATTGTGAAGATAAAAAAATTAGAAAATCAGGTTGTCTTTACAGGTTTTAAAAAAAATGTTTTTGCATGGTTTAACAAAATGAATGTATGTGTATTCCCATTCGAAAACGAGGCATTTGGTATCGTAGCAATTGAAGCTTTAATGCTAGGTAAGACAGTGATAGTTTTTTCAGATGGAGGAGGAATTACAGAAGTCATCAAGCCGTTAAATAGACTTAATATTGTTGAAAGTACTGCACATCTTGTTGACAGGCTTAATTTCTATTATGACAATAGGAATGTTTTAGCTGATGAACAAAACAACAACCGTCAATATGCATCACGTTTTAATATTTCTTCTAATGAGAAAGCTTATTTTGATGTTTACAAAGAAGTATTGAATAACACTTTAGAATGAGATTGTTTTACTAAAACCATTTTTCAAGAGACGTATTATACAAACCTCCTCAGGAAGGTTACACACTTTTGGGAATTGTGGCTATCCATTGAAGATTTCATCTAATTTATTATTCAAGAATACAATTATAGTTGCATAACTATCCAAGTCAATTGGCCTATTAGCTTCCATTGTATAAATGTCATTTGTAAAGAGCGAAATGAAATCAGATAGTAATGAAGCAAGACTTGGTTTATCAGATACTTTAATCTTGTTTTTTATGTAAGTCATATTTAGCCTCCAGTAATTCTATCTTTTTTAACAAATTAACATTTTGAATTGTCAGTTCCTGCACAGCTTTAACCAATGGTACAACAAAATCTGCATAGCTCAATGTATAGGTATCATTCGTATTTTCCGGTTTATGAATTCCACTAAAATTATACCCTGAATTCTTAGCAGCCTCTTCTACTTCTTGTGCAATGAAGCCGGAATAAATAATTTTTTCTTTTTGTTGTATTGCTGCATCATCATTAAATGAATGTTCATCGGTTCCAATAAAGCTACAATAAGATTTTATATCATAATTATACGATACGGGGTTTAGCCGATTTATAAAATTTAGTCCCGGAATATTATTTTTCACATTGGTTTTAAATCTTCCATCAGAAATAATACTCCAGTTAACTGCGCCTCCAATAGCTGTTACTGTAGCATTTCCGATTTTGACTTGTTGACTTGCTGTGGCTATTGCTCCATTACCAATAGCTGTAGAATTGCTAAAGCTTGCTGCATTTGCATCAGCCTGGTAACCTACAAAAGTACAGTTGGAGTATGATGTATAGCTATCGCCTGCCCCGGTTCCTATGGCAGTATTATTACCTGTGTTTCCGCTTGCGTTATATGCAGATAGTGTATTATATCCAACACCTACGTTGTTATGACTTGAAATATTCTGTGCAAGCGAATTACTTCCAATGGCAATATTAAAATTACCTGACAGATTATTTGTAAGTGTTAAAGCTCCAACGGAACTATTATCCTTACCAAGAGTATTAGCAGATTGTGCTCCAGAACCTACTGCAGTATTATTATTGCCGTTATTATTTTGTAAAGCTAAACTTCCTATGGCGGTATTAGCATTTCCTACAATATTTAGTTTTAATGAAAAATCACCTAATGCAGTGTTTGAATTGCCAATGGTGTTTGTATAAAGACTTTCATAACCAACAGCTGTATTAGATGTTCCACCATTATTACTTCGTAATGCCCGTGAACCAACTGCAACAATACCTGAAGCTTTATTAAAATATAAGGTACTGTCGCCAATTGCAACTACTCTGTTATTTGAAAGTCCGTCTGCAGCACATTTGTAGCCCAATACAGTATTGTAACTACCTGTTGAATTATTTTGCAATGCAAATGCTCCCATTCCAATATTATAACTTCCGGTGTTGTTTTCATAAAGAGACAAGCTGCCGAATGCTATATTGTAGGTACCTGAAGTGTTTTGTCTTAATGCAGTATGTCCGAATGCGCAATTATCAGATCCTGTATTATTAAACAAAGTTTCGGCTCCAAAAGCATTATTACTTATCCCGGGATTAGCAGCTTGCCTCATTGCTAAATAGCCAAAAGCATTGTTCCAAAAACCACCTTCAATATTTTGTAATGCACCGGCTCCAACAGCTGTGCTATGCACACATGAAATGCATTGCTGCATAGTTTCACGACCAATGGCTGTATTTGAAAAAGTAGCAACTGCGTTTTGTAAAGATTTTGCGCCTACTGCTGTGTTTAATGTTCCAATTGTATTTGCCTCACCAGCTTTAGCACCAATAAATGTATTGTCAAAACCTGTAATGGTATTATTGAAGCCTGCAAGCTTGCCTAAAAACACATTTCTGCCAAGAAAGGTTCCTTCTTGTTGATCAATAAACCCAGCCTTTGTATTGTTGACCTTAATTAATAATGGCTGATTATCAGTAGTACCTAAAAAATTGGTTCCTGACGCTGTTCCTGCATCTCCAGTCAAACTCCAACCAATATTACTACCTACAGCAATCCACGCAATTCCATTGAAAAAGTAAAACTTATTCAGGTCACTATCATACACTAATAAGCCTGTAGCCGGTGCTGCAATCGTTATACGCAATGTCGTTGTCATGCGTGGTATTAAAATTCCTTTGTCAGTCGAAACCATATCAAGCAATGCACTTGCATCGGGTGTAGGGTTGTTAATACCTACATTTTGTGCTTGTATTCTAATGTGTATTAGAAATAAAACAAAAGAGAAAAAGAGAGAATATTTGTTTGTCATTGCAATTACAAATTATAACTACTGTACAAACTTACATCTGTTTAAAAACGAAGTAAATACCATTTAAGTGGTAGGTATAAAAAAATATTCAGTACTTTAAGTTGTTGCTTGCTATTAAGAATGTAAGGTTACGATTCCGGATGTTTGCCATAAACTTTATTGATTGCTGCTGTACGTGAGTCAACCTGTAGCTTTTCATAAATATTATAAACATGTTTACGCACCGTTTCAACAGCGATTTCTTTTTTGGCTGCAATCTCTTTATACATCAAACCCTGTGCTAACAAATCCAAGACTTCTTTTTCGCGTGAGGTTAAAATCTCATTATTTATTACAGTTGTTTGTTTGTGCGAAAATGAATCTACCACTAAACGTGCAATACTTGCACTCATAGGTGAACCACCGGATGCAATTTCACGAACTGCAGAAACTAACTTATCACCTGTATTGTTCTTTAGCACATAGCCCGTTGCTCCATTACATAAGGCTTGAAAAATATATTGAGGGTTTTCAAAAACTGTGCTAATCAGAAATTGTACTGATGGTTTTTTAGGCTTAGCTTCAGCTACACATTCTATACCGGTTTTGCCGGGCATATTTATATCCATCACAACAACATTACAGTCAAAGTTTTCCCATGATTTTAAGAAATTTTCTCCATTAGAAAATGTTTTTATAACTTCCATATCTTTTTCAGAACCGAGAATTGCCTCTGCTAACTCTCGTATTTCTTTATCATCCTCAACAAGAATTATTTTAATTTTTTTCATATACACATTATAGTATTACTAATGAAATCAAATCTGTTTCCCTTCTGCAACTATTTTACATCCATGTCCTGGAGTTGAAATAATAGTAAGTTTATTTTGATGCTGGAACATTCGTTGTTGCATATTAATCAATCCGTTTCCATTTCTAATTATTTTATTAAAATCAGTTACGTCAAAACCATTGCCATCATCTGCTACAATAAGTTTAAAATTACTTTTGTTCAATGTGAAAGTTACAGTTATATTTTTAGCATTGGCATATTTCAATGAATTGTTAATTGCCTCTTTCATTACTAAAAAAATGTTTCTTTTAATTTCAGGATGAATGGAAGAAGATATTTCAGTATCAGGAAAATGAAGTGAGTAATTCACTCCGGAATCTTCCAATAGATTGTTTGCTGTAGATTTCATATAGTTTATTAGGCTGGCAATATTATCATGGCCAGGATTAATAGCCCATACTATTTCACTTAATGACGAACTTACACCTTTTGAATAGGTTGTGATTTTTGATAACGCTTCTGCTACTTCTTCCTGATTTGATTTTTTCTTGGCGACATCGCTCAACAATGTAATTTTTGTTAGTCCACTACCTATTTCATCATGTATATCGCGGGCAATTCGCACCCGAATGCTTTGTGCTTCGCGCTGCTTCTCGGTTTCAACCAAATTATGTTGTGTTTCTTTTAGCTCGCGGTATGCTTTTTCAATGGTTTTGTTTTTTTCTGCAAGTATTAAGCTGCTTCGATGTCTTTCCCGGTATCGCTGAAAAACAAATCCGGCAAAAACCAAAAGTACTGAAGCAATTGCAATGAGAAAATAATGTTGTTGTTTTTGCCTTTTTATTTCAATAGCAGCAATAGTTCTTTCCTTTTCAAATTCAAAATTCATTTGTGCCTGTGTAAGACTACGTACTTTTTCTGTATTCAAATCTTCACTATATTCATCAAATGCTGAATCCATAACATTGTACGCCACAGCTATTTTTCTATCTGCTGCTAGTGCCAAGGCAAGGACACGGTTTATTTGGCTGTTATCATTCAACTCATCTGTTTTATCTGCAATTGCACGTGCTTTACGTAACATTTTTATAGCGTTTGCAACTTTTCCTTCTGACAATTTAACCTGAGCACTCAAGGTATTAAAAACCATTGTCTGCTCAGGATTTTCCAATTCTTGTATTACGGGTTCTATTTCTGCCAAATACTTTTTACACGAATCTGTTTGCCTGATCGAATGAAAAAAATCAATCATGTCAAAAGTAGCACTGGTAAGTAACATAGGGTTATTTGCTTTTTTAAAAAGAAGATATGCTTGTTTTCTATAATACAATGCACTGTCATTATTTATTTTTTCCTCAATATAATAATTGCTTGATAAGGCATAAGCCGAACCTAATATTGAAGGAAAACTGTCGCCTTTAAGTATTTGGACTGCTTGCTTTGCATAATCAAAAGATTTCTCTAAGTCTTCTAATTCTCTATGACAAGTTGCTATGTAAACATAAGCAGTAGCAATGTCTTTAATACTATTTATGTTTTGAGCACACACTAAAAATTGTTGAAAATACTTTAATTGATTAGTGTAATCACCTTTGTCAAAATATGATATCCCTGCCTGACGATTAAATACCATCTCAAAATTACTTAGTGATTCTAACATGGTTTCTTCTGTAGCTGCTGCTTTTTGTTTTTTAACAAACATCAACCCTTTTAATGCATAATTTCTCATTGAGTCTGATTCTCCAACTTCGAAAAACAGTTTGTTTAGTTGTTCAATATTTTTAAGATAAATTGTATCTGCCAATTCAAATTTCTTTGCAGGCTGGAAAGTGTTAACAGCTTTTGAAAGGCTATCATAACTATTAGATTGAGCATTTGAGATTCCAAATAAAAAAACAAAAGAAATCACAAATGATAGAGCAAAACTGTAGTGTGTTTTAATCATTGAATTAACTAACTTTAATATAATTTGCTTTGTGCAATTATCTTGCAACCCTCGTTTTCAGAAGTAACAATTTGTAATGAACAGTTGTGTTGCATCATCCTGTTCCGCATATTAACGAGACCATTACCTTTAATACCACTTTCCTCTAATAAATCCATATTAAATCCGATACCATCGTCAGCTATCTCCATATTAAACTGGTTGTCTTTTATAAGAAAAAGTATAGTTATATTTTTAGCATTGGCATATTTCAATGAGTTGTTAATAGCCTCTTTCATTACTAAAAAAATGTTCTTTTAATTTCAGGATGTATGGAAGAAGATATTACAGTATCAGGAAAATGAAGTGAGTAATTCACTCCGGAATCTTCCAATAGATTGTTTGATGTAGATTTCATATAGTTTATTAAGAATGCTTTTTTATATAACATCAATGCTGTAGAAAAATCTTGTATGCGAAAAAAATTCTGTGCTTTTAACCTATTAAGCTTAGCTAAATTTTCGGGAAAGTATTCGTTCGGTTGATGCATAACACTATCTTTAATTGAAATTGATGTATCAAACATTTTTAACTGGTAATACATTTTGCAATAACTTAATATGGCCTGCTGCCTTTTAACTGGTTTGGCCATTCTTAAATACATTTGTTTTTTGAGGAAATAAATACATTCTTCATCTTGATTTTCTTTAACATAAGTATTAGTAATGGAGCCAAAAAAGCACTATAAATTGAATAGGGTTTTGTTTCGTTTATTTTTAATATTGAATCAGTAAAATTAAAAGCTTGGGCAATTGAAGACACAATTGGAAAAACTAAATAGATGAAGATGCTAAAAAATAAAACTAATTTTTTATCCATATACCATGTCCATTGTTTTCAAATTAAACAAAATACGTTGTTCAGTTAAAACTGATTTACAAATTCCGGTTATATCCTTAATCATTTCCCATGTTGCAATGTTAGCAAATATAGCATTGGATGCAGCCATAGATGGGGCCATGTGTTTGTTGTTTTGAATTTTTATTAATTCGTTTTGTGAATGGATGTCTTTTGCCCAACTTTGAAAAATTTCTTCATAAGTCTTAGTATTGTATCCCAGCAAAGGGCCTATTAACCCTTGATATGCCATGTACCCGCATTTTAGATACTTAAACTGATATTGTTTGCAAAGTGCTGATGCCCATAAAACCAAGTCAATTGGTTTATCGGCAGAAAGAACAATGTAGTCAACTTTGTTACATTCATTTAACATAACTTCAAACTCATTTTGTGAATGTATTTCTTTTTGTAACAAATTTATTTTACATTGTAAATTCAGTTCTTTCAGACGATTTGCAGCAGCATGAACTTTACTTTCACCAATATTGTTTTCAGAAAAAAGGATCTGTCGGTTAAGGTTGGTTACTTCTACATCATCAGAATCTACCAAGGTGATTTTTCCTATGCCTGCTGCAACTAAGGAAGTGGCAACAAAATTTCCAATACCGCCAATACCTAAAATCAGAACATGTGTTTCTTGTAATCTTTTTTGAGCCAAGTAATTGTTTTCAAACTGAACAGACGGATTGATAGAATCAAATAAAAGTAATTGACGGTGGTAGCGTGTCAGTGATGGTGGGACTTCATCTTCATAAAATTCAAGTAATGCAACATCCAACAATTTTTCGATCAGTTGCTTAATTGTTGCATCATCTCCACCAAGTTTTACTTTCAATTCTTTTAACACATCCTCCTCCCAATTGAATTTACTTAAACAATGTAGAATTGTGTTAATGAAATCTCCTTTGGGCAATTGGACTCCTTCTTCCAATGTTTTTATAACATTAACAAATTGTTCCATTTGTAGAATGTGCTGGTAAGGTTTAATCCGTATTTTTCTTTTCACAAAATAAAAATAAGAAGTAAAATGTTACCCATAGCGAAAAAGGATTAGAGTGAATTTAATTACCATCCCATCCTCCATATTTTCTTTCTATTTCCTGAGAATTTAATAGAGTTGATCTTTGTTCTGATTTAATTTTATAGTTATTCTCTTTTGATGGAACAGTTTTAAAAGGTGTGTTTACCGACATTATCGCACTGATGAATAATACTAATGTTTCTGTTATCATTTTCAATTATTTTAAAAGGTACAATTTAATTTCTATCCCAACCACCTCGAAGATAGCCTCCAGTGTTTTCTTTTACAATGGTCTTAACTTCTTTAGAAGTTTCCTTTTTAATAGTTGTAGTTGATTGTCCAACATTGTTATATGGTATGATGGATGCGAGAAGGAAAATAATTGGTTCTATAAACATATTTTTATTTTTTTGATAAGGTAAAAGTAGTATTAGAAGCAGGGTGTGTAAATACCACTTTAGTGGTAAGATGGCAGTTATTTGTTTTTACAATTCAGCACCATATCAATATTTGAATATTTTTTCTACTTTTACAAAAAACAACTTATATGATGATACTTGGCATAGTCGGTGGCATACTGTTGCTACTTATAGTTTTCCTTATTTCTATTTTTAATGAACTCACCAAAGAGCGCGTGCTTGTGCAGGAAGCGTGGAGTGGCATTGGTGCATTTCTGCAACAACGATTAGATGCTATTCCAAATCTTGTAGAAATAGTAAAGGGATATGCAGGTCATGAAAATAAAACGCTAACAGACGTAATTCGTGCCCGTAATGAATCTATCGCTGCACTGACACCGGAAGCGCAGATTGAAGCAGCAAAAAATATGAGTGCTGCCATGCTCAATTTCAAGGCACTGGCAGAAAATTACCCTGACCTGAAAGCCAATCAGAATTTTATAAAACTACAAGAGCAACTTACGGAGTTGGAAGAAAAAATCAATCAGAGCCGCAGATATTATAATGGCACTGTCCGGGAATATAATCAGAGCATTGCAGTGTTTCCTAAGAATATTGTTGCAGGAATGTTTGGCTTTAATGCTTCTGCGTTTTTTGCTGAAGATACAGATGCTGCAAAAGCACCAAAAATTTCATTTTAAAAGTAACTGCTGTGAAGGTCTTTAAACTGACATTAGCACTATTGCTTCTTGCAGTGACATCACTATATGCAATAAGTTTTACTAAATATTCCGATAAACTTTTTTCTCAGGAAGAATATAATACGCTCATTAAGAAGTCGGCTTTGGCTGTTGCACAAGAAATGCACTTTCCTGAACGTGCTTTTGCTGAAGTATATTCTATCCATAAAATAGAGATTACAGAGCGTTCCATTCCATTTATCAGAAAAAAGTTTTTATGGCTCGAAAAGGGTTATAGCACCTGGCCTGCATCGGAATCTGTTGCAAGTAAAATACGAAAAGAAGTCTATGAAAGGGAGTTACAACGTGGTGTTCGTGATGCGCTGTATGCCGATCAGAATTATCTGAACTCAATTTTCACCATCAATGAGTCAGACAGAATTATTTCTTTTCATTCTGATATTAAAGTTTCAGTAAACGGCAAGCTGACAGTTGTTGAAACAATAAAAATTTACAATGGCGATGGTGGCAGCAACGATGAAATAAAGCGTGGCATAGTACGTACTTTCCCTACACGTTATACAACATCATTGGGATTTGTCTCTACAGTACCATTTGATTTTATTTCAGCCACATGCGATGGTAAAACTGAAAACTATAAAAAAGAAAGTGCAGAAAACGGTGTACGTTACTACTTTGGCAATGCCGATCATTTTCTTGACAGAGGTTATTACACTTATGTTTTGACTTATGAAACAGCCAAGCAGATAATTTTTCATCCTGATAAAGATGAGTTGTATTGGAATGTTAACGGAACAGGATGGAGTTTTACATCAGATAAAGTGAGTTGTAAAATAACTTTTCCTGAGCAAACAAAAATTATTGAAAACAATTGTTACACCGGTGTGCAAGGCTCTGCGGAGAAACTATGTAATTATAAAATAACAGCACCAAATGTTGTTGAGTTCAGTACGCAGCAATTACTAAACAGTAATGAAGGTCTGACGATTTCAACAACCATCGCAAAAGGAGTTTTAATTGCTCCTGACTCAACAGAGAAAGCATTTGCAGCAATTAAAGACAACTTTATACTTCCAGCATTGGTGGCGGCAATACTTTTTTTAATCGGATATAACTACAAAGCATGGCGCAAAGTTGGTCGTGACCCTGAGGCAGGAACTATTATTCCTCAGTTTGAGCCACCACAAAATTTTTCTCCTGCCGATTGCGGTTTCTTAATAACAAAGAGTTACAAGTCGCATCACTTTGCCGCATCATTAGTTGATTGTGCCGTGAACAGATTGGTTGATATTGAAGTCAAAGAAGAAGGAATGATTTTTAAAACTCCGGTTTACTATTTCAATAGACCCGCTTCAGCAACTAATGAAGATCAAATACTGAATTTAAGAAATCAATGGTATGGCTATGATATTGAAAGACTATATGGACAAAAAGCAGAAAAAGGAACTTACAATTCAACCATTGCATCGGTTTATAATGGTTTAGAAAGCCATTTAAAAGATAGAATGGAGTTTACCAAGAGTAAGTCAGGCAGTTTTAAAAATTTGTTTACACTGAATTTTAATTACATTGGCTGGGGAATACTTGTTTTGGCTTTAAGTGTTGTTGGAATGATAATTTATTTTATTCTTTTTGGTGGAACACCGGTTTTAGTGTTATCATCTATTGGTTTAATTCTAGTGGGAATAATTATTCAAATTCTATTTGCAAGGTGGATGCAGGCCTATTCTGTTGAGGGTCGGAAAATATTGGATTATGTACTTGGCTTTAAAATGTATCTGGAAACAACAGAACAGAAAAAGTTTGATACAATGAATCCACCTGATTTAACCATTCAGCTTTTTGAGAAGTATTTGCCTTATGCCATTGCTTTGGAATGTGAAAATCAATGGTCAGAAAGGTTTGAAGCTATCATTAACAAAGCTATTGAAGGAGGCTATCAACCGGCATATTTCAACATGCACGGCAGCAGTTTAAATATGCGCACATTTACTTCTGGACTTTCAAGTGGTATCAGTAATACCATTGCATCAGCATCAACTCCACCAAGCAGCAGCAGTGGTGGCAGCGGAGGTGGAGGTTCTTCCGGAGGCGGAGGTGGTGGAGGCGGAGGCGGAGGCTGGTAACCTCATGCTGTTTTTTCACGTATTAAGGATGAAAAGTTTAATACCATTTCTTTTGAGAAAGTGTAGTGTTGATTAACTTGCACTTATCAAAAGCATATCAAAGCTAACTTATATTTAATCGTGCAGTTAAAAATTTTCAGAGTAAATCATTTGATCAAAATAGTAAATAAAAAACGATTTATGAAAAACAGATTACAAATTAAATCAGCATTAGTAACTTTATTATCGGTATTTGGTATTGTAAAACTTAATGCCCAGTGTAGCTACATTCCTGCAACAACATCTGCAACCGACACCATTTCTTATACTTTTTCCGGTGGCTCATTTCAAAGTTATGGCTGTGCACCTATTGACCCTACCTATTGGTTGTCGGGAAATGGAAAAACCGTAACCATTAGTTATGTGAACCCGCAGAATTTTCCTAAATTCAGAGTGTGGGGGATGAATGATGATGACTCGGCAATGGTGACAGTTAACGGCAACTACTATGCATTAACTGCAGCAACTGCCTCGTATGCGCCAAAGGTGGTGTGCGGTATTTCTCCGGGACCTGACGGAGTTGTTTTTGCCAATGGAAAGGTTGTTGGTGCCAATAATAATCAGATCGGAAATTATTCTTATTCCGATGTGCAGTTGAATGCCACTAATGTGAACACCATTGTTGTGACAGGAATTAGCGGTGCAGGATGGGGTTTTGCCGGTTCAACAGTTTATTGTCCTTATGTTTCAGGTGTTTCATCAGTAGAAAATCAAAAAATTAGTGTTTATCCAAATCCTGTTTCTGATTTGTTGATGATTGAAACAGAGAATAACAACCCAAACACAATATTGCTTTATGATGTTTTAGGTAATATATGTTTAGAAAAAACTTTTGCCAATAAAGCGGTGATTAATGTCAGTGAATTTTTGCATGGTGTGTATTTTTATGAGTTGAGAAACGATAAAAAAACGCTCAGGTTTGGAAAATTTTTAAGACAATAAACATTTGAATGTTTTTGTTGTTGTAATACATTAGCTTTGCTGATAATAATAACAACGAAATATGAAATGTCCTAATTGTACAACAACAGACTTAGTAATGTCAGAACGCCAGGGCGTTGAAATTGACTACTGCCCATCGTGCAGAGGTGTTTGGCTCGACAGAGGTGAACTTGATAAAATTATTGATAAAGCTGTATCAAACGATAGTAGCCAACAACATTATCAGAAGCCGCAACATTACAGCGACCATAAGTACAAGAAGAAACATTGGCTACACGATTTGTTTGATTAATTAGTAGCCAGAAGTATTATTAGTTCTTTAAATAATTTGTGGTTATAATTTCCAAGACAAATTAGATCAGGAGTATCAAATATTGATAACAGTAAAGTAATATCACACAATGAATTTTAAACCATTTTTTCTGCTTTTAACATTAGTAGTGGCGCAAAGTTGTTCCTTAGGAAAGATTGATCAGCAAAAAGGTGTTGACCTAACAACACAACTGCTGAACGATTTAAAGAATGAAAACTATTCCGACATTGATAAGTACTATATGGATTCTTTTAATGCCAGCGAGCCAACAGAAACTAAAATAGAAAAATTTAAAAGACTTCGTGAGGCAATGGGCCCAATAGTTTCTTTCGAAATGTTATTGGCTGAAGTAAAGAAAGAACCTGTAAGTAATGTCAACCAACTACACATTAAATACAAAGTTGTCTGTGCAAAAGTAACTGCCCTTCAGACATTCATTTTAGTAAATGATGAAGGGCAGCCTAAAATTATTTTTCAGAATGTTGAAAATATCTGAACCGCTAAAAATTAATTCTCTCCTATAACTTTAAAAAGTTCGTCAAGTTTTGGGGTTAAGATAATTTCTATGCGTCTGTTTTTTCTGCGTGCCTCAGCAGTGTTACCGGTATCAACAGGCAAATAAGGTCCTCTGCCTGCAGGAGTTAATCTTGTAGGGTCAATATTGGAGTTTTTAATAAGAATACGAACCACACTTGTAGCACGCAACACACTTAAATCCCAGTTGTCTTTCATAGTTCCTCCCGAAATTGGCACATTGTCAGTATGACCTTCAATCAACACGTTGATGTCTTTGTTTTTTTCAAGCACCTTGCCCAATTCCTTCAATGCCTCCTCACCTTTTTTATCAACCACGGTGCTTCCTGAAGCAAACAACAATTTCTCCTCCATGCTCACATAGACTTTACCATTCTTTTTAGTGATGGTAAGTCCGTTATTTTCAAAACCTACAAGGGCATCACTCACAGCTTTTCTCAATGCATTAACATCTTCATCTTTTTTATTCAATACAGACTCCAGCTCATTAACTTTTGATTCGCGTTTTTTAAGTTCTTCTGTCAACTCATTCAGCTTTTTCTCTTTTGCGGTAAGTTCATCCTGTTTTTTTATCAGCTCTTCCTGTGTCATCTGTAACTGACCGATTACTTTTTTAGTTTCATCATTCTTATCTTTCATCATCCTGTCGTTATTGCGAAGGAGCTTTTCATACGAGTCGTTTAGTTCATTGTAAAGTGATGTCAGCCTGCGTTGTGCAGTTCCTAAGGTAGTGGTGTCTGTCTCTAATTTTTCTTTTTCGCGTTTTAAATCTGCAACAGAAGAAGTGAGCTCCTTATTTTGGGTAGAATAATTGGTGTTTTCACTACGTAGCTTACTGTTCTCTTCATCACAGGTGGCTTTTCGCATTTTCATCTCATCATATTGTCTTGCCGGAACACATGAAGCCAATGCAGTAATGACTGCAATCACACCTATTAAATTTAAAAATTTCTTGTTCATTTTCGTTGTGTTTAAATTTATTGAAACTTTGTTTCTGAATATTAAGTAAAATTATAATATAGTGCCCAAAATTAAGCGTTTGTCGCTTTGAGTTTTTGCAAGAATAGATGCATCAGGTATAATTTTTGAACAATTAAAACAGACAAAAAAAGTTTAAATGTTATGGCAACACTAAATGACAACTGGATTACAGAAGCACATATAGACTTTGAGTACAAAAAGTATATGCTGCTAGCGTATTTACAACATGTTTCAGAGAGCTTTACTGAAAACAAACTCTATCCGCCATTAAGCGAACTGATGAAACACTATCGTAATGTAACGGCATTGCGTGATAATAAAAAACAATTTTATGATAGTTTTCCGGAACGGCTTTCTTCTGCCGATTTTAACAACTTTAAACTCATGTACGAAAAAATTGTTGCAGATGACAGCCTGATGCAGGAAGTTGAGAGTATCATTCTATTCAGTATTCCTCAGTTTGAAAAACATATTTCTGAGGGTAAAAAAATTTATGATTTTATAGAATCGAAAATTAAAGTCAGTCCGGTTGGTATTATTCCATTGCAGATTAATGAGGGTTATTTCTTTCTTTCAACCACACAAAACCGCGAAACAAGAGTGTATGAATATCAGATAACCATTTTTGAAAATCCGGATGAGAAGTATCGCGCACTTTGCACACAGTATATTTGTTCGTACGAAAAAAACCTGTCGCAGAATTTCGAAAATATCAAGAGTGATTTATTGGCCATTCGCAAAGCATTTCCAAATCCGGCAACTTATAGTATAGAGTCTGAACTAATGCTGCCATTGGAAGAAACTTTTCTGCCTTTGGCAAAAAGAACATTAATGAAGTATGTGAATGCACATTAACTTGTGGTATAACCGACTATAAAAAGAAAGTATTGCTGTTGTTTCAGATACAAGAGAAGATTTAAGCCTGTTTGTTCAATATAGTGGCATAACCTGTCGTTAACAAGCAGATGCATTTGCTATTTTTAGCACTTCAAAAGTATGATTCGACTGCCGCTTGTTTTTTTTCTTTTTCTGAGTGTTACACTTGGCTATGGACAGTCGCTGAGTAATTTACGGACCAAAACTATTGCTGTTAACTCAGATACACTGCATCTTGATTCGCTTTCCATTGTGCCCGGCTCATTTCATTTGGCCGATTCTGCTTTATTGGACATATCGTGTATGAAAGTGCTTTACGAAAAAGGAATTTTGATTATTAATAAATCATGTAATGCAAAGATTTCAGACTCACTAAAAATATCCTATCGTGTTTTTCCGGTTAATTTCAGTCAACCTCACAGTAACCGGAACCTGAGTATAATCAAACAAAAATATTCTGGGCAGTACAATCCTTTTGCTTATGACAACTCGGAAAACAACACACAAAGTATTTTCAATTTTGACGGATTAAATAAAAGCGGAAGCATTTCAAGGGGCATCAGCTTTGGCAACAATCAGGATGTTATTGTCAATTCAGGATTAAATCTTCAGTTGTCGGGAACATTAAGCGACAGGGTAGAAATTCTTGCAGCAATTACCGATAACAATATCCCCATTCAACCGGAAGGTAACACACAGCAGTTACAGGAATTTGATAAAGTTTTTGTTCAGCTTTCGCGCGACAGTACACGATTGATTGCCGGAGATTTTGAGATTTCAAAGCCTTACGGATATTTTATGAATATGTATAAAAAAGCACAGGGCGCAATGGTGTCATCGTCATTTTTTATTGATGAAAAAAGTAAGTGGGTGATGAAAACTACCGATGCCGCAGCTATTTCAAAAGGGAAGTTTGCACGTAATGTGTTTAATGGCATGGAAGCCAATCAGGGGCCTTACAGACTTACAGGGGCAGAGAATGAAACCTACATCATTGTTTTGAGTGGCACAGAAAAAATTTATCTCAATGGTGTTTTGCTGACAAGAGGTAAGGAAAACGATTATGTGATTGACTACAACACTGCACAAATAACATTTTCTGCAAGACGACTTATCACAAAAGACTCAAGAATAGTAGCAGAGTTTCAGTATTCAGATAAAAATTATGTACGTACACTTCTGTATTCCTCAAACACCTTTGAGTCAAAGTGGGCAAAGTTTCATGTCAACTATTTCACGGAGCAGGATAATAAAAACCAACCCCTGTTTCAGGACTTGAATGAGGATAAAAGACAAGTGCTTGCCAATGCCGGTGACAATTTGCAGAATGCCTACTTCCTCAATGCCGACAGCGTTGGGTTTAACCGCAATGAAGTTTTATATCAAAAAGATACTGTAACAATTGATGGTATTCATTACAATTATTTTACCTATTCCATAGATTCAACAAGGGCATTCTATAGATTAGGATTCAGTAATGTAGGGCAAGGAAGAGGTAATTACCGTCTGCTAAACAGCAATGTAAATGGGAAGGTATATGAATGGATTGCTCCGGTAAATGGTCAGCCACAGGGCGATTATGAACCGGTGAGATTATTGATAGCACCAAGACGACAACAATTGCTTACTGCAGGAGGAGATGTTGGTATCAGTAAAAATACTAATGTTTCTGTTGAAGGGGCATTCAGTAAAAATGATGTTAATTTATTTTCTCGAAAAGACAAATCTAATGATGCAGGATATGCACTGCATGCAGCAGTCAATCATTCAATGCCTGTTTTTAAACAAGATAGTTCATGGAAATGGGTTTCTGTGGTTTCTGCTGAATTAACAGATAAAAATTTCAGACCATTGGAGAATTACAGAGATGTTGAGTTTATACGCGACTGGAACCTGACATCTTCATTTGACACACTGAATGAAACTTTCTTGTCTATTAAAACCGGATTAGAAAGGAATGTTGCACAGAATATTTTTTATCAACTGAAATATTTTACAAAAGGAAATCAGTACAAAGGATTAATGAATACTATCAGTGCTAATTACAATTGGAAAAAATATATTATTCAATATAACGGCAGTTTACTCAATACAACCGGTGCAGAGGCAAACACTGTTTTTTTAAGAAGTTATGTTGATGCCGGAAAAAGTTTTAATAAACTTAAAGCAGGATACAGACAGGAGAATGAACGTAATAGAAAAAGTGCTTCGATTGGTGATAGCCTGATGCTAAACAGTTTTGGTCATGATAAGGCGGGTGTTTATTTAGCATCTGCAGATACCGGCAGGTGGACTTATAAAACAGAGGTATCTCGCAGATGGGATTATCTGCCAAGTACTAATGAGCTTAAACTTTCAACCACTGCCGATCAGGCCGATGCAGATATTGCATTTATTGCTGGAAGAGGAAAGAAAATTACTTTAGGCAGTACATACAGAACAATTCAGGTAAACAGAAAAGAAATTACAAGTCAGAAAAAGGATGAAAGCTTTCTGGGAAAATTAGAAATAGCATTACAGTTTTTAAGAGGTGGAATAACAAGCAATACCTATTATGAGGTTGGGGCAGGGCAGGAACAAAGACAGGCTTACTCATTTATTAAAGTTGCAGCAGGGGCGGGTGTTTTTGAGTGGAACGACTATAACGGTAACGGCATTGCCGAACTTAATGAATTTGAAGTAGCTGCATTTCAGGACAGAGCAGAGTATATAAAAATATTTACGCCAACAAACGATTATGTCAGAATTCAAACCAATCAGCTAAGTGAAGTAATCAGTGTCAACCCATCGGCATTCATAAAAAACAAGCAGGGCAAGACCAGACTGATAAACAGGTTTGCTTTGCAATCGGCAATACGATTTGATAACAAACTGCTTTCCGGAAAATGGGCAGACGGACTGAATCCTTTTGGTTACAATATTAACGACACATCATTGCTCATCACCAACTCTACTTTGCGAAACACATTATTTTTTAATCGCAGCTCATCAGTGTTTGCTGCCGATTTTAATTATGATAACATCAGCAATAAAAGTTTGCTTGCCAATGGCACTGAAGGAAGAAATTTAACATCATGGCTGTTAAATACAAGAACATATTTTAAAAGAGTGTATGGTCTAACAACAGCGTTGAAATATGAAACCAAACAAAACAGTTCGGTTTTTACAAACAGGAATTATGAAATTGCAGGCTATTCCATTGAGCCGCGTTTTAGCGTGCAGCCGGGAACAGTTTTCAGAACTACACTCATCTACAAGTATCAGGACAAACAAAATGTAATTGAATTGGCAAATGAACATGCAACAATCACAACCATAGGTGCAGAGTGTAAATACAGCAGCTTTAAAAATGGTGTAGCATCTTTAGGAATGAATATTATCAGTATTGGATATAATGCAGATGTTAATTCACCATTAGCTTTCGAAATGCTTGAGGGACTTAAGAAAGGAAGAAACTATACATGGGAAATAAGCCTTCAGAAAAATCTTACAGGCAACCTGCAAATCAATATTGGATATAACGGACGCAAGCCGCAGGGTGATAAAATTATTCACACTGCCAATGTGCAGGCAAGAGCAATTTTCTAAGAAAATTATTTCAGAACAACAGGAGTAGATGCAATCAGGCTACCCTCACAATACGCTTCAACAGTATATTTTCCGGGGCTAAAGGCAGTTCCTTTTTCCCAATAAACACACATATTCATTTCGCGGTTTTCGTAGTCAAAAGATTCTTTTAATGAATAAAGTGAAGACTGTCCGGCAACGTTGAATGTTTCTGTGTTGTTGGTCATCACCACACCATCAGGGCTAAGTATTCTGATGTAAATATCTTTAGAGCCTGATGTGGCAACAGTGTTTTCAAGAATTGTAAAGCAGGTCTTGATTTTTTGTGCCGATGATGCTTTGTTGGTTTCTAACTCCTTGCCACTGCTCTTATATTTTACTCCGGATGCTTTAATTGAAGTAGTCCTTAGTACTGATGCAGCAGCAACTCTTTTTGTTAATGTTGAATTTTCAAGTGCTAATGCAGTAGATTTATTTTTTTCTACTGTAATCATATCATTCAACGACTCATTTTGTGAAGCTAATGCAACATTGGCATTTCGCATGGAGTCTAACTGTGCAACATATACCTGATTCATTGATCTCAGTCGCTCTAACTCTGCTTTTGCAGCCTTTAACTGTGAAGCATCACCCGACTCAATCATCCTTCTGATTTGCGCCATTTTGCTCTTAATCTCTTCATCCTTACTAAGCAACTGAGCCTGCAAGCTGGAGTTCTCCTGATTTATTTTTTCAAATTCGGCTTTTACCTGTTGCAACTCTGCTGACAAGGCATCGCGTTCAGCAGAAGTATTGTCAAGAGTTCTTGTAACTTCTTCCAAATGACTTTTTTTATCAAAAAACTGATATAGCAACAATCCGTTAACCCCCAATAGTATGGTGATTACAATAAATACGAGTGCTCTGCGTGAGTTTTGCTCACGGTTATCTGCTTTGGTTTGTTCATTCACTGATTCTTCCATCTATCTGAAATGGGTTGTTAAACGGTGCAAAATAATGTAATTAGTATTTACAAGCAAGTAAAAAGGATGAAATATTCTCTGTTTCTACGTAAAATGACAATTTTGAGTTTCCTTGGCCACCGCTTAATTTGCTTTTTTTATTCGGTAAACCTTACATTTTTTTAAACAAAAGCATATATTTACTTCTTGATTTAAAACCGCCACTTGTGATAAATGATTTTTTTAAATTGTTCTTCCCCGACAACTGCCCGGGCTGTGGGCATAGTTTTTTGAGAGGTGAAAAATATGTGTGTCTGCAATGTTTGTACGGACTTCATAAAACACAGTATCATAACGACCCGGAAAATCCTATAGCGAAAAATTTCTGGGGCAAGACAGATTTTGTAGCTGTCACGGCAGTTTATTTTTTCCAGAAAGGTCAGGTGCTGCAACGACTTTTACATCAGCTAAAGTACAATGGATGCAAAGAAATAGGCATCATGTTAGGCAGACAAATGGCTATGGAGTTGTTTCAGGCTTCAGCATTCAGAAATGCTGATATTATTATTCCTGTTCCACTTCACCCGGGAAAACTTTTGCAAAGAGGCTTCAATCAAAGTGAAATGATTGCCCTGGGTATGGCTGAATATTGGGAGAAAGAAGTGCACACAGAAACTTTGAAACGAAAAAAGTACACACAGTCGCAAACACATAAAGCACGCTATGAAAGATTTGAAAATACAGAAAGTGTATTTGAGCTTGACAATATTAAGTCTTATGAAGACAAACATGTTTTATTGGTTGACGATGTAATCTCAACAGGCTCAACCATAATTTCATGTGCAGAGGCTTTTTCAGGCATTAGCGGATGTAAAATATCTATGGCTTCTGTTGCTGCTCCTCATCGTTGAATTTCTGATATTTGCACAGAAGTTTTTAGCATGTCAGAGTCCATAGTTATAGATACAACACTAAGTAAGCAAGAAAAGTATGCACAGCTTTTGCCGCAGGCAGAAGCATTGATTAAAGGAGAGACAGATGCTGTTGCCAATGCTGCCAATTTATGTGCCATGCTCAAGCAGGCTTTTGGTTTTTTTTGGGTAGGATTTTATTTTGTGAAACAGCATGAAGGAAAACAACAGTTGATATTAGGTCCTTTTCAGGGGCCTGTGGCATGTACACGTATTGAATTGGGCAAAGGAGTTTGTGGTACAGCATGGCAACAGAAAGAAACAATTGTAGTGCCTGATGTAAATAATTTTGATGGACACATTGCCTGCAGCTCACTAAGCCGTTCAGAAATAGTAGTTCCTATATTGAAGCATGATGTTGTTGCTGTATTAGACGTGGACAGCGAACACCTGAATCATTTTGATGAAACAGATAAATATTATCTTGAGAAAATAAGCTCACTTTATTCAGAAACATTTTCCTATGCTACTGAATAAAATAAATTCATTTAATAGAACTTTTCTTTTGCCTGCTGTACTTCTTTTGTTTGGTGCATGTGCTTCTGTCGTAGCTCCCACAGGTGGTAAAAAAGATGAAACGCCACCAAAACTTAAAGAGGTAATTCCTCCTGAGCAAACCGTAAATTTTAATAGTGAAAAAGTGGTTTTTACTTTTGATGAGTACATTCAGTTGCTTGACAAAGACAAGCAGTTAGTAATTTCCCCAATTATCGAGCCCGCACCAACATTTGACGTTAAAGGTAAAAAGCTGACAATAACCTTTAAGAAAAAGTTGAAAGAAAATACTACTTATACAATTAACTTTGGTAATGCCGTTGCCGATTTGCATGAGTCAAATCCATTAGCAGGATTCAGATATGTTTTTTCTACCGGAACTTATGTTGATACACTTTTTGTTAAAGGAAATGTAGTGTTTGCAGAGAATCTGAAAAGTGAAAAGGGAATCCTTGTAATGCTTTACACATCAGAAGATGATTCGCTGCCATATAATAATCCACCTGCCTATTTTACCAGGACAGATGAAAGTGGAAATTTTTCAATAAAAAATATTGCACGCGGCCCATATAAAATCTTTGCATTAAAGGATGCAGATAATAATTATAAATTCAATCAGTCTGATGAGTGGATTGCCTTTGATAAAACTCCTATAACCGGAGGCGACTCAACACCTATAAATTTGAGAATGTTTAAAGAAGCTGAGAAGAAAGTTTATGTTAAAGAAGCAAAATCATTTAACGCTTTTGCATTTAGTGTTTTGATGAACAGACCGGTTGGAGTATTAAATATTGAACCTCTTCAAACTTCTGACAATATCAAACTAATTAGCCGCAGTAAAACTAATGATACCTTGATGGTGTGGTTAAAAGATTCTATCAGCGATACTTTAAGTTATAAACTATCAGGTGAAAATAATTGGACCGATACATTAACAATATCAAAACCGGCAAAAGCACTCAGAGGCAAATTAAAACAATCAATTAGTTTGCTTTCAAGTACAAATATTTATCCGGGAAATGATGTGTTACTTAAAACAGCTATTCCTGTTGCATCAGTAAATAAAGAAAAAATTTTGTTGATGCACGATAGCACTACATCACAACCTTTTGAAATTGTTTTTTCTGATTCTGCATCATCCAACATTACAATTAAATCTGTTACTATTGAAAAGAATAATTGGAATTTAACTTTACTACCGGGAGCTGTAACAGATATTTATGGTAACAAAAATGATACTGCCAAACTAAGTTTTCATACCAATGCATTTACTGATTACGGAAGTGTAAAAATTAAAGTAGATGGTTTATCAGGATCAAATTATATACTTCAATTGGTTGACGAAAAAGACATGGTCATTTCAGAAAAATATATTGGTGGCAATGGAAGCTATTTGTTTGAAAAAATGCTTCCTGCAAAATGCAGGGTTCGTATTATAAATGATGCCGATGGAAATAAATCTTTTACAACAGGTAATTATCTTTTAAAACAATTGCCTGAGCTTGTATATTACTATAAAGAAACACTAACATTACGAGCTAACTGGGATATTGAAATAAATTGGATTATTAAAGAAATAAAACAATGACAGAACAACAACGAATTGATTCAGGGAAAGCACCGGAGCCTGTAGGACTTTATCCACATGCAAGACGTGTAGGAAATTTATTGTTTTTATCGGGTGTGGGTCCGCGAGAAAAGGGTAGCAAAAAAATTCCGGGAGTAGAGCAGGATGCATCAGGAAATATTGTGCAGTATGATATAGCAGCACAATGTCATGCAGTGTTTAAAAATGTAAGATACATTCTGGAAGACTCTGGCAGCAGTTGGGATAAGATTATTGATGTGACCGTTTTTCTGACCAACATGAAAGATGATTTTCCGGTTTACAATAAACTATGGGCAGAATATTTTAAGGAGAATCCACCATGTCGTACAACAGTGGAGATAAATTGTCTGCCAACACCAATAGCTATTGAGTTGAAAGTTATAGCTACTATTTGATTATGTATCTTATTACAGGCGCTTCAGGCTTGGTTGGTTCACAACTTGTCTTTGATTTAATTTCAATGGGCAGACCTGTTAGAATATTGCTTCGAAAATCATCTTCCACAGCGTTAATCAAAAAAAAGTTCAAGTCATCGCCCGAGCTTTTTGATAAAATTAAGATTACTTACGGTGATGTGTTGGATATTTTCAGTATTGAAGATGCACTGCAGGATTGCACACATGTGTTTCACTGTGCAGCAATGGTGTCATTTAATCCTCAAAAGCGGAAAGAGATGTATAAAGTCAACACTGAAGGAACAGCCAATGTGGTTAATGCCTGTTTGGAAAAAGGAAATATAAAATTGGGATTTGTAAGTTCCGTAGCAACCTTAGGTCGTGGCACACAACAGATGATCAATGAAAACGACTGGTTCAATCAGAGTGAAAAAAACAGCTATTATGCTATAAGTAAATATGCTGCAGAAAGAGAAGTGTGGCGTGGCATAACTGAAGGATTAGATGCAGTCATTATTAATCCGTCTGTTATATTGGGTGATGGTAACTGGCGGTCAGATTCATCATCATTGTTTAATACCTTGTACAGTGGATTGAAGTTTTATACTCAAGGTGTTTCAGGTTTTGTTGATGTGAAAGACGTTAGCCGCAGTCTGATAAGTTTGACAGAAAGCAAAATATCAGGTGAGCGTTTTATAATATCATCAGAAAATAAAACTTACGAGTGGTTGTTTAAGACAATGGCAAAGGGGTTAAATATAAATCCACCAACCATAAAAGCAGGCATGTTTCTTTCACAATTAGCCTGGCGGTTAGAATGGCTTAAATCTGTTTTTACAGGAAAACCGTCTTTAATCACCAATGAAACGGCATATACATCACAGCAGATTTACAATTACGATAACAGTAAAATAACTGAACAACTCAATTATCGTTTTATTCCCATTGAGGAAACAGTAGAACGGGTTTGTAAATTATTTATCGCACAAAAGCAATAAAATCCATAGGCTCAAAGGAGTTTACTCCGGCCTGACGAAGCATGGTGACCAACTGACCACGATGATAGGTACTGTGATTAAAACAATGCATGATAATTTCTTCCAACGGTGTTTGATGGTCTATACCCTTAGTATTTTTATAGGAAATGCTTTTTTTGAAATCCTGATCGTTCAGATTAGAAATATAGTTAATCCATTCCTGCGAACTTTCAATAAGCAGTTTTGAAAACTCATTTAAATCACCTTTAAAATCTTTACTCGGTGGCCAGGAATAAGGTTTATTTTGAATACGCATAATCCAGGTGTGTTGCGAATCGTATATGTGATACACAGTTTTTCTTATGGTATTGAAACTGCTTTTCATTTCTATATCTGCAGCAACTTCCCCTGCACTTACTATGGCATTGGTAATTCTTTGGTTAGCCCATTTATTATAATTGGCATATCGAAAAAATAGATTTCCACTCATGATTTTTAAAATAAATTTGAATCAAATATAATATTAACAGAAATAGTATTAATTTTATTCCCTAAGATTATCAGATATGATTATCAAACCACCATCATCGCAACAACTATCAGAATATTATCGTGGCTATTTAAAATATCTTCCGGAAGAAGACATGCTGCAAACACTTAGAATAGCTACTGATGAAATGGAAAGTATGCTGGAAAAAATTCCTGCAAACAAAGAGACCTTTAGATACGCACCGGGTAAGTGGATGCTTAAAGAAGTGATTGGGCACTTGTGTGATACGGAACGAATTTTAACCTACCGTGCATTATGTTTTGCAAGAAACGACAAAACTTCATTTCCTGGTTTTGATGAAAACGAATATGTGGCAAACAGCAATTTTAAAAACAGGACTATGCAAAGTATAGGTATTGAGTACCTGATTGTGCGCGAAGCTTCATTAGCATTATTTAATTCGCTTGATGAAACTGATTTTGATAGAATAGGAATGGCAAATCAAACAAATACTTCAGCCAGACACATGCTGTATTTCTGCATTGTTCATCAACGCCATCATTTTAATATTATCCGCGAAAGGTATTACAAATAAGCTAAGATTACACTTGTTTACGGAGTACAATACGGAAAGTAGTTCCTTTATTTGGTTCAGAGCTTTTTACAAAAATGTGTCCGTTATGATACTCTTCAACAATTCTTTTACTCAACGAAAGCCCTAATCCCCAACCACGGGTTTTGGATGTGTAACCAGGTTTAAAAACGGTTTTGAATTTTGATTTGGGAATACCTTTGCCACTATCGGTAATGTCAATATAAACAAACTGCAGTTGATCGGTAATCATAACATCAATTTTTCCTTCGCCATCCATGGCATCAACAGCATTTTTGAAAAGATTTTCAAGTACCCATTCAAATAATGGAATGTTTAATGGAGCAAGCACCTGATGTGGTTGTGCTGTGTTCAGACTAAAAATTACCTTACTCGATGTGCGTGAACGTATGTAGGAAATAGCGTTTTCTATAACCATGTAAACATCTTCTTTACGGAGTACCGGTGCAGATCCGATTTTTGAAAAACGCTCGGTTATGGTATTCAATCTTGCAACATCTTTTTCAAGTTCAGCCACATGATTCTGATCCTGTGACGTTGACTTAAAATATTCTATCCAAGCCATGAGGCTGCTTAATGGTGTTCCCAGCTGATGTGCAGTTTCTTTTGCCATGCCCACCCAAACCTGATTTTGTTCGGCTTTGCGCGAAGTGCTAAAAGCAAGATAACTCACCAATAAAAATAGGGCAATAATGGCCAATTGAAAATAAGGGTAGTAGCGTAATTGATATAATAAACCGGAATCTTCGTAATAAATATAGTTTTTCTGGTTGTTGGCAAAAGAGATTTCAATCGGCTCATGTCGCTTTTTCATTTGCAACAACATTTCCTGAACATATTGAGAGTCATTGACTTTTGCAGTATCGAGATTGATGTGCGATAAAATATTTCCACTTTCATCAGTTAAAATAGCCGGCACAGTATTGTTATCCTGCAAAACCATGAGAGAAAAACTGATGTCGCCTGCTTCGACAGAGATATTGGCAAGTTGTTTGGATGCTTCGGCCCAAAGTTGAACTTTTTTACGTTCTTCTTCGCTTAACTTTTTTACTAAATTATTGGTGTACCACAACGACAATAGCCCTATGAGTATGGCTGAGGCCAAAAGCAAAAGCTTCCATTGTTGTTTTTGTGTGTAAATATTCACCCCTTTAAAATAAATCGTACTTACAGTTCAGGTAAAAATCTATCTATATTCGGATGAATTAATTGGATTACAGGTGCAATAATACTTCTTTTCTTTCAAAAACACAGAAATTCTTTTTACAAAAATTAAAACCGATGCAACCCTTACCCCTACTTTTGCATCTTTAAAGATAATAGCAGTAATGCTCAATGAACAAATCATACAAGGTTGTAAAGACAAACAAGGCAAAGCACAACATCAGCTTTACGAACTTGTGGCAGGACGAATGATGGGAGTTTGCCTTCGTTATGCCAAGGATGATGAAGAGGCCAAAGACTTGTTGCAGGAAGGGTTCATTAAAGTGTTTCAGCAGATTGATGCCTTTAGGGGCGAGGGTTCTTTTGAAGGTTGGATTAAAAAAATCTTTATCAACACAGCGTTAGAGAGCATAAGGAAAAGAAAATTGCTTACGCAACCGCTGGAAGATGAAGAAGATGCAAGTGACAATTTTCTGATTCAGGAAAATAAATTAGAAGCCAAGGAATTGCTTCAGATGATCAGAAAGTTGCCCGATGGTTACAGAGTGGTTTTTAACCTCTATGCTATTGAAGGGTTTAATCACAGAGAAATTGCACAGCAGTTGAATATAACAGAAGGAACCTCAAAGTCGCAGTATGCTCGGGCAAGGCAGTTTTTGCAGAAGATGCTTACAGAAGAAAAAGTAAAATAATTATCCGCAAAGGATTGAAAATGAAAGAAGATAAAAACATAGAACAGATATTTAAAGATGCGTTCAGCAACTTTGAAGCACCTGTTGATGCTTCTTTATGGCAAGGAATAGAAAATTCACTGCCTGCAAATCCTGCTCCTTTAACAAAGGTGTCATTCTTAGCAAAACAGGCAGCATATCTGAAAATTACAAGTGCAGTCATTGCTGTTGCTACTGCCGTTACAGCGGTGTTATATTTTTCAAATAAGAATGAAAAAGATACTGCGCAAAACGTAGCTCAGATTAATAAAGAAACCACTAAAGCAGTTGAACCTGCTACACAGCAAGGTGTGGTGTTAAACAACACTGAAACAGCTTCCAAGTCAGAAAAAATCAATTCTTCTGAAGAGCCAAAGACTAAAAAGTCTGCAACAGTTGAGCCTGTTAAGACTGAGCTGTCAGATAAAGTTGTTGAAAATAAATCTACTCAGATAAATTCTATTCCGGCTACTGAAACAGAAGCTATTTTACCACCACCACAGACAGATAAACAAATTATATCAGGCCCCAAAACCAATACAACTGCTGAGCCAATAAAAGACACTGAGGTTAAGAAAACAGAAATGAAGAAGCCCGAAGCCAAAACATCAGTCAGTGCAGAAAGTAAAATATTACCTTTGCCCGGCCTTGGCAATATGGTTTTTACACCAAATGGCGATGGTATAGGAGATTGGTTTGAGTTTGATGACAGCAATCTGAGTGACTTGTCTGTTAAGATTTATTCCCTGAAAGGATATAAATTGGTGAGTGAGTGGCACACACATGGTGGCCGATGGGATGGCAATCTTCAAAACGGAAATCCTGCCGAAGAAGGAATTTATTTAGTGATGATTCAGGCAAAAGGTATGGATCAGACTAATTACAAAAGCACAATAAAACTGCAATTAAGAAGAAATTAATATTAACAAAGTATAAAAACTAAACATCAAATTATCATGAGTAAAATTTTAGCCAGATTAACAGCATTGATGCTGGTAGCAACAATGCTTGTGCCTGTCAGCAGTAAGGCATCTCACCTTGCTGCAGGGGATATTTATTATACCTACACAGGTACCCCGAATACGTTTTTGATAACACTACGTCTGTACCGCGATTGCGCAGGTATAACCATGTCAACATCAGAAACAGTATGTTATACTTCTGCAAGCTGTAATATCAGCCAGAGTATTACAGTAAACTTAGTTCCAGGTTCAGGACAGCAAATTCCACCATCACCATGTGTGCCTTCAGCAGGCCCAACAACCTGCCAGGGTGGTACAGCTTATGGTATTGAAGAATATCTGTATCAAGCTGTTTTGGTAATGCCGGCACAATGTATTGACTGGAAATTCCAGTATGAAACATGTTGTCGTAATGGTAACATTACAACACTTAACAATGCTGCGGGTATGGGTTTCTTTCTTGAAACAACCATGAATAACCTTAATTACCCAACTAACAGTTCACCTCACTTTAATACAATTCCAGTTACACAGTTTTGTGTAAACAATCAGTTTTATTTCGATCAGGGGGCAACAGATCCTGATAACGATTCTATTACTTACGTACTTATCAATGCACAAGATGCTAGTGGATTTTGTCCATATACTGCTTTTGACTTACAGTATAATGCACCCTATTCAGGAGTATATCCTATTTCATCAGCTAATGGTGTAACTATGAATTTATTGACAGGCACAATTGCATTTTTACCAAACTTATTACAGAATGGTGTAATTGCAGTTCGTTGTTTTGAATATGATCGTATAACAGGGTTATTAAAATCAATCGGTAAACGCGAAATTCAGATTAACATCGTTTCAACTTGTACAGTGGTTACTCCAGGCTTCGACAGTGCACAGGTTGCCAGTGGAGTAAACATTGTTATTGATGGTATAAATAACGTTACATGTGATGACACAACATTCTATATTCAACTAAATCCTCCTGTACAGTGTGGTTCTATTGTTCCGTCAGATATTCGTTTCCTTGACCCAAGCGGACTGCCAAATCCTGTTACTTCAGCAGTAGGTGTAAACTGTGTTAATGGTCTTACAGATTCAATAATGGTAACAGTGCTTAATCCAATTCCAACAGGTACTTCTTACATATTTACTAAAATTGGTAATGATGGAAACACCTTTTTAAGTGAATGTGGCTCGCCAATGAATGAGTTTGATACCTTAACAATTAACCTTTATGACTCTGTACCTTATACCTTTGATGTGACAGATACATTAGACTGTACTTTCGACTCATTATTTATTGTGAGCAATCAGCTGATTGACTGCTTCACTATCAGTGCAGATGGTTCGGACTTTACCTTGGTTGATGCAAACGGTACTCCTATTACAATTACGGGAGCAACTTGCTTGGGTACTAACGGTGGTCACTTTGGAACTACATTCCTGATTACAACTGTACCTACTACAAATGCAGCAGGTCCGTTAACCTTGATAGTCAATACAGGTAGTGACTTAAACACTATTGCCAATGGTTGCGGAACAATGGTATTGCAAGATGATACACTTGGAAATATTCAGGTTCGTAATAATATTACATTGAGTTTAGGTCCTGATGTTACTGTTTGTGCCAGCGATCCTGCTCCTGTTTTAGATGCAGGAAATCACCCGGGTGCAACCTTCGACTGGTTGCTGAACGGCACTTCTACAGGACAAACATCACAAACCATAACACCAACAGCAAGTGGAACTTATATCGTTAACGTACAGTCATCAGCTTCATGTTTTGGTAGTGATACAGTTGTTGTAAATCTTATTCCATCGCCTTCTGTAAATTTGGGTACAGATGTTACACTTTGTGCAAATGATCCATTCCCTACATTAGATGCAGGTAATCCCGGTGCTACCTATCAATGGTATTTAAATGATACATTAATAGCAGGTGCAACTTCACAACAATTCACGCCAACAACTGCCGGTGTTTACTTTGTTGAAGTGAGCACAGGAGCAACTTGCTTAGGACGTGATACAATTAATATTTCACAAGTACTTCAATTAAATGTTTCTGTTAACGATCTTTCTTATTGCAGCGGCAATGCTGTCACACTTCAATCAACATCAGCAAACAGCGGTGTAAACTATGCATGGACATTGAATGGTAATCCTATTTCAGGTCAAACAGGCACTTCAGTTCCGGTTACCGGATCAGGCGTTTACGCAGTAACTATTTCAACAGGATCTTGTTCAGCAATTGATTCAGCAATTGTAACTGAAGTTGAACAGCCTACGGCTTCGTTATCTAATATTTCACAGTGTGATAATGTGACACTTCCTGTTCTGAACCCTGGTTATGTACCTTCTGCAGGTACGAACTCCGTTTTCAGTTGGACATTAAACAGTAATCCTGTTGGTGGTAATGATCAGACATTAAACACTGCTACAACCGGTGCAGGTAATTATAATGTTACCATTACAAATACATCAAACGGATTTACTTGTACTGCTACTGCTTCAATGACATTAACTATCAATCCTACACCTGCTGTTGAGATTGGAAATAATGTTACACAGTGTGCCGGTGCTACTCCAGCAACTCTTGCAACAGCAAACGGAACAGGTAACACCTACCAATGGTCACTTAACAATAACATCATAGTAGGTGCTAACGATACAAGCATTACAGCAACTTCTGCAGGTACTTATAGTGTTTTAGTTACCAGTGCAGGCGGATGTACCAATACAGATAATGTAGTGGTTTCTATCAATGCATTACCAACTCCTGAAATTCATGACGAATTGCAGAAGTTAGATAGCGTACTTTTCTGTGCAACTCAAAACCCGGCTCCGGTGTTAAGCTTAACAAGCAACGTGTTTATTCAAAGCTACAACTGGACATTGGATGGTAACAATTTATCTACTAATGCTAATGTTACAGTTGCCGCTATCGGTGAATATCAGGTAACGGTAATTGATTCTAATGGCTGTAGCAACACAGATGTTATCCGAGTAATTGAAGCACCATGCGACCTTGAAATATTTAACGTAATTACGCCAAATGGTGATGGTAAGAACGATGTGTTTGAGGTTAAGAATCTAATGGACTTCAAGACTCGTAAACTCACCGTTTTCAACCGTTGGGGTAAGAAAGTTTATAGTGCCGACCCATATAACAACGATTGGGATGGTGGCAATCAGGCTGCAGGAGTTTATTACTTCGTTCTTGAGTATGACAATGGTATCAAATCCGGTGACAAAAAAGGATCGTTTAATATTATTCGATAAGTTGCCGATAGTTTATAATTTTGCAGGAGCGTTCTTAAAAAGAACGCTCCTGTTTTTTTTAATACTGTTGCAAATATTTTATGAAAGTAACCGAACATTTTAAAAATTCTAAAAAGACTTTATTCAGCATTGAAATACTGCCTCCGCTGAAAGGAAAAAGTATTCAATCTATTTTTAATACAATAGATCCGTTGATGGAGTTTAAACCTCCGTTTATTGATGTTACTTATCATCGTGAAGAGTTTGTTTATAAAAAGCGTGAAGGCGGTTATCTCGAAAAAATTTCAATAAGAAAACGTCCCGGCACTGTTGGCATTTGCGCAGCCATCATGAATCATTATAAAGTTGATGCTGTTCCTCATATTATCTGCGGAGGATTTTCACGCGAAGAAACAGAGAATGCATTAATTGACCTTAACTTTCTTGGAATAGACAATGTGCTTTTACTAAGAGGTGATTCAGAAAAACATGAATCGCATTTTACACCTGAACCCGGTGGACATGCCTATGCTCTTGAATTGGTTGAACAGGTAGTAAATATGAATGTGGGTACATTTTTAGACGATGATCTTAAAGGTGTAGAGCCAACAAAATTTTGTATTGGTGTAGCCGGTTATCCCGAAAAACATTTTGAAGCCCCTAATCTGAACTCAGACATTTCTTTCCTTAAGAAAAAAGTAGATGCCGGTGCACAGTATATCGTTACACAAATGTTTTACGACAATCAGAAATATTTCAACTTTGTAGATAAATGCCGTAAAGCAGGAATTAATGTGCCAATAATTCCCGGACTAAAACCAATTTCAAATAAAAAACAAACTGCCATACTACCAAAAACTTTTTTTATTGATATACCTGATGACCTGATTCAGGAAATTGAAAAATGCAAGAGTGATGATGCAGTAAAACAAGCAGGTATTGATTGGGCGGTGACACAAGCTAAAGAACTTATTAAATTTGGTGTGCCCTGTCTTCATTTTTATACTATGGGCAATCCGGAGAATATCAGAAAAATTGCATCACAATTGTTTTAATGTTTCAAGCATCCATACATAAGGCTGAAACTTTTAAACACGACAGGTGTTTATATCACAAACTCCACTCAGTTGAACCGGTTTTCGATTAAAGACATAGAAATTCTTACAGGAATTAAGCCGCATACCATTCGAATATGGGAGCAGCGTTATGGTATTATTAAACCACAGCGAACTGCAACCAATATCCGTTATTACACAGAGGAAGATTTGAAGTTGATGCTCAATGTTTCTTTGTTGAATAAGATGGGATTTAAGATTTCGAAAATAACTTGTCTTAAACCGAATGAAATCGAACATAAAGTTTTGTCGTTAGTAGAACAGGCCAATGATGCTGATATAAACCTCAGTGCATTGTTGAATTGTATGGTCAGGCTTGATGAGGATACTTTTGAACACCTGCTAAATAAATATCTGGAGACAAATGGGTTGGAAAGTACAATGACAAGAATTCTGTTCCCCTTTTTATACAGAATAGGATTGCTTTGGCAGACAGGCTCCATTACACCGGCCTACGAACATTTTTTTACCAATCTTGTACGTCAGAAAATAATTGCAGCAATAGACAAGCAGGTATTGTCGCCACTGCCTGATGCAAAAAGATTTTTACTCTTTCTGCCACCTAACGAACCGCATGAATTAGGGTTGTTGTATGCACACTATGTAATCAGACAACGTGGTCACAGATCAGTTTATATGGGTCTTAACTTACCGATAGATCATATCATTTGTGCTCACGAATGTTGTCAGCCCGATTTTATTGTGACTACATTAACATCATGCATAAAGATTAACGCTATTGAAGAATTTATTGTACAGATTTCAAAAACATTTTCAAAAAGTAAAATATTACTTTCCGGTGCACAGGCAGTAAACCGAAGTTTGCATCTGCCACAAAATGTTCAGGTAATCTCTGACTTTGATGACTTTATTCAATACATTGAAAACAGAGTCAATTAATGCATACTTTATTTTATTCATTACTGTAAAAATTGTAGCTTTGTTTTAAATCCTGATAGAAATATGTTTATTCAACAATTATATACAAGTTGCCTAGCCGAAGCGGCCTATTATATAGAGTCTGATGGGCAGGCTGCAATTATAGATCCCATTCGTGAAACAACACCTTATTTGTCATTGTCGGAACAACGCCATGCACGCATAACACATATTTTTGAAACACATTTTCATGCCGACTTTATCAGTGGACACATTGATTTAGCAAATAAAACTGGCGCAAAAATTGTTTATGGCCCCGATGCGCATACCAACTATACAGTACATAATGCAAAGGATGGAGAAGAGTTTACTATTGGTAAGCTTACTATTAAAGCAATTCATACTCCCGGACATACCTTAGAGTCAACCTGCTATTTATTGCTTGATGAAAACAAAAATCCTCATTGTATTTTTACAGGTGACACTTTGTTTGTTGGTGATGTAGGCAGACCCGACCTGCTTGATGGCAGTGGTATTTCAAAAGAGTTTTTAGCAGATAAAATGTTTGACTCTTTAAATTCAAAAATAAAAACATTGCCTGATGATGTTATTGTTTATCCGGCTCATGGCCCGGGCTCTGCATGTGGAAAAAATATAGGAAAAGAAACATGGAGTACTATTGGTCAGCAAAAACAATCAAACTATTATTTGAAAGAAAAAGACAAAGCATCTTTTATAAAAAATCTGACAACAGGAATTCTTCCACCACCCATGTATTTTTTTGAAGATGCAAGAATCAACAAACAAGGATACAGGCCCATTGAAGAAGTAATTGTCAGAAATGCAAAGCCGTTGGCATTAGAAGATTTTAAGAATGAAGTAAATAAAGGAACACTGATTCTCGATACAAGAAATGCTGATGATTTTGAAAAAGGTTTTGTTCCCGGCTCTGTAAATATCGGACTCAATGGACAGTATGCTAATTGGGTGGGAACACTAATTCCAATTCAACAACCAATAGTACTGGTAACAGAAAACGGAAAGGAAGAAGAAAGTGTACTTCGTGCTGCGCGCGTGGGTTACGAAAACATAACAGGTTATCTTGAAGGAGGAATAGAGAGCTGGAAAAACAACGGACTGGAGTTTCATACTATCAGCTCTGTTGATGCAGCCACATTTACCAATTTACTAAAAACAGGATCATATACTGCTTTGGATGTAAGAAAGCCCGGTGAGTATGAATCATCACATGTAAAAGATTCTGTCTTTGTTTCGTTGAGCGACATTCCACAACACTACAATAAGTTGGATAAATCAATAACGTATCTGATATTTTGTGGTGGAGGCTATCGCAGTATGATAGCAGCATCGTTACTAAAAAAGAATGGATTTGAAAATGTTGTTAATGTGTATGGCGGCTTTGGAAAAATTAAAGATTGCAGCATATCATTAGAAACTTCACAACCTGTGATGTGAACACAGTCCATGAAATAACAACATCCAATACCAATGTGCTGATAGATTTTTATGCCGATTGGTGCGAACCCTGTAAGTGGCTCAATCCGGTTTTGGAGGAGTTGACGCAACAACTTCCCGATTTGTATATCCATAAAATCAATATTGACCAATTTACTGAAGAGGCTGCAGCATTTGAAATAAAGAGTGTGCCTGTGCTGATACTTTTTGTTGATGGGAAACAGGTTTGGCGTATGAACGGGTTTAAGTATGCGAAAGAATTAGCCAAAGAGTTAAAGGAGTTCTTAAAAGCCTGAGACCTTACTTTATAGCTGTTGAAAACATTTATTTTTTAATGTGTAGCATGACTAACATCTGTTTCACTACACGTAATTTTACAATCAAACGAAAACATGTCAAAGAAGAATATAAAATTCACAAAAACACAACTTGAAAAATTAAAACAAGAATTGCTACAGGTTTTTCTGCAACACCCGCGTGCTACTTTTAATCCCAAACAGGTTTGGCGCAAAGCAGAAATAAATTTGCCCGAAGAATATATTTCAGTAGTGCTGAATGCTGATAAACATTATATAGACGAAACAATTCAATCTTTAATTTTAGAGCTGTTTCAAGAAGGAGAGTTGCTGGAGGTTCAGCAGTTTCGTTATAAGTTATTACCTGCAGAAAGGTTTATTGAAGGAAACATTCAGGTAACTTCCAAAGGCGAAGGATATGTGATGAATGAAGGGTTTGAAGAGGATATACAAATTCCTGCACATTTAATGGCAAACGCATTGAATGGCGACAAAGTCAGAATAAGTTTATTAGCGCATCGCGAAGGCAGAAGACAACAAGGAGAAGTGGTTGAAGTTCTCAGTCGAAGCAGAACACAATTTGCCGGCACAATACAACATTCAGGCAGTTATGCATTTGTAGTTTGCGATGATCCTAAAATGCATGTAGATATTTTTATTCCCGGAAAACAACTTAATGGTGCCCGCAATGGCGATAAAGTAATTGCAGAGATAACCTTATGGTCTGCCGATGCCAGTAATCCCGAAGGAAAAATAGTGCGTGTTTTAGGTGCTCCCGGTGAACATACTGCAGAGATGAATGCCATAATTGTTGAGTATGGTCTTCCGGAAGCCTTTCCTGATGAAGTTGAAAAAGAAACATTAAAAATTTCTGATGTCATTTCGAAAGAAGAAATTAAAAAACGCAGAGACTTCAGAAAAGTAACCACCTTTACTATTGACCCGGTTGATGCAAAAGATTTTGATGATGCATTAAGCATTCAGCAGTTGCCTAATGGCAACTGGGAAATGGGTGTACACATTGCCGATGTTTCACATTTCTTAAAACTGGGTAGTGCCATGGATGAAGAAGCCTTCAACAGAGCAACTTCAATTTATTTGGTTGACAGAGTTATTCCTATGTTGCCGGAAAAACTGTCGAATATGGTTTGCTCTCTAAGACCTAATGAGGAAAAACTTTGCTACTCTGCCGTTTTTGAGATGAATGAAAAAGCAGAAGTCCTGAATGAATGGTTCGGCAGAACTGTAATTTTTTCAGATCATCGCTTTACTTATGAAGAAGCACAGCAGGTAATCGAAACCAACGAAGGCCCTTTTGTAAAAGAGATTGGTGTGTTTCACCGGCTGGCACAGCAACTTCGCAAAGAGCGTCACCGTAAGGGAGCAATCAGTTTTGAAAAAACAGAAGTAAAATTCAGGCTTGATGAAAAGGGAAATCCAATTGGAATATTTCTAAAGGAGAGCAAAGACTCCAATAAACTGATTGAAGAGTTTATGTTACTTGCCAACAGACGTGTGGCAGAGTTTATTGGCAAAGGTGTTGCAAAAGGGAAGAAAGATAAAACACAAAAAACTTTTGTTTATCGTATCCACGATGTGCCTGTTGAAGAAAAACTTAGCGACTTTAAAACTTTTGCAGCACAGTTTGGCTATAGGATTAGCACCGCATCAGGAAAAGAAACAGCTCATTCACTCAATAAAATGCTGAAAGATGTGGAAGGTAAAAAAGAGCAGAGTATGATTGAGCAATTGGCTATACGCAGTATGGCTAAGGCTGTTTATTCTACCGAAAATATAGGTCACTATGGATTGGCATTCGATTTCTATACACACTTTACTTCGCCCATAAGGCGCTATCCTGATGTGATGGTGCACCGATTGCTGGATTATTATATGAGTGGTGGAAAGAGTGTTTCGCAACAAGAGTATGAAGAAAAATGCCGTCACTGTACGGAGCGTGAAATTAATGCTGCCGATGCAGAGCGCTCTTCAATAAAATACAAACAGGTTCAATACCTTGCAGCACGTAAAGATGAAATATTTAAAGGTGTAATTTCCGGTGTTACGGAATGGGGTCTTTATGTGGAGTTGGAGGATAATAAGTGTGAAGGTATGATAAGGCTGCGCGACCTGAATGATGACTATTATGAATTTGATCAGAAAAACTTTTGCATTGTAGGACATCGTTCCCGCAAAAAATATTCTTTGGGCGATGAGCTGATGGTTGTCATTAAGAGTACCGACATCATTAAAAAACAAGTTGATTTTATGCTTTATGATGCAAATCGTTTGCATGAAGTTTCTCCTTTTAAACGAAGTGATAAAAAAAGATTCCCTACATCAGGCAAGTTCAGGGGCGATAAAAAGAAGGGTGGCAAAAGAAGAAGATAATCTTTTTAAAAATTAAATTTAATCATCATAATTTCAAGCCACAGCATTGTGACGTTTTTTAGATTTGTGCCATGTTAAAAAAGATACTTATTACAGCCTGGATAATTTCCATGGCTACAGGCCTTCAGGCACAACAAAAGAAAAGCTATCAGGTAGGTGTTATTGCTTTCTACAATTTAGAAAACCTGTTCGATACCATCAATCAACCCGAAGTTAATGATGAAGAGTTTACTCCGACAGGTTCTAACAATTACACAGGCAAAGTATATCTTGATAAGTTAGGTAAACTCTCTGATGTATTATCACTGATTGGAAAAGACGAGTCACCAGATGGATTTTCTGTTTTGGGATGTGCAGAAGTAGAGAATGAAAGTGTTTTAAAAGATTTGGTTAATGAACCCAAACTAAAATCACGCAATCTGAAAATTGTTCATTACGACAGCCCTGACAAACGCGGTGTTGATGTAGCATTGCTCTATAATCCAAAATATTTTACTCCTAAGTTTAGTGAGCCTTTATTCATTGACTTGCGTACTCCTGAAAACCCCGAATACTACACCCGCGACATATTATATGTTTATGGTTTGTATCTTGGAGAGCCTGTACATTTTCTTGTTGGTCACTGGCCATCGCGCAGAGGGGGCGAAGAGGCTTCTGCACCATCACGCGCTAAGGCTGCCGCTGTTTGTAAAAACAAAATTGATTCTATAACTAAAATAAATGCCGATGCAAAGATTGTGCTGATGGGCGATTTAAATGATGACCCTTTAAGTCCAAGTGTCACAAAAGTAATTAAGGCAGTGGGCAGTAAAGACAAAGTAGAACGCGGAGGCATGTACAATCCATGGGTTGATTTTTATACAAAAGGAATAGGTACACTTGCCTATAACGATGCATGGAATCTTTTTGATCAGATTATGATTTCATCAGGCTGGTTAAACAAAAAGCAAGATGGATTCTTTTTTAAAGATGCCCATATTTTTAAACGCGAATTTATGTTGCAAAAGAGCGGACGTTATAAAGGCTATCCCTTACGCACATTCGACTTCAGCAGATATATTGGCGGCTACAGCGATCACTTTCCAACCTATCTCGTATTTTTAAAAGAAGTAAAATAGATAGTTTTAATATCTTAGCTACTGATGAAAGGTACATTATTTGAGATTGGACGCTATTTCGGTTTTATAAAAAATCTTTTTTATAAACCTGAAAAGTTGTCAATTTATGTACGCCAGGTTTTTCGCGAAATGGTAAACTTAGGCATTGGTTCATTGTGGCTGGTGGCACTTACTTCTGCTTTCATGGGTGCTGTTATAACAATTCAAAGTGCTTACAACCTTGTGAACCCAATGGTGCCTTTGTGGGCAGTAGGTATTGTTGCCCGCGATAGTATCATCATTGAGTTTTCTCCAACTATCATAATGCTTGTACTTGCAGGAAAAGTAGGTAGCAGTGTTGCATCAGAAATTGGCACCATGCGTGTTACCGAACAGATAGATGCACTTGAGATAATGGGCATAAACTCATCAGGGTATTTGGTGCTTCCTAAAATTATTGCAGCATTATTAATTTGTCCCGTAGTTGTAATCATCAGTATGATTGTTGGTATTACAGGCGGATGGGTTGCAGGTGATCTTTCGGGCGTTGTGCCTTCGGCAGATTATTTAAAAGGAATACAAAACCAGTTCTTACCATTCAATGTAACCTTTGCTATGATAAAGACAGTAGTGTTTGCTTTTATTATCACTTCTGTTCCTGCCTATCATGGCTATTATACAAGCGGTGGCGCACTTGAAGTTGGCCAGTCAAGTACCAAAGGTGTAGTTTACAGCAGTATTTTAATTCTGATTTTTGATTACTTATTAACCCAACTCATTCTTGCATGATTGCCATTGAAAACATATCCAAATCATTCGGCAATAAAAAAGTGCTTGAAGATGTTTCATGCGAATTTGACAAAGGTAAAATTAACCTGATTATTGGCGGTAGTGGACAAGGAAAAACTGTGCTGATGAAATGTGCTGTTGGTTTATTTGAAGTTGATAAGGGGAAAGTTTTATACGATGGCAGAAATTTTTCGGAGATGACTTTTGGCGAACGTAAACCCATTCGTCAGGAAATTGGCATGTTGTTTCAGGGTGGTGCATTGTTTGATTCATTAACCGTTGAACAAAATGTAACTTTCCCTTTGAAAATGTTTACTAACATGACCAATGCAGAAAAGCGCGATCGTGCCAACTTTTGTCTGCATAGAGTAAACCTCGAAAACGTTAATCATCTTTTGCCAAGTGCCATCAGTGGTGGCATGAAAAAACGTGTAGCCATTGCACGCGCCATTGCAATGAATCCAAGATATTTATTTTGCGATGAACCAAACTCTGGCCTCGACCCTAAAACATCCATTCTCATTGACGAACTCATAAAAGAAATTACGGAGGAATATGACATTACTACTGTCATCAACACACATGACATGAATACAGTGATGAGTATGGGAGAGAAAATTATTTTTATCTATAAAGGCAAAAAATTCTGGGAAGGCAACAACGAAGACATCATGCGCTCTGAAAATAAAGAACTAAACGATTTTGTTTTTGCATCACGATGGATGCAGGCTGTTAAAAAGCACTTTTAATAAATCCGTCAGAATCTCAAATCAATACCTGCACCAAGCATCAACACATCATTGTTTAGTTTTGCTTTAACCACATTAGGTGCCATAGCTTCAATAGCTACCGTTTTATCTTTCTTATAAAAGGCCTTTGCCACACCTACGTTCACTCTGAATTTTTCTGATAAGTCAATTGCAAAACCTGTGTTTGCAGTAAGGTTGTTGTAGGGTGCTGTTTCAAAAGCTCCTAATGTAGTGTAATAACCTGCCATATCATTAAAATCGAGCATGGTATAAACTGCACCTGCACTCCAGGTAATATACTTTGACCACATCCACTCAAAACCACCACCAAAATTCATAGCATCGCCTGCAAGTGTGTTTATTCTTTTTCCATCGGCACGTTTTCCCCAGTCGGCATGTTGCTGAAAGTAGTAATTCATTTCTGCTGTCAGACGAAATGCTTTACTGAATTCGTATCCTATACCAATACCAGCCAAACCCGGTAAATCGCGTCTGCTTTCTTGTCCGTCAACTACCAGCTCTGCCATGCCACCGGTTGACTGTTCAAGGTCATCAACTTTTTGTTTGGTTTTAAAATTTAGCTTGGTGTTTGTTTCCAGTCTTACAGCAATATTTAATTTCTCTATGGGTCGCGCACTTAAGCTGATAACTGCGGCAATACCGTTAGCGTTATCTTCTTGCTCCATATTTACGGGCAGGTTACTGAAATCGCCTATCAACTCTGTGCCTGCTTTAGTTTTGTTGGTGGCATTTACATAGCGTACACCCAATGCTGCAGAAAACTGCTCGTTTATAGCGTAACTGAACCCTGCTGTTCCAGTAAGGTAAAGAGAAGATGCTTTAAGATATTGCTGTCCTGTTCCAAGGTAGGCACCTTGAAAAGCACTGAGAAGTGACAGTCCAATAAGTTCTGTGTTTAAAGAGCCTTCAGGATAATTGGCAGTGGCACCTCCACCGGAAATATATACACCACCCCACACAGCCCATTTATTTTTGTTGTATGATAAAAATAAGTTAGGTACAAAATAATCATTACCATCCTGTTCGTGTTTTACTTCACCCCAACCTAAATCATAGGTGTGAGAAGGTTTGCGCATAAACATCTGATTGCCCAAACCAATATGTAGTCCTTTTTCCAAACGTGTTAATGTAGCGGGATTATAAACAACAAGATCACTGCCTTTGATTGCAGCATTTCTGCCTCCTGTACGAATCCACTCCGGGCTCATGTTGCTCAAATTATCAATCTGTGCATTTGTTATTCCTGCACTAATAATAAATAGAATGCTGATAAATATTTTCCTCATACTCTGATTTTTTGTTTGAGTAAAAATATTTTGCATTTGCATTGTCATTCCATGCAGAAAAGAAACTAATAAACAATTTGTTTTTAATAAGTGATTAATGCAATGCTGCTTTTATGAGTAGTGCTTTACATATTTCACCCTCTTTTACAGTGAGTTCATGCAGACGTTTATATACATCATCTTTCGGATAATATTCAAGCGCCATTTTTACAAAAATATTTCCGTGTTTGGCTTCACTTGCCCACAACATCTTGTAAAATCTTTTTAATTCATTATCTTGTAGTGCTTCTTCTACCAGTCTGAACCGTTCTGTTCCACGACATTCAATAATTGAGGCTAAGAGAAGTCTGTCCATGAGTCTTTCTGATGATTTACTGCGTAACAATGCAAGCAGTTGTTTGATGTAAAGATCTTCAGGCATCTCTGCTTTTAGCTGTATGCCTCTTTTTTCCATAATATGATACACTTGTTGAAAGTGTTTCAATTCTTCCAATGCAGTTTCAATCAGTTCAGGAATAATTTTTGTTTTGTCGGGGCATTTTGACACAAAGCTCATTGCCATAGCAGAGGCTTTTCTTTCGCAATCGGCATGATCCTGAAGAAAAGAATCAAAATCATTCATCACTGCATCAACCCAAGCTTGCGTAGTGTTATAAGTTAAATCAATAGAAAGTTTCATTTCGTTTTTAAATATTTGTACAAAAGTAATTTTCCGTTGAATAAGCCACATACCTATTTCGAAAAGCAACAGTTTGTTCCTTTACTGCAGGAGCCTCCACATTCACAGCTCCAATGCATTGTAGTTATTCCTTGTTTTAATGAACCTGATTTAATTACAACGCTTGATTCGCTGTGGAAATGTGATGAAACAAAATTTCCTGTTGAAATTATTGCTGTTATCAACTCAGGAAGAAATGCTGATTCCAATGTTATGGATTGTAATAACCTTACACTAAAGACAATGCAACTTTGGATGCAAAAACACAATTCAAATCACAGGCACTATCAAGTTATTCATTGTAGCGACTTGCCTCCTAAAAAAGCGGGTGTCGGGCTTGCACGTAAAATTGGTATGGACGAAGCAGCATACCGTTTTAGTTTAAATGGTAATGATAATGGAATAATTGTTTGTTTGGATGCCGATTGTACAGTGCAGCCAAATTATTTGGTTGAGATTGAAAAACATTTCAGCAACAATATAAAAACTGCAGGCTGTTCTGTTTATTTTGAACATCCTCTGGAAGGAAAACAGGAGCCTTCAATTTATGATGCTATCATCAATTACGAATTGTATCTGAGATATTATGTTGGTGCATTGCGCTATTGTGGTTTTCACGCTCCATATCACACCATTGGCTCAAGTATGGCTGTAACAAATAAAGCCTATCAGAAACAGGGAGGAATGAATCAGCGAAAAGCCGGAGAAGATTTTTATTTTCTGCATAAAATATTTCATCTCGGAAATTTTTCTGAGCTTAATACAACAACCGTTTATCCTTCACCGCGCATCAGTAACAGAGTTCCATTTGGTACAGGCAGTGCCATTTCAAAAATAGTAACAGCCGGTAATAATAATTATCCTGTTTATGCATTTGAAACTTTTGAAATTCTTAAAGTATTTTTTGATCAGATAAAAGTAAATGCAACATCAAGAGAAATGATAAATATTGATTCATTTGCTCCTGCTTTGAAGAATTTCTTATCGGCACACAATGCAGCATCAAAGATGATAGAAATAGCAACACAGACAATCAACAGCAAAACCTATCTGCAACGGTTTGCTCATTGGTTTGACGGTTTTATGGTTTTAAAATGCGTTCATTATATGCGTGATCATTTTCTGGAGCAAGAGGAAGTTTTGGTTGCCACAAAAAAATTGATGAACAATTTGAATATAAGTCCCGGTAATTTGACTAAACGTGAAATGTTGTTAAGGTTGCGTAAGCACGACCGTTCAGGTAGTTGAGAAGTGCCTATCTTCGTGTCATGAAATTGTTGAATTACATTAACGGGCAGATGGTAGAACCCATCAGTCAGAAATGGATGGATAATACAGACCCATCTACCAACACAGTTTTTTCACAAATACCCGACAGCGATGAACGTGATGTTCAGATGGCAGTAAATGCAGCAAAGCAGGCCTTTGTGGGATGGAGTACTATGCCTGTAAAAAAACGCTCTGATTTATTGCTGAGAATAGCAGCACTGATTGAAAAAAACCTGCAACGATTTGCCGAAGCCGAAAGCCTCGATAATGGCAAACCTGTTTGGCTTGCCAAACAAGTGGACATTCCACGTGCATCTGCAAATTTTCATTTTTATGCTACTGCTGCATTGCATCTTGCTGCCGAAACACATGCCATGGAAAACACGGCAATTAATTATACTTTACGTCAGCCAATAGGTATTGCAGGTTGTATTTCACCCTGGAACTTGCCTTTGTATTTATTTACCTGGAAAATTGCACCTGCATTAGCATCTGGAAACTGTGTGGTGGCAAAGCCCAGCGAAATTACTCCGGTAACAGCATTTTTACTAAGTCAGTTTTGCATTGAAGCCGGACTTCCAGCCGGTGTTTTAAATATTATTCACGGTACAGGTCCACGTGTGGGCAGCGCTATAGTTTCTCATCCTGATATTCCTGTAATTAGTTTTACAGGCGGCACCAAGACTGGTGCAGAAATTTCAAGAATTGCCGCGCCAATGTTTAAAAAACTTTCTCTTGAATTAGGAGGCAAAAATCCCAATATCATTTTTGAAGATTGCGATTTTGATCATGCTGTTTCTACTTCAATAAAATCTTCTTTCAGCAATCAGGGCGAAATTTGCCTTTGCGGCTCACGCATATTTATTCAACGCAGCATTTATGATAAATTCAAAGAAGCATTTATCAGCAAAGTTAAAGGACTGAAAACAGGCGACCCAAAAGATGAGTCAAATTTTCTGGGAGCTATAGTATCTCAACCACATTTTGAAAAAATACTTTCATATATTGATATTGCCAAGCAGGAAGGGGGTGTAATTTTAACCGGAGGCAAGGCCATACAACCTGAAGGACGCTGTAAAGATGGTTTCTTTATTGAGCCAACCGTAATCGAAAATCTGCCTTATAACTGTCGCACCAATCAGGAAGAGATTTTTGGACCCGTTGTGACACTAACTCCTTTCGACACAGAAGAAGAAGTTTTAATGATGGCTAATAGCACAAATTATGGATTGGCTGCAACAGTTTGGACAACCAATCTGACAAAGGCACATAAAGTGGCAGCAGCCCTTCATAGTGGTATTGTATGGATAAACTGCTGGCTTTTACGTGATTTGCGGACACCTTTTGGAGGTGTAAAACAAAGCGGTATTGGCCGTGAAGGTGGTTTTGAAGCATTAAAGTTCTTTACCGAAGAAAAAAACATCTGCATTAAACTTTAACCTATTACTTTTGCCGCCACTATGTTTATAACTGTATTAAAATCGAAAATTCATCGGGCTAAGGTCACACAGGCCGAATTACATTATGTGGGAAGTATTACCCTTGATGAAAACCTGATGGATGCCGCTGACCTGATTGAAAACGAACAGGTGCAGGTGCTTAATATTAATAATGGTGAAAGATTTGTTACCTATGTTATCAAAGGAGAACGCAACAGTGGTGTTGTTTGCCTCAATGGTCCTGCAGCACGCAGGGTGCAGTTAGGCGACATCGTTATTGTAGCTTCTTATGCCATGATGGAAAAAGAAGAAGCCAAAAATTTTAAACCTGTCTTGGTTTATCCTGATGAAAAAAATCAACCTGTAAAATAAATCCCGACATAGGTTGAAGAAAAAAGTTGTTTCAGTAATAAAGTATGCATTGTTTCTGGCTGCCGGTGTTGGTATGCTATGGCTTACTTTCCGTAATCAGGATTTTACACAGGTAATTCAGAAAATTGAAAATGTACATATCGGTTGGCTGCTGGCATCTGTTGCTGCAGCAATACTTGCACATATTAGTCGTGCCATCAGATGGAATATGCTCATTACACCTTTAGGTTATAAGCCAAAACTGATTAATACTTTCTGGGCATTATGTGCAGGATATTTTGCCAATCTGGCTGTACCACGTCTGGGCGAAATCACTCGCTGTGGCATGCTCACCAAAGCCGAGCAAGTACCTTTTAACGAACTGTTCGGAACGGTGATTGTAGAACGTATCATGGATGTACTGATGTTGTTTTTGTTATTGCTTGCTGTTGCAACATTAGAGTTTCATCTCATTGGTGGTTTTTTATATGATAATATTGCTGCACCTTTGATGAGTAAATTTCAAAACCTAAATCTTCCATTAGTAATAGGTGTTTTAGTTGTTGGCATCATTGCAGTTTTTGCTTATTTCTATTTCTCAAAACATTCAGGAAAGAGCAAAGCCATTTTCGAAAAAATAAATTTATTGCTTAAAGGTGTTGCTGATGGCATTAAGTCAATAGCAAAAATGAAAAACAAATCATTGTTTATTTTCCACACCCTATTTATTTGGGTGATGTATTTTTTTGCTTCCTATCTGTGTTTCTTTGCATTGGATTCCACATCTATGCTCGATGCAAAAGCAGGTTTGTTTATTCTTGTCATAGGTGGATTGGGAATGTCTGCACCTGTACAGGGCGGAATTGGGGCTTTTCACTTCATCGTTTCACGCGGACTGATGCTTTATGGTATTTCTGAAACAGAAGGAATTGTTTATGCAACCATTGTTCATGGCTATCAAACCATTTTAGTGATAGCTTTGGGTGCTATAGGATTCTTTGTATTGATAGCAACAGGAAAAAGAATTAAAGCCAACAATGGATTATAACGAGATAATCAGCAAGAAAATTTTTAATGAGCAATCGTTATTGCAACAACTTAGCATTTGGCGCTTGCAAAATCAAAGTCTTGTTTTTACCAATGGTTGTTTTGACATTCTTCACTTGGGGCATACACAATATTTATCTCAGGCAAAAAACTATGGCGATAAATTAATTCTTGGTCTCAATTCCGATAAATCAGGTGCTTGTAAAAAAGGTCTGGGCAGACCGCTGAATAATGAAAATGCACGAGCCTTTGTTCTTGCATCGCTACATGTTGTTGATGCAGTTGTATTATTTGATGAGGAAACACCCTATAATCTGATAAAGCTCGTTCAACCTGATGTGCTGGTAAAAGGTGCCGACTATGAAATTGAAAAAATTGTTGGCTACGATATCGTTATACAACGTGGAGGCAAGGTCATTACCATAGATTTAACACAGGGATATTCCACTACAGCCCTGCTAAATCGCATCAAACAATAAAAATTTTTAAATAAAGTTTCTGAATTTAAAAGCTTTGTTGTAAATTTACCTTTCAATTATAGAACTTATGAAGCAGGCTGCTATAAAAATTCCAATTGTTGCCTTATCACTACTACTATTAATGGGTTGTGAAAGCAATCACTTCTTTAAATCAGAAAAAAAATTAAAGAGTGATATTGTTGGTACATGGAACAGAGTATTGTTTGGGCAACAGAATGAAGAAACATGGATTTTTGTTGATGGTGCAATAAAAATTTATCAGCCTAACCGTCATGGCGATACTGCTGATGTGGGTACATTTTCTATTGATGCTACATTAGCATCGCCCTATTTAAAGATTGAAAATACAAGCTATTTAAATCAGAATCCAGGGGGCGACACTTATAATCACAAGTGGTCAATAGTAAAACTTGATAATAAAGTTCTGGAAATTGCTACAGACAGCCCGCTGGGAGGAGTAGCACAGATTGAATTTATCAAACAATGATATCTTAGCGTCATCATTTTTTTTCAGACGCTGTAATGGCTAAAGTAAAATCAGTTTTTGTTTGTCAGAATTGTGGCGCACAGTCACCCAAGTGGATGGGCAAATGTGCATCATGCGGTGAGTGGAATTCTTATGTTGAAGAACTTATCACCTCCGGAAATTCTTCGGCACAGGTAAATTATAAACGCAGCAGCAAGCCTGAAAAAATTACAGAAATAGAGTTGCATCAGGAGCAGCGAATTGTACTTCCCGACCATGAACTGAATCGTGTTCTCGGTGGCGGATTGGTACGTGGCTCACTCATTCTCTTAGGTGGCGAACCCGGTATAGGAAAATCTACTCTTTTACTTCAGCTCGCTGTAAGATTAAAAAATCTGAAAACAGTTTATGTTTCCGGTGAAGAAAGCGGTCAGCAAATTCGTATGCGTGCAGAACGACTTAATTCAGACCTGCACAGCCAATGTTATCTACTTACAGAAACATCACTTGAAATAATTTTACAACACCTCAATGCATTGAAACCCGACATGGTTATTATTGATTCTATCCAAACCATGTTTCATTCGCAGATTGAATCATCACCGGGAAGCGTATCGCAAATACGAGGATGTGCAACAGAGTTGCTGCGTTTTGCAAAAGACAGTGGTTGTCCTGTATTTTTAGTCGGGCATATTACTAAAGAAGGTGTCATTGCAGGACCAAAAGTTTTAGAACATATTGTTGATACTGTGCTTCAGTTTGAAGGTGACAGGCATCATATTTACCGTTTGTTGCGCAGTCATAAAAATCGTTTTGGCTCTACAGCAGAAATTGGCATTTACGAAATGCAGGGTAATGGTCTGGCAGAAGTATCGGACCCATCGCAGATAATGCTTTCGCAACGTGATGAAGCACTCAGTGGCATTGCCATTGCCTGTAATCTTGAAGGCATGCGCACTATGTTGATTGAAACGCAGGCATTGGTAAGCAGTGCTGTTTATGGCGTGCCACAACGTTCAACAACAGGGTTTGATCAAAGGCGACTTAATATGTTGCTTGCAGTACTTGAAAAAAGATGTGGGTTTAAGTTGGGTGCTAAAGATGTTTTTCTCAATATTACCGGAGGGTTAAAGGTTGATGATCCTGCAATTGATTTAGCTGTAATTTGTGCTATACTTTCAAGTAATAATGATATTCCTCTTGAGCCGCTGACATGCTTTACGGGTGAAGTTGGATTATCAGGCGAAACACGTCCGGTAAGCCGTATTGAACAAAGAATAAAAGAAGCCGAAAAACTTGGTTTCAAAAAAATCTATTTCCCTGCACAGAATCTGGCTGCCTTCGATAAAGCCATGTTTAAGAACATTAAACTTTATCCGGTTGAAAGGGTAGATGAAGTTTTTTCATTGCTTTTTGGATAATTTTTTCTGAAAAGACTTCTTTATTCAAAAAATCCATTATATTTTAGTCGGTAAATATTTCTTTATTTAAATAGAAAAACAATGAAAACCTTAATTTCAGCAGTAATAGCTATGGTTTCATTTACCATTAGCGCATCAGCACAAAGCAACATTGAAATTGGCATGTCGGGTGGTGCCACAAATTATTTTGGTGATTTGGGTAATAATGAAGTACTGCAATCTACTTCAACACGACCCGGTGGCGCAATTACTATCCGCAACTTTTTAAATAGCCCTGCTAAGACAGGTTATCAGTATCAGCCATTATCTGTTGAAGCACGTTTTAGCTGGCATCGCATCGGCTATGATGAAACAAAATCTATTGGCGATAAAAAAGGATACCAACTGCGTAATTACGGAAGGGGTTTAAGTTTCAGGACAGATGTTTATGGTGTGTCAACACATGTTAGCTATACTTTATATGCCAATAAAAGAAAGCCATTGTATGCACAAGGAGCAGCAATGTACTTTTATGCAGGTGTGGGCATTTATTATGCACGGCCTAAAGCAGATTTATTTAATGGAAGCATTGACATCAACAACCGTTATTATTTCTGGAGCGATGGCACCATCAGAGATCAGGATGAAAAAACTGGACAAGGCAATATAATAAAGCGTGATGGTAAGTACGAAACCAACCTTGATGAATGGCGCACAGAAGGACAGGGATATAACAGTGAGTTGGGGCAGAAAAAACCATACAACCTTATGCACATAGGTTTTCCATTGGGAATGGGATGGCGCTGGGGTATTTCTAAAAACATTATTCTCTCGGCAGAGCTGAGCTATATAAAATTTATTACAGATTATTTAGATGATGTAAGCGACCGCTATGCAACCTACGAAGAAATAAAAGCAAATTTCCCCGAAGAACATAAGCAGGACTTGGCCAAGTATATCTCTGACCCTTCCGGTAAGGGCACAAATGGTTTTGAAGGTGTTGCAACATCACAACGTGGCAACCATAGAAAAACAGATGGCTATGCATTTCTTTCACTTGAAGTTGCCTACAGACTTGATTTTAACTGGGGAAAAATAAAATCATCTTTTTAAGAAAATTGCTTTTTACTTTTTGTATCGTTTAATCATTGTTGCATTTTTGCAGCAATGCAATTAACAACCATTCCTTTTCAACTTCGTTTTAGGAAGCCATTTGTTTTAGCTTCGGGAACAAGAACACATACATCAGTAGTTTATATTAAAGCTATACAAAATGAAATTACCGGCTGGGGCGAAGCTGCAATGCCTCCCTATGTAAAAGAAACACAAGAAAGTGTAATACATTTTGTACAGCAACTGCATATTCCTATAATAAACACGTTAGATGATTTAAACCTATTTTTTGAAAAACTATATCAAACATCAGGAAATTATTTTGCCAAAGCAGCCATCAATGGAGCCATGCTCGATTGGTGGACAAGAAAAAATAGTCTATCACTGTCGGAATATTTTGGTATTGATAAGAACCTTTCAACACCTGATTGTTGTTATACCATTACAAATGGTGATGATATAAAACATTCAATTAAGCAAGCAGTAGATTTTAAATTACTGAAAATAAAAGCAGGCTTTGATGGTGATGTTGAGTTTATAAAAGAAATTGCTGCAATTAGTGAAAAGCAGATTTGTATAGATGCTAATCAAGGTTGGGTTAATGTGAATGTTGCATTACAAAAAACAGCGCAGCTGAAAAATTTGAATATTGCTTTTATTGAACAACCACTACCTGTTGACGATTGGCAAGGTATGCAGAAACTAAAACAACATACCACATTTAATTTTATAGCAGATGAGTCATTTCAGACTATTGATGATTTAAAAAAAATAATGGATTGTTTCCATGGAGTAAATATCAAACTGATGAAATGCGGTGGCGTATCAAACGCTTTTGAAATTGCAAAATCAGCACGACAGTTAAATGCCAAACTGTTATTGGGTTGTATGAGTGAAAGCAGTTGTGGTATAGCAACAGCTGGAGCCATACAACAATTATTTGACTGGGTTGATCTTGACGGACCCTTATTAATCAGCAATAATCCTTTTACCGGAGTCAGATATCAAGAAGGGAAAATATTTATTGAAAATAATGTAGGCACAGGGGCTTTGTCTGTTGAATCTACTTTGCAGGCTCTTTAAATACAAGCTCCATCAGGTGTACGTCAACATAGTTTCCGAATTTAAAGCCTACTTCTTTCATTACACCAATGTGTCGAAAACCAAAAATGGTATGCAAATGAATGCTTGCCTCATTACCTGATGCAATTCTTGAAAGTAGATAGTGCAACCCTTTGCTTTCACCTTTAAGAATTAATATCTCTAAAAGAGCTTTACCTATTCCTTTGCCACGGTGATCTTTATGAACATAAACAGAAACTTCAGCAGTACCATTGTAAGCACAACGGTCGCTCCAGGCGGTTAGGGATGCCCATCCGCAAAGCACACCATTATCTTCAGCAACAATTATGGGATGGCTGCTGTCATGATTTTTAAACCAAAGCATCCTGTCTTCAATACTTTTTACTTCTGTATCGAAGGTAGCAGTTGTATTCAAAATAGCATCATTATAAACTTCGGTAATAAACGGAATATCGTCTGCAGTGGCTGATCTGATTTCTATCATAAGTTGTGGTATAGAAATACAAAAGTATAAACAATACGATATTTTTCTGTTGAAAGTAATTAATGGATTACAAAAACTAAGATAGAGCTAAAATTCTTACAAGCGGTTTTTTAAATGAATACAGTGTTTGTTTTTGTTTTTTCAGAGATATAACGCAAATTAATATTTGAAAATTTCAACGATTCTTTTAAAAAAACTTACAGTAGTAAGAGTTGGAATTTGGTGACAAAGAAAACACACAATGTGGTAATGGATTTGCAATTACCCCTACAAATTCAAAACAAAAAAAATATGGACTTATTACTTGCAATCTTAATTTCAATGGGAATCAACGTAACCCCAAAAGATTTAACTAACAAAGAGTTTATGCTCAAAAATCAAAGTGCAATACAACATGCACAGGCAATTTTAAAAGAGCGTCAGACAGAGTCAACACGCATAACTTTTAAGGCTGCGCCACAGACAAATATTTTCAAGCAATCTAAAAATTAATTTCCGTAACATCTTTCACTGATATAAAGCCGCCTCAGTTTCTGAGGCGGCTTTTTTATTTATAGTAATACTTTATCAATATCCGGAAAACGGAAATGTAACAAGAAAGTATCGTTTAATATTTTAAATTACTGAATCAAATACTTTCTTACAATAAAAATAGCAGTATTTTCAATTACTTTTAAGTTATTTACCTCTGAAAGAGTATGTAGTCAGAAATGATGAAAGCTGAAATCTTACAAAAGAAAGTTACTTACTTAAAGGAGATTTTTAAAAATGAATTCGGCAATGCATTTGCAATTACTCCTACAAATTCAAAACAAAAAAAATATGGACTTATTACTTGCAATCTTAATTTCAATGGGAATCAATGTAACCCCAAAAGATTTAACTAACAAAGAGTTTATGCTCAAGAATCAAAGTGCAATACAACATGCACAGGCAATTTTAAAAGAGCGTCAGACAGAGTCAACACGCATAACTTTTAAGGCTGCGCCACAAACAAATATTTTCAAACAATCTAAAAATTAATTTCCGAAACATCTTTCACTGATATATAGCCGCCTCAGTTTCTGAGGCGGCTTTTTTGTTTAAAATATTAGTGTGCATGTTGAAAATTATCCAAACAATTTATAACCGAAATCCACGATGCAAATTTGATAAGACCCGAAATGGATTTAAATTTTATTTCAACAGCACTTCAGAATCCTTCTCTACATCAAAAGTATAGCATATTTCTGGAAAGAGTACAATTGAGCTATCTGATTTTATATCCAATCAGAATCCCCACTGATTTAGAATATGGAAGAGCCTTTTATTTAAGTTAACACAACTGCTACGTTTTTCTACCCCATTTTAATATAAAACAACAATAAATTTTAAAGTTCCCTTCATTATTATTTTTTCATCTGTTAAGTAACATCTCTTAGTATTTCTTACATAAGATTTTTCAGGTTTAACAGCAACTTAAAGAAAATTTCTCCTCTGAAAACAGGAAATAAACTCTTACAGTTAGTTCATCATTCTTACAAAAGAAAGAAAGCCCATTTCGAGGTCAGAAAAAACTGAGTAGCGGCAATTGGTTTGCAATTACCCTTACAAATTCAAATAAAAAACAATATGGACTTATTAATCTCAATTTTACTGTACTTAGGTGTTTATGCTACACCGGCTGATCTTCAAAACAAAGAGTTTGTTGCTAAAAATTCAGAACAAATCAACAAAGCAGAAATGCTTTCAAAAGATCCAAACTTTAAATGTGATGGAATTGTAATTGTCGGCAGCGGTAATTTGTAATTAACGTCTCCAAAAGAATATCAAAGGCGCTGACTTTAAATGGTCAGTGCCTTTTTAATTTTTCTGAAATGGCTGCCCAGAGTTTTTCATAAGGAATTACTTCAAGCCCTTCAGTATTAAAAAATTTATTGCCGGCAACAGGTTTTAATTTTTCTAACGATACAGCAGTTTGTTTCTGTGTCTTAGTTTTTTGAAAGTTATTTTTAAATAAGGTGAGCAACATGTTCAGAAAAATATATGTACGTGGATAAATTCTCTTATCTACATATTTTTTAATATACGATTCCAGATAACTTGTTCTGTCATAAAGTTTGTCATAGTCGCCCATTTCAATCATCACTATTATCTGACCAATCATGATGATAATGTTATTGTCTTCTTTATGTGTGGTGTAGTAGCTTATTTCATCCAAAAAGCCCAACAAGTTGATGCTTTCTTTTGGAAAATGACCGGGTAAGATAAAATTAAGGTAAGGTTCAAAATAATGCCAACGCTCTTTTACTTCCTGATTGGAGTTGATAAAGTATTCACTGCGTGTTGCTTCGTAATAAATGTTTAATGCCTGTTCAAAATTGCCTGAGTGCATACAAAGAATAAAGTAATGCTCGAGCGCATGCAGCCAGTCAGACGAGTTGGCACTGAGTTTACCTAAAAAAATCCGTGCTTCTTCTTTACCTTTTTCGTACTGCCTGAGGTGGATGTAGGCCAACATTCTTGAAAGCGCAATAAAACTTTTCTGAAAGTCGGAATAGTATTCGGGATGATTCTGATAAAACGCTTCGCGTTCATTCAAGGCTTCTTCTACCAATTCAAAATTACTGCTGAAATAGCCATAAATAAAAGCAATGTTGCCGTAATAAAAATTTGAATTGAATGTTTTAAGTTGCTGATGTATTTTTTTAGCTCTCAGATAATATCGTTTAGCCTTGGCAGCATTTTTATACTGTGAAATATTTGAAGCTACCTGAAAAATATCCAGTTCTCTCTGCATCAATATCAACTCGGCTTCTAATTCAAACTGTTTGATAGATTTTTTAAAGCGGTTTCTGTAATGATAAAAATCGTCAGGTTTATTTTTAATAGCCATCCTGTCGGCAAGCATCAGGTCGGTAAGGCAACCAATCATGCCATCATTTGTAAATGTTGCATAGTCTGCTGCTTTTTTAAAGAAATGGTCAGAAAAAAAAGCGGAGGCATTCTGCTGACGTAATATCATGGCAGCACCAAAATAAATGTATGCACGAAAAGAACTTCGCCCCAACATGGAGTTCATCAGTTTTTCGGGATCTAACCCAAAAACCAGATTTACCAAACGATCTTCAAGTTCAGCTTTCAGTTGCTGATAGGCAGGATTTGTGGCTGTGCTTTGTAATAGTTTTTCGGCAGCTTCCTGATCGTTGTTGATGCTGCCTTTCGAAATCTCTTTATAAAACCAAAGCAGCTCAGGATAATTTTTATCAGCAAAATAAACATCAGGCACACCAAGAAAATCATGACGGTGTTTAGCAAAAAAATTAATTAATAATTTGATTTCAGAAAACTCCATCTTATACCCGATAAATCAATGCTTTATTTTCTTTCAAATATAGGTCATCAATAAATGATGTACTGCAACGTTGAAATTTTATTTTTCAGATGGCTTGTTAACAGCCTGCATTATATTTCAAGCTTGGTGCAGGCTCTTTCTGCTGCAATTTGCTCTGCTTTTTTCTTTACAAAATCCATCCCTGTGGAAACTTCTTCTCCGTTAATCATCAACCGCACTCTTATGAGTTTGTCATTGCTTTTTTCGTCTTCAACAGTTTCAAAGGCAACAGTGTTTTTTGTTCGCTGCGACCAGTTGAGTATGCGGCTTTTAAAATTTATTTCAGTTGCTTCCAGCGATTCCAGATCAACATGGTGGTTAATCATTCTTTCGAGAATAAACTGACGGGCTTTGCCGTAGCCTCTGTCTATATAAATAGCACCAATCAATGCTTCTAATGCATCGCCATAAATGTTGCGAAACGAATCGGGGCCGTGTGTTTTTTTTATAAAATGATTTATACCAAGTTTGAAGGCAAGATGTTTTAAATTTTCGCGGCTTACAATCTTGCTTCGCATTTCAGTTAAAAAACCTTCTTCGCGGAACGGAAATTTTTTAAAAAGCATTTCGGCTACAACGGCACCAAGCACAGCATCACCAAGATATTCTAATCGCTCGTTTGAATGTTTTATGCCATTGGTAACTTCTTTAGTTTGCGAACGATGGCTAAAGGCTAACTTGTATAACGATAACTTTATTGGATAAAAGCCAAGAATATTATGCAGCGAAAAGTATGTTTTGCGATCGGCTGAAAATAAAATGTTGATAGGAAAGAAGCCGTAAAATCTCACTGATTATCAGGGAGTGAATTTTTTGAAAATTACAGAGGCATTGTGTCCGCCAAAGCCGAATGTATTGCTCAGCGCTGCTCTGATGTTGCGTTGTTGGGGTTTATGGAAAGTAAAATTCAACCGTGGATCAAAAGTAGGATCGTCAGTAAAATGGTTGATAGTTGGTGGTACAATATTATTTTGTACTGCTAAAATAGATGCAATTGCTTCAATAGCTCCGGCAGCACCTAACAGGTGTCCTGTCATAGATTTGGTTGAGCTGATGTTCAGCTTAAATGCATCGTCACCAAAAAGTTTTAGTATGGCTTTAATCTCACTTGGGTCTCCCACAGGTGTGCTTGTACCATGAACATTAATGTAGTCAATGTCGGCAGAGGTCATTCCTGCATCGTCAAGCGAAGATTTCATTACGTTAAAAGCACCAAGACCTTCAGGATGTGTTGCTGTAAGATGATAAGCATCGGCACTCATGCCACCGCCAACCATTTCAGCATAAATTTTTGCTCCGCGAGCCTGTGCATGACTAAGCTCTTCAAGAACAATACAACCTGCACCTTCACCAAGCACAAATCCATCACGATCTAAATCAAAAGGACGTGAGGCAGTTTGTGGTGAGTCGTTTCTCTCGCTAAGTGCATGCATGGCATTGAAACCTCCAATGCCTGCTTCGTTAACAGAAGCTTCAGAGCCACCTGAAATAATAATATCGGCTTTGCCTAAACGCAGATAAGTAAATGCATCTATGAGTGCATTGGTTGATGATGCACATGCAGAAACCGTTGTGTAGTTAGGGCCACGATAGCCAAAACGCATAGAGATATGTCCCGATGCAATGTCGGCAATCATTTTAGGAATGAAAAAAGGGTTGAAACGTGGTGTTCCGTCACCTTTAGCATAGGCAATAACCTCGTCAAGAAAAGTACGAAGTCCGCCTATACCCGATCCCCAGATAACACCTACTCTGTCATGATTAATGTTGGCAGTATCTAAGCCCGCATCTTTTACTCCCTGATCGGAAACAGCAATAGCATATTGCGAAAACGGGTCAAGCTTGCGTGCTTCTTTTTTCTCTAAATAAACAAGCGGGTCAAAATTTTTAACCTCGCAGGCAAAGTGTGTTTTAAACTTTGAAGCGTCAAACTTTGTAATCTGACAAGCACCGCTTACACCGTTGAGTAAACCGTCCCAGTATTCTGAAACAGAGTTACCTAATGGTGTAAGGGCACCTAATCCCGTTACTACAACTCTCTTGAGCTCCATGTAAGGGACGCTTATTTTACGTTAGCAGTAATATAATCTACAGCTTGTCCTACGGTTGAGATTTTCTCGGCCTGATCATCCGGAATAGCAATGTTAAACTCTTTTTCAAATTCCATAATCAGTTCAACTGTGTCGAGCGAATCAGCTCCTAAATCGTTTGTAAATGACGCTTCATTAGTTACTTCACCTTCGTCAACACCTAGTTTGTCAACAATAATGGCTTTTACTCTGGATGCAATGTCTGACATTTTATATAAAGTTTTGAATTAGAGCGCAAATTAAATGGTTTTGTAACTGATTTTCAAAAATATTTTCCCCAACATAATTAATTGTTCTTGGTTGAATCAGAGGCACATACACACTTATCTGGCAGGTAACAATTTTTTAACTTTTCAAATCAGGGTACTAAAACCTTCTAATTCCTATGATTTGCCTTACCTCTTCTATCGTTTTTTGCGCACTTGCCTTGGCTTTTTCGCGTCCAAGATGAACCACTTTTTTTACATAATCGTGGTTTTTTTCAATGTCAATGATTTTTTGGGTTATGGGAGCCATAAAAGTCACCATGTCTTCGGCAAGCTGCTTTTTCAGATCACCGTAGCGGATGGTGCAGTTATTATATGCAGTTTCAAAATGACTTATTGTATCAGGTGATGAAACCAATTTTATCAGATTGAAAAGATTTTCTATTGCCTCGGGCTTAGCCGAGTTAGGCTCTGTAGGGCCGCTGTCAGTTACAGCACGCATTATCTTTTTTCTGATGGTGGCTGCATCATCTTTCAGAAACAAGGCATTACCTTCACTTTCAGACTTACCCATTTTTCCTGCGCCATCAAGCCCGGGAACTTTTACCAATGTTTTCCCAAAGTTAAATGCCATAGGCTCACCAAAATATTCTGTCTTATATAAGCGGTTAAAACGATTTCCGAATGTGCGGCTCATTTCAAGATGCTGCTCCTGGTCTTTGCCAACAGGAACCTTTGTTGCCTTGTGAATTAATATATCGGCAGCCATTAAAACAGGATAAGTCAATAGTCCGGCATTAATATTATCAGGATGTTTTCTTATTTTTTCTTTGAATGATGTTACTCTTTCCAACTCACCTACATAAGCATTCATATTCAACAGCAGATAGAGCTCTGCAGTTTCCGGCAAATCGCTTTGTATGTACATGGTGCAAACTTCCGGATCTAAACCACAGGCAAGATATTCAACCAATGCTGCCTTTACATTTTGCTGAAGATTTTCAGGTGTAGGATGTGTGGTGAGCGAGTGATAATCGGCAATAAAGAAAAAGCAGCGGTATTCATGCTGCATGGCTGTAAAATTTTTTATTGCACCAAAATAATTACCTAAGTGCAGGTTTCCTGTTGATCTTATTCCACTTACTACTGTATCCATAGGCGCAAAAATAGATTAATTGTATTAACAGGTTTTTATTTTAGCATAACAGCAAAGAATTATTATTTAATTTGGGTTATAAATATTGATTGTAATGATACCATTAGCAGAGCGCATGCGGCCAAAATCGCTGAATGAATACATTGGTCAGGAACACCTCACTCAGGCAGGAGCAGTTCTTGCAAAAGCCATTGAGAAAAATACCATTCCCAGTATGATTTTATGGGGGCCACCGGGTGTGGGCAAAACAACACTGGCTTTTATATTGGCTAACTCTTTAAGCAGGCAGTTTTATCATCTGAGTGCAATAAACAGTGGTGTTAAAGAAGTGCGGGCAGTAATTGAAACTGCAAGGCAACATTTTGAAACAGTACAACAGCCATCAATTTTATTTATTGATGAAATACACCGTTTTAGCAAATCGCAGCAGGATTCTTTACTTGGCGCTGTAGAGAAAGGAATTATTACACTGGTTGGAGCAACAACAGAAAATCCATCGTTTGAAGTAATCTCACCCTTGCTATCGCGCTGCCAGGTTTATATTTTAAAAGCCCTCACTGCAGAACATCTCAGGACTATTTTACATGCTGCATTAACAAACGATGCAGTACTTAAAGAACATAAAGTTACTATTAAAGAAGATGATGCTTTACTGCGTTTCAGTGGTGGCGATGCCAGAAAACTTCTTAATCTGCTCGAATTGGTCATTCAGGTAAATCAACAAAACGAAATTTGTATTGACAATAAAATGGTAGAGCAAACCATTCATCAGAAGATGGCGCTTTATGATAAAACAGGAGAACAACATTATGATTTGATTTCAGCATTTATAAAAAGCCTTAGAGGTAGCGACCCCAATGCAGCAGTTTACTGGCTAGCAAGGATGATTCATGGTGGCGAAGATCCGTTGTTTATTGCAAGGCGAATGCTCATTCTTGCATCGGAAGATATTGGTAATGCAAACCCTAATGCTTTGCTTATTGCCAATCAATGTTTTGATGCAGCACATAAAATTGGTTTTCCTGAATGTAGAATCATTTTGTCGCAGGCTGCAATTTATCTAGCCTGTTCGCCAAAAAGCAATTCAAGTTATATGGCCATTGAAGAAGCTTTGGAATTGGTTGCCAAAACAGGCGACCTGCCTGTACCACTGCATCTACGAAATGCACCTACAAACCTGATGAAAGAAATTGGTTATGGAAAAGATTATGCTTATGCACATAGTTATGAAAATAATTTTGTGAAATTAAATTATCTGCCCGACCAATTAAAAGGCAAGAAAATTTATTCACCAGGGAAAAATATTCGCGAAGCAGAGTTTCAGCAATTTTTAAAAATACGGTGGGAGAATGAATATGATTACTGACAAAAAATAAATTGTTTAATAAAAGTTAAAATGTATGACATTTAAAATATCTTTGTTTAAATCCGTTTAAAAGAAAAATAACCAACATCATTTCATGGAAAATACTTCACACTCTTTTTTCGACCGACTCAATCAATGGATAAAAAATTCTGTCATGGTGAAACTCCTCAGCATGGCAATTTTGATTTTATTATTACTTATACCATCAGAAATGGTGCAAAGTCTGATTAACGAAAGACAACAAACACATGACAGTGCATTAGACGAAATTTCATCAAAGTGGGGATTTGAGCAGCACCTCAGCGGGCCTGTGATTAATGTACCTTACCAAAGTTTTTTTGTTGATGCCGATGGAAAAAGAAAATCTCAAATTCAATATGCACATTTTTTGCCTGAAGAATTAAAAATTGCAGGAACGCTTGAGCCTGAAATGCGTCATCGCGGCATTTACGAAGCTGTAGTGTATAAGTCAGATGTTTCGTTAAAAGGATATTTTCGTTTTCCTGATTTTTCTGAATGGAATATTGCCCCATCAGATATTATGTGGAAAGAGACTACGCTGTCTTTAGGCATTTCTGATTTGCGCGGAATCAAACAACGTCTAACCATCAACCTGAATGGAAATTCTATTGAGTTTAATCCGGGAGTAGAAAATAATGATGTGCATGAATCGGGTGTAAGCATACGTTTACCAATAGCCGATTCGCTCAATAAACCGGATTTTAAATTTGATATGTCTTTTAAGCTCAACGGCAGCAAGGAAATGTATTTTATGCCTTTGGGAAAAGAGACTACTGTTAACATTAAATCGGACTGGACTAATCCGAGTTTTGATGGCGCATTTCTGCCCGACACACATCACATCAGCGATAAAGGCTTTGATGCAGAGTGGAAAATATTTCACCTTAACAGAAACTACGGACAAAAATTCAGAGGAGCGCCAACAGGATTGCAAGAATCTTCTTTTGGTGTTAAGCTGCTTATTCCTGTTGACAATTATCAGAAAACTTACCGCTCTGCCAAGTATGCTATATTGCTAATTACTTTATCGTTTACACTTTTCTTCTTTATTGAAGTGCTAAACAGAAAACGTATTCATCCGTTTCAGTACATTTTAGTTGGTGTTGCTTTATGTTTGTTTTATACTTTGTTGTTGTCTGTATCGGAATACATCAGTTTCAATTTATCATATCTGTTATCTGCTGCTGCTATTATTTTACTCATCAGCCTATATGCAAAAACAATATTCAACAACCTGCGCTTAGCTCTGTTGTTTAGTCTGGTGCTGATAATTCTGTATGTATTTGTGTTTTCAATCATTCAGTTACAGGACTATGCATTGCTGCTCGGAAGTATAGGTTTGTTTATCGTGCTTGCATTGGTAATGTACTTGTCGCGGAAAATCAACTGGTATGGTTCAGAAAAATAAGGGAGATCATTATCAGCTTGGTCGCGAAGGCGAAAACATGGCAGTTGAATATTTAATTGCCAATGGCTATAAGATTGTAGAACGCAACTGGCGTTTTGGAAAATTGGAGATTGATATTATAGCCTCTAAAGGCAACCTGTTGTGCATTGTCGAAGTAAAGACTAGAACGGGAGATTATTTTGGAGAGCCCGAAGAAGGTGTTACCAAAGCTAAAGAACGTTTTCTGGCAACGGCTGCCGACCACTACATCATTTCAAAAAATTTAGATGTGGAGGTGCGCTATGATATTGTTTCCATTGTAATTTACAATGGCCGTCATGAATTGAAATTTATTGAAGATGCTTTTTATCCTTACTCCTGAATTATTGCAGAAGTGTAATTTTATTTCGTCCCAGTTCCACGCGACCATCAACCTCTAGTTGTTTCAACAAACGCGAAACAACTACACGTGCAGTGCCCAACTCATTGGCTAATTGTTCATGAGTAACGGTAATGGTTTTTGACTTAGAAAGTTCAACTTTTTTCTGAAGTAATAAAATCAAGCGTTCATCAATTTTTTTGAAAGCTACTGCATTCACTACTTCAAGAAGCTCTTCAAAGCGTTTGTGATACAGTCTGAAAATAAAGTCAAGCCAGTCGTCATGTTCGCGAATGAGTGTGATTACCTTGTCAACGGGAACAAATAAAATTTCTGTTTCATCTTCGGCAACAGCTCTCACCTTGCTTGTGTCCTGATGTATGCCACCCAGAAAAGACATGATGCAACTTTCGCCACTTTTAATATAGTAAAGTAAAATCTCTTTTCCTTCGTCATCATTACGCATCACTCTGATGGAGCCGCTGAGAACAATAGGAATAGAACGGATGTAGGCATTTTCGTTTAATATTACATCTCCGGCATTAAATTTTTTAGTTGTTCCATACGAAATTAGTTTTTCGCGAAGTGCGGGTGACGATTTAAATTCAAGCGATTCAGTAATATTTTCCATACAGCAAAAGTAAACAATGTTGTTGCAACAATTCAGCCTTCAATAAACAAGTATAAACCAATCAGAACAACCAACACTGCGCCTGGTGTGAGTCCATAGAGTGCAAAATCGAATAAAAAAGGTATTGGATTAACTATAGAAAGTAAACAGCCTATAAAACCCATAAAGGCACCTGCAGCCATCAGATAAATACCCTTGGTTTGGCGTTTTATACAACACAACTTTTTAAACAACTCTGACGATTTTGTATCGGCATCAGCAATATTGTGTGATGAAAGCACCTTTTTTACCTCATCGGCAGAAGTGCAATGTGTAATGAGTCGGAGAAAATCATTATCTGTGTAAAGAGGTTGGCTGCTTGTCATATTTGCGTTAGTGTTTAATGATGATAAATGCTATGGTAAGGGAAAATCAAAAATAATTAAAATATGTCAAAAAAATGCAGTTGGTTTTAAAAAAAGTCTTTACTTTGTTATCAATTACAAAAACCATTATTATGAAAAGAACAATTACCCCACTTGTTGCGCTTTGCATGATGGCAGCAACATCGTTTGCACAAACAACCATTGTATTACAACCCGGACCTGCCGATGGCAAGGATGCAGAAATTTTCAGTTGTGTAAGCTGCGGATATGCCGGCAACAACTATGGTACAAAACGCGACCTGAATGCTATTGCCTGGACAAAGAGCGGCAACAACTCCAATGTGCGTTCGCTTATTCAGTTTGATTTAAGTGCTATTCCTTCCAATGCATTTATCAATAGTGCAACACTATCTCTTTATTTTAATCCAACCTCAGAAGAAGGCAAACACTATTGTTATCCACACAGTAATTCAAGTTATTTGGAACGCATCACCTCCAATTGGAGCGAAACAACTGTGACATGGAACAATCAGCCATCAACCACAACACAAAACAGGGTTTCTTTAGGGGGCACCACATCTTCAACACAAAGTTTTACAAATATTAATGTAAGGCAGCTTATTATTGATTCGAGAAACAATCCTTCAACTAGCTTTGGATTTATGCTCAGACTTCAGCAAGAACATAAATTTAAAAAATTGATTTTTGCTTCGAGTGATAACACTACAGCAGCCATCAGACCCAAACTAACTATTACCTACACAGTGCCTGCAGTGGTAAGTAGTGGTCATTCAATGGCGCGATTGGATGAAGGACAAACTTTTGCATCAATAAGTGTTTTTCCAAATCCTGTTTCAGGAATAGCAACTATTCAACTTCCTGACGATGCCGGAAACGGTGCTGTTAAAATTGAAACCTTCAATATGCTTGGCAAACTTTGTAACAGAATAGAAACTTATGTGAATGCAGATGGAGTTATAAATTTTGATGCATCGGCACTACCACAAGGTGTTTATGTTGTGAAAGTTTTTTGCAACGAAAAAGTTTATACGCAACGCATAGTAATAAAATAATTCTGTAATTTTTTCAGGTATTTCTGTTTCTATTCATATAACAGCGGTTTTCACTAATGAGAGTTAAGTGATTTGCCATGGGTGAAAACATAAATAAATCATTTTCGGACACCCTAACATAGCCTGTTTTTTTGTTTCTTTGGCAAGAGAAAAAACCAGGCATTTCTATCTATGTCATCAGAAAGTTTTGAAGTTAAGTTACCAGCCTTTGAAGGGCCGTTTGATTTGTTGTTGTTTTTTATTGAACGCGATGAGTTGGATATTCACAACATACCTATTTCTAAAATCACAGAAGATTTTCTGAACTACATTCATAATCTTAATGCTTTAAACATTGAGGTGGCTGCAGAGTTTATTTTGGTTGCCAGTACGTTAATGCGCATAAAGGCAAAACTATTGCTACCCCGACCGCAGATTGATGAACAGGGTAATGAAATTGACCCACGACATGATTTGGTGCAGCAGTTACTCGAGTATAAAAAGTATAAAGCCGCTGCAGAAGAATTCCGTTTTATGGAAGAAGAACGTGCCATGAAGTTTGTGCGTGGTAATTTGGCTAAGGAGGCGGCTAAAATTGCTGTTGTTGCAGACAGTGGCGGATTCAGCAGTGAGTTGCATCAGCTGACGATGTATAAACTTATTGCAGCTTATCAGCGTGTGTTGCAAAGATTCGAACTTTCGCAACTCGACCTGCGCCATACAGTAGTGCAATATCCTTTTACATTAGAATCGGAAAAAGAAAGTATCATCAAGAAAATTAGTGTTAAAGCTAGTGTAAGTTTTGAAGAACTGTTTGAGAGCTGTACCAGCAAAATACATGCAGTTTTTATTTTTCTTGCCTTGCTCGATTTGTTGCAGATACATGAAGTAAGTATCAACGTTGGCGAAGGGTTCAACAATTTTGTACTGCAGAAACCACAGGATCTGTTTACTCATGCAGATAGAGAGTAAAGATGTTCTGCGCAGGCTGAATCCAACAAAAATAATTTGGCCAATGCTCATTGGTCTGTCAGTGGCAGGTTGGTTGTTTTATGATAATTACGATGGCAAAGTTTTTTCGCAAATTGACTGGACATGGCATAGCACCTTCTGGATGATTCTTGCAGGCTTTTCTGTATTTGTGCGCGATTTGGCGTACATGATTCGCATTCGGGTACTTACAGATAATGAACTTACATGGTACAGAAGTTTTATTGTAATTATGCTATGGGAGTTTTCTTCTGCCTTAGCACCGGGAATAATAGGTGGCGGATTTTTATTTGCTATTTTTATTCTCAACCGCGAAGGAATAAACCTCGGTAAGAGTATTACCACCATAACCTTTACCTCTTTTCTTGATGGTGTTTTCTTAGCTGTGATGGCACCGGTAGTTTATTTGCTGGTAGGTAAGGACGCTTTATTTTCAGGCGTAAATGTGGGGCAAACATCATTGGGTACAAGCATTTTTTATTCTTTCTGGGTAGTATATTTTATCATTCTTGCCTATAAACTTTTTATTGCTTATGCACTTTTTGTAAATCCATATCTGATTAAAAAAATATTAACGGGCATCTGTTCTTTTCCGGTCTTGAAACGATTTAGAAAAGGTGCAGTTGAAACAGGCGATCAACTTATCATTGCCTCAAACGGGTTGAAAGATAAAAATCTGAAATACTGGATGCTTTCATTACTGGCAACGTTTGCTTCGTGGACAGCAAGATATTCTATTGTAAATTGTCTGATTCATGCATTTCACGGGCAGACCGCATTGTCTGATTTGATTGTTTATGGTAAGCAGGTAATTATGGGAATAATAATTTTACTTAGCCCCACACCTGGTGGCAGTGGCATTGCCGAACTGATGTTTACCGATTTTCTTGGTGAGTTTATTCACAAGGGACTGGCACCTACATTAGGAATTTTATGGCGGTTGATAAGTTATTATCCTTACCTTATTGTTGGTGCACTAATTTTGCCACGTTGGATTAGAGAGCGTATTGTAAAAAAAATATTTTAGGGTTATGAGTAATAAGCGAAGAATTTTTCTGATTGTCATTTCAGTAACTATTGGAATGGGTCTTTCCGTCATCATTTTTTTAATGAAAAATAAAGGAAAAGCATTAAGCGATATGGACTATCTTTGGTTAGGAACCAATCTGTTTTTTTCATTGCTGATTGTTGGCGGCATAGGACTTTATTTTATGAAGAAGAAAGACAATGATCTGATGAAATAAGTAAGTATTAGTTAAGTAATTTAAAAATCAAAACAATGAAAAAGCAAACTTTAGTAGTAGCATTAACAATAGTTTTTGGCTTGATGACATTTGCAGTGCAAGCACACAATGAAGGCAAGCAAGTTACCTACCAAGCGGGCAACACCAATTGCAATGGTTATGTTGCCTATAATGCACACATTCCAAAAATGCCTGTTGTATTAGTCATACCTGAATGGTGGGGTTGTAATGAATATGCTAAGATGCGTGCCGACATGCTTGCTTCTATGGGATATTTTGCTTTTGCCGTTGACATGTATGGTGATGGCTATATTGCACCTACACCAAAAGAAGCAGGTGAGCAAGCTTCAAAATTTTATACCGATAATGCTTTGGCTATGGAGCGCATTAACGCTGCAATTCAAAAACTAAAAGATTTTCCTATGGCCGATGTTGAGAATATGGCCATTATAGGATATTGTTTTGGAGGCAGTATGGCACTTAATGCAGCACGTGCTAATTTACCTGTAAAGGCAGTTGTAAGTTTTCATGGTGGATTAAAGGGCATTGCCAATCCGGCAGAGATAAAACCAAAAATATTAATCTGTCATGGTGGCAGCGACAACTTTGTTTCTGCAGAAGAAGTGACTGCTTTTAAAGCTGAGATGGATAAAGTAAAAGCAAGTTACAGATTTATTGACTACCCGGGTGCAACGCATGCATTCACCAATCCTGAAGCTACTGCAGTTGGAAAAAAGTTTGATATGCCAATTAGTTATAATGCCGAAGCAGATAAAAAATCATGGTTGGATATGAAAGCCTTTCTTGCAGAGCATCTGAAAAAATAAATTATTGCTTTGAAGCACTTAATGCATATACAAGAGGCAATTTGTTTTCCATGCCTTTTATCATAAAGTGATTTTTACTTACTTCAACCATGTTGTTTAAACAGTTGTAGGGAGAATAATCAAACTCATTAAAAGATTCAATTCTTAATCCGCTGTTTAATAGACTACTCATTACCTCACTCAGACTGTGATTCCAGGTAACTGATGTAGTAGTGATTTTTGCTTGTTTATCGGCATAGGTTCCTTCATCAGTTTCAATAATGGGAGCACTTTTAAAATAACTGTACTGTACATATTTAAAATCATTATCAAACATCCAAACAGCAGGATGAAATTCTGCCATGACAAACACACCTCCTGGTTTAAGAAAAGATGAAATAATATCAGCCCATTTTTGCATATCAGGCAGCCAGCCGATGACACCATAAGAAGTAAAAACAATATCAAACTTCTGATCCAAAACAGTATTTAAACTATACACATCACTGCATACAAATTTGCAACCCGTTCCTGATTTTTTATTCAATTCTATAGCTGTTTCAATTGCTTTTTCAGAAAAATCAACAGCAGTAACTTGCGCACCCAAACGTGCTAAAGAAATGCTGTCCTGCCCAAAATGACATTGCAAATGCAGAATTGTTTTACCTTTAACATCACCAAGCAGATTGAGTTCAATTTCATTCAAAGAATTTTTTCCTTTAAGAAATGTCTCGTTATCATAAAATGCAGAATCTACATGAACATTTGTGCGTTCATTCCAGAGTTTTTTGTTCAAATCTAAATAATCCATAATGTAAAAATAGATGTTCGGCACAAATACCGGAATATTGTTCAATACATCTTATCTTTGCTCTGTAAATTAATCGGAAGAGATTATGTCGCACATTCTACTCATTGAGGACAATAAAGAAGTAAGAGAAAATACTGCAGAGATTCTTGAACTTGCAGGCTACACCGTTACAACTGCCAGCGATGGTAAAAAAGGTATTGAAGCAGTTCAGAAAAACAAACCTGCATTAATTATCTGTGACATTATGATGCCTGTGTTAGATGGATACGGTGTGCTGCATCTGCTGGGTAAAAATCCTGAAACCTCAACTATTCCGTTTATTTTTCTGACAGCAAAAACAGAACGTGGCGATTTCAGAAAAGGTATGGAAATGGGTGCTGACGATTACATCACAAAGCCATTCGATAAACTCGAACTGCTTAATGCCATTGAAAGTCGTTTAAAAAAGGTTGAAGCATTAAAAAAAGAATATTCAAAAGACCTTGAAGGACTTACCAATTTTATTGGTGAAGTTGGCGGCAAAGACCACATGCAGGCATTTATTGAAAACAGAAAAATCAGAACCTACAAGAAGAAAGAAAATATCTATAAGGAAGGCGACTATCCGCGTGGTATGTATTATATCAACCATGGAAAAGTAAAGCTTTATAAAAGCCATGCTTATGGAAAAGAGTTAATCACCAACCTGCTTAAAGAAGGTGATTTTTTTGGTTACACTTCTCTCATCGAAGAAGGCGATTATGTAGAAAGTGCACAAACACTTGAAGACACAGAAGTGGTTTTTATCCCCAAGGAAGATTTTCTGAATCTCCTTTTTTCGAATCGAGAAATTGCAAAACGATTTCTGCTGATATTGAATCAAAAGTTTAATGAGCAGCAGGATTACCTGATAGAATTGGCATATAGCTCTGTGAGAAAACGTGTGGCAGAAGCATTGATTTTACTTTCCGACAAATACAAAGCCAATCGCGATGAACGTTTCAGTATGTCAATTTCCAGAGAGGATTTGGCCAACATTGTTGGTACAGCTACAGAATCACTCATCAGAACACTAAGCGACTTTAAAGAAGAAAAACTCATTGAGGTGAAAGACGGTAAAATTGTCTTAATTAATGAGAATAAATTAAAGGAGTTGAAGAATTAAGCATTAACCATGCAGTCAATACTTAATTCTATTTTCTATTTCTTAGCTGCTGTTTCCTTTATTACTTTTCCATTCTTGTATAAAATGGTTTTAAGTAATTTACCATCTTCGTAAACCCGCCATTCGCCTTCTTCATTGTTGTTTACATAGTTGCCTTCACTTTGTATTTCGCCATTGGCATAAAAAATGGCAGGGCCGTTTAAGTCACCATTCTTGTAGGTATATTGTATGGTAGGTTTGTCGTCCTGTTTAAACCAAATGGTAATACCATCACGAATTCCGTTTTTATAAGTTGCTTTTTCTTTCAGCTTCCCGTTTTCGTAATAATCAAATCGCATTCCGTCTAATTTTCCGTTATTGTAATTTTCAGAGGTAATTAGTGTAACGCCATATTTGTAAACATTACGCAGGCCATGTAATATACCTTTGCGATAGGATTCCTCATCTTCAATGTAACCGTTCTCGTTAAAATGCAGATGTAGTCCGTTGAGCACATCAGCTTCAAATTCTTCAAGCAGTTCTATTTTTCCTTTGGTATCATAAAAACGCCAAAGTCCTTCTTTCTTGCCATTTTGAATTTTTCCAACGGCACGGGCCCTTCCGTCAGGAAAGTTTATTCGACAGTCAAATAATCCGGCCTTGTCGGGGTCTGGAGTCAATACAGTATCTTGCTTAGAAGTTTGTGCTCCTGCAAATGATAATGATAGTCCAAGAGCAATGGTCAAAAGTGATTTAAACATAATGCTTAATGTTATGGCTTGCAAATCTCTAAAAAAATGATGAAAAGCAGATTATAGTAGCATCAGCAGCTAATGCTTATTTTTGCAGGCACAATGACAACACAGGAAATATTAGAAAAGTTAGAAGCGCTGAAACATCGTTTTGAAGAAATTGGTCAGCAGTTGAGCGACCCTTCTGCCACAACAGATATGAGACGCTTTCAGCAGTTAAGCCGGCAGTATAAAGAATTGCAAGAGGTAGTAGAAACTTATGAACGATATAAAAAAGTAATTGATAATTACGATCAGGCCTATCATGTTTTAAATACAGAAAAAGATGTTGATCTGAAGCAGATGGCAAAGGAAGAAATGGAAACGCTGGAAGCAGAAAAAAATAGTCTTGAAGATCAGATAAGACTTTTACTGATTCCTAAAGATCCTATTGATGAACGTAATGCAGTGGTTGAAATTCGTGCAGGCACCGGTGGTGATGAGGCCAGTATTTTTGCAGGCGATCTTTACAGAATGTACAGTCGCTATTTTGAGAAAAAGGGATGGAAGGTTGATGTGATTGATGAGAACGAAGGAACAGCAGGAGGCTTCAAAGAAGTTATTATGGAAGTTAGTGGCGATGATGTTTATGGCATCATGAAATATGAGAGTGGTGTACATCGTGTACAACGTGTGCCTGATACAGAAACTATGGGTCGTGTGCATACTTCTGCTGCTACAGTTGTAGTGTTGCCCGAAGCAGATGATGTAGATGTAGTGATAAATCCTGCAGATTTGGAGTTTCAGACAGCGCGCTCAAGCGGTGCCGGTGGGCAGAATGTAAATAAGGTAGAAACAAAAGTTCAGCTTACCCATAAACCTACTGGCATAATGGTTACCTGTCAGATTGAACGTTCGCAGCATGGAAACCGTGAGAGAGCATTGCACATGCTCAAAACCAAATTGTATGAAATAGAGTTGCAGAAACATGAGTCGGAGATTGCTGCCAGACGCAAAACAATGGTATCAACAGGTGATCGCTCAGCGAAAATCAGAACATACAATTATCCGCAGAGCAGAGTTACAGATCATCGCATCGGTTTGTCAACTTACAATTTGTCATCTTTTATGAATGGCGATATTCAGGAATTTATTGATGCATTGCAGTTGGCCGAGAATGCAGAGAAAATGAAAGAGGCCTCATTAAGTTAAGCTATGAACTATCAGCAGTTAGTAGGCGAAATAAAAAGAAAACAATCTTTTCTCTGTGTAGGTTTAGATACAGACTTAAAAAAAATCCCTTCACACATCAGAGATAAAGCAGACGATCCTGTATTTGAATTTAACAAAGCAATTATTGATGCCACATTAGACTATGCAATAGCATACAAACCCAATCTTGCATTTTACGAAGCGTCAGGTGTTGAGGGACTGAAGAGCCTCGAAAAAACAATTCAGTACATCAATGGCAGAGCATTTACCATTGCCGATGCAAAGCGTGGCGATATAGGTAACACTGCTGAAATGTATGCTCATGCTTTTTACAATCATTATGGTTTTGATTCCATCACACTCTCACCATATATGGGTGCAGACACGATTGAACCATTCTTAAAACATAAAGATAAGTGGAGCATCATTCTTGCATTAACATCAAATCCCGGAGCAGAAGATTTTGAAATGCTTAAAGTGGATGATGATTTTTTGTTCGAGAAAGTTTTGAAAAAATTTAGCAAGGCTTCAGCGCAACAGATAATGTTTGTTGTTGGTGCCACACGTCCGCAATATTTTGAAATTGTTAGAAAACATGTGCCAGACAATTTTCTGTTAGTCCCCGGCATAGGTGCACAGGGTGGCAGTCTTGAAGATGTTTGCCGCTACGGACTGAATTCCAATGCAGGATTAATAGTTAATTCTTCACGTCAAATAATTTATGCAGACAGCGGAATTGATTTTGACAAAAAAGCAGCTGAACAGGCAAAACAAATTCAACAACAGATGAAACAGATGCTTGTTGAATTTAAAATTACAGGCTGATGCCATTTACCTTAGCGCATCCTGCAATAGTAATTCCTTTTTACAGACTCTTTAAAGAGCGTCTGTCGCTGACAGGTTTAATTATTGGGAGTATGGTTCCCGATGTTGAATATTGTGTAAACACAGTAACACGAAGTGTAATCAGCCACACTGAAAAAGGTATTTGGGTGTTTGATTTACCTGTAGCCATTTTTCTGACTTTTTGCTACCATGGATTCGTCAAACAAATTTTAACCAATAACCTGCCGGATTGGATTCGCTATAGACTTTCTCCTTATGCCAATAAAAACTGGTTTCATTATTTCAGAAAGAATTTTCTGAATTATTTTCTCTGTCTTCTTGCAGGAATTGTTTTACATCTGCTGTGGGATTCTGTTTCGCATGGAACTGGATATTTTGTAAGACGAACAGCATTTTTACAAGAGAATGTAATCGGTACATTAACGGTTACACGATTAATATGGCACATAAGTACCGTTGCCGGCCTTTACGTAGTTATCCGATTTTTTCTGAGTTTTCCCGTCAACAAAATGGAAGAAGAAAATAATATACCAGATAAAAATTTCTGGCCGTTGGTTTTTTTAGTTGCATCAGTTCTCACTATCATTCACTGGCTGCCTTTTGTCAGACCGCAGGAACCACGTTTTATTTTAGTTGCTTTTTCAGGTGCAATGATGGTTGGAGTTATTGTAGTATGTTTTATCTTTAGGTTTTTTAAGAAACAACTGTCATGAATGAAGCATTGCTTTATCATCTATGGAAGTACAGGCTATTTAAGTCTTTGCCGCTAACTACTATTGATGGTAAGACAATTGAGGTAATAAAACCCGGAGAACTCAATCCCGACTCAGGTCCCGATTTTTTTAATGCCCGTCTGATTATTGACGGAACAGAATGGGCAGGCAATGTAGAGATTGACCCTACAAGTGCTGATTGGTACAACCACAAACATCATATCAATAAAGCATATTCAAAGTTAATACTACATGTTGTTTACGAAATGAATAAACCATTAGATCATGGTTTTCCTGTGTTGGAGTTTAAAAAATTTGTGGACGATGGAGCTGTAAAAACATTCCATCAATTGCAAGAATCGTTATTGCCAATACCATGCAGCAAACAAGTACATCATGTAAACGATGTAACGTTAAACACCTGGCTTGAAAGAATGATTATAGAACGGTTAGAGCAAAAAACTACTGTTATTCATGACATGCTGCATGCTAATAAGTTTGACTGGGAAGAGACATTTTATTTTTTTCTTGCCCGTAATTTTGGATTTAAAACCAATGCACTGCCGTTTGAAATGCTTGCACGTTCTATTCCGATGAATGCACTTGCACGACATAAAAATAACTTATTGCAGATTGAAGCATTGCTGTTTGGACAAGCGGGATTTCTCAACGATAAACATGCTGATGAATACATTGAATCCCTAAGACGTGAATATCGTTTTCTTGCAGGTAAGTTTCAGTTGCAGGCAATGAACAATAGCTTATGGAAGTTTGCACGAATGCATCCACGCAATTTTCCTTCTGTTAGAATAGCTCAGTTTGCTGCACTCATCCATAACAGCACACATTTGTTTTCAAAAATATTGGAAGAGAAAGATGTTAAATCGCTTATTCAACTTTTCAGCATCACACCTTCTTCTTATTGGGATAAGCATTTTCATTTTGGAAAGGAATCTGCAGAGAGTAAAAAAACATTCGGACGCAGTTCAGTTGACAATATTATTATCAACACTATTGCACCATTTTTATTTCTATATGGTAAAATTAAAGATAATGAAAAATTAACCGAACGTGCATTATCTTTGCTCGAACATATCAAACCAGAGAATAATGTAATAATAAGGCAGTGGAAAGAAGTAGGAATTACAGTTAAACATGCCTATCATACGCAGGCATTGATTCAATTGAAAAATCTATACTGCAGTAAGAAAAAATGTTTGAGTTGTGCTTTAGGAGTTAAAATACTTAATAATAAGAAAAATGATTATTGACAGCATTAAAAATTTTTTTGAAAGACAGGCTTTCGGTATCTGTGAGTATTGGGGCGAACGTCTAAAAATAAGATCATCGGTCATCAGGTTGTTTTTTATTTATCTTTCTTTTCTGACAATCGGTTCACCCGTAGTTGTGTATATGGTGCTTGGCTTCTGGATGAATCTTAGAAAACTCATTCACCGTCAACGTGGAGGTGTGTGGGATTTATAGAGAAATTTTGCAGTAATAGATTTAGTTTTTTACAGAATGATAAAAATGTACATTAAGCCCACTTGCAGCACCTGTCGCACTGCAATGCAAATGGCTAAGGAGTGTGAGACAGAGATAGAAATGATAGAATACCTGATTGATACACCATCAGAAAAGGAATTGCTGGAGTTAACACAACAATTGGGAGTAAAACCATTTGACTTAGTCAGAACCAAGGAGTCGCTATATAAAGAGAAGTATGAAGGCAAAAAAATTTCAGATAAACAATGGCTGAAAATTTTGCATAAGAACCCCATTTTAATTGAACGACCTATAATTACTGATGGCACTCATGCAATCATAGGAAGACCACCAACATTAATTGCGGACTTCCTGAATAAGAAGCAAAAGACGAAAAAGAAATCAAAGTAAACTGTGATAAAAATTTTAGTTTGTAGGAGTAGAATGCAATACGTTATTCAAAGATTATTTCTTTTGGTTTTGATGCTGTCAGCAATTCAGGTCAATGCACAACACGATGATTTGTTTATTCCCCGAAATATTCAAAAAGCATATCAGAACAATACAAGAACAATTGAAGGTGCACCAGGAAAAAAGTTCTGGAAAAATTTTGCAGAGTATTTTATTCAGGTAAAGTTTAATCCTAAAACTTTAAAAATAGAAGGAAAGCAGATTATAACTTACTACAACAATTCTCCCGATACTTTAAAAAAATTGGTGTTTCGTATTGCCCCCGACTTTTATAAAAAAGGAAATGAACGCAATCGTATTATTGAACCAGACGATGTTACTGATGGAGTAAAATTTACTAATTGTGTTATTGATGCAAACAAAGTTGATCTTAATAATCCCATGCTAGTAAAACACGAAGGAACAATAATGGAAATTAAGGTTAAAGGTATTGATCCTCGTGGTGGCAGGGCAACTGTTGAGATGGACTGGAGCTATACACTCAATCTGAACTCGCATGAACGAACCGGAGTGATTGATATAGGAAGTTATTTCATTGCATATTTTTTTCCACGTATTACTGTTTATGATGATGTTGATGGGTGGGATGAATTCCCTTATCTTGGACAACAGGAAACCTACTTCGACAATGCCAGCTTTAATGTCCACATAACAGTGCCAAGAAATTTTATGGTGTGGGCTACAGGTGATTTGCAAAACCCTGCAGAAGTGCTGCATGAATCCGTACTAAAAAAATGGACTCTTGCACAGCAAAGCAACAAACCTGTTTTTTTAATTGACAGTGCAGATATTCAGAATAAAACTGTAACAGTGAATAAAAAATTCAACACTTTTCAGTTTAAATGCACTACACCTGATTTTGTTTTTGCTGTAAGCAATCATTACTTATGGCAGGCACGTGATATGGTTGTAGATAGTGTTACCATGAGAAAGGCATTAATTTCAACAGCATTTAATCCAATACATAAAGATTTTTTTGAGGTGAATGATTTTACGGCAAAAACTATTGAAGTGATGAGTTTTGATTTTCCGGGTGTGGCATATCCATACAGTCATCTTACTGTTGTTGACGGACGTGATCAGATGGAGTATCCGATGATGATAAATGACAATCCTACTACTACACGTTTTGACGGAATTACATTGACAACACATGAAGTCTTTCATCAGATATTTCCGTTTATGATGGCTACCAACCAAACCAAATATGCATTTATGGATGAAGGCTGGGCTACAATTGGCGAGTGGTATATCAGTCCGATAATTGACAGTACTATTGTTGACGATTATGGAATGGATAGAATTAACTCCGATTTAGGTAAAGACTGGGATACACCAATGATTACCAATTCTACTGAGTTGACGAAATCATTATTCATTAACAGTTATCCCAAGCCTGCTCTCACATTTTTATATTTATGGGAGATGATGGGCGATTCATTATTCAAAAAGTCATTGCAGCATTACATCATTACCTGGATGGATAAAAGCCCTACTCCATGGGATTTCTTTTTCAGCATGAACCAAAGTTGTGGAATGAATTTAAATTGGTTTTGGAAGGCATGGTATTTTGAACAAGGCTATCCTGATTTAGGGATTATTGGTATTAACCGTCTTAACTATAGTTACACTGTAACTATTAAATCTATTGGCAACAAACCTGTTCCTGTACATCTCACAGCAACATTTGCAGATGGAACAAAAAGGAAATTTACACGAACAGTAGATATTTGGAAAAACAGAAACATCACCGATGTGATAATTGATACACAACAGTCAATTACTAAGTTGGAGTTGGGCGATGTTTATGATGCTGATGTAGATAAAAACAATAACGTGTTAGTTCCTAAAGAGTGAGGAATTAATTTAATTTTGCAGACGAAAAAAATGGTCCCGTAGTTCAACGGATAGAATAGAAGTTTCCTAAACTTTTGATGGCAGTTCGATTCTGCCCGGGACTACGAAGAAAAGGCAGTTCCCTGTCCGACTACGAAGTAGGCGGAGATTCTGCCAGAGACTACGAAGAAAAGGCAGTTCCCTGTCCGGCTACGAAGTAGGCGGAGATTCTGCCCGGGACTACGAAAACAGTTATGCAAATGCCATATTATGTTTATGTTATAAGAAACAAGGTAACGGGAAGACTTTATAAAGGGCAAACAGAAAATCTTGAAAAGCGGTTGAAAGCACATTCGCAATCACAAACAAAGACCACAAGTTACTTTCCAAAAGATTGGGAGTTGGTTTATCACGAAATTTTTAGTTCAAGAAAAGAAGCTGTAGAGAGGGAAAAATATTTTAAAACAGCAGCAGGCAGAAGATATTTATCTGGAAGAATAGCAAATATTAAATCAACGGATACCCGCCCGAACGTACCGTTCGGTACGGGCGGGGAATAGAAGTTTCCTAAACTTTTGATGGCAGTTCCCAGTCCGACTACGGAGTAGGCGGAGATTCTGCCCGGGACTACGAAGAAAAGGCAGTTCCCTGTCCGACTACCAAGTAGGCGGAGATTCTGCCCTGAATAAAAAAACAGTTTTAGAAATGCTATATATTAAAGATTAAATTCATTTTGTATGGAAAACTAAAAACTGATTTCCTATTCAATAACCACAATTCAACAAACATTCACAAACTATAAAGGAGAATAATTATCTTTGCGGAATAGTTATAAATAGATATTTTTATGCATATCCATTTGTTTCGTGAACAGTTAAAACAAAAAGGACTAAAAGTTACACCACAGCGTGTAGCAATTTATGAAGCTGTTGCAGAACTGCACAACCATCCTACTGCAGAGAATATTATTGAGTACATTAAAACAAATCATCCGAATATCTCTGTAGGTACAGTATATAAAGTTCTTGACTCATTAGTAGAGAACAACCTGTTGCGAAAAGTAAAAAACGAAAAAGATATTATGCGTTATGATGCAGTTCTGGAGCATCATCATCATTTGTATTGCGCAGAATCCGATCGTATAGAGGATTTTGAAGACCCGCAGTTAGATCATTTCATCAGTGAATATTTTAAGAAGAAGAAGATAAAAAACTTCAAAGTGCAAGACATTAAATTACAGATTACAGGAACTTTCAAATAAAAAAATAAAACACACATATTATGGACAACACAAAAAGCGGCAAATGCCCGTTTCATCATGGAGCCAACACCGAAGCAAGTACAGGTGTCATGAACTGGTGGCCCAAAGCATTGAACTTAGATATCCTGCATCAGCATGATACAAAGACTAATCCTAATGGAGAAAAATTTAATTACGCAGAAGAATTTAAAAAATTAGATTTAGAAGCTTTAAAATCTGACCTGAAAAAATTGATGACTGAAAGTCAGGAATGGTGGCCTGCAGATCATGGAAGCTATTCGGGTATGTTTGCGCGTACTGCCTGGCACTTAGCAGGCACTTACAGAAAAGCTGATGGTCGTGGTGGTGCAAACACCGGCAATCAGCGTTTTGCTCCTCTCAATTCATGGCCTGACAATGTGAATACAGATAAGGGAAGAAGATTGCTATGGCCTATCAAGAAAAAATATGGTAACAAAATTTCCTGGGGCGATCTTATTGTTTTAGCAGGTAATATGGCTTATGAAGTTGCAGGACTAAAAACATTTGGTTTTGGTGGAGGTAGAGAAGATATATGGCATCCTGAAAAAGATATTTACTGGGGATCAGAAAAACAATGGCTTGCACCAACTGGTAGTGAAGGCACACGTTATTCCGGTGAAAGAGACTTAGAAAATCCTTTGGCAGCTGTAATGATGGGATTGATTTATGTTAACCCTGAAGGTGTTGATGGAAAACCGGATCCATTAAAAACAGCGCAAGACATTCGCGTTACTTTCTCACGAATGGCAATGAGTGATGAAGAGACTGTTGCACTTACTGCCGGTGGACATACTGTAGGCAAAGCACATGGTAACGGAAAAGTAGAAGTGTTAGGTGGTGTTCCTGAAGCTGCAGAAATACAACATCAGGGATTGGGTTGGTTTAATCCTGATGGCTCTGGCAATAAAGATAAAACTATGGCAAGTGGTATTGAAGGAGCATGGACTACAGACCCAACAAAGTGGGATAATGGATTTTTTGATTTGTTATTGAACTACGATTGGGCATTGACAAAAAGCCCTGCCGGTGCATGGCAGTATGAGCCAACAAATATGCCTGAAGAAAAGAAACCTGTTGATGCATTTGATCCAAAAGTTCGCAGAAATCCTATGATGACTGATGCTGATATGGCATTAAAGATGGATCCTGAATTCAGAAAGATATCAGAGAGATTTTATAATGACTTCAATTATTTTTCTGAAACATTTGCCCGTGCTTGGTTTAAACTTACGCATAGAGATATGGGACCAAAGTCGCGTTACCTTGGTGCCGATGTGCCTAAAGAAGATTTGATTTGGCAAGATCCTATTCCTGCAGTTAGTTACACATTGTCAGATGCTGAAGCAGATGAAATAAAAACTAAAATTTTAAACTCAGGTTTAAGCAGAACAGAATTGATTAATACTGCATGGGATTCTGCAAGAACATATCGTGGATCAGATTTCAGAGGCGGTGCCAATGGTGCAAGAATTCGTCTTGAGCCAATGAAAAATTGGGAAGGCAATGAGCCGAAACGCTTACAAAAAGTGTTGGATAAACTCACAGAAATTCAAAAAGGATTAAGCAAGAAAGTAAGTATTGCAGATTTAATTGTGTTGGGTGGTAGTGCTGCTGTTGAGCAGGCTGCAAAAGATGCAGGCATGTCAGTAAAAGTTCCTTTTGCTGCCGGCAGAGGTGATGCAACATTGGAGCAGACTGATGTAGATTCTTTTTCTGATTTGGAACCTTTACATGATGGATACAGAAATTATCAGCAAAAAAACTATGCTGTTTCTTCAGAGGAATTGTTGTTAGACAGAACACAGTTAATGGGGCTCACTGCACCTGAAATGGTTGTGCTTGTTGGAGGAATGAGAGTTCTGGGAACCAACTTCGGTGGAAGCAAACATGGTGTGTTTACAGAGAGAGAAGGTGTTTTAACTAATGACTTCTTTGTAAACCTTACTGATATGAAATATGAGTGGAAGCCTGTTTCTGAAAATCTGTTCAATATTGTTGATAGAAAAACAGGAGCTACAAAATACACAGCTACACGAGTAGATTTGGTTTTCGGTTCCAATTCAATTTTAAGGTCATACTCAGAAGTGTATGCACAGGATGATAACAAAGAAAAATTTGTGAAAGATTTTGTGAAAGCCTGGGTAAAGGTGATGAATGCTGACAGATATGATTTGAAAAAATAATATTGTTTAGTACTCCAAAAATGCGAGCAGCCTCTGAAAAGAGGCTGCTCGCATTTTATATCATCTGCTTAACTGTAACCACTAAAGTTTTGAAGCAACCACAAAAGCTTTTTTATACTTTTTAGTTTTTCCTTCGGGATTAAATGCTTCGGCATAAACAATATAAATTCCTACAGAGGCTTTATCATTTTTATCGGTTATGCCATCCCACATAAAACTATCTTCCGGTGCTAATAGTTTTGATTTTACCAAGTTGCGAACCAATTGTCCTGCTTCATTATAAATTTTTGCATTCAGCATATAACCCGGTTCATTCATGTTGATGTTAAATGTTACTACATCATTATATCCATCGTTATCTGGCGAAAAAATTTCTGGGGTTATTGTAAAATTATTTTCCTGTAATTGTTCGTTTAAACTTTGTGAGTTTTTATAGCCCGGTGTTGCATAGCCAACAGCTTCTGCTGCCGAATGCCAGTTAGTAGAATCCTGTGTGCCTTTATTAAACCATATTCTTTCTAATGAAACACCATTCTGATCGTCAATGAGTGGAAAATGCCAACGCTTATTATAGTTAAGCTGATCAATTCTGTTCAATGCAAAATCGGTAATGACACAAACACCCATGTCATCATTAAAACCCGGCAGTGATGCTTTTAGTAAATTATTTGTTGCAGCATTGGGATAAAAACTTTGCAGTGATGCAACATCAGAAGTAAGTGCTATGTATTCCTTCGGAAATAAAAGATACCCTCCATCACTAACACTATAATTTGTTGTTATCAGATTGTTGTTATCAGTTGTTGCAACTTTAAGATTTTTAAGGTCAATTATTTTTGATGAGTTGTTGTAAAGCTCCACAAAGTCATTTCCTCCTGTTTTTGGGTTAAACAATATTTCGTTTATCAGCACATCACCTGCAACAGCAGTTTCTGCAATACCAATTTTTAAACTAAGTTCTCCTGTTATTTTATTTCCCGGACAGTCAGCAATTGATGAGTTTAAATTAACATGATAAACTATTCCGGTTTGCAATGCATTATTTAGCGTTAAAAAGGCATGATTGTCTGAAAGTAATACTGATGCAGGCTGACCTATTCCATTGTCAATAATATAACTTGATGTTTGTGATGCAATAGCATTGTCAGGATTCTCGCTAAATGTTATTCTTATCAATGTTGTGGTAAGGGGATAAGCATCAACTGCCTGTGGTGGGGTGGTATCGCTGTAAGTACCTTTAACACTGTTTACTTTTCCCGGTGTTCCGCCTTGCGCATCATTTGATGCATGCCAGTTAAATCTTGAATTACAAGTAAAATCAGCATCAATTCTTTCAATGGTGAAGCCTCCTGTTTTTTTGCTGTCATCGTTGTAGTTATCATCACTGAAAATTACTCTGTCTATCAATGTGCCATTGTTATCAGTCAGTTTAAGGTCATCACCAACATCATTATTTAACGAAGGAAATGAACTTGTCCCTGTTGTATTACCATAGGGAATAAATGATGTTGTGTCAGAATTTTTACAGACAATGATATATGCACTTGGTTGAAGTGTTACTGCGCCAATACTTGCCACGGAGGTTGACCCGTCAGATAATGTCCAGCCATTGAGTGAGAGAATTTTGTTACTTCTGTTGTACAGCTCAACAAACTCTGCATTAGGCAGTGGTGCCGACACAATAGGTTCAAAATATATTTCATTAATGACAACATCAAAAGGCTGTGCTGTTACAGGAGCATTCCATGTAAAGCCTATAGTGCTTCCTGCAGCAATTACATTGCTATTAAGATCAGATACATTACTTACAGAGAGCGTGTATGCAGTGCCACTTGTAAATGGAGTGCTAAATGTAAGATGTACTAATGAAAAATCACTTATATCGCGTACTGCAGTTGCCGGAGTGCCCAAACCCTGAATTGCATAATTCGTTGTAGTCTGTGATGTAGTCAGGTCAACAAGCTCAGAAAATTTTACATCTAAAGCAGTATTCGATAACGGAATAGCGGAAGTTAGTGTTGGTGGTGTGATGTCTGCAATAAATGGAATAGAGAAATCGTCAAAGAAGAAGCCTGTGGCATTGGATGAAGTGTAAGTACAACTCACACCAAAATAACTTCCTGAATTAATTGTTGCATCAGTACCTGAAGATTGTAAAGTAAAATTTGTTCCTGCAGCAGCATCTGCATATATACTCCATAGGCCTGCATTATCTCTTGTAATTTTTACACTGATAGTTGATGCCGCTGCAATAAATCCATTGGTGCCTCGTGCTACTGATACAGAGGTTGTACCTGTTTGTTTAAAAATTTCGATGGCATCGTTGCTGCCTGTTTCTCCAAACTGTACATAATAGCCGTTGAGTGCACCTTTTAAGTTTTGTTGATCGCTCACCAAATAAATTCTTGCATAATTACTTGACGATGGCGCAAAGTTGAGCTTTATATAAAATTGCCAAGATGTATTATCGAGTGTAGGCAGGCTTGTTGTTAATGCCAGATAGGAAGTTGCTGCACCGGTGCTGTTGAGTTGCAGTTGCTGTGATGCATTGACTATAAACTGACTGTTGTCGCCACTCCATGCAGGATTAGCAGTAAAATCACCATCAGAAAAGTTATCTGTTATTTGTGCAACACCAAAAAATGGAATCATTGCGAAAAAAAGTAGTAATCGCTTCATGTTAAAATAAAATATAAGGCAGTGAAGATAAGCAAACCTCATTATTTAAAATAAATAAATTGAAACAGCATTAAGTAATGTGTTTTTTATTCATTTTTGAGGAAGGAATAAAATATTATGAAAGTAGCTGTAGTTGGTGCCACAGGCTTGGTTGGAAAAACCATGATGCGCATTCTGGAAGAAAGAAAGTTTCCGGTATCGGAATTTATACCTGTTGCAACGGCAAATTCTGCCGGTAAAAAAGTAATGTTTTCGGGAAAGGAATATACAGTGATAACTTGTGAAGAAGCAGTTGCTCTGAAACCTGATATTGCCTTATTCTCTGCCGGAGGATCAACATCTTTAGAGTGGGCTCCAAGATTTGCTCAGGTTGGAACTACTGTAATTGACAACTCATCGGCATGGCGGATGAATGAAAAATGCCCTTTAGTAGTTCCTGAAATAAATGCTGATGTATTAACTAAAGAAGATAAAATTATTGCCAACCCAAATTGTTCTACTATTCAGATGGTGATGGTACTTAATCCGCTACATAAAAAATATAAACTTAAAAGGATAGTTGTTTCTACTTATCAGTCAGTTTCCGGAACAGGAAAAAAAGCAGTTGATCAGTTGATGAATGAACGCAAAGGAATTTCCGGTGCTATGGCCTATCCATATAATATTGACATGAACGTGTTGCCACATGTTGATTCCTTTTTAGAAAATGGATATACGAAGGAAGAAATGAAAATGGTTAATGAAACAAGAAAAATAATGCGCTCTGACAAAATAAAAGTAACAGCAACAACTGTGCGCGTACCGGTTGTTGGAGGCCATAGCGAAGCGGTGAATGCAGAGTTTGAAAATCAGTTTGAATTGAGTGATGTAAGACAACTTTTATCACATACTGCAGGTGTGACGGTTATTGACGACCCTGCACAACTTCAGTATCCGATGCCCACTTATGCAGAAGGAAAAGATGATGTTTTTGTAGGAAGAATCAGGCGTGATGAATCACAACCACAAACATTAAACCTTTGGGTGGTATCTGACAATCTCAGAAAAGGCGCTGCTACCAATGCTGTTCAAATTGCAGAGTATTTGCTAAAGCAGTTTTGGCAACATTAAAGCTTGTAAGTGATAAAAATTCAAATTGTTTACAATAAATACTTTACCTATTTGACAGATTGAAATAGAAAAAACTTGATATTGACAGTTGTTGACTTAAATTACAATTTGATTTGAACAGTCTTGAATTTATGTTAAATTAACGATCCCATAAAGTTAGATAGTTATAAGATAAATTAAGTAATGAGATAACGGACTATTGCTAAGGGATATAGTGATTTTTTAAAACTCAATTATTAAACAGAAAAAATAGTATATTTGAATTCATGAATTGGCAGGAATACATAATGTCTGATGAGGAAGTACTTTTAGGGAAACCAACCATAAAAGGTACAAGAATTTCAGTTGAACATATTGTTGGGCTATTAGCTCAGGGTTGGACAGAAAAAGAAATTTTGGAAAATTTTCCTCGATTGACAAAAGAATCTTTGCAGGCAGTTTTTTTATATATTCAAGACTGTTTTAGTGACGGATTATTATTTACTCCTAAAAGAAAAACGGCTTGAATTTAATTTATGAAACTTCTAGCTAATGAAAATTTTCCATTAAAAAGTATTGTTTACCTTCAAAACGGAGGATTTGATATTACTTCCATTGGGGCTGAACACTCAAGCATTAAAGATTTTGAGGTGATGACAATCGCCATTAATGAGGAGAGGACTATATTGACTTTTGATAGAGATTACGGAGAATTGATTTTTAAACACAATTACAAACCACCTAAAGGTGTTATATATTTAAGGTTAGAAAAATATAGTGCCGATGAACCCGGGCGTCTGATTGAAGAATTGGTAAGCAGTAATCAATATATTTTTGATGGTGCATTAACAGTATTGGATGAACGGGGAATTAGGCAGCGCAAATATTAGTAGTTTGTTAAATTGTAATATTTTTAAAGTAATTTATTCTGCATTGTATCTTGTAAATTACAAATTGGATTCATCAAAGCATACAAAAAAAAGCCACCCCAAAAAGGATGGCTTTTCTTTCTTAAAAATTATTTTTTTAGTTGCGTCTTCCGAAGTAAATCAAGACATAATACATCAGCGTTGCTAAGGCACCTAATGCAGCAACAACATAGGTCATGGCAGCCCACCACAAAGCATCTTTTGCTTTTGCATGTTCGCTGCTTGTTACCATGCGGCTGTCGCTAAGCCATACCAATGCTCTGCGGCTTGCATCAAACTCAACAGGAAGTGTAATAAAACTAAACAACACTGTCATGGCAAACAACACAATACCTGCAAGTAGTAGCGATGGAAAAACATTGATGAGTAAAACACCGCCAAGCAATACCCACTGTACCCATTTTGAGGCAAAACTTACTACCGGCACTAAAGCCGAACGAACCTGAAGCATGGTATAAGCTTTTGCATGTTGCACAGCATGACCACATTCGTGTGCTGCAACGGCAGCAGCAGCAGCATTACGTCCATAATATACAGGCTGACTCAGATTAACGGTTTTGTTAAGTGGATTGTAGTGGTCTGTCAACTGACCTTCAACAGAAATAACTTTTACATCATTAATACCGTTGTCATGAAGCATTTTTTCTGCAATCTCCTGACCACTAAGACCTGTTCCTAAAGTTTCATGCGAGTATTGTTCAAACTTTCGTTTTAGCTGGGCGCTTACTAACCACCCGACAAGCATAAATACTATTACTATAAGATATATTCCCATTTATTGATTTTTTTAAATTTTTAAACTGCTTTTCACTAATTTTTTTTAACCACAATCAAACAGTGTGCAAATATACACAACCTGCATTTTTGTCAGTGTTTTTTATGATTATTATTGAATGAATTACTCCCAGCGAAACGTTTTGGCAGCTACAATGTAAATAATAACACCCCAAAGCAGCAATACCATTAACTGTGAAATGACATCTATTAATCCTGCACCTTCAAATGCCACTTCGCGTAAAGCATCATTAAGGTAGGTTAACGGCAGTGCCTTGCAAAACGGTTGCAGCCATTTTGGAAAAACATCAATCGGAAAAAATGTTCCCGACAACAAAAACTGCGGCATAGTAATGATGTTGGCAATGGGTGGAATTGTGCTTTCACTTTTTGCAATTCCGGAAACCACAAAGCCAAAACCCATAAAAACGATAAGTCCAAAGGCGCAGATAAGCATCATTGTAAGAAAAGTGCTTATGCCATTAATGAGTGTAAACCCAAATGCAAACCTGCCCACACCTATTATGAAGCAAGCACCAAGCAATGAAAATACCATTCGGCTTAATGTTTCACCCAGAACAATGTAAATACGTTTTACTGGCGTGGCAAAAAACCGTTTTATGACCAAGGTTTGTCTGAGGCTGAAAAAAACAAATGCAGTTCCGAAAACTCCTGTTGACAATAAGGCAAAACCTAACTGACCGGGAAGTATAAAATCTATTTTCTTGTATTCGCGTCCTGCAATTTCTTCATTTTTTAACTGTGCCAATGGATGTGCTACATGTGCATCGTACAAATTTATTTTGCTTATAAGATTATCTAAAATGTTTTTAGAAAGTGCTCCACCTTCAGGTGCAGCTGTGGAGGTAATAAGTCTGGCCGTATAATCTATTTTGCCTTCAGTAATATTTTTTGTGATAACCAAAATCCCATCAATCTTTCCTTGCTGAAGTTTTTTACTTGCAATAGCAGAATCGCCTTCAATCCAATTGATAACGTCAATGTTTTTTGTGGCTTCATAAATCGGATTATGATGGTCGCTTGAAGGGGTTAGAAATAATTTGACTTTAAGTCCTGTACCCGATAAAAATCCAAAAACCAAAATAAAGGTAAGCGGAAAAACCAGAGTAAAAACTACTGCACTGGGGCTGCGTGTTATTGACCTGAAACTGGCTTTAGCAATAGCCAGCATGGCCTTTGTTTGAGAATAACTCATGTTGTTTATGTCAGAAATGTTGCAAATGTAGTTAAGTTGGTTTTTATGAATTAAAATAAAAAATGTACGTTTGCCGTAATAACATAGGTTCGTCAATTCAATGAATCACACATTCTCATTATTTCAGAGCATGGAGAGGGATAAGATTATCCTTTCTTTCAAAGGAGATATTACCCAGGATTTGCTTGCTTCTGTATATCAGATTATGGAGTCGAGAATGGATCAGGATAAGACTGATTCCAAGAGGAAGAAAAGATTTTATCACATTTTAGTTGAATGTCTTCAGAATGTATATCACCACATGGAAGATTTCAGAAATGTGCATGAGCTGGATGAAATTTCTGATGGCTCTGCAATTTTTATCATTGCCAAGGCAAAAGGTGAGGGCTACAGAATTATTACAGGAAACTATATCAAGAAAGATGAATCGGAAGACCTTAAATCGAAGCTTGAGAAAATTAATTCTATGAACACCGATGAACTAAGAACTTATTATCTTGAAACACTAAGCACTACAGAGCTTTCGCAAAAAGGTGGTGCCGGTTTAGGAATGATTGATATTGCCCGCAAGTCGGGACATAAAATAGTTTACAGTTTTGACGGTGTAAGCGACACTGTTAATTTTTTTACCCTTGAAGTAACAATTAATTAAATCAAAGAAAATGGATAAGCTGATTATTGAACCGGGCATAAAAACACCTCACATTGTGTTTGACGCTGCCAATGGAAGTCTTGAAATTAAAGGTAAATCCATTCCGGAAAATTCTATTGAATTTTATAAGCCTGTTTACGATTGGCTTGATACTTATACAACACAACCCAAAGATCAAACCTTGCTGACAGTGCAGTTAGAATATTTTAACACTAGCTCTTCTAAATGTTTGCTCGACTTATTCAGGAAACTTGAAAACATTCATTCTTCAGGCAAAGGAAAAGTAAATGTAAAGTGGCTTTATGAGGAAGATGATGAAGACATTATGGAAGCCGGTGATGACTATCAGACCATTGTAAAACTTCCTTTCAGTATCGAGAAAATTTCAGGATAATTATTTTCCTTCAAAAATTTCGTCAATAGTTTTTACAGCAACTGCATGATAACCCGGACGTGCCGACTTATAAATTTGTTCTATCCAAGGTCGTAATGTTGCATCTGCTGCAGCTTTTCGATAAAGTGGTGCAATAAATTTTCTGCGTCCTACTGTATTCAGAAAATTTTCTAATGCTTTATATGCAGGCTTGTAGTGACAGGCAAAGGCTATCATAAACCAATCAAATGCAATTTCTGAATTTTGAATCTGAGTGAAATGAAAATGATTATCTAATGCAACAGCTTTTTCGTAGGTCATTTCGGGAGCAATAGTTCGTAAAAAATGCAGGTAATGATGCGTTGTCCATCCTGCAGTATCTGGCATAACTGTTGGCTGTTTGATAAATGCTGCTGCTGCTTTCTCAACCTGATCAAAATATTTGCTTTTAATAACAGGCAGACTCTTAGGAAGTCCGGTTCCATAAACCCATTCATCAACATTTACTTTTTGTTTTATCAACGGATTTTCCTGCAAAAGATTTACCTCCAGATAATGTAGAAATTCTTTTGTTGTCATGGTTTGAAAGCGATGTTCTTCAAAATACTTTTTTAAAAATGCATCCCACATATCACGGCCGGCTGCTTCTTCTAATGCCATCAGAAAAAAACGCCCTTTTTCATAGGCAATATCACCCATGCCATCATCAGGATCACGACCTTTAAGGTCAAGAAAAAGTTTAGTATCCGGATTGTTAACACCCATATCGGCAACGGTATGTTTCAATTCATTTTGTGAAAGTAAGTTCAGCATGTCAGCATAATCTTTACCATAAATTTTTTCCATAATGCGCGATTCAAAGTAAACTGTAAATCCTTCATTTAGCCAGAAGTCATTCCATGTTGCATTGGTAACTAAATTGCCACTCCACGAATGTGCAAGCTCATGTGCAATTAGACTCACTAACGAACGGTCGCCTGTAATGATGGTAGGTGTTGCAAATGTTAAACATGGATTTTCCATTCCACCAAAAGGAAAAGAAGGAGGCAGCACCAAAACATCATATTGTAGCCATGGGTATTTACCATACAATTGTTCTGCCGAAGAAATCATAGCAGGCAAATCTGTAAACTCATGAAAAGCTTTGGCCAACATAACAGGTTCTGCGTAAATGCCGGAACGGTTGTCGTAGGCTTTGTAAGCAAGGTCGCCAATGCTTAAAGCCATAAGATAGGAAGGTACAGCAAAAGGCATTTTAAATGAATAGGTGCCATTGCCAATTTGTTTAGGATTTTGTGGACAACTCATCAATGCCATAAGTTCTTTAGGACAATGAATGGTTGCTGTCCATGTAAATTTTATTCCAGGTGTATCCTGCAAAGGTATCCAGCTCCGAGCCAGAATAGCTTCCGATTGTGTATATAAAAAAGGATGTTTTTTGCCTGCAGTTTGTTCCGGGTTTAGCCACTGTAATGCTTGTGCATCAGGAGAAGTTTCATAATAAATGGTAACCTCTTTTGTATTTGCTGTTATAGGAATAGCAAGTTCGCTGCCTAAAATTTCATCTGCAGGTTTTAAAATAAATGTAACAGGAGCATCATTGATTTTTACACTTTCAATTTTCAGGTTGTAGGTGTCTAAACGCAAAGTATCGGCATTGGTAAGATTTTTTACTTGCAAAGTCACAAAGCCAACTAACTTTTTAGTTGAGAAATCAGCTTTAAGGCTTAAGTCAAGATGCTGTACAACAATTTCTGCTGGATTGGAATATGAATGTTGATCTTTAACGTATATCCCTCTTTCATCTTCCGGTTTTTTAGCAAACATGGTAAATGGTATTAGAATTAAAAATAAAATATTTTTCATTGTTCAATTATTTTGTTTTAATCATATAAATATGAGGAATGTTATCTTCCAGAAATTCTTCGCTGATGACAACAAACCCAAATGACTCATAAAATTTACGAAGATAACTTTGTGCCATAATTTTTATTGCACTATTAGGGAATAAGCTTTTACATTCATCTAAAGATTTTTCGACCACTAATTTTCCCAATCCTGTTCGTCTGAGTTGTTGATGTGTAACGATGCGCCCAACAGAAACTTCATCATACAAAACACCGGGAGGAATAATACGTGCATAACCAACAACTTGTTGATTTGCCATAGCCATCAGATGAAAAGAAAGTTTATCGGTTTTGTCAATGTCACCATAAGGACAATTTTGCTCCACAATAAAAACCTGCTGCCTGAGTTGTAAAAAATCATGCAGTTCATGTGCAGTGAGGTCATTAAACGATTTAAACTTCCAAAAAATATTCATGCTGTGATGGGCTGATATGGCAGCGAATATAAAACACATTTTATGAATAGTAAAAGAAGTAATACGATTGAATAAATTGTTAGCAGCATTTTGATGATTAACACTATTTACATCAAACTAAATAAATAACTTTGGCGCCATGTCATTGCCACAACTCATTGTTACTGACAGCAGCCGAAACGGAAAACTTCCATTTGCTCCTTTTAAAAGGACACAGGAAGAATCTGCACAACAGCCAAAGACAGAGAAGGTAAGCAACAAAGTTGCGAAGCAGAAACTTTCTTTAAAAACAGACAGCTTAAAAGGTAATACCACTGTAGTTGATACAATAAAACCAATAGCAAACGATAGTATTCAACTTGCAATTGATTCTTCAGTTGCAGATATGTCTAGATTGTTTCGTTTTACAGATGAGGAAAATGATGAACTGAACAATTCAGATCAACAATTTATTTCATCATCGGCATATTTCAAACAGCAGCAGTTGGAAGTAAAATCGTCATCTCCACAATTGTTTAATAAGATAGTTCCGGATTGGTTTACCATAGTCCTTTTTTTTCTGATTGTGGGCATTACAACAGTAAAAGTTTTTTATCAGAATATTTTCAGACAATTGGTCGAAGCTGTTTATAGTTTTGCAGTAACCAATCAGGTGGTGCGCGATGAAAATTTGTTAGTGCAACGTGCTTCAGTTTTGCTAAATGTAATTTTTTATTGTAGCTCAGGTTTGTTTTTTTATTGGATCAGTGTGCGCTACAACTGGAATCATCCGATCTTAAATGAAGGATTGTTTCGTTTTTTCTTTTTTGCTTTCGTGACAGCAGTTTTTTTTACAGTAAAAATGTTGTTGCTGAAACTGATAGGCACAATTTTTAATCTCGATAAACCGGTGGCAGTTTTTATTTTTTCCATTTTTTTGACCAATAATTTACTAGGAGTTCTGCTGGTGTTGATTACTTCATTTATGGCATATTTATCCGGTGTGGGTCTGATAAATTACATCTATCTGGTATTAGGAATTCTTTCTCTGGCATTTATTTTTTTATTGTACAGGGCATTTTTGATTTCCCGTACTGTGCAGGGTTATTCTTTGTATTATTTAATTTTATACTTTTGCACCCTTGAAATTGTACCGATTGCATTGATAGTAAAATTTGCATCGGAGTAATTAAACAAGGTGATTAAAAACGCATGGCCGGAAATTCGAAAGTAAAGACAATACTCGTAACACAACCCAAGCCGGAAACGGAAAAGAATCCATACTTTGACCTTGCAAAAAAGTTCAATGTAAAAATTGATTTTCGTCCTTTTATTCAGATTGAAGGAATACCTGCAAAAGATTTTCGCAAAGACAGAGTTAATGTTGCAGAATTTCAGGCAGTAATTTTAACCAGTCGCCAGGCTGCCGATCATTATTTCAGAATGGCTGCCGAAATGCGCATGACAAATTTTGATGAAGTAAAATTTTTCTGCGTGTCTGAGTCAACTGCTTTTTATCTCCAGAAATATATCACATATCGTAAGCGCAAAGTTTTTTATGGCAACAACAGCATTAACGATTTGACAGATGTGTTGAAGAAACATAAGAAAGAAAAGTTTTTGCTTCCTTGTAGTGAAGTAATGAATCCCGACATCATTAACACATTAAAAGACGGTGACCTGAATTTTATAACTGCAGCAATGTACAGAACGGTAAGTAGCGATTTATCTGATGTGAATATTGAAACGTTTGATATGATTGTGTTCTTCAGCCCATCGGGAGTTCAGTCGCTGTTGAAGAATTTTCCTAAATACAAACAAGGCAATACCCGAATTGCAACATTCGGTGTCACCACATCACAGACTGCAAAAGATGCTAAGTTAAAAGTAGAGGTTGAAGCACCTGTTCCGCAGGCACCAAGTATGACAATGGCTATTGAGCAGTATCTGAAAAAAGCCAACAAGTAATTTTTTACTTAATCTCACTTAGTTTTTGCTGTGCCTGTGTAGCGTAAAATCCTTTGCTGGAAATTATTTTTTGTAATAACTCTTTTGCTTTATCCTGCTCACCTTTTTGCAAAAGCAGCAATGCTCTGTGCCACGCTGATTCCTGATTAAATGTATTGTTTGACTGTGCATCTAATCGGTCGAGGAAGTGAAGTGCTTTATCATACTGCTGACTTTCGCTGTATGACATTGCCGTATAAAACAAGGCATTTACATCGCTATGATTGTCGGATAGCAAAAGTTGCAACTTATTAATTGCAGAGGAGTATTTCTTATTGTTGTAATCAACTAATGCTTCAGCTAAAAAATCTTGATATCCTATTGTACGAGACTGCATGTTGTTAAGCGTTTTGGATTTTTCCATATCCTTTCTCGACTCATAACGGGCAGGAATGCCGTTGTCTTCTTTTGCTACGTTCTTTTCACGTTTGTACTCACGGGAATAGTCATACACTTTTAGTCCTTCAATATTTTTTGTTACCGGCACTACAGCATCAACTACAGCAGCACCTGCCGATGCAGACTCAGTAACTATTGGTGCAGCAACATCTGCTGACTGTGGCTCAGCAATTGCTTCATTTTTCTGAACAGGTTCTGTTGCAGCAAAGGCTTTATCTTCTTTACTTGCTTTTGCTACCATTGCATTATGCGATGCAATTATGTTTTTTGATGCTTGTTGAATTCTTTCTTCTGCAGGAGGAGGTGGTGGTTGAATGGTAGATTCATTCAACTTAGTATCACTGCTGGTTTGAGGTGTTTCTGTATTTATTTTTTGTTGTACAGCAGGTGCGTTAATTTGTTCTGCTGTGTTTTCATGTTTGAAGGAATAGTTAGAAATAATCCATCCTGTAGCAATTAAAATTGCAACAGATGCTGCGGCATAATACCATCTGTTTATAGATGGGGATTGTTTTGCAGAAGAAGAATATTTATCCGATACCTGCTTGATGGTTTCATCAAGCGGTTTCATAGAGGTCAACAAGGCAAGACCTTCTGCTGCATCGGAACAAAGCTCGCAGTCTGTCAGGTGTTTTTCAACGGCATACTTTTCGGCATCCGTCATTTTTCCCTGCACATATTTTGTCAGACGTTCTTTGTCAACGCAGTCAGAGGTTTTGAATATTTCAATTTTACGACTTAACATGATTATTTTTCTCCATATAAATTCTGAGATTCCTTTTCCCATTCTGTATAAAACTCTTCACCTGCTTGAAATCAAAACCTGTTAGGTCTGTTATTTCATTATAGCATTTTTCTTTCAGGAAAAACAATTCAATACATATTCTTTGTTCTTCGTTTAATGTTTTTATTGCTTCTTCAAGCATCAGCAATTCTGTTTCTTTTTCATAAACACGGTCGGTGTTTTCCGGTTCAAATTCTGTTGATGCAGCAATTTCATCTCGGCTGTAATTGTCTGCTCTGTTTTTTGCTGCCTGTCTGCTGCGCAACTGCATCAGACAAAAGTTTTGTGCCACACGATGTATCCAGTACGAGAACTTCTGTACGTCATGTTTTGACAAATCGGCATAAAGTTTCTCAAAAATCTGCAACACAGCATCTTTACTGTCGTCAGTATCTTTAAGATACTTCATGCACACACCAAATACTAAATGCGAATAGCGGTTAAACAATATACCCACAGCTTGTTTATCACCTTGCTGGCGATATTGCAACACAAGCTCCTCATCGCTAAGCGCATTCTTATCCTTATTCCGGATGAGCCACATAAATAATTTTTACTTTCTGATTAATGGTAGGATGCTTTCTGGAATATGATTCCATAAACATTCATAAAAATAATTTTAAAATTAAAGGACTACCTCCGCAATGGCATGAATAGGTATATCTTTTCCTGCCTTTAATTCCACATGGTCATTGGTGACAGCCCAAACAGTTGTTTCTACAGCACAAGTGCCTTCAGTGGTTTCAAATACTATGCGCACTTTTTGTTTGTAATCGTTTCCTAATGCCATTGCACCATCGAGTAAAATTTTTCGCCTTGCACGATCTATTTCATTCGATAACACTTCGTGTTGAACAAAATGGTAGTCAGATAAATCTTCTTTAGCAATGATGGTGAGTTCCATATTGATTGAATTTGGTGTATCAGAGTTTTAGCGGCATATAAAAGTAGGCATTTATTCTAATATGTTCAATAAAATTTTAAAACGGCCATTTTTCCCGACTTTCCGGCCATCCAGACCTTTTTTTGTGAAGGTGCTATGCTGATGGTGTAAAATGCTAGTGATAGTCCATCTGCGTTTTTAATTTCTTTAATGTAGTGCTGACTGTCAATCACATACGTGCCGTTATGGCCTGTTGTAATCAGGTAGTTGCCATTTTTAGTTTTTATTGTTTTAACACATGACACAAAAGCCCCCTCAGGAAGTTTTATGGGTTGCCATGTCTTGCCACCATTGTTTGTTTGGTACAAAGTTGTGGTAGTATCGGATTGCAAATAGTTGCCTCCACCAATATAGCCATTTAGTTTGTTTTCAAAATACATAGTAAAAATTCCTGTCATGGTGCTGTCGCTAATCATAGGTGTGGTTTGTGGAAGAAATGCACCATCATTTTCAGAAATAAAAAGTCTTGATGTGCTTCCTCCTGTTGCAAAAATCACGCTGTTTTGCAGCCATTGTATGTTGGTGTTACTTGCAGCAAAGCAACCTTCACCTTTTATTGCAGGTGATGTAACTTTTAGCTCCTGCCAGTTGTTGCCGCCATCTGTTGTTTTAATAATCATAAAATACCCTTCCATTGGATCGCTTATAGCAATGCCATGAAGCGAATCTTTAAATGTCATACTATCAAAAAAAATACCCTTGCTGTGATTGCTGTAAACATGTTGCCATGATGTACCATAATTATTTGTTCTCAATAGATATGCCGGTGAATCAATGCTCAATAACAAAACCGTTGAGTCGTTTAATGCCGCCAATGACCTGAATTCAGAATATTTTCCATCAGTGGCAATAGAGTCTATATGCCAGTTGCTGCCACCATCTTTTGTAAAACCAAAAACACCTCTGTTAGCTGCAAACCACACCACACTGTCGTTTACTGTCTGTAGTGCGCGAATGCTTACCTGAACGGGCAATTGAATGGTTTTTAATTCTATCTGCTGTGCCTGCAGTGATGATGTAAAACAAAAGCACCACAGTATGTGAAAAATTCTTTGCATTGTGTTTCAAATGTAGTGTTTTTTCAAGTCTGCATAGATTGTTAAACGAACAGATTGTAATTTTTTTAAGACTAATAGGTAGTGACTTAAAAAGAAAGATATGTTTTCAGAAAAAAGTAATGACAGAAAGGTTTATATTGTAGCCATCAGAATGTTTGTATTATAATCATGTCAGCGCAACTTAACCGTGTCATAGCACACATGGACCTCGATTGTTTTTTTGTATCCGTATCGCGGCTGCTGCATCCGGAGCTAAACAATAAGCCGGTAATTGTTGGCGGTGGCGAGCGTGGTGTAGTGGCTGCATGCAGCTACGAAACCAGAAAATTTGGTGTGCACTCTGCCATGCCCATTAAGCAGGCAAAACGCCTGTGCCCGGAAGCTATTATTGTTCGTGGCGATTATGATGCTTACAGCAGTCATTCCGATATGGTGCATGAAATTATTTGCGAAAGTGTGCCGCTGTATGAGCGTAGCAGTATTGATGAATTTTATTTAGACCTAACAGGCATGGATCGTTTTTTTGGATGTTATAAACATGCTACAGAACTCAGGCAACGCATCATCCGCGAAACAGGGCTGCCTATTTCTTTTGGTATGAGTGCCAACAAAACCGTAAGCAAAATTGCTACCGATGAGGCAAAGCCCAACAATCAGATGCAGGTGGACTGTGGCGAAGAGAAAATTTTTTTAGCTCCGCTGTCGGTACGAAAAATTCCTATGGTAGGCGAAAAGACCTACACACTGCTGCGCAGCATGGGTGTAGAGAAAGTAAAAACCGTTCAGGAAATGCCTGTAGAACTGATGGAGCGTGTGCTTGGCGAAAACGGAACTACCATCTGGAAAAAAGCCAACGGCATTGACACCACAGCCGTTGAGCCATACCATGAGCAGAAGAGCATGAGCACCGAAGAAACTTTTGAGCAGGACACTATTGACGTGCAACGCCTGCAGCACATCCTCATTGCTATGACAGAAAAACTATGCTTCCGCCTGCGCAGCGAACACAAGGTAACGTCATGTATAAGCGTAAAAATCCGTTACAGCAACTTCGACACACATACCATGCAGTGCCGCATAGCCTACACAAGTTGCGACCACATTATTATTAAGCAAGTAAAAGAACTGTTTGCTAAGCTGTTTAACCGCAGAATGCTCATCAGGCTTATTGGTATTAAGTTCAGCCATCTGGTAGGTGGCGGACATCAGATTAATTTGTTTGAAGACAGCGAAGAAATCATCAACCTCTATCAGGCAATGGACCGTATGCGCCTGCGCTTTGGCGAAGATAAAATTCACCGTGCTGCTGCCATGAGCTTTTCATTGCGCGGATTCAATCCGTTTAATGGATTGAGTAATTCACCTAAAGAGATAAAGGGCGGTAAATAAGCTAAAAAAATAGTTGTAGAACGATAATACCTTGAAAAGGCAAAATTCCATATTTACTTTTACGGTCTTAATTTTAATTATATATATTCATAATTAAACTTAGGTACCTACTATGGAGTTTGATAAAAACATTTCTGATTAAACAACACAAAACAATCAACCTTTCAAAGATATCTTACTGTATTTGTTCCTATATTCCAGCGGAGTGATGCCTGTATGTTTTTTAAATAAATCTCTGAATGCTTTTGTGTCAGTATAACCCACATCAAACATTACTTCAGTAATATTTTTTCTGCTGCTTTCAAACTTGCGTTTTGCAGTTTCAATTTTTACTCGTTGAATATATTCCAATACCGAATGATTGGTTGACTTCAGAAATCTTCGCTCAAAAGTTCTTCGGCTCATCTTTGTATAGTCTGCAAGTTGGTCTATAGTTAGTTTTGCATCAGTGTGTTTTTCTATATACTGTTGTGCTTTTAAAATTTCTGTGTCATGATGATTTTTCTGACCATTGAATATGGCAAAGGAAGCCTGACTGTTTCGATCCAAATCAATAGCAAAGTATTTTGAAGCAAGAATAGCAGTGTGTCGGTCTGAATATTTTTCCAACAAATAAAACAGCAGATTCCACAGCGAGTTTGCACCACCGCTGCTGTAAATGCCACGCTCTTCGGTAATGATTGCGCCATCAACTACCTCTGTATTTGCAAACTGTTCTTTAAACTCATTAAAATAAGCCCAATGTGTTGACACTTTTTTGCCGTCAACCAAACCTGATGCTGTTAGTAGAAAAGCACCAATACATAAACTTGCAACTTCCGTACCCTGACGATGCATTTTTTGTAGCCATGGAATGGCAGCTGCATTTTTCTTTAAGGAATGTTTTACATCACCATAAAGCGCGGGTATAATTATTAAGTCAGAATCGTTAACACTATTTATATGCCTATCAATACGAATGCTGTATTCGCCATCATTGGCTTTGATGCTTTTTTGTAAGCCCACATATTCAACTTTAAACTTAGGTTTTTTACCTGAGGCTATAAGAATATCATTGGCAGTTTTAAATAATCTGTATGCCGGTGTTATGGCTTCTATAGCTGCATGATACGGTACATAAACAGAAATTAACATTCCGGTAATTTTTATTTGGTAAAGTTAAAGTATTTTGTCATTATCACACCTTAAAACTGTCGTTTCTGCCACCTATTGTTGCTTTCTTTAATACTCATCTTTGTAGTACTAAATCAATTATTCACTATTAAGCAAAAAATTATGCAAACAAATAATGTAAATCTACACAGGGTATTTGCTTCGCCTACAGAGAAAGTGTTTAAAGCATTTTCTGATGCCGATGCTTATACTGCATGGCTACCTCCTTATGGATTTGTGGCCAAAACACATCAATATGATTTTAAAGTTGGTGGCAGTTATAAAATATCGTTTATTAATTTTACAACAGGCTTTAGTCACTCTTTCGGTGGTGAGTTTGTAGAGATAAAGCTTAATGACCTGATAAAAATAACGGATCGCTTTGATGACCCTAATCTTCCCGGAGAAATGATAACTACTGTCCATTTTAAAAAAGAGAGCTGTGGTACAGAAATTAATATTTCGCAAACAGGAATTCCTGTTGCCATTCCTTCAGAGATGTGTTATTTGGGTTGGCAAGATTCATTAGATAAATTAAAAAGATTGGTCGAACCCAATATACCGGATGCTTAGTTTATTCGCTATTAAATTTAAACAAACATAAATCAATATAATAACAATTTTCAAAACACTATCATTATGTCAAAACAAGTTTTTATTAATCTTCCCGTAAAGGATTTAAAGAGGTCAATGTCTTTTTATGAAGCTATAGGCTTCACCAACAATCCTCAGTTTACAGATCATACTGCTGCCTGTATGGTTTGGAGTGACACAATTTTTGTCATGCTTCTAACTCATGATAAGTTTAAGCAGTTTACATCCAAACTAATTATTGATGCAAAACAGTCAGTAGGCGTTTCTAATGCACTTTTTTTTGAAAGTATTGATGCTATGAAGTCGTTTGCAGAAAATGCAGTAAAGGCCGGAGGCAGAGAATATGCAGCTGCCAGCGACTATGGTTTTATGCAACAACATTTTATTGAAGATTTAGATGGACACAATTGGGAGCCATTCTATATGGATATGAGTAAATTTCCCGGATAAATAACAAACAAATTAAAATTATGGCAAAGAAAAAAATAGCTCCATGCTTATGGATTGAAAAAGATGCTAAAAAGGCAGCTAAATATTATCTCTCAATTTTTAAAGAAGGCAAAATGCTTTCGTATAAAGCATATAAAAACTCAGGCACACCCAGTGGCGATTTTGATATTGCATACATCAACTTTCTGGGAATGGATGTGCAGATTCTTGCTGCAGGACCATTATTCAAATTTAATGAAGCAGTATCTTTTGTTATCATCTGTAAAGACCAAAAAGAAATTGACTATTATTGGAAGGCATTGACAAAGAATGGTGGCAGCGAAGGTCCGTGCGGATGGTGTAAAGATAAGTATGGTCTGTCATGGCAAGTTGCTCCCGAGCTATATTTTAAATTAGAACATCATAAAAATAAAGCAAAGCAGGAATATGCTTTCAAAGCATTGATGAAAATGAAAAAAATTATCATTGCCGACTTAGTAGAAAAAAAGTAATTGTTGGCAAAACGATAAAAAACAAAGAAGATGAATAAAATTACTGTGAGTGCTATTATAAATGCACCAATAAAAAAAGTGTGGGACTGTTATACAAACCCCAATCATATTGTTAACTGGAATTTTGCTGACCCTAGCTGGCATTGCCCTTCTGCTACTAACGATATGCGTATTGGCGGAACCTACAAAGCAAGAATGGAAGCAAAGGATGGCAGCTTTGGTTTCGACTTTGAAGCCGTTTATACTCAGATTGAATCCGAGAAATATTTTTCTTATGAGTTTGGAGGAAGAGTTGCTTCAGTTGATTTCAAGAATAACGATAGCCAAACAGAAGTTGTTGTTGTGTTTGATGCCGAAAGTGAAAACCTTGTTGAGATGCAAAGAGCAGGATGGCAGGCTATTCTGAATAATTTTAAAAATTACACCGAGCATAATTAGTATATGCAATTATGTGCGTATCTCCATTTTAATGGTGATTGCAGAAAAGCAATGACATTTTATAAAAAGTGCTTAGGTGGAAGACTGAGTTTTCAAATGGTTAGCGAATTGCCGCAGTCAGAATCACTTCCTACTTATATAAAAAGGAACATTCTGACTGCTTTATTACAGACTGAATATTTTCAGTTAGCCGGAACAGACCTGGGTAATGAAGCAGTTTATTCGCCTGACAAGAGCTTTTCGTTACTCTTAGAATGCAGGAGCAAACCGGAGTTGAAGCGATTGTATAAGCAACTTTCTGCAGGTGGAGTGAAGACACAATTGCTTCAGAAGAATTTTTATGGTGTAATAATTGGCTCTTTTAAAGATAAATTTGGCATTAACTGGGTCCTTCAGTATTAATTGCACTATTTTTTAAATTTATTTTCTTTCAGAAGTTTTGTTACAGTTTTTCTTAATGTTTATATTACAACCGACCGAATGATTGTAGTATAAACATATTAAATGTGTAGAGTGACAGCTATTTGGTTGTTTTAACATATTGCCATGCACCTCTGTTGCCACTCATACTTCTCTCTAAAATACGGTGTCCTTAGTCCGGACGATTTATTGTGCATTGCCGCACAAAAAAATATTCAGTCGCTGGCACTCACAGATATCAACAACACATCAGGCATACTTGATTTTTTTCGTTTAGCACAGCGATACAATGTTCGCCCTGTGGCAGGCATTGATTTCAGAAATGGTGTAGAACAAAAATTTATTGGTATTGCAAAAAGCAACGAAGGCTTTCATGAGCTCAATAAATTTCTATCGGAGCATTTAATTTCCGGAGAAAAATTTTCAGACATTGCTCCTGCATTCCAACAGGCATGGATAGTTTATCCAATGTTGTCGGCACCACAACAGTTGCACGAAAACGAATTTGTAGGCATCAAACCCAATGAGCTCTTTCAGTTAAACTTTTCGGAGTGGAAAAGCAAGTTACATAAATTGGTTGCTCTTGCACCGGCAACTTTTCGCAACAAAACAGATTTTAATTCACACCGTCTGCTGCGTGCCATCAGCTACAATACGCTACTCAGCAAGCTGCCCGTTTCCGGACAGGCATCGGCAGATGAAATCATGTATTCACCGGAGGAGTTGAAGTGCATTTACAGAGAATATCCACAACTGATTTACAACACAGAGAAATTATTGGAACCCTGTTGTATAGATTTTGAATTCGGAAAAAACAAAAACAAAAAATATTTTTTGGGTAGTGCCAAACGCGATCATCACAAACTGATGAGTCTTTGTTATGAAGGTTTAAGTTATCGTTACCCGAATACTGACGACACCATCATTGACCGTTTTGAAAAAGAAATTCAGATGATAGGTGAGTTGGGTTTCTCATCCTATTTTCTCATCAATCACGATATTGTTCGCTATGCACGAAGCAAGAATTATTTTTATGTAGGCCGTGGCAGCGGTGCCAACAGCATGGTAGCCTATCTGCTGCGCATTACCGATGTTGACCCTATAGACCTCGACTTGTATTTTGAACGATTTATCAATCCGCAGCGCACCAGCCCTCCCGATTTTGATATTGATTTCAGTTGGAACGAGCGCGATGATGTGATTGACTACATCTTTAACCGCAGCACCTTTGGTAAAGAACATGTGGCACTGCTGGCAACGTATAGCACATTTCAAAGAGATGCTGCCATTCGCGAGTTGGGAAAAGTTTTTGGATTGCCCAAGGCAGAGATAGATTCTTTTTTTGAAAATGGAAATACCAAACGCGACCACATCAGTAATTTGGTGTTGCAATATGCACAACGTATCATTGATGTGCCTTCGCACCTGAGCATTCATGCAGGAGGCATTCTCATTTCCGAAAAACCCATGACGTATTATACGGCTCTCGATAATCCGCCTAAAGGTTTTCCGCTTACGCAGTTCAGTATGCTCGAAGCAGAAGATGTAGGTCTTTATAAGTTTGATATTTTGTCGCAGCGCGGACTGGGAAAAATTAAAGATGCTGTTGCTGTCATTGAAAAAAACCGACAGGTAAAAGTTGATATTCATGACATAAAAAAGTTTAAAGAAGATGAGGGCGTCAGGCAAAAACTGCAGCAGGCAAATCTTATGGGATGCTTTTATGTAGAAAGTCCTGCCATGCGCATGTTACTGAAAAAACTACGTGCAAAAACCTATCTCGATTTGGTGGCAGCAAGTTCAATCATCCGTCCGGGGGTGGCACAAAGCGGCATGATGCGCGAATATATTTTGCGCTTTCATGAGGAGAGCCGCAGAACCTACATTCATCCGATGATGGAGGAGTTGATGCGCGAAACTTTTGGGGTGATGGTATATCAGGAAGATGTGATTAAGGTAGCACATTATTTTGCCGGACTTACACTCACAGAAGCCGACATGCTGCGCAGAGGCATGAGTGGAAAATATCGGGGACGTGCAGAGTTTGAAAAAGTGAAAGATGCTTTTTTCAATGGTTGCCGCAAGAAAGGACATGCCGATAAGATAGCAGAAGAAGTGTGGCGGCAGATTGAATCGTTTGCAGGCTATGCTTTCAGCAAAGGCCATTCGGCATCGTATGCCGTTGAGAGCTATCAGTGCATGTTTTTAAAGACCTATTTTCCACTTGAATATATGGTGGCATGTGTAAACAACGGTGGTGGGTTTTACGCAGCTGAATTTTATGTACATGAAGCGCGTATGTGTGGAGGCACCATACATGCACCTGACGTTAATAAGAGTTTTTATGAAACATCGCTCTATGGGAAAAATATTTATGCAGGCTTTCATTTAGTGCATGAACTTGAAATGTTGACGGTAACAAATATTTTAAAAGCCAGAGCAGCAGAAGGGCAGTTTATTTCGCTTGCAGATTTTATGCAGCGCGTTGAAATTTCTCTCGAACAATTGCGGCTGCTCATTCGTGTTAATGCTTTGCGTTTTACAGGAAGAACCAAGCAACAACTGCTGTGGGATATTCATGAAATAATGGGGCATGATAAAAAAACAAATACAGAAAAACAGTTGTTTGAAGCCGAACACAAACATTTTGTCCTTCCGGAATTGCATTACAGCAAAATTGATGATGTGTGGGACGAAATAGAATTGTTGGGATTTCCGCTGTGCTCACCATTTGATTTGATAAAACAAAAAACGAATGTAACGGAAGGAATAGTGATTCATACTGCTGCAGAACTGTCGGCATACTGCGGAAAAATAATTTCCATTGCCGGTTATTTTGTTACCCGCAAGCCAACACGAACCAAGCATGGGCAGCCTATGGCATTCGGTACTTTTCTCGACAGCAAAGGACAATGGATAGACACTACACATTTTCCCGATGTGGTAAAACAATATCCTTTTCGCGGACGCGGATGCTACCGCATTACCGGAAAGGTAGTGCAGGAATTTGGTTTTTACAGCATTGATGTCATCAGCCTTTATCTGCTTGAATATAAAACCAGATATGCTGTGGTGGAGGAGGATAAAGTTCATGTAAATGAATAGGAGTAAACAATAAAAAAAGTAAAACTTCCCTAAGTAGGCGCAAGCGTCTTTCGCTCGTGCTTTTATCCTTGTGGCCTCTATCCGTCCGATAGCTATCGGACTTCATAGTTCAACCAGCTTTAAATCGGTAAATTGATTAGCACTACTATACTCCATACCCGCGAAGTTGCACTTCGTGGGTTTTTGTGCAAAGAAGTTTTACTTCTGAAACCATACCGTTTCCTTTATTTTTTATTGTGTAAATATAATTTAATGTTCACTTTGTAAAGCACAGCATTATGACACACTACTCACGAAGTGCAACTTCGCAGGTACGGGGGGATAAAGTTCATGTAAATGAATAGGAGTAAACAATAAAAAAGTAAAAAGAAAAGTATTACAATGCATTTAAAATGCTCTACATGTGCTAATATTCTGAAACAGAGCACTTAATTAATTAACTATTTTGTGGTCAGACCTAGACAAAGAAATAGGTAGTGTATTGAAAAACAACACTGTAGGTTAGTGCTTAGGTTTGTTAAAAACCTTTATATTTGCCGCTCTTAAAAAAATACCGAAAAATAAATTATTCATGCAAAGTAAAGGCGCAATTAAATTTTTAGCCATTCTGGTATCCATCATCTGTCTGTTTCAGTTGTCGTTTACCATCGTAACAAATCGTATTGAAAGCAAGGCACATGAGGCAACTAATGGCAACCCCGAAGCATACAAAGCATACATTGACTCTATCAGTCAGTTAACGGCTTATAATCTTGGCTTTAAGAAATACACCTATCAGGAATGTAAGGAACGTGAAATCAACCTGGGTCTTGACCTAAAAGGTGGTATGAACGTAACGATGGAAGTTAGCGTTACCGATTTGATTCGTAACATGGCCAACAATCCTAACGATCCAATGTTAGTGAAAGCTTTAGACGATGCACATCAGGCACAACGTACAAGCCAGAAAGGTTTAGTACAGTTGTTTGGTGAAGCCTTTGAACGTAACAATCCGGGAGCAAAACTGGCTGCACTTTACAGCACCATGGACTTGCAGAACAGAGTAAATTTCAACTCTACCAATGCCGAAGTAATTAAGGTTATACAGTCAGAAGCAGATGCAGCTATCAGCCGCACATACAACATTCTTCGTACACGTATTGATAAATTCGGTGTAACACAACCAAACATTCAGCAATTAGGCGGAGGACGTATTTTAATTGAGCTTCCCGGAGTAAAAGAGCCGGATCGTGTGCGTAAACTGTTGCAAGGAACTGCACAATTAGAGTTCTGGGAAACGTATGATAATGCTGAAGTGTTTCCGCAATTAGAAGCAGTAAATAAAAAACTTGCTGCACTTGAAACACCTGCACCAACAGACTCTACTGCAAAATCAGACACAACAGTTGCAGCTACCGGTGATTCTTTAACTGCTGCTGCAGATACAGGAGCAATGAAAAAGCCGGCATTACTCAGCAAGTTAGAGAGTGATACTGCTGCTGCAAAAGACACTTCTTCCAGTGCTCAGTTTGCAAAATTTTCTAAAGAAAATCCACTCTTTGCATTGCTGACACCTGCGATCTTTACCAATGCACAAAATCAGAGCGAATATCGCAAAGGCCCTGTAGTAGGTTATGCTGCTATTAAAGATACAGGTAAGCTGCGTGAAATTTTAGAGCGTCCTGAAATAAAAAATATTCTTCCACGCGATTTGCGTTTGTTATGGACAGCAAAACCACCAACAAAAGAATCTAAATTTTTAGAGTTAGTAGCTATTAAAGTAAAAAGCCGCGATGGAAAAGCACCAATGGATGGTTCTGTAATTACAGATGCACGTCAGGACTTTGGTCAGTTTAACAGCTCGCCAGAAATTTCTATGTCAATGAATCCTGAAGGAGCTAAAACATGGAAAAGACTTACAGGAGAAAACGTAGGAAAAAGTATTGCTATTGTTCTCGATAATTATGTTTATTCTTTCCCTAATGTACAGGGCGAAATTGCAGGAGGCCGTTCATCCATTACAGGTAACTTCGAAATTTCTGAAGCACAGGATTTGGCTAACATTCTTAAGGCAGGTAAACTTCCTGCTCCTGCACGAATTGTTGAAGAAGCTATTGTTGGTCCTTCATTAGGTGAAGAAGCAATTCAAAACAGTTGGATGTCGTTTGCAGGTGCATTTGTTGTAATCCTGTTGTTCATGGGATTCTATTATATGCGTGCAGGTTGGGTAGCTAACATCGCATTGTTTGCCAACATATTCTTTATCATGGGTGTGCTTGCATCTTTAGGTGCTGTACTTACGCTTCCGGGTATTGCAGGTATCGTCCTCACCATAGGTCTTTCTGTGGATGCCAACATCCTTATTTTCGAGCGTGTGAGAGAAGAGTTAAAAGCAGGCAAGGGAATAAGACTTGCTGTTTCTGATGGGTTCAAGCATGCCATGCCTTCTATCCTTGACTCAAACATTACTTTGCTCATTCTCGGTATCGTACTTTATATTTTCGGTTCCGGTCCGGTACAGGGTTTTGCAACTACATTGGTAATTGGAGTACTCACATCACTGTTTTCTGCTGTATTGCTTTCAAGACTCATTTTTGAAGGTATGTTGGATAAGAACAAACCAATTTCTTTCGGTAATGAATTCTCCAATAACATTTACAAAAACATTCACTTCAACTTTGTTGACAACAGAAAGAAGTATTACATCCTGTCTTCAATTGTAATTATTGCAGGTATTGTTTCTTTCGCAATAAAAGGGTTGAATTACGGTGTTGACTTTGAAGGTGGACGCACCTACACCATTCAGATGGATAAGAGTATCTCTACCGAAGATATTCGTATGGCATTGGAGCCTCAGTTGGTTGAAGCACCCGAAGTAAAATCAGTAGGTACAACAGATCGTTTCAAAATTACTACTGCCTATCTTATTCACGACACGGCAAGTAATGTAGAAAATGTTATCGTTGATAAACTTTATAAAGGACTGACACCACTTTATGGTTCTGCTCCTGATTTTGAGACTTTCAAAACAAAGAATATCATTTCATCGCAAAAAGTAGGACCTACTATTGCAGATGATATTAAACAAAGCGCAGTGTGGGCTGTATTGATTTCATGTGCGCTGATGTTCGTTTACATCTTTATCCGATTCAAAAAATGGCAGTATGGACTTGGTGCCGTAGTTGCCTTATTCCATGACGTATTAATTGTATTGTCATTCTTTACATTACTGTCAGGAGTTATTCCCGTAGCACTTGAAATAGATCAGCACTTTATTGCAGCTATCTTAACAGTTATGGGCTATACCATGACAGAATCGGTTGTAGTGTTCGACCGTATTCGTGAATATCTAGGACATCATCATACTGCCGATGATAAACATGTGATTAACGAAGCATTAAATGCCACATTAAGCCGAACCATCAACACTACATTAACTGTATTCTTCGTGTTGATTGTAATCTTTATTTTCGGTGGCGAGGTAATTCGTGGTTTCATTTTTGCACTCCTCATAGGACGTATCATCGGAACGTACTCTTCGCTCTGTATTTCAACACCAATAGTAATTGACCTTGGTGGAAATGCACATGAAGGTGTAGCGAAGAAATAATTTCTTAAAATATTTTATTTGGAAAAGGCTGTCTCAAAAAGGCAGCCTTTTTTGTGTTTTTAAATTTCAATGACCTTTAAAAACTAAATTTTATTATTGGAAAATTGAGAATTAACTAAGCCGTTCATTTTCTTGTTGTACTTGTAATTCCTCCTGAAAAAATTTGGTTTATTACATCTGGCATTTTAAGATATGGCGACAACTTTGTACAAAAACTGAATTGTATTTCAAAAGTAAAATCTTATGAATAAGCTTTAATAAAACATATTGCACACATGCTGTCATGTTATTTATTATTTTAAATTGTCTGCAAAAAAATTGTCGGTGTTTACATAAATAATTTTTACTCTTTTATCTGTAGCAAGTTTTACATTGTCCTGAACAAATCCTATTAATCGTTTGCTTTGTCTGCCCATGAATTTACTCCAATAAATAATAACAATATAGTAATAATCATTTGTGGTTGATTTTTCTGTATTTGACAGGGGTTTTAAAAATTTCAATTGTGTTTTTAACGAAATAATAGTGTCTAATGGTGCCTGTTGTTTTGGAGGAAATGTTTTAATAATTCCATTTTTATTCCATTTTAGATTTGGAAATCCACCTGCATAACAGTTTATTTGAAATGATTGAAGTTGTCCGGTCTTGTTGTAGTAAAGTGCCTGAAGAGGTGGGTAATGGTTTTTGATTTGTTGTTTGAAAAGCTTCGTGTCAAATGACTTTAGAAAAGTAAAATATGCAGTATCTAATTCGTAATTTTCTGTTGAATTAATATTGTACTTTTTTGCATAATGTAGAATTGTTTTTTCGTCAACTTGTTTGAGTTTATTCGTTCCAATTATTGATGAACAACTTGTCAACAAGAAAGCAATAATAAAAGCAAAGGTTGACAGATTTGATAGTTGCTTATGTTTTTTCATTAGTATGTTCTATCGTTGTTTAAGTCATCTAAAAATTGTCAATTACTTCCCTGTTTCTGCATATTGCTTTTTTACTAAATGTGCTGCAATAAAATAGGAAGCAAGAGCACCGATACAAAAAACTACTAAAAACACACTTACAAAATCGGTTACCTGCATTTGAACCGGATAGGCTTCTACAACAAAAGAATCGGCATTGCCTAATTTGATAAGATGAAAATGTTGTTGCAGAAAACAAATGATGCCACCTGCCAACAAGCCACCAACAACACCTACAAAAGTGATTAAAAGTCCCTCCATAAAAAATATTTTTTTAACCATTGTAAAACCGGCACCCAAGTTTTTAAGAATGATAATGTCTTTCTTTTTCTCTATAACAAGCATAGTTAGTGTGCCCAGAATATTAAAGATGCCAATTACCATGATGAAAGACAGAATGAGAAACACAGCCCATTTCTCAGAACTAAGAATTTTATAAAGAAACTCATGTTGTTGTGCACGGTTTTTAACAGTAAAGTCATGACCGGAAATTTCTTTTAATTTTTGAATCACAGTAGTTTCATCAGCACCGGGTTTCAGCATAATTTCCATTGCCGATGCTTTTCCTTCGGCCGCAATAAATTCCTGAACAAAGGACATGGGTGCCAGAATATATTTAGAGTCAAAATCCTGCTGAATGGCAAATATTCCACCAATTGAAATGTTCATTTGTCGCAATGCATTTTCAAAATCACCGGGAGAAGTAATGTTTTTATCAGGAAGATAAAGCATTAGAGGCTCGTTCCCTGTATCTGCATTTACCGACAGTGCATAAGCAACTCCACTACCAACAATGGCAAAGTTTCGTTCACCATTTTCCAGAATCGGTAAACCGATAACCACAGCTTTGTTCAACCCTGTTTTTTTCATCAGTTCGTTGTCAAGGCCTTTCAACGTAACTATATCCTGTTTTTCACCATAGCGGGCAAGGCAGTTTTCTTCTAATGTAAATGCTGCATATTTTATTCCGTCAATAGCACGGATTTTTTCCAGATTAAGAGCATCACTGTTAAAAGTTTTTCCTTTTATGACTGTAATTTTAATGTCAGGGTCGAAGGTGTCGTAAAGTGAAATTACCAGATTTCCAAAGCCGTTAAAAACACTCAGCACTACAATTAATGCCATAGTGCCTGTAAACACACCGGCAATAGACACAAGGCTGACTAAGTTGACAATGTTATGCGACTTTTTGCCGATGAGATAACGAGATGCTATTTTGATAATCAAATTCATGCCTGCGGGCTAAAGTCAGCAAGAATAATCACTTTTACAACAACGACTTAAAAAATGCCCCTACTTTTTTACAACCTTAGCTTTCTGTTAATAGGCAATAATAGAGCTAAATAGTATCTTCGCTGCCTCAAATTTGTAATGTGATGAAAAAACTCCACATGGTTGACCTGATCAGTCAATATCAAAAAATAAAACCGGAAGTAGATAAAGCTATTTCAGACACTGTAACATCATCAGCCTATATAAACGGCCCGGAGGTTAAGGCATTTCAGGCAGAGTTAGAAAAATATTTAAATGTTGGTCATGTAATAAATTGTGCAAACGGTACGGATGCATTGCAGATAGCCATGATGGCTCTTAATCTTCAACCGGGTGATGAAGTTATTACTGCAAGTTTTACTTATGTAGCTACTGCAGAGGTTATTGCACTTTTAAAATTAAAACCTGTTTTAGTAGAGGTTATTCCCGGAACATTTTCCATAGATCCTGTTGCCATTGAAAAGGCCATCACACCAAAGACAAAAGCAATAGTTCCGGTACATTTATTCGGGCAATGTGCCGATATGGAACCCATTATGAAAATTGCTGCTAAACATAATCTTTATGTTATTGAAGATGTGGCACAAGCCATTGGTGCAGACTACACTTTTTCTGATGGCAGAAAACAAAAAGCAGGAACTATCGGAACCATTGGTTGTACTTCGTTTTTTCCGAGTAAGAATTTAGGATGCATGGGCGATGGCGGTGCTATATTTACCAACGATGCAGAGCTTGCCAAAAAAATAAGAATGATTGCCAATCATGGTCAGTCTGTTCAGTATGTGCATGACGAAATTGGTGTTAACTCAAGACTTGACAGTATTCAGGCCGCTATTTTGAGAGTAAAATTAAAACATCTTGACAGTTATGCTGCAGCGCGACAAAAAGCAGCGGCATATTATGACAATGCTTTTAGAGGTAGCACAAAAATTAAAACACCGGAAAGAAGCAAAAACTCTACTCACGTTTTTCATCAATACACTTTAGTTCTTGATGGTGTTAATCGTGATGAGTTGCGTCACTATTTAGCCGAGAAGGAAATTCCTGCTATGATTTATTATCCTATTCCGCTTCACATGCAAAAGGCTTATAAAGATGATCGCTATAAGGAAGGAAATTTTCCGGTAACAGAAAAACTTTGTGCCAATGTGCTGTCATTACCCATGCATACAGAGTTGGATGAGGAGCAGTTGGAATATATTACCCGTGCAGTACTTGAATTTTGTAAATAGAAAATAATTTTATCCGTATAGTATTTTAATATGAACATTGGAGTTGTAGGTACAGGTTATGTAGGTTTGGTTACCGGAACCTGTTTTGCCGAAATGGGCAATCATGTAGTTTGTGTGGACATAGATCAGGCAAAAGTTGATAGCATGAAACAAGGAAAAATTCCTATCTATGAGCCTCATCTTGATGTGTTGTTCGAGAGGAATATCAGACAAAATCGTTTGTCGTTTACCACGCAGCTTACAGATGCAGTTAAACATTCATCAATTATATTTCTTGCATTACCCACGCCTCCCGGTGAAGATGGCTCTGCAGATTTATCTTATGTACTGGGTGTTGCCGACCAATTAGGAAAAATGCTAGATGGTTATAAAATCATCATCAATAAGAGTACAGTGCCTGTTGGTACAGCAGAAGCAGTGAGAGATGCTATTGCTAAAAACTACAAAGGCGAATTTGATGTCATCTCTAATCCTGAATTTTTACGCGAAGGTTTTGCAGTAGATGATTTTATGAAACCCGATCGTGTTGTTATTGGAACACGTTCAGAGAAAGCAAAAAAAATTATGGGAGAACTGTATGCACCTTTTCTTCGTCAAGGCAATCCAATATATTTTATGGACGAGCGCAGTGCAGAGTTAACTAAGTATGCAGCAAACTCATTTCTGGCAACAAAAATTACTTTCATGAATGAGGTTGCCAATCTCTGCGAAAAAGTGGGTGCTAATGTTGATGCAGTGCGCATTGGCATAGGCTCTGATGACAGAATCGGTAAGCGGTTTTTATTTGCCGGTATTGGTTATGGTGGAAGCTGTTTCCCAAAAGATGTGCAGGCATTAGAACACACATCCGGCAAGTATGGATATGATTTTAGTATTCTGCAATCGGTGATGAGCGTAAACAACAAGCAAAAAATGTTGCTTGCAGAAAAAGCATTGGAATATTATGGTGGTAATGTAAAAGGAAAACGATTTGCATTGTGGGGACTTGCATTTAAACCCGATACCGATGATATTCGCGAAGCACCATCACTTTATATTATTGACATGCTTACAAAAGCAGGTGCAACCATTAGAGCATTTGATCCTGAGGCAATGAATAATGTGAAAAAACTGATAGGTGATAAAATTGAGTTTGCTAACGATGAGTATCATGCATTAGAAGGTGCTGATGCTTTGTTGATAGCCACAGAATGGAGTGCCTTCAGAACACCTGATTTTGACAAAATGCATTCAGCTTTGAAAAGCAAAGTAATTTTTGACGGACGTAATTTATACGAACCACAAAAAATGCAGGAAGCGGGATATTATTATAACAGCATTGGCCGCCAAACGGTAAAACCATGACAAAAAGAATTTTAATTACCGGTGCAGCCGGGTTTTTAGGATCACACCTGTGTGATCGTTTTATTCAGGAAGGTTATCAGGTTGTTGGTATGGACAACCTAATTACAGGCGATTTAAATAATATAGCACATCTCTTTAAGCTGCGTGAGTTCGATTTTTATCATCACGATGTTTCTAAGTTTGTGCACGTGCCCGGTAAGATTGATTACATATTGCATTTTGCATCACCTGCATCACCTATAGATTATCTTAAAATTCCAATTCAAACACTAAAGGTAGGTTCATTAGGTACACATAACTTACTTGGGTTTGCATTAGCAAAGAAAGCACGCATATTAGTGGCAAGCACTTCTGAAGTTTATGGAGACCCATTGGTTCATCCGCAAAACGAAGACTATTGGGGTAATGTAAATCCAATTGGCCCGCGTGGTGTGTATGATGAAGCAAAGCGTTTTCAGGAAGCCATTACGATGGCCTATCACACCTATCATAAATTAGAAACACGTATTGTACGAATTTTTAATACCTATGGCCCACGCATGAGACTTAATGATGGTCGTGCACTGCCTGCATTTGTTGGTCAGGCTTTGCGTGGCGAAGACCTTACCGTTTTTGGTGATGGCAGTCAGTCGCGTTCATTTTGTTATGTGGACGATTTGGTAGAAGGTATTTTTCGTTTGCTTCACTGCGACTATGCCCAACCCGTTAACATAGGAAATCCGGTAGAGATAACTATCAAACAATTTGCCGAAGAAATTATTAAGCTTACAGGCACAACACAAAAAATTATTTACAAGCCACTGCCGCAAGACGATCCTAAGCAACGTCAGCCCGACATAACACGTGCACGGGAAATATTGGGATGGGAACCAAAAGTTTCGCGCGAAGATGGATTAAAGATTACTTACGAATATTTTAAGTCACTACCACCGGAAGAGTTGAAACGCTCTGCACATAGGTTTGCTTGATTTGTAATTTTTCTTTTATTCCAACTAGTATGAGACATTTTCTTCTTCAAAGATTATAATGATAAACAAATAGAAGAAAAAATTTATCATTTATAACCAATCGAATTATGTATTTTATTTCAATAACTCACTTTCTTTTTGCCTTCTAACACAAAACCTAGTGTAAAATCATTTTGGAATTGAAGCCTTGTACTATAAAGAGGGTCGTACAGGACATGTGTTGCAATACGAAATTGAATGTATTTTAAAAACTTAAAGATAACAGCATTGGCAAAATCAAGATTAATTTGATTCTTGTTAATACCATTAGCACCTCCTGTGGTTACTCACTGTACATAGCTTGTTGAAAAAGTCAAACATAAGGTGGTTAATAGTATAAAAAATATTTTTCTTAGATGATGTAGTTGTGTTGTTATTGATGTAGTGTTTAATCCTAAGTAGGCGCGAGCGTCATTTCCGCTCGTGCCTTTTATCTTTGCGGCCTCCGGCCGTCCGATAGCTATCGGACTTCATAGTTCAGCCAGTTTTAAATCTGTAAATTGATTAGCACTGCTATGCACATAAAAATGTGGCTCTTGTAAAAACATCAATCCAACCAACTGTGTTTAATAAAACAAAGTATAACCCGTTAGGAAATATTTTGTATTTTTTGCTCATACACCGGTAAAGTAAGGCTTATAGTTTGCAAGATGCAAACAAAATGAATGGCACGAACGGAAATGACGCTCGCACCTACTATGGATTATTTCCTCTTTTCTTTTTGCCTGAAATATTTTCGAAACAAAAAATTCTTTTGTAAGGCTTTTAAATCTTCTTCAAGAAGAAAGGAACTTTTCTTTAACTGATTTAATGTTTCATTAAAATCATTTTTCATGATAGTGTCAGTAAGCAAAGCCTGTACAGTACCTTGTCCATTGACAAGTAGGCCGGAAAACTGATTGATGTTATTTGTTGCCTCATTTAAAGAATCGGAAAATTGTTGTAGGTTAGTAAGCAAGATTGCTAATTGATTTTCTGAAATACTGTCAGCAATAAGTTTACCCAATACACCTTTGCCATTTTGAACATCCTTGGTAATATTATTAATATCTTTTGTAAAGTTATCAATGTTATTTGTAGCCGAATTTATTGACTGAATAGATTGTCTTAAATTTTCAACTACAGCAGAATCGGAGATAAGTGTAATAAGATTGTTATTCTTATTAAAACGCTGTACTAAGCCTTTAAGATCAGATGTAATCGCAGCCAGATTATCGTTAGTTTTATTTAGAGTTCTTATCATCTCATCCGATTCGACAGGACGCAGTGACAATAATACATCACCTTTTTCAATTGGAGAAGATGGAGCAGGCAGCGAGTTTATATTAACAAGTTTATTCCCCATCAACCCATCTGTTCCAATACTGGCAATGGCATTTTTCTTAATATAAGGAGCCATCTTTTTTTCAATTATCATTTTTACTGTAATGGCTGAATCACTTTCAAAAATGATTTTCTGAACAGTACCAATATCAATACCACCATAACGTACATTATGTCCGGGCATTAGTCCATTTACGTTATGAAATACTGCACTTATCTCAATTGTTTTACTGAAAACACTGCGTTTGCTTCCAATCATATAGAGGGTAATTACCAACACTATTAGTCCCGACATTACGAAGAACCCTAATTTGATATTGTTTGATTTAGTATTACTCATGATGCAAATTCAAAAAATTGATTAATATTTTTATCAGATGATTTTTTTAATTCATCATACGTTCCTTCCGCATAATTCCTGCCATCAAGTAGAACGATAATTTTGTTAGCTGTAAGTTTTGCTACTGACATATCATGCGAAATGATTACTGATGAAGTATGATACTTTTTTTGGAGGTCGAGCATGAGTTGTACAATTTCTCTACTTGTTATCGGGTCGAGACCTGTTGTAGGTTCATCATAAAGAATGAGTTTTGGTTTCATAATCAAAGTGCGAGCAATACCAATTCGTTTACGCATACCTCCTGATAATTCAGAAGGCATCATATTGATGGCATGAAGAAGCCCCACATTATCCAAAGATTCTTCAACTAGATTTTTTACTTCAGAAGAAGTTAAAGAAATCCAGTGTCTTCGCATTGGGAATTCAAGATTTTCTCTTACTGTCATTGAGTCGTACAATGCACTATTCTGAAAAAGAAATCCAATTTTAATACGAATTTTATCTAGCGACTCCTGATCTAATTCAAGCATGTTTGTGTCAAAAACATGAATATTACCTTTGTCAGGTTTCAGTAATCCAACAATACATTTTATCAGTACAGATTTTCCTGAGCCTGATTTTCCTAATACAACAATATTTTCTCCCTTAATTAATTCCAGATTAAAATTATTCAGAACTACATTACTGCCAAATGCTTTACAAAGTCCTTCTATTTTCAGAATGATATTAGTATTGTCCATCATCAGTTCAAGCCTAATAAATCAGTAATCTGAACAGCAATTAAGTCAAGAATAAAAATAATTAATGAAGCTACTACTACAGCAGAATTTGCAGCATGTCCAACTCCTTCTGTTCCTTTTTGAGAATTATAACCTTTAAAACAACCTACAAGTCCGATGGTTAAACCAAAAAAGAATGATTTGACTAATGCAGGAATAAAATCACTGTACTCAAGTGAATTGAAAACCTTGTTATAAAATAATTTCCAACTTACTACATCTTTAAAATTAACACCAATATAGCAGGCGTAAATAGCAATTAAATCAGCCAGTATAACAAGTATGGGTAACATAAATGCAATACTCAAAACGCGTGTAACAACTAAAAATTTAAAAGGATTTGTGCCAGAAACTTCCATAGCGTCAATCTGTTCAGTAACCTTCATGGAACCCAATTCAGCTCCAATGCTTGAGCCAATTTTACCTGCGCAGATTAATGCAGTTATTACCGGCCCTATTTCCCGTACAATTGAAATAGCAATCATTGCCGGCAACCATGATGTTGCACCAAATTCTGCTAATGTGGGTCGCGATTGTACGGTAAGTACAAGACCCATAATGAATGCTGTAATACCTACTAGTGGCAACGACTTATAGCCGTTTATAAATGCTTGTTTAAAAAGTTCCTCCCATTCATAGCGTGGTTTAAATCCTTCTTTGAAAAAACGAACAACAAAGGACGACAATTGCCCCGTTTCATGTAATAAATCAGATATACCTTTAGGCAGCTTCATAATTCAAATTCCAAGTAAGAAAAACACTTTCATAAAGGAGCTAAGATAAAAAATTAATCGGAGCAATAGTTTAATAAAGTGAATAAACCTGTAGGTTAACCACAATTTACTACATTTCTAAAAACAGAGTTTTCTTAGCATCTTTGCACAATGGCAGATAAAGAAATTACCCAACCCATACAGACCGATTCCGGCATTGAAGTAAAACAGGTTTATACATCATGCAAACCAATGGACGAACTACCTGCAAAGTTTCCATTTACACGTGGAGTGCAAGCCGATATGTATAGAAGCAAGTTGTGGACAATGCGGCAGTATGCAGGATTTTCTACTGCAGAAGAATCTAATAAACGCTATCACTATTTGCTGAAACAAGGCACAACAGGCTTATCAGTTGCTTTTGATTTGCCTACACAAATTGGCTACGACTCCGATCACGAGCTTTCAGAAGGTGAAGTAGGAAAGTCCGGTGTGGCAATAGATTCATTGCGCGATATGGAAGTATTGTTTGACGGTATTCAGCTTCAGAACATCACAACATCTATGACCATCAATTCAACGGCTGCTGTTTTGTTGAGCATGTACATTGCTTTGGCGAAGAAGCAAGGAGCAGACCTCTCTAAAATATCAGGAACAATACAGAACGATATTCTGAAAGAATATGCAGCACGCGGCACATACATTTATCCGCCTAAACCAAGCATGCGCATCATTACAGATATTTTTGATTTCTGCAGTCGTGAAGTTCCTAAGTGGAATACCATATCTGTTTCCGGTTATCATATTCGTGAAGCAGGAAGCACTGCTGTGCAAGAGTTGGCATTTACCTTAGCTGATGGCAAGGCTTATCTTAAAGCAGCGATAGATGCAGGATTGGATATAAATGTTTTTGCCAAACGTATTTCTTTTTTCTTCAATGCACACAACAATTTTTTTGAAGAGATAGCCAAGTTTCGTGCAGCCCGTAGAATGTGGGCATCTATCACAAAAGAGCTTGGTGCTACAGACCCTAAAGCAATGATGCTGCGTTTTCATACACAAACCGGAGGCAGTACATTAACAGCACAACAACCACAAAACAACATTATGCGTGTAACCATGCAGGCATTGAGTGCTGTACTTGGTGGAACACAATCGTTGCACACCAATGGTTTTGATGAGGCATTATCATTACCGACTGAAAATGCTGCACGTATTGCATTGCGAACACAGCAGGTTATTGCTTATGAAAGTGGTGTAACTCAAACGGTAGATCCGCTTGGTGGTTCTTTTTATATAGAATCATTAACTGATGAAGTAGAAGCTAAGGCTTGGGATTACATCAGAAAAATTGATGATATGGGAGGCGCTGTTGCAGCAATTGAAGCAGGCTATATTCAGAATGAAATTGCAGAGTCGTCATATAATTATCAAAATGCAATTCAAACGGGAGAAAAAGTAATTGTGGGAGTAAATAAATTTCAGGTTGAAGAACCGGTTTTTGATGATATCTTTTCTGTTGATGACACCATCAGAAAAGTACAAGTACAAAAACTTGCACAGTTGCGCACAGAGAGAAATAATGAAAAAGTTAATCAGGCATTAAGCAACTTAGAATCTGCTGCAAAGGATAATGCCAATCTTATGCCTTACATTATTCAATGTGTTGAACACTATACAACACTTGGAGAAATATCCGATAAACTCAGAAAAGTTTTTGGTGAGTATCGTTGATAAAATTTAATGACATTGTAAAATTCAAATCATATATAATTTTTAAAAATGAAAAAAAGAATTTTAATTACTCTTGCTGTTTCAACTTTATTTTTCACTGCTTGTAAGAAAGATAAAGACAGCAAGCCTGCTGAAAGCGAGTTATCGTTTCATCTGCATACCTTAGTAGGAAACACTGCTGCCAACTACACCGATATCTTTACTGATAACACCGGAAGAAAATTTAATATTGCTGATTGCAGATATTACATCAGCAACATTGTTTTGATTAAAGATGATGGAACGGAATTTCCGTTGACCGATAAAGCGCTATTGGCAAGTCCATCACAAAAAGAATACAGTTTGGGAAATGTTCCGGTTGGAAAATATAAAGGTTTTCGGTTCTTAATGGGGTTAGACTCAGTGACTAATCATGACGACCCTGCAGGTTATGCTGCATCAAATCCTTTGAGTTATCAGAATCCAACAATACATTGGGGCTGGAACAATGGCTACATCTTTATGGAGTTTGTAGGCAAGTTCGATTCAACAGTCGCTGCAACAGGAAATCCGGTGGCAGATTATTTTTATCACATTGGTTTTGATGATTTAAAGCGTACTATTGATTTTAGCAATTCTCCTTTTGAAATTACTACTGATGCCGGTTTAGAGATTGGTATTTTATTCGACCTTAAAAAAGTACTGAACAATGTAGATTTACGTACAGAGTTTGGTACACATACAATGGATAATATGCCCCTTGCTGTTAAAATTGCCAACAACTGGCAGGGTGCTTACAGCATTGAATAATTTACTATCTTCGATGTATTAATATTTTCTATCATGAAAAGTATCAAGTCTGTTTTGTGTTTAGCTGTTGTTGGTTTTATTTTCTCTTTTAGCTCTTGCAAGAAAGATGATTCAGATGCTAATAATATACCCAACACCGACACCATTGGTGAGTTGTCTTTTAACTTCAGACAGTTTGTTGGCAACGACAGAATAGTTTACAGTCAGGTTTATAATGACACATCAGGGCGACCCTTTAAAATTACCAACCTGCGTTATTATATTTCAAATATTGTTTTAATAAAGGCAAATGGTCTGGAACTTCCGCTTAGTGGAAAAGTGCTGTTGGTTGACAATGAAAAAGAGCAATATACTCTTGGTGAAATTCCTGTTGGTGATTATTCCGGTTTGCGGTTTATGGTTGGTATTGATTCTGCAACCAATCACCTCGACCCTGCATTGTACGATGCATCAAATCCGTTAAGTTATCAACCCGTGAGTATGCATTGGGGTTGGAACTTTGGATATATTTTTATGAAAGTAGAAGGCAATGTAGATACAGATAGTGTTCCTACAGGAAATCTAAACGGAATAATTTCATACGATATTGGTAGCGATCCATTGGTGCGTGTGATAAATTTCAACCATATTTTTTCTGTGCATGGTAATATCAACACAGTCAACTTTAAATTTAATATCCTGAAAATGTTTAGTGGTATTGATTTAGCAACAGAAAGCATCACACATACAAATCCGGGTAGAGATTTAGCAGACAGAATTGCCAGCAATTGGCTTCTTGCTTTCACCATTGAACCATGATTAAAATACAAGTATCAAAAATTTTTATTTTATCAGTTATTGTTTTTTGGATAGTAAGCATTGTATCATGCCGAAAAGATGATGCCATTGGCACAGGAAACGAAGTACTGGAATTGGAAGTACCTTTAGGATTTCCCTATCCTTCAATACCGGAAGATAATCAACCTACAAAAAACAGAATTGCCTTAGGCAAAATTCTGTTTTTTGACCCAATACTCTCTCGCGACAGTACCATTTCTTGTTCCAGTTGCCATCATGCTGATAAAAAATTTACTGACGGACTTAAAGTCGCTGAAGGAATTGAAGGACGAAAGACATTACGCAATTCAATGACAATTCTCAACACGGCTTATCAGCCAAATATGTTTTGGGATGGTGGCTCACCGACATTGGAAACACAGGTTTCTGCACCAATTGAAGCGCACGAGGAAATGGATTTTAATGTCATGAAAGTTGTTGAACGTTTAAATAACCATCCTTTATATCCATCATTGTTCAGGAAAGCATATAACAGCGGACCATCAGCATTTACACTTACAAGAGCCATTGCAAATTTTGAACGTACACTCTTTACAGGCAAATCAAAGTATGATGCGTTTCAGTATGAGAAAAAAAGCGATGCATTGTCTGCTTCAGAAAAAAGAGGTATGGATATATTTTTTGGTGAGAGAGCAGAATGTTTTCATTGTCATGGTGGATTTAATTTTACGGATTTTAGCTTTAAGAATAACGGACTTTATGAAGTTTATGCAGATTCCGGCAGAGCACGTATAACAACTTTGCATGATGATGTGGGAGAGTTTAAAGTGCCATCACTTCGCAATGTTGCACTCACAGCACCCTATATGCACGATGGCAGTGTGGCTACTCTTGAAGATGTTGTTGAACATTATAACTCAGGAGGTAAGCCAAATTTTAATAAAAGTTTTCTCATCAGGCCATTGAATCTTACACAACAGGAAAAAGAAGACTTGGTGAATTTTATGAAAGCATTATCCGATCAATAACAATCTCATTTAATTTAGCATCATGAAAAATATTGCATTATACATTTTAACTTTTGGAATGACAGTATTCCTTGCATCATGCCATAAAGACGACAGTTGCAATGCCGGTACCGGTGGAAATAATTCTATAAAGGCAACTTTGTTGCATCACACTAAGGTTATAAGCCCAAAAGTGGGATATCCTGATACACTTTTTATAAAATACGACACCAAAGATTTTCCGGGTGAAAATGCTTCTGATTTTGATGCTTACTTTGTTAACAGCGATACTGCTATAAGCACTATTGAAATTACAGGTTTAAAATGTGGTGATTATTATTTGTTTGGAACCGGTTGGGATGCTGATATTTCTCAACGTGTTAAAGGTGGCATTCCGGTAACTATTGCAGAAGATGCAGGCGTGCTGACAAAGAATGTTCCGGTTACGGAAGATTAGTACTAAGAAAGATATTTTCCCACAATAGGCATTCGTCTGCCTAAGCCAAACGCTTTAGATGAAATGCGCAATACAGGCGACAACTGTTTGCGTTTATACTCATTGCGGTTAACCATACTCAAAATACGGTTTACTAAAGTTTCATCATATCCGCCTTTTATAATTTCTTTCGGGCCTTTACGCAGTTCTATATATTCAAACAAAATTTTATCGAGAATATCATAAGGCGGTAAAGAATCACTGTCCTTTTGCCCCGGACGTAATTCTGCACTTGGAGCTTTACTTAAAATATTTTCAGGAATGATTTCTTTTTTTCTGTTGATGTATCTGCACAATTCATAAACTTCTGTTTTGTACAAATCGCCAATCACACTCAGCCCGCCACACATGTCGCCATATAAAGTTCCATAGCCAACGGCAAGTTCACTTTTATTGCTTGTGTTTAAAAGTATAGGGCCAAATTTATTACTCAGTGCCATCAGCAATGTTCCGCGTATGCGTGCCTGAATGTTTTCTTCAGTAACATCAAAAGGCTTTTCACCAAACAATGGTTTAAGTGTTTTCAAAAACGTTTCATACAATGGATTTATTTCCATTTTATCAACCTTGATGTTCAGGTTTTGACAAAGTTGTTCGGAGTCTGATATTGAATGTCCGCTTGAAAAAGCTGAAGGCAACATAACTGGCAAAATATTTTCTGCACCCAAGGCATCGGCTGCCAACACTGTAACAATGGCACTGTCCACACCACCTGACAAGCCAAGTATCGCTTTCTTAAAACCCATCTTAGAAAAATAATCTCTTATCCCCATCAGTAATGCCTGATAAATCAATTCATATTTTTCTGTTTGCTTTTCAACAACAAGAGTGGTGTTTTTTGTATTCAGATAAATTATTTCTTCTTTAAAATAAGGCCCCTCATGCACCAATTTACCCGAAGCATCATAAGCTAATGAGCCACCATCAAAGATAATTTCAGTTTGTGCGCCAACATGGTTCACATACAATAATGGAATTTTATACTGATTTACATTTCGCTGCAAAATTGCTTTTCGCTGATGTGCATGTTTGTAATCAAATGGCGAAGCTGCAATATTGATGATTAAAGAAGGTTTTTCTTTTATCAACTCTTCCATAGGAGAATGAATGTAGAGTGGATCGTCTTCCACATTCCATAAATCTTCGCAAATAGTTAAAGCAATTTTTTCTCCGTTAAACTCAATACATTCAAATTTTCTGCCCGGCTCGAAATAGCGATACTCATCAAAAATATCATATGTAGGCAATAGTGCTTTGTTAACTAAAGCCTGAACTTTGCCTTTATGCAAAAACCATGCAGTGTTAAAGAGATTTTTCCCTTCGGGAACGGCATTGCGCGATGGGCAACCAACAATGACTGCAATATTCTGACTGTGTGCTGCAATTTTTTCTATGCTGTTATAACAACGGTTGATGAAATCATCAAACTCCAGAAAGTCGAGTGGAGGATATGCTGTTATAGCCAGTTCGGGAAAAACAATCAGTTCTGCACCGGATTTTTCGGCTTGTTTGATTGCCTCAATAATTTTTGAAGTGTTGTTCTCAAAGTTGCCCACATGAAAGTTGAGTTGGGCAAGTGCAATGTGCATATTTCGAAATTATCAGGCAAAGGTATATTTATATAAATAATGTTACAGCGTCTTTCTGATATATCTTTTTAATGTAATTTAATCTTCCGCACGGTCATTTCAAGAAATGACAGTGCCACAAATAAAAAAAGCTGCCTACAAAGGGCAGCTTTTTATAAAATCTTATTGTAATATTTAAAACATCACACCTAAATCAACAGCTAAAAAGTTTGACGTTGCTTTTGAATGTTTTTCTTTAACTACATCAAGAAAACCATTATTAAAAGTTATACCAAAAAGTAAGGCTGTTTTTCCACCTAATGAATATTGTGTTCCAATACCGGCAACTAATGCCATGTTCAATGGGTTGATATCCGATTTTTTAAAATCACCATCTGTTCTGATATTGATACCCGTTGTAAATCCCACCTTACCAAAGTAAGTCATATAACCAATTTCATTGGTTTTCAGCTTTAAGGTTAAAGGAAGTTCAATGTATTGCAATACGGTTTTCATTTTATAGATGTCCATATATTTCAATTTGCCACCACGGTAGGTAACATCAATGCCGGTTTCAAATGCATAGTTGTTGGTAAAATTAATATCGGCAATCAGTCCATAAGCAAACCCTATTTTGCTACCATCATTATCTAAATTATCGCTGGCTTTAAACCAGGCTACCGTTGGTGAAATTTTAAGTCCGAAATTAAATTTGTTGTCCTGCGCTTTTGCAAATTGAAAAGCAGCTACAAAGGCTATTGCAATTAGTGATACTTTTGCTCTCATTATTTTATGTTTTTTTAATTCAAGGCAAAATTAATGAAATTTTCCACAGTCAGACAAACAGTTTATCTTTTACTATCAACAGTGCTTATGCTGGGTTTTTCTTGTCAGAACGACCCGCATGGAGATAAACATACTAAAGACACAATGACCACACATTTAAAATTTGATGAAGTGTTGTTTTCTGCTGACAGTATTAACCCACAGCATGTGGTGCAATGGAAACAACAATATCCTTATTTTTTCAATCTGTTTGTAAACAGAATAATACATCTGCCGCCAACAGACAGTGCTGCACTTGCATTAAATCTTCAAAAATTTGTTGGTGATAAAGATGTAAAGGACATTCATGCTCGGGTTGAGAAAGTTTTTTCTGCTGCCGATAAAGATAAATTGTTCTCTGAAATAGAAGGATTTTTAAACAATTACAAAAAAGAGTTCGGCATACAACCGGTAAAACATCTGGTAACTTTTCTTTCTGCATTTAACTATGCTGTTATAACTGCAGACAGTACCATTGGTATTGGGCTCGACATGTACTTAGGCAGCGATTGTGAGTTTTATCCATCAATAGGAATACCTCAATATGCTTATCAAAGGTTTTCAAAAGATTATATTTTGAGTGATGTGATAAAAGGCTGGTATCAGAGTGAACATGATGTGGATGCAGAAAAAAATGATTTCCTCAGCCGCATGATTTATTATGGCAAGCAATTGTATTTTACTTCAGTTATGGCACCACAAGTGCAAGACACTATTCTGACTGGATACAGCAAAAAGCAATTGGAGTGGTGCAGCAACAACAGCAAACAGATGTGGGCATTTTTTATAGAGAACAAACTTTTTTATTCTACCCGCGAAATGGAATACATGAAATACATTGCAGACGGACATGCCACACAAGGTTTTCCTGAAGGGGCACCTGCACGCACAGCACAGTGGCTGGGATGGAAGATTGTAAGCACCTATATGAAGAACAACAACGTTACATTAAAAGAGTTGCTTGCAGAAAAAGATGCACAGCGAATACTCGAAAAATCAGGATATAAACCTTAGTTCAAATTTAAAATAACAACAATCAGAAAGATGAAAAAATCAGAGATAAAATTTACTGTAAGCTTAGACGACAACAACAAACCTGTGGCATTGCATTGGAATGCCGAAGACAGCGGCATGCAAGGCGACAAAGAATGTAAAGCCATGATGCTTGCTTTGTTTGATAAGAAAGATCAAACTACCATGCGCATTGACTTATGGACTCAGGAAATGATGGTAGAAGAAATGCAACAGTTCTTTTTTGAAATGTATATGAGCATGGCCGATACTTTCCAGAATGCAACTAACAATAAAGATATGGCCGATAAAATGCGAAACTTTGCAAGACAGTTTGGAAAAGAAGTGAGTTTGATTAAGTAACTATTTCTTAATTTCTTATTCTTTTTTATTTGGCAGAATTCTGTTTCACTGCAAAGGCAATAATGTGTCCATCATTATCTGCAAAATAGCAAACTTTATCGCCCCAATCTCTGTCTGCAATAGGGCTAATAAGTTTTGCTCCACATTTTAGGGCATTTGCATATTCAGCCTCAATATCGTCAACATAAAAGTATAATTCACATCTTGGAATTCCGGTACCTTTGTTGGGATGTGGCATTTTTTCAGAAATGATTTTTGCAATACCATTATCAGGCATCAACCCTAATTTGCAATTAGGAGAAAGTATAAACTCTGTCATTCCTGATGCATTCAAATCCGGAATTTTTCTAAAGAGTTTTGAATAGAATACAGTGCTTGCCTGCAGATTGTTTACATAAAGAATAAATTCTGTGTATAGAATATGTGTTGTCATTATAGGATATTCTGAATCCGTTTCATAGTCACTGCGAAGGGGCGGGAGATTATGAAACTACAAAGGTACTTAGAAACTTATGATATTGACAACATCAAAGATGCGAAACAATTTTTAAAGACTGTAGTAGATCTATACAACAGCGAAAGACCTCACATGAGTATCAGTAACTTTACACCAAACAGTATTCATCATTCAAAAACAACAATCAAAACAGAAAGATTATGAAAAAATTATTATCGAAAAATTCCTACTATTGTAAATCCAATTCAGGACTAAAAATGAATTGTAAACTTATATCAGGATTAATTAATTAAACTGTAAACTTTTTTTAGGACGAGTCATTTGCTTTTGCTGCAACCCACGAACCCAACGCAAAGGCAAAATCAAAAGAGCCGCTTTTTGCCAAGGCTTTTAAAAAAGCAGCAGTCAGAATTATATTTTTGCTGATATTTAAGAACCAAAAATTGCAAAGTAATTATTATGGACTTTGATGCACTATTAAAACTTCTTCAAGATTGGACAAACCGAGTTCCGCTAATCATTCTAGGCAGTGGTGCATCTGTTCCGTTTCATCTTCCTTCCATGTGGACACTTGGCGACCACTTGAAGAAGTCAATTTCATTTGCCGATGCCGATGACAAGAAACAGTTTGAAGAATTTAAAACAACCTTTGACATGGTTGGCGATTTAGAAACGACTTTGCTGCAATTACAACTCAGACCAAATGTTCTAAAAGAAATCATTTTTGAAACTTGGCGATTAGTAAACAAACATGACCTTGAAGCATACGAGAAAATTCTAAACAAGAAAGTTGAGTTTCCGCTTGCTGACATAACAAGGCATCTCATTTCAGCTGCACAGAGAAAACTTTCAATCGTCACAACAAACTACGACCGACTTGCTGAATACGCAGCAAGTTTATCACATGCGTTCATTTGCACAGGTTATACGCAAAACTATTTCGGACATTTTTCCAAGTTGATACATCAACAGGATTTGACCAAGTTGAACGGCTTTAGCGGACAAGTTAACATCTGGAAAGTTCACGGCTCATTGGACTGGTTCAAATCAAAAGAGGAAGTTGATTTTCATTTGCCATTGCGACAAACTATTCCAACTGACTTCAAACCATCTATCGTAACACCTGGGCTTTCCAAATATTTGGAAACGCAATTAGAACCGTTCAGAACAATATTTACAGAAGCGGACAGTGAAATTGAAAAGGCAGTTTCTTATTTGTGTATTGGTTATGGTTTCAATGACATTCATGTTCAGCCAAAACTTCTCACACAAATCAAAAGCGGCAAACCAATTATTGTAATCACAAAGGAACTTACACCAAAAACGAAAGAATCAATCATTGACAGTAAATGCAAACAGTATATTTTGATTGAAGAAGCAAACAAGAAGGATACAAGAATTTATTCATCCAGCTTCGCTGGTGAACAAATTGTTCCTGATGTCAGCTACTGGACATTGGGAGAGTATTTAAAACTTATCAAATCGTAAGACATGGCAATTTTTAATTTTCAAAACGATGCGGCAATTGGAACAGTGTTCAGTGTAGACACTGCAACTGTAATTATCAAGGTTGATGAAATTGATAAACTGCGAAAGTTGCATGTCAATCATTTGGTTGCTATCAAGAGTTCAAAAGCGGGACAACATCTGATAGGTATTATCAATCGTATCACACGAAAAGCATCTGACGAAGAAAAACCAACCGAAGAAGATTTGGGTTTAGGTGGGTTTCTTTTCACTGAAAATATTTTGAAAGTAAATCTTATCGGAACACTTCATGATAAGCACGGACAGAAAGAAAATGTTTTCAAGAGAAACCTTGACACAGTTCCTGAAATTGAAGCACAATGTTTTCCTATTGACGGAGAAAACATAACCAAGTTCATGACAACAATTTCAAGTGTTGACAATTATAAAGTCCCTCTGACAATTGGAAAATATTCTATTGACGAACATGCACAGGCATTTTTAGATGGAGACAAACTTTTCCAAAGACATGCGGTAATTGTTGGTAGCACTGGTTCAGGTAAATCATGGTGTGTTGCAAAGTTCCTTGAACAGATTGCACAACTACCAATGGCTGATTGCATTTTGTTTGACATTCACGGAGAATACAGCGGAAAAGATTTTAAAATGGATGGTGTGCAACACTTGCGTGTTGCCAATCCATCTGACTTAGGTAAGAAAGGGAATCTTGCAAATAATGTTTTGATGTTGCCCTACTGGATGCTCACTTATGAGGAAATGCTTGCAATGCTTCTTGACAGAAGCGATAGCAACGCACCGAATCAAGCAATGCTTTTTTCAAAAACCGTTTTTACGGAGAAGCAAAAGTTTTTGGATGCTATAAAAGATAAAATATTTAAAGACCACATTACGATTGATAGCCCCATTCCTTACAAAATGGAAAATGTTTTGGATGAGTTACAGAGGATGGATGAAGAAATGGTTGCTGGTGCTAAAGTGGGAACTGAAAAGCAAGGACCGTTTCATGGAAAACTTACAAGATTTATTCAACGGCTTGAAGCAAAAAGTCAAGACAAGCGTTTAGGATTTCTGTTTCAACTTTCTGAAGATGAATTGCAGATTGATTGGATGAACACACTTTGCGAACGCTTGATGTTCGGTTCTGCTTTAAGCAAAGAAAAATCAGGAGTAAAAATTATTGACTTCTCAGAAGTTCCTTCTGATGTATTGCCTCTTGTAATCGGATTAGTTGCAAGAGTTGTATTTACAGTTCAGCAGTGGACAGCAAAAGAAAATCAGCACCCCATTTCATTACTGTGTGATGAAGCACACTTGTATATTCCCGAAAGAACAAATCAAGATGCAGCAGCAGAATTAGGGCTAAAGAGTTTTGAACGAATTGCAAAAGAAGGAAGGAAATACGGAGTGAGTTTGACTGTAATAAGTCAAAGACCTGCGGAAGTAAACCGAACTGTTTTAAGTCAGTGTAACAACTTCATTGCATTGCGACTTTCAAATGCAGAAGACCAAGCGGTAATCAAAAAACTTTTGCCCGATAATCTTTCGGGACTTACTGATGTTTTGCCGATACTTGACATTGGAGAAGCACTTGTAGTAGGTGATGCTTCATTGCTTCCAACAAGAGTAATTATTGACGAACCAAAAATTAAACCTGAAAGTGCGACAATTAAATTTTGGCAAGAGTGGAGCAATGACAAAGCAAAACAAGATATTGCAACGGCAGTAACAGGATTAAGGAAACAATCAAAAGCATAATTAAAAAATATAAACATGGCAGAAGAATATTTAGACATCTACAACTCAAAAGGAGTTCACTTAGGAAAGGAACTCAGGAAAGTAGTTCACCAAAAAGGAATGTGGCACAAAACATTTCACTGTTGGGTGATTTTCCGAAATGAAGCAGGTGAGGATTGTATCCTTATGCAAAAGCGAGCTGCCAAAAAGGAAAGTGCTCCAAACAAACTTGATTCAGCAGTAGCGGGGCATTACACAGCAGGAGAAGATATTTCGGGAGGCATTCGTGAGTTTAAAGAAGAAACAGGAATTGACATTGATTCTAAAGATTTAATTCCTCTTGGAATCAGAGTTACTGTTTCTGATTACAAACCAAACAGCATCAACAAAGAATTTCAAGAAGTTTACTTCATTAAGAAGTCAATCCCTTTAGAATCATTCAAACTCCCAGTTGATGAAGTTGCAGGGATGGTTGAATTGCCAGTCAAAAAGTGCATCGCACTTTTAGACAAACAGATTGACCACTTTTTTGCAAGGGGAATTTTTAATGATGATGCTTCATCACCGAACATAGCAATAATCATAGAAAGAAAAATCACGATTGACGATTTTATTTGGTTCATTGACAATTTTCATTTCAAAATAATGCTGCTAACAAGCAAAGCATTAGCGAACGAAAAATATCTCTTTATCTAATGTTACTTGAAAACCTGAGCATAGAAAAACTTCCCTATTTGGAGCGGTATGTAAACAGTGGTTCGCCAAGTGGTTTTACAAATCGTTACACTACTTCCGAAGAAACAAAACCCTTTGGGTTATCGCCTTTTTTTCATCCTTTGATTTGTGTCGCACCTGAAGAATGTTTTAAAAACTATGGCAAGATACCAGCGTTCAAAGAGTTTGAAGAAGTTACAGGAAAAAATTGGTTGCTTGTTCATCCCGACATGAAAAAAGAGAAGGTATTTAAAGCAAAAAATGTTTCACTTACAAAATCAAAGAAGATAAAATTAGTTCCCACCGCAAGCGGAAGAACAGTTGAGCTTTTTAATTCATCAACCAAGGGTTATTTCAAACTTCATTACACACATGTTATCGGACGAATAACAAGAGAATTGGATAATAAAATTGGAGTTGCGGGACCTGAAATTTCAAAGCATCTTGTTTCCTTGATAGACCAAAACAAACTTGACAGCAGATTAACCTTGATGCGTGAAACTGGTGCAAGAATTTTTCAGGGGCATGTAAACGAGAAACCTGTTGAGTGGGGAATGGTTTGGCGAGAGAAAGATGCTTACAAGATTGACTACAACGAAGTGAAATATGTAATTCCTGTTTTTTCACTTTTTGGTAAAGACATACTGGCGAAAAGAGATAAGCCGCTATTGCAGCAAATCATTAATCTCATCGGAGCAAACCCAACTGACTATGTTTTAAAGCAACTGATTTTCCCAATGATTGAGCTTTACTTCAACTTGATTAAAAACTCAGGCATTCAACCTGAGTGGCATGCTCAAAATTTGTTGATAGGTTTTACAAAAGATTTTGCTCCTGTAAAATTTATCATGAGAGATTTAGAATCAATGGACAAGGACTTAACATTCATGGAGGAACATAACATCAAGGCAAAATTTGAAAGTTATCCCTTCAAATGTATTTTCAGAGAGCAGTGGAATTATCAAAGGAAGCACAGTTTTATGTATGACTATAAGTTTGGGGAATACATCATTAGACCGCTTCTGGACTTTCTAAAGAAAAAATACAAGGTTGACACATTGCCCTTACATCAAAAGATAAAACTTCATTCAAAGAAATTCATTAATGAATTTTCAAAAGATTTTTTTCCAGAGTATTGGGTTGTTTTTAGAAAGATTTTGATTAACCAAAAGACAGATAAGCGTCCGTATGTTCATAGGAAGAATCCTAAATTCAGATATTAAATGCACATAGTTTTTATCAGACATACCGAATCAGAAAAGAATGTAAACAACCAGTTCTCATCTTACAAGGATAAAGAACCGTTGACTGAAATAGGCATGAGTCAAAGCGAAAATCTTGGCAACGATTTATTGGAGTTTAAAGAAAGAAAAAACTTGACTTGCAAGAATGTTTATGCAGCAAGTTCTACAAGAGCAATTGAAACAGCAAAAATTATTGCTTCTAAATTAAATGCTACTGTAAGTGTTGAGGATGCTCTCCGTTCTACAAAGCCAGGAGCATTATCGGGCAAGTCAGAAGAGGAAGGATTAAAAACAAATCCCGATTTCTTAGAACAACTTTATCTATTCAGAAACGGGTTGTTCAATGCTTACGACTTCACTGTAGCGGAAGGAAAAGAACCCAAAAAAGATTTTGAGAAAAGAGTTTGGGGAAGATTGAGTGAAATAATATCTGACAAGTCAGAGAGTTTGAAAATTATCTCTGCACATCGTTCATCCATTACATACATGCTGTTGGAGTTTGCAAAAAGATATTACAAATACCCTCAAAATATGTCAGGGCATGTATTACTTGATTTGGGTAAAATATCACTTGTGGAAACTGTAGCAGAAAATAAATGGAAAATTACAAGAGTGAACTTTGATAGTTCCGAACTAAAAACACTTTGATATATGAGCGAAAACAAAACAAACAAACATTCCTATTTATCAGCACTAATCCAACTTGGAAAATTTGCGTGGGGAATATTCATTGGCATTTCAATATTGGTTACAGTGGCGACAATGGTAACGGACTTTAAAATGACAAAGGAACATCCTGTTCTCACTGGCTTGGCTGTTCTTGCTGTAACGATTTTTATTTCACTCATTTTATTGGTGATAAAAATGATTAATGAAGGCGTTGAACAAAAATCCCCTTTACCTCTTTCTACCGAATTGGTGAATATAATAAACACACTTTACGAAAAGGAAAAGTATTTAGATGTAGTGCGGCTTGGTTCTGCTTTAAGCAGATATTTATGGCTCAAAGGAAAATATCATGAACGAATTGAAATTGGTGAACGAGTTGAAGATGCAGCAGGAAAGGAAAGTCGCATTGAAGAACAAGTATCATCTCTGATAGATGATATTGGCTGGACTTACAACATTATCGGACAACCCGATAAAGCGGTTGAGAATATCACGAGTGGAATTGATAAAGCTCTTACAAACGAGTTATTTTATTATGCTGCTAAAGGTGAACGACATTTATCTGGAATTGAAAAACACAAAGGACATCAAGCCGAATGCTTGAGCCATTTACAAAAGGCAAAGGAACATTCAGAAAAGATTTTGGATTTGACCAGTAAAAATGAAATGGAAGCCAGTTTGTTTTTAGCAGAAGCAAAATATCTGTTTGAATTAGGAAAATTAAATGAGGCAGAAGCACTTGCAGAAAAAGCAATAGCAGTATTTAAAAATGACCCCGATAGGATTGTAAAGATTCATTCGCTGTTAGGAAATATTTATTTGAAACAGAACAAACTTCAAAAAGCGAAAGATGAATTCAATAAAGGATACAATGCAACAAAAAGCACAAGAGAAGATGAGGTTGCAAAAAACTTAAAAGGTTTAGCAGACATCGCATTGCTTGAAAGAGACATAAAAAGTGGATTAAAATATTTGAACGAAGCAAAAGAAATCTATCTTTCTATTCACAAGAACAAAGAGGCAACTGACTTGGATAACATCATTCGCAGTATCAGGATTTAAGCAATTAAGATTTAGGACAAATGCCAAGTTTGATTTTAACCTCAGATGATTTTGGTTTAAGCAAAATATTTAATCAGCGAATGATTGAATTGCTGCAATCAAATTTTCTTTCGTCAATTTCAATCATGATAAATCAAGTAACTTCCGACCAACAAAATCAAATTGCCGAGATAAAAAAAATGTATGCTAAAAATAATTTCAGTTTAGGACTTCATTTAGAGGTTTCAGAAGCAGACGATGAAGCGACATATCAAAGCCAATGGAATATGTTTGAACAATTACTTTCAATACCACCTGACTACATTGATGTTCACAAAGGGCATTTTCAAAATGCAACCTTCAACTCTATTGCAGAGTTTTGTTTGCAAAAAAGAGTTCGGTTCAGAAAATACAAAGAGACGACAGTAAATGTTAGCAGCCCTGAAAGTTCTCTCACTGCTACATTCAAAGAGTTGGGTGCAATCAAAGAATGGATTGCAAACTTCAAAACAAACTCAACTTATGAATTGGTTTTTCACATCGGTAGTTTTGACCCCGACAGTAAATCCAGTTTGAATAAAGACAGAGAACTTGATATTGAAAAGTTAAAACATGTTCACGAATTTATTTCAGACAAAAATATTTCAATAACAAACTACAAATCGCTTTAAAGAAAATGCCAACGCAGCATTCACACACATTTGCAAGCCGCTACAAGCCAACGCTGAAACCAAAACTTGCAAAAGAGTGTGTCTGCCCTACCCAAGAAGAATTTGAAAATTTTTTCTCCACCCCCTCAAATAAAATTAAATCACCCAACCGCACAGTGCTCACTCGGACAGACATCGCCTTGAATGTAAATCGCCTTGTGGGACAGGTTTGTGCAGACAATGGACAGACACTATTTCATTGCGAGAAGTCGGGTGATACGCATAACAAGGGCTTAAACGAAAGCGGGGGTTCCGTGCTTCGCAGACACATTTGTGCAAGGTGGAAGTTCAGTTCTCCGAATGAAGTTTAGTGCTACAACTCACCCTCTGGCGCAAGTCTTCGGACTTGTGCCCATCTATCATTCAAGCAGCAGTAAGTCCAATAAACCTTTGGTGCCGCAATAATCACATGCACTGCTGTAAAAATAATCTTCCTTGTAGGCGCGAGCGTCATTTTCCTTACTTTCAAAGCCTCTCGCATTTCAGGGGACTTTGAAATAATAAAAATAGCATTGAAGGGTTAATACATTTTTTATGAATATAGAATACATGTAGTTTAAAATTTTGCATGACGACTACACGTAGAAAATATGATGAACGTGAAGTACGGCATTATCGCTCTCCCAACTGGAACAAACTAACTTTGTTTTAATATGATATAGTGTGTACCTGATAGGTTCAATCCACATTTTTCTGTCGCAGTTTTTTTATTTCTGCTGTTCTGCGTTTTTGAGTCAGTCGTTCTTCTTTTACCTGTGCCGGTATTTTTGTACTTATTCGTTTTGCAGGTCTATGCATAGCTTTTTCAATCAGCATTTGAAATTTTTTCAATACCAGCTCTTTATTACCTAACTGGCTACGTGCCTCACTGCTTTGAAGTTTTAAGAAACCATCTTCGTTGATTCTTCGGCAAAGTTTTTCCGTAATAACTTTTTTTTGTTCCTCATCTAAACATACAGAGTTTTCAATATCAAAGGCAAGTTCAGCCTTGGTAGAAACCTTGTTTACATTTTGTCCACCTTTTCCCGAGCTGCGCGAGTAGGTCAATATCACTTCTGAAAAAAGACATTTAAAATCTATTTTTCCCATTACAGTTTAATGGTAAAACTATCGGCATCATTGCCCACAGGAAAAATGTGCCTTGCATTTTCCAAAACATCAAAGTCGAGTTTTACAGTTTCTATATTTTCTGTTGCAGATTTTGTTTTGCTGATTTTTTTACCAAACGGATCGAGAACTACTGTATCTCCGGAATAAGTAATGTCATTTCCATCTTTTCCAATGCGGTTAACACCAACAACAAACGATTGATTTTCTATGGCACGTGCCGTCAACAATTGTTTCCAGGCAAAGCTGCGTTTCTCAGGCCAGTTAGCTACAACAATAGCACAATCATATTCGTTCTGATTACGCATCCACACAGGAAAACGCAGGTCGTAACAAATAAAAACTGAGAGTCGCCATCCTTTATAAAGCAGAATTAATTTCTTGTTTCCAGGATGATAAAATTTTTGTTCACCAGCCATAGTAAACAAATGCCTTTTATCGTAATGTGCATGAGCGCCACCGGGAGTCATCCATACTAAGCGGTTATAATATCTGCCACCTTCTTCAACAATAAGACTTCCGCAAACTACAGCATTTTTTGTTTCTGCCATTTTTTGCATCCACTGCATGGTAGGGCCATCATTTTTTTCTGCCAGTACGCTTGCATTCATGCTAAAGCCCGTACTAAACATTTCGGGCAGCACAATTAGGTCTGTGCTACCTGCTTTAATACTTTTAAGCAGTGTAGTAAAATGTTTAATGTTTTTTGCCTGACTTTCCCAGTGAAGCTTTGTCTGAACAGTTGTTACTCTTAGAGTGCTCATGGTATGATGTTGTTGGTTCAGGCAAAGTTATATTTTATAATTGCAGAAAAGGTATTATTTTTCAACCTTATGCAGCCTTTCAGCAGCTTTTTCAAGTGTTTCTTCAGATTTTGCAAAACAAAACCGCAAAAGTTTGTGGTCTGTGCCGTTTCTGTAAAAAGCCGAAACCGGAATTGATGCCACTCCATAGTCTTTTGTCAGTTTTACGGCATAGTCCATATCTTTTTCATTACTCAGTTTACTGTAATCGAGCAATTGAAAGTACGAACCTGAGCAGGCCAATGGCTTAAATGCAGTGCCTTGAATCAGCTTTAAGAAATTGTCTCTTTTTTCCTGATAAAATTTTTCAATACCTGAATAGTTTTTAGCATCCTTCATAAATTCTGCATAGGCATATTGAATGGGAGTGTTGGCACTAAAAACCATAAACTGATGTGCTTTTCTGAATTCGGCAGAAAGTTTTGCCGGGGCAATGCAGTATCCCATTTTCCACCCTGTGGTATGAAAAGTTTTTCCGAAAGAATAAACGATAAAACTGCGCTCGGCAAGTTTTGGAAAACGCGCTACACTCTGATGTTCGTAACCATCAAAAATAACATGCTCATACACTTCATCACTCAAGACAAAAATGTCTGTCTTTGCAGTAATTTTTTCAAGCATCTGAAAATCTTTAACACTTAAAATAGCACCTGTAGGGTTATGTGGTGTGTTAATCATAATCATTCTGGTGCGTTGGTTCATGAGTTTTTTCACTTCATTCCAGTCAATATGGAAGTCGGGCATTTTTAACTCTGCATGAACCGGTTCGCCACCGGCAAGAACAACAGCAGGTGCATAGGAATCATAAGCAGGATCAAAAATAATAACCTCATCGCCTTCGCGTACTACAGATGCTATGGCTGTATAAATAGCTTGTGTTCCTCCTGCAGTGATAGTAATTTCTGTTTCAGGATTATATTTTGCACTAAAGCGGGCTTCTATTTTAGCAGCAATTTCTTCGCGCAGCGGCATGATGCCCGGCATGGGTGCATATTGATTCATGCCTTTTTTCATATACTTATTTACCAGACTAATCAGTTCGGGCGAAATGGCAAAGTCGGGAAAGCCCTGAGAAAGATTAATGGCATTACACTCGTTGGCAAGTGCAGACATGACACTAAAAATGCTGTTTCCGGTTTTAGGAAGTTTTGATTTTATTAATGCTTGATTTGGTGACATAAAAAGCGGCTATGCTTCAAATGTAAATCAAATGCCGTTAACAAAAAAGAAATCTGCTTTATAAGCTCCTGCTTTAATGCTATTGTATTGAGTATAACAGCAAATCGTTTTAAACAACATTCCCTTTCACAGATTTTTATTTAAGATTTTGATGGTTGTAGAATTGAAGTCTTTTGTTTATAGTTAGCAGTTTTTAAAATCTTCATTGATTTGAATTCAATTATATTTGTTTGCTCAGTTAATGTTTGTATTTTGATTGAATGAAATTTCCATCAATTAATTTTTCTGTTTATGGTAAAAGAACATATTTGGTTCTTGTAAGTGTATTGATCGGTGCTTTAACTACTTTATGTGCAGCCTTATTAAAAAAAGGTGTAATGCTGATGGAGCACATTGCAGAGCATTTGGTTTTTGATTCGGGCTATCATCAGTTGTTTTTGATTTTGCCGGCAATAGGAATATTGCTAACAGTTACATTCTGGAGACTGATGAAAATTAAAAATGAACGAAGGGGAATGACGGCAGTAATTTATAACATTTCCAAGCAGTCGAGTGTTGTTGCCAGGCACAAACTGTTTTCGCAGATGGTTAGCAGTATTTTTACTGTTGGTTTTGGTGGCTCAGCAGGTCTTGAAGCACCAATCGCATCTACCGGTTCAGCTATTGGAAGCAATATTGCAAGCAAATTAAAATTCTCTACTAAAGAAAGAACATTGTTGCTGGCATGTGGTGCTGCAGCAGGAATTTCTGCAATTTTTAATGCACCTATTGCAGGTGTGGTGTTTGCACTCGAGCTTTTGCTCATTGATATGCCTGTACCTGTTGTCATACCACTATTGATATCAAGTGCCACTGCTGCTTTTTTATCACGATATTTTAATCTCGGCCAGCCTTTTGTTCTCATAACCGACACATGGAATTCAAGTCACATACTCTATTACCTTGCTTTAGCTGCATTGGCAGCTATAATTTCTATTTACTGTATTAAGATATATTTTTTCATCAGCTCATTGTTTTCAAAAATCACCAATGTATTTGTAAAAGCACTCATTGGTGGAACATTACTTGGACTGCTGATATTTTTATTTCCACCGCTTTATGGTGAAGGGTATGACAGTGTTCAGTTGTTATTGCACAATCAATCTGCAGAAATTTTTAAAAACATAACCTTTTTTGAAGCTAATGCTTTGTGGCTACCAATTCTTGCAGCACTGCTGATGTTTTTTCTAAAAGTAGTAGCAACATCATTTACGGTTTTTGGTGGAGGTAATGGAGGTATGTTCGGGTCATCATTATTTACAGGTGCTATGCTGGGTTTTACTTTTTCGCGAGTGGTGAATATTATGGGTTGGGCAGAGTTGAATGAAATAAATTTTACAGTAATTGGTATGGCATCAATGCTTAGTGGAGTACTTCAAACACCGCTCACAGCAATTTTTCTGATTGCAGAAATTACAGGAGGCTATGCTCTTTTTGTTCCTTTGATGATTACCACATCAATTACTTATTTAGCTACACGATATGTAGAGCCACATTCTGTTTATACCAAACAATTAGCACTTAAAGGCGGACTTATTAATCTGAGTAAAGACAAACAGGTAATCAGCAAAATGAAATTAAGAGATTATTTAGAAACCGATTTAGAAACAATTAATATTAATGCAACTCTTGGTGATTTAATCAAGGCTATTCGTAAGAGCAGGCGCAATATTTTTCCTGTGGTTGATGCTATGAATCATTTACAGGGAATCATATTACTTGATGATGTAAAGAGCATCATGTTTGATCAGTCACAGTATGACAAAGGAGTCAAAGAACTGATGCAAAGGCCACCATTGGTTTTAGATATAGATGAAGATATGGAACGTGTTTTAGAAAAATTTGAAGAGTATGAAGCCTGGAATTTTCCGGTAACGGAAAAGGGTGTTTATGCAGGTTTTGTTTCTAAGTCTAAGATATTTACTTTCTACAGGCAGCTTCTTATTCAGGAGTCTGACGTGCCTATGCACGATTAGCGACAGACTTAAAAGTAAAAAAGCCCCTTTGCAGGAGCTTTTTTATAATTTTCAGAAGATTATTTTTTCTTCTTAGCAGCAGCTTTCTTCTTAGTAGCCGCTTTCTTTTTTGGAGCCGCTTTTTTCTTAGTAGCTGCTTTCTTTTTTGGAGCTGCTTTTTTCTTAGTTGCAGCTTTCTTTTTTGGAGCAGCCTTCTTAGCAGAAACTACTTTTTTCTTAGTAGCCGCTTTTTTCTTAGTGGCTTTCTTTTTAGTAGCCGCTTTTTTCTTAGTGGCTTTCTTTTTTGGAGCTGCTTTTTTCTTAGTTGCAGCTTTCTTTTTAGTAGCCGCTTTTTTCTTTGCAGCTTTCTTTTTTGGAGCAGCTTTTTTAGCTTCTACCATTTCAGCACCTGTAGTGCTTTCAATCATTGAATTGTTCATCATGATGATTATTTATTTATTGGTTATTGATATTGTTATACTCAGAGTTTGCTGATAAGTTACATTTTTAGTTTACGTCAACAATTTTCTCTGCCTTATATTCACCGTTTAATAATTTCGATTTTATTTTTCCGAAAGATTCAATTGTATATTTTACATCTTCTAATGTATGAACTGCTGTAGGTATTAACCTAAGCATAATAATTCCTTTTGGTACTACAGGATATACAACCATCGAGCAGAAAATATCATAGTTCTCACGCAAGTCATATATAAGTTTTGTAGCTTCAGGAATAGTTCCATTAAGATAAACCGGTGTCACCGGTGATTGTGTTTTTCCAATATCAAATCCTGCTTGCTTGAGTCCGTTCTGCAGGGCATTAACAATTTTCCAAAGATTGTTTTTTAGCTGTGGCTGATTTTTTAGTAGCTCAAGTCTTTTAATTGCACCTTCTACTAACGGCATAGGCAGGCTTTTTGCAAAAATCTGCGAACGCATGTTGTATTTAAAATATTCTATTATCTGTGCATCGCTGGCAATAAAGCCACCAATGAGTGCCATTGATTTTGCAAAAGTTCCAAAATAAATATCTACTCCATCCTGAACACCTTGCTCTTCTCCTGTTCCGGCACCTGTTTTTCCCATGGTACCAAAACCGTGTGCATCATCAACAAAAAGTCTGAAGTTGAACTTACTTTTCAGGGCTACAATTTCTTTTAACTTACCCTGATCGCCACTCATGCCAAAAACACCTTCTGTAATTACTAATATAGCACCACCGGTTTCTTCTGCAAGTTTGGTAGCACGCTCAAGTTGCTTAACTAGGTTGTCAATGTCGTTATGTGGATAAACAAAACGTTTTCCCATGTGCAGGCGAACACCATCAATGATGCAGGCATGCGATTCGGAATCATATACTATTATATCATGACGGTCAACTAAGCAGTCAATAGCACTAACCATTCCCTGATATCCGTAGTTTAATAATATAGCGTCTTCTTTTTGTTCGAAAGCGGCAAGTTGTTGTTCTAATAATGTATGTCTGTCGGTTTCGCCACTCATCATGCGGGCACCCATTGGTGTTCCTAATCCGTAATGCACCGATGCTTCGCCATCAATTTTGCGAACTTCCGGATGATTGGCCAATCCAAGATAATTATTTAAACTCCAAACTAACTTTTCTTTACTGCGAAAAATCATTCTGTTCGAAATCTCACCTTCAAGTTTTGGAAAAGTAAAATAGCCGTGCGATTCTTTGGCATGCATACCTAACGGGCCACGGTTTTTACTAATCTTGTCAAACAAATCTGTCATAAAAATGCTAAAAATTTTTTTCGCTTTTGCTTTTTAAAATTGTTTCCGAAATATCACCACAATTTTATTTTTGATAACCATGCTACTTAATATTTTTCAACAGAAAAATGTTAACTGCTTTTTTGAATATAAGAAAAGTTTTTTTGAAAAAAAAGTAATCGAAGAAAAAAAATAAAAAACTTTTTGTTTCAATTTTTCAGAGGAGAAAATAAAAGTTGTTGTTGTAATCATTAAAAAAAATATTTTTAATAAGCATTGATTTTTTATAGTGATGCGCAAAATGAAATGGAGTGTGTTTGTTAATATGTCAACAACCTGAGCACAAAAAAAATTCTTAAAATGGTAATTGTGTGCAAAAGTTTTGATCAAAATCTGTGTTAATGCAAACAAAAAACCAATTCAGTTTTTGTGTTGATGAGTAAAAATATTTTACGATTAAATTTTCGGAAAATGCAAGATTGTTTTTAGGTAAATGATTACTGAAAGTGTGTTTCATGATAGTTCTAAAAACAGATGTAGTGTATTTATAAAACAAAAAAGCCGCTTCGTTATCGGAAGCGGCTGTATGCTATTTGTTTTTTTAAGAACCTCTTTGTTTTTCTTTATGTTTTGTAATCTGTCGCTTTAATGCTTCTACAGATTTATCGGCAGCCTGCTCAAAGGTGGCGCATTGTTCGCTAGCAAAAAGTACTTTGCCCGGTGTGCTGATTTTTATTTCGGCAATTTTATTTTCCTGCGTCACGTTTTTATCTAAACGTAAAAATACTTCACCGTCTATAATGTGCTCGTAAAACTGTTTTAGTTTGTCAACCTTTTCTTCTACAAAACGAATCAGGTCTTTGTCTGCATCAAAATGGATGGACTGCACTTTAATCTTCATACTCTATTTTGTTTTTAGTACAAAACCCAAACATTGCCCTTGTGCCGGAGTTTTGTGGTTTTAAATATCAGATGGGCATGTGTTTATTCAATTATAAAAAGTAAATATACGAAATCAGGCCTTAGGATGTGCCTGTTTGTAGATATTTTTCAGTTTATCTATTGTGTTGTGTGTATAGACCTGAGTAGCGGCAAGGCTACTATGTCCTAAAATTTCTTTGATGGCATTTATCTGCGCACCGCTGTTGAGCATTTCTGTTGCAAAAGTGTGGCGCAAAACATGCGGGCTTCTTTTTTTGTTGGTGGTCACCTGACTGAGCATTACATTAACTACCTTATAAACGAATTTTGGGTATAGTTTGTTACCATCTCCTTTAATAAAAAAGTATTCCGACTTGATTTTTTCATCAATGATGTTGTTTCGTTCATTTAGATATACAACTATAGCTTCTTTCATTTCCGGTGTGATGGGAATGATGCGCTCTTTATTTCTTTTACCCAAAACTTTTAAAGTAAGATTGTAGAGGTCAACGTTTTTATCTTTTAGTCCTATCAATTCGGCAAGTCGCATACCTGTCTGATAAAACATATTTATAATAAGCTTGTCGCGAATACCTTCAAACCCTTCTTTAAATGCAACACCATCGAGTAACTGATCCATTTTTTGGCGGTCAACAATTACAGGTAGTTTTTTGGCAGTTTTTGGCGAAACAATTTTCAGCATTGGATTTTGGCTGATGGTTTTTTCGCGCATCAAAAATTTGAAATAAGTTTTCAGTGATGATATTTTCCGGTTTACGGTTCGTGAATCTATTTTCCGGTCTAATAAAGAAACTATCCAACTGCGAATAAAAAAGTGGGTAATATCTTCGGGTTTCTGAGCCTGATAGGTCTGGCCCATAAAATCAAAAAACTGCTTAAGGTCGGTACCATAAGCAGTTAATGTATGTTGCGAAAAACGTTTTTCGTATTGAAGAAATCGAAGAAACTTTGCGTAAGGCATATTATTGTTTATGCCAAATATAAAGGCATATTCAATAAGTGCAGTTCATAACAAGGCTTAGAAAAGATGAATTATAAAAAGCCTTTTGTTAAGAATTACATTGCGCCTTCGGCCTCTAAGCGCTGAAGTTTTGTGCGGTGTATTGCTTTTTTTACTTCTGTTCTGCGGGCTACTGATGGTTTTTCAAATGCCTGACGTGAACGCAGTTGTTTTACAACACCTGTTTTTTCAAACTTCTTTTTAAACTTCTTTAAAGCCTTATCCAAAGGCTCATTGTCTTTAATTTGAACAATAATCATATTATAAATACAAAATGTTTTGGGAGCGCAAAGGTAAGTAAATAATTGGCATAATAATCAATACAATAGAAAATTTTTAAGAAAGTACTCACCTGCCTGTATTTGACCTTAACTATTGATTATTAATATGATGGAGTATATTTCTTTTCTGTTTTTATGACAAAGCAGGTGGAAATTACATCAAATCCTTGCCAATATCCTTCCTGTAAAAGGCTTTTTCGTAGGTAATTTCTGTCAATTGCCCATAGACTTTTTCGCGGGCTTCTGCCAGATTTTTACCCAATGCATTTACAGCAAGTACACGTCCGCCATTGGTTAGTACTTTGCCATCATGTATGATGGTGCCTGCATGAAACACGTTTACCCCTTTAACTTTTTCAAGCCCTGAAATAATTTTTCCTTTTTCATAAGTTTCTGGGTATCCACCCGAAACCATCATAACAGTAAACGATGTTCTGTCATCTGTTTTTAGCTGAACCTCGTGAAGTTTTTTATTTGCTACACTATTCATCAACTCAATAAAATCAGTTTTTATTCTCGGAAAAACGGCTTCTGTTTCCGGGTCGCCCATGCGGCAGTTGTATTCAATAACAAAGGGATTGCTATTAACATTCATCAGTCCGATAAATAAAAATCCGGTGTATGAAATGTTTTCATGCTTTAATCCATTTATGGTTGGTCTGATAATTTTATCTTCTACTTTTTGCATAAAAGCAGCATCTGCAAACGGAACCGGTGATACTGATCCCATTCCACCTGTATTGAGTCCGGTGTCATTGTCGCCAATGCGTTTATAATCTTTTGCTTCCGGCAGCAGACAATAATTGTTGCCATCAGTCAAAACAAAAACAGAGAGTTCAATACCTTTCAGAAATTCTTCTATCACTACTTTGTTTCCTGCCTTTCCAAAAGGTTGATTGATGAGAAGATGATGCAATTGCTCTCTTGCCTCAGTTTCTGTTTCGCAAATAATAACACCTTTGCCGGCAGCCAAACCATCAGCCTTTAGTACGTAGGGTGCAGATAGTGTTTTCAGAAAATCATAACCCTGCTGCAGTTGCGATGATTCAAAAGTTTCATAACGTGCTGTAGGAATATTATTCCGCAACATAAAAGCTTTAGAAAAATCTTTACTGCCTTCAAGTCTGGCACCGGAACTTTCCGGACCAATAACAGGAACAGATTTTAACTGACTGTCATTAAGAAAAAAATCATGGATGCCATTAACCAAAGGCTCTTCGGGGCCCACAATTACCATATCAATTTTCTTTTCAAGCACAGTTTTTTTGATGTGGTCGAAGTCATTCACGCTGCCTGAAATATTTGTTCCCAACTGTAATGTGCCTGCATTACCCGGCATAATATATAAGTGTTTAAGCAATGCACTCTCACTCAATTTCTGCGCAAATGCATGTTCGCGTCCACCTGATCCAAGCAGTAAAATATTCATGCTAATTTTCTTTCTGCAATGATAAATAAATATGGCGTGCCGTAGCATTTTGTTTGTTAATTGACAGCCCGAATACAGTGCTGAACGGACATGTTTCTATATTAAAACAGGAAGGTGCCAATAACTGATTTTTTTACTTTATTTTTATGCCGTAGAAAATTCTGATTAGAAAAAGGAAAAACTATATTATAAAAGCAAACAACAACTGATGAATAGCCTTTTTAATAAACAAGATAATGATAGAATAATAGAACGAATAGCAGCACTTCAGCCTGGACAAAGAGCTCTTTGGGGAACTATGTCGGTAGAACAGATGTTGCTACATTGCCAGCAACCATTTAAAGTGGTGTTTGAAGAGTTGAAACTTAAACGCAGCTTAGTGGCCAAACTATTTGGAGGTATAGTAAAAAAGTCGGTCATGGATGATAAACTATTTAAAGAAAACCTGCCTACGGCAGCAGAATTTAAAACCAATCATCTGAGTCCGCAGTTTGAAACAGAAAAGAAAAATCTGATAGCTTATATTCAGAAATTTCAGTCTGCAGGACCAAAAGGAGTAACAAAACTACCTCATCCTTTTTTTGGAAAAATGACAGATGCAGAGTGGGATAAGCTCCAATGCAAACACCTCGATCACCATTTAAGACAATTTGGCGTATGAAATTTAGGTTCGTTCCTGTGGTTTTTATAATATCTTTGCTTATGATGTCGTGCGAAAATGATATAGAGCAAGTGAAATTAGTTACAGGCAACGTTGTTGAACCTATTGAAAGTGCTAAGGGGCTTGAAATTTTGTACAGCGACTCGGGCAAAGTAAAAGTGCGCATTGCAGCCGGTGAAATGAATCGCTATCTGCAACCCAAGCCCATCACTGAAATGCCTAAAGGTGTTAAGATTGATTTTTTTGATGACAACCTGAAGGTGACTTCCACACTGACAAGCGACTATGCCGTGCGTGATGATTTTAATAAAAACATGGAAGCAAAAAAAAATGTGGAGGTGGTGAATGTTAAAGGAGAAAAATTAATGACTGAATATTTAAAGTGGGATGAAAAAACCGGACTTATTTCCTCACCGGAATTTGTTAAGATAATTACTGCCGATGAAATTATTTACGGCAACGGGTTTGAGTCGAACCAGGATTTCAGCCGCTACAAAATATTTAATATTAAAGGCATTATTAACCTGAAGAAAAATGAAAATACTGAGAATACTTGAGATATCGTGGCTGGTAATAGCCATAGGTTCATTATGTGCCGGAATCTATAAACTGATTTCAGCAGGACTCAATCAGGCTGTATTTATTTTTGCTATCTCTATTATAGCGTTTGTCTTTTTTATGATAAGACGAAAACAAAGAATTGCCATGGAGAAGCAGAATGCTTCACGATAATTACTTTTGCAGCACTAAATAGATTTAATTCCTGTTAATGATTTCCGACTTTCTTCCTGCCATACTTGCATCACTTGCTTTTGTTGCATTTTATTCGGGGATAGAAATTGCCTACCTGTCAAGCAATAAATTTAAAATAGAGCTCGACAGCAAGCAAGGCAAATGGAGTGGCAAAATTTTATCTTATTTCAGCAAGTCGCCTTCACGTTTTATCTGCACTATACTTGTAGGGCTTAATATTTCATTGGTGATTTACGGTACCAATATGAGCGGACTGCTCAATCCTTATCTGCAACAATGGCTACCACAGCAACTCAATAGCGAAATAGGGCGATTGATAATCGAAACATTAATAACTACTTTTTTTCTGCTTTTGGCAGGAGAGTTTTTACCTAAAATATTATTCAGCATAAACCCAAACGACACATTAAATTTTTTTAGTGGATTTATCTGGATCAGCTATATTCTTCTTTTCCCTTTGGTTTGGTTAATTTTAAAACTTGCCCATTTTCTGTTGCGTAATGTTTTTAAAGTAGATTTTGTTGAAGAAACTTCCGGCTTCGGCAGGGTTGACTTAGATAATTTTATTGAAGAGATAAGCGAAAATACCGGAGGTAAGAGCGAGCACAGTAAAGAAATTCAGATGTTTCAGAATGCGCTCGATTTCGATAGTCTGAAAGTGCGTCAGTGTATGATACCACGCAATGAAATTATTTCGCTCAGCAGCAAGGAGTCAGTAGAGACATTAAGAAAGAAATTTGTTGAAACGGGATTATCTAAAATAATGATTTATCAGGACACCAAAGATAACATCATAGGTTTTGTACACAGCTATGAAATGTTTAAGAATCCCGAGAGCATTATGTCAGTACTGTTGCCTGTATCTATTTTTCCGGAGACATTGCCCGCACGTGAGTTGCTCACACATCTTACTGCAAACCATCGTAGTGTTGCCATTGTTGTTGATGAATATGGTACAACTTCAGGCATGGTAACTATTGAAGATATTATTGAAGAAATTTTTGGAGAAATTGATGATGAGCATGACATTGATGTTTATCTGGAACAGAAAATTTCGGAAACAGAATTTTTATTTGCCGGACGACTTGAGGTTGATTATCTGAATCAGAAATACAATCTTGAACTACCCGAGTCGGAATTATATACAACTTTTGCAGGGCTAATTTTTAATCATCTTGAAGACATTCCGCATGTAAAAGAGCAGTTTACCATTGGCAGTTACAAAATAACAGTAGAGCAGGTGAGCGGAAATAAAATTGAGCAGGTAAGATTAGTGATTTTAGTTAATGCCGAAAACTAAATTTCCTCTTAATAGGCTCGGGCATTGATTCCCTGCATGTAGTTAATGAAAGCTTTGCTCACCACTTTATTGCCACCGGGTGTTGGATAGTTTCCTGTAAAATACCAATCGCCTTTATTATGCGGGCAGGCAATGTGCAGGTCTTCTATTTTCTGAAAAATTATTTCTACATCAGCTTTGCAGTCTTCGGGTTTTAACATTGATGTGATTTTTGCCGAAAGATGCTCAGGCGAGAAAGGCTTGTATAAATCACGCACATAATTTTTCATTTCGTTTACACCCAATTCAAGTTGCTGCTTGCAATGCATGTAGGTTTCTTCAATAATATGCTCCATATTATTTTCTTCAAGCAATGCAATGGCTGCTTTGAATGCACACAGGTCACCGATTTTTGCCATGTCAATTCCATAACAATCGGGGTAGCGTATCTGTGGTGCTGACGAAACAATTATAATTTTCTTCGGACCTAAACGATCGAGCATTCTGATGATAGAATTTTTTAATGTTGTGCCACGCACAATGCTATCGTCTATAACCACTAAATTGTCAATGCCTTTTCTGATGGTTCCGTAAGTAATATCATAAACGTGTGTCACCATATCGCTGCGGTCGTCATCGTTGGTGATGAAGGTGCGCAGCTTGGCATCTTTAATCGCTATTTTTTCAAACCTGGGTTTAATGGAAAGAATTTCATTGAGCTTTTCGTCAGAAATTTCTTTTCCTAAAGATTTTATTTTTTTCTTTTTTACCTCACGCAAATAGTCTTCCATTCCCTGCATCATGCCATAGAAGGCAACTTCTGCCGTATTGGGTATAAAGGAGAAAACAGTGTTTCTTAAATCGTTGTCAACAGCAGGCAGAATACTTTTGCAAAGCAGGCGTCCTAATTCTTTTCTTTCCTGATAAATTTCTGCATCGCTGCCTCTTGAAAAATATATTCTTTCAAACGAGCATGATTTGCGTTCAACAGGTTCTTTTATACAAGGCATTGAAATGTTCCCGTTTTTTTTCATTATCAGTGCATGACCGGGTTTTATTTCGGTAATGTCGCTGAACGATAAATTAAATGCTGTTTGTATGGCAGGACGCTCGCTGGCTACAACTACCACTTCATTATCGGCATACATATATGCAGGACGAATGCCTGCAGGATCGCGCAACACAAAAGCATCACCATGACCCATCATGCCGCAGATAACATAGCCGCCATCCCATTTTTTTGAAGACTGTTTTAGAATGCTTTCCACATCAAGATGCTCGGCAATGAGCGGTGAGATATCTTGTTTAGAAAGCCCTTTCTCTTTAAATGAATAGTATAATCTTTCGTTTTCTTCGTCAAGGTAGTGACCGATGTTTTCCATTACGGTAACCGTGTCGGCTTTTTCTTTTGGATGCTGACCAATACGAATCAGATTTTCAAACAACTCATCAACATTGGTCATATTAAAATTTCCGGCCACAACTAAGTTGCGTGTCATCCAGTTGTTTTGTCGCAGAAAAGGATGGCAGGCTTCAATGCCATTGCCACCATAGGTGCCATAGCGCAAATGCCCCATCCACACTTCGCCACTGAAGGCTAGATGTTTTTTCATCCATGCAGTATCATTCAGCTTCGATACATCATCATTAACATCGGCTTTAAACTTATTGTATATTCTGGAAAAAATATCCTGAATAGCATGTTTATCGTTGGAACGGTAGCGGCTGATGTAGCGTGTTCCGGGTTCGGCATCAAATTTTATGTTGGCAACACCGGCTCCATCCTGTCCACGGTTGTGTTGCTTCTCCATCAGCAGATAGAGTTTGTTTAATGCATAAAAAGGAGTACCGTATTTTTTATGGTAATAGTCAAGGGGCTTTAGCAGCCTTATCATGGCTACGCCACATTCGTGATGAAGGATATCTGACATGAAGCTACAAAGATATAGCAAAAAGGAGTACACGACAATAGCATTTCATAAAATATCAGCTGTGCCCCGTAAAAAGCAATACAGAGTTTATGTTTAACTATTCCGGGGAGGCGTGGTGCTAGGAAATAATTAATCAATAGCGCCCTGAATAATTTCATCTTTTAGGTAACGCTGCCCCTCTGACAGTGTGATTTAAACAACATTTTATTTTCTTCATCCACAATTTTCATCAGTGACATTTTAGAAAATTTTAACATTCTAAACTTTTCAACTTTCTAAACCTTCTTTTGACAATTGCGATAATCCGCACAATGAGTTGCGAATATTTTGTATATTTGTTTCATAATGAATAAACTTGTGAATTGTGAGTGTTGATAATATAAATGTTATCAGCCATTTTAACGCTCCGAACAAACTGTACTGCTAATTCAAAACGACATACCGTGAATAAAATCTTTGCCATATTATTACTAACCAGTGGAAGTTGCATCGGGCAAAACCTTGTTCCCAATGACGGCTTTGAAATTCACACATCTTGCCCATATGTTGGAAACTCATTCAGTACGTTATCCTATTGGTTCAACCCATCCTTAAATCTTGGTTGGGGTTCTACACCAGATTACTACAACGGATGTTCAACTTTATTAAATGATGTTGACGTCCCATCAAATTGGGCTGGTTACCAATTTGCACGAAATGGTGTAGCATATGTTGGAATAGTGCTTTGGCATAATCAACTTACTTTCAGAGAATATTTTAGTGTGCAGTTAATATCACCATTGGTTGCAGGCACTTCTTATCATTTTGAAATGTATTTCAATTTGGCAAACCAATTCAAATATTCTTGCAGTAACATAGGAGTATATTTTTCAGATACTTTATATACCAGCACTATCAACTATGACCCCTTACCTTTTAATCCCCAAATAAATAATATAAACAGCAATTATCCCGATACAATTAATTGGTCAATGGTTAGCGGCAATTATGTTGCTCATGGAGGAGAAAATTATATTATCATTGGTAATTTTCAAAATGACTCTAACAGTTATCCAATATTAGTAGATTCCAACGCATTTGAATCAGGCACTTATGTTTTTATTGATGATGTTTCCTTAACTGTCTATACAGGAATCACTGAGCAAGAGAAAATAGAGGTTATTAAAGTATATCCAACTCTGTTTGCAGATAAATTATATTTATCATGCGAAGTCAACGAAAGTTGTTGTGTAATACTTTATGACGAAACCTTTAGAAAAATTATTCAACTCCCATTCACGAAAAATGCTTCACTAAACACAGGGCATCTTGCAAAGGGAATGTATTTTTACGAAGTACGGTGTGGGAGTAGTTTATGCAAGAAAGGAAAGTTGGTGAAAGATTGAAATTATACAGCTTCGTGGACACAGCAAAACATGCGCATAACAGTAAGATTAAAAGAAATAAAAAAAAGAAGGTCCGATAGTTATCGGACTTTGAGAGGTAAACAAAATTGTCTGAACCATGATTAAAAGGATTAGAAGATTACTTGATTTTAAACAAAAGATTTGAAATGAAGCATGAGGATGTTACCAGGCGAATAATTGCCTCGGCAATGAAAGTTCATTCCACGCTGGGAAATGGTTTCCAGGAAGTAATTTATCAAAGAGCGATGGAGTTGGAAATGCCATTTGAAAATTTGTTTTTTAAAAGAGAAATGGAAATGCCTGTACATTACCGTAATGAAATAATTGGTACAAGAAGAGTAGATTTCTTTGTTGAAGAAATTGTGATGGTTGAGTTGAAAGCAATTATTAAATTGGAAGATGTGCATTTGGCACAGGCAATGAATTATCTTGAGGCATATAACATGGAAATAGGCTTATTAATAAACTTTGGAAGTAAAAGTTTAGAGTTTAAAAGAGTTCACAATAATAAACCCATCCTAAAATCAAATTAATCAGGCAAATCATGGTTCAGACAAACAGTGTTGCTAATACAAACAGTTCGACAATGAGAAAACAAATCTGCGTTATCATTTTGATGTTGACTTGCAGAATTTGTGATGCACAGAATCTTGTACCTAATGGAGATTTTGAGCAGTATTCGTTATGTCCAGACTTTCCGGCTAACCTTGCTTTGGCCTTATTTTGGTTCAATCCTTCAACCAATGTCCAAAATGTTTCTGGAACCTCTGATTACTATAATGCATGCGCCAACGACTTTTACCCGATGAATGTACCTGGTAGTTTCACTGGTTATCAGGTTCCTCACAGTGATTCTGCTTACGCAGGAATCTTATTATTTGAACATTTAGGAGTTAATTATCGCGAATATATCGAAGTTCAAATTACTTCAACTTTAACAAGTAATACCTGTTATCATTTTGAAATGTATATCAGTCTAGGTGATATTGGTAAATATACAACTGATGATATTGGAATTTATTTTTCAGATACTGTTGTTTCTAATATTAATAATTATGCTCCATTACCATTTATTCCACAAATTAACAATGTAACAGGAAATTATCCCGATACAACAAACTGGCTTTTAGTACAGGGAGATTATTTAGCTACAGGCAATGAAAATTATTTAATTATCGGAAATTTTAAAGATGACTTTTCTATTGATACTTTGCTTTATAATTCACAAGGTTATAATGCATCTTATATATACATAGATGATGTTTCCCTCATTCTCACTCCTTGCACGGGTATTGAAGAACAAAATTTAAATTCAAATATAAAAATCTATCCAAATCCTCTATCAGATATATTAAATATTAAAGCGTGGGGGTTTTCAGAAATTATCCTTTATGATGTTGCAGCAAGAAAATTATTGCAACAAAAATTTACAAACTCAACAACTGTAAACACTGAACAACTTGCGAAGGGTTTATATCTTTACGAGGTGCGAAACAAAAATGGTTTGTGCAAGAAAGGAAAAGTTGTGAAAGAATGAAGTGGGACAACTTCTCGCGAGAGAAAAACGGCTGATAACATCTAAGACTCTTGTAGGCGCGATCGTCAGTTCCGCTCGTGCCATTTAGCTCTTACGACTTCCAGTCGCATTCAAAATTTGCTATGTATTTATGTGGTTTCATAGTCTCACCGATTTTTCATCGGGGGACTATGAAACGGGGATTGTAATTTCACCTTTCAGGTTGTGCAGCCCCTGACAGTGTGATTTAAATTTCAACCTTCAAAACTTTCAAACTTTCCAAACCTTCGAAACATACTTTGAAATAATAAAAAAACATTGAAGAGTTAATACGGTTTGAATCCGTTTCATAGTCACAGCGAAGGGGCGGGAGACTATGAAACTGCAAAAGTGTTTTGTTTGTTACCGTTGCCACTGCAAATATTGCTGTGCGAATTAGCCTTGATTTGTTGACTATAAAAGTTAATCGTTAGTTTTGAGCAGTTGTGCAACAGGCGCAGAAGTTTGTTGTCAATAATTATTTGCATGACACAACTTCTTTTTATTGAAACTTTTGTATTGGGTGCTTCTGCCATTGCAGCCATTTATCATTTAGTGTTGTATATACAACAGCGCGATAAGTTTTTGCTTTTTTACAGCATACATTTACTTACCCTCTCTGCCTACATTTTATTTAAACTGTTAAGCAGTAACTACAATCCGTTTTTACCAACCGGCAATTTGTGGAATTATATAACAGAAGAAACGTTGCAAGGTGCAATGGTTACTGTGTATGTAATATTTGCTGCTATTACACTTGATGTTGCTTTCAGCAGAAGCAATGCACGTACGGTTATGTACATCTTTTTTGGTTTCTGTATTCTATTTTACAGTTATCAATTATACAATGCTTTTGAATATGGCCCGGGAGTAAAATCAATTCAAGCCTATATGGTAACAAGGTTATCGCTTGTAGGCATAGCTGCCATAGCCTTAATTTTTGCATGGACCATACGTACTTCCATTTTCCATCGCACTATCATTATCGGGTCTCTTGTTTATGATTTCTCATGGTTGGTTAGCATTATTTCTTTGTCAACACAAACTACTATTTTGGGTTTAAATGGAATAGAGATTTACCTGTTAGGATGCCTGTTAGACATTATTATTTTTTCGAGTGCTTTAGGATATAGGGTAAAAACAATGGCAGAAGAAAAAAATGAATTGGTAAGAAAGGAAGCAGAAGCCCGTTTGGCCATAGAAAAAACCAGAACAGGAATTGCCATGAACCTACATGACGACATTGGTTCCGTACTGAGCAGCATGAGTGTGTATGGCGAAGCAGCCAAACGTGCGCTCAAAGAAAATAATGTGGCTAAGGTTGATGTTTTGATAGACAAGATTGGAGTTAATGCCCGCGAAACCATGGACAACATGAGTGATATTGTATGGACAATAAACCCTGTCAACGATAATGGATTTAAACTTTTTAATAGAATGGAGTCATTTGCCTCATCCGTTTTAAATGCAAAAGAAATTGAACTGAAGTTTGAAGTGGGTAAAGAATTATATGAAAAAGGTTTTTTAATGCCGGTAAGACAAAATGTATTTTTTATTTTTAAGGAAATTATTACAAACTGTGTAAAACATTCGGGTGCAACAAATGTTGAAGCTATATTTACTTTAAATGGCAGTAACCTGTTGCTTTTAGTTAGCGATAATGGAAAAGGTTTCGACACAAAAAACAATCATCTTAAAAACGCATCAGGCGGCAATGGTTTAAAAAACATAAAAGAGCGTGCATCAGTTTTAAATGGAACTATAGAAGTAAAAAGCTCGGCAAACGGAACAGAAACCAAACTGGAGTTCCCGCTAACATAAAACAGCCTATGCCCGAATTTGGGGATGACACCATATATTAATTGAACCTATTTTTGTTTCAATAAAATGAACCATTAAATAAAACACAACATGGCAGTACGTGTAACCATATTTGACGATAATAAAAGATTGCTTGATTCGCTATCGGTGCTAATTGATGGCAGCCCGGGTTTTCAGATGGCAGGCATATTTGAAAACTGCAATAACCTTATTAGCGATATAGAAAGAACACAACCTGATGTTATTTTAATGGATATTGAAATGCCGGGCATTAACGGAATTGAAGCGGTAAAAATGGTGAAGCACCGTTTCCCGAAAATGAATGTGATGATGCAAACAGCTTTTGAAAACGATGAAAATGTTTTTGCAGCTATATGTGCAGGTGCATCGGGTTATATTTTAAAAAACACACCGCCCTCAAAAATTTTAGAATGCATAATAGAAGTTTACCAGGGTGGCAGCCCTATGAGCCCAAGTGTGGCGCGTAAGGTGCTGGGCTTTTTGCAACAACCCAAGCCCGATGAGAAAAAAGAAACTACTGTAGAAAACTACAACCTTTCTGCACGCGAAAAAGAAATATTGGCGTGCTTAGTAAAAGGCATGAGTTATAAAATGATTGCCGAGCAATGCAACATTACCTACGAAACCGTGCGCTCGCACATGAAAAACATTTACGAAAAACTGCACGTGGCCAGCATGACAGAAGCTGTAGCCAAAGCCATTAACCAGAAATTAGTTTCGTAGTAAACTAACTCAACTCTTTGTAAAAGCGCACTCCAAAACAGTGTGCTTTTTTATTATCCCCGAATTAGGGGATTGATTTCGGCCTTGCCACAACCCATTTTTGCTGCATCAAACAAGGTCAAACTATATAAATAAAATCAAATGAAAAAATTGCTATTCACCTTAATGCTGCTAAGCAGCTTTGCATTACAAGCACAAAATTTTACTTACAACCGATTTTTTAACGGAGGCGACAATTCAGCAATAACCCTGGGCGAATTAGCCAAAGAAGTAATTGTACAGCCTGATGGAAAAGTTATAAGTTGCGGTTACTCTTATGATTTTGCATGCAACTGCTTTCACATTGTTATGTTCAGAGTAGATGTTTGCGGTAACATTGATTCTACCTTTGGCACAAACGGCACAGTATCTTACACTTTTGAGGACCGCAACACAGGTTTAGATTTTCTAATGCAGGCAAATGGAAAAATAGTAGTAGTGGGCACGCAGGCACCAAGTAATGCCAGCAGTCAGCATAACCCTTATATAGCACGCTTTTTAAACAACGGCCAGCCCGATACCACCTTTGGAACCATGGGTACAACTAAAGTAATTGTTAACCCTGCTTGTTGGGAATTTACCCACGTTACCGAAGTGGCAGATGGGAAGTATCTCGCTCAAAACGGTAATTACATCATGCGCTTTGACAGCACTGGTGCTGTTGATTTATCATTTGGAAATAGCGGTGTTATAAATTATACCATTCCATCAAATGTTCCGCTTGTGAGCTCCTGGAGGAGTGTGCAACGCAGCAGCGATAAAAAAATAATTTCGGTAACTGCTGCATGGTTAGGTAGCGGCAATGATATGCGCCCATTGTTTATGTGTACCGATACCCTTGGGCAGTTAGATTCCACTTTTGGTACCAATGGCTTTTTACTTGATAATAACGTTATCTTACCTAACTATCAGTCTTGCCATATTGTGTTACAAAACGATGATAAAATTCTGTCTGCACACCACAACGCGGCAGAAACTGAAATTACGGTTGCGCGGTACAACACCAATGGTTCTTTAGACACAACTTATGGTACCAACGGATATGTAAACTATACAGCGCCCACCTCACCATTCAGAGCAAGAGATGTAAATATACTTAGCAATAACAATTTGTTGGTTATGGCCGATGCCGCAGGGCTTGACCGTCAAATAAACACTTTTGATACAAACGGGGTAATGACCAACAGCGTTACTTTTTTTGGAAACAATAATTATAATGTATCAGGCAGCAGTGTGCCATTGGTATTGCATGTTGAAAACGATGATGAAATATACATAGTAAGCCAAACCGGTGGTACTAGTGGCATGTGGTATATTTCAAGCCTAACCACAACCCCTGCTCCAACTATTTCACAAAACTTTACATCGCTAAGTGCAAATTACAATTTAACAGGCACTACTTACCAATGGTATTTGAATGGCAATATTATTAATGGCGCAACGGATAGCACTTATACATTTACACAAAACGGGGTTTATAGTGTTACAGTAACCATTGCCTCAGGCTGCGATTATTCGTATTCATACACGGTAACCAACACCGGAATTGCTAATGCTGCTAACCTTAACAACATTAAGGTTTCGCCCAATCCGTTTAACGACTATATAAACATTAGCAATACAACCGGCCAGCTTACAACCCTTACTTTATTTGATGCCGCAGGCCGTACAGTAATTTTAGAAACCACCCATGAGCCTGATTATAAAAAGCAACTACAACAACTGCCAAAAGGCATGTATTTTCTAACGATTGAATCCGGCAGCCAATCCAAGCATATCAAGCTTCTGAAACACTAAATACAACCCTGCAACAGCGCACGGCCGCAAGTCCGTGCGCTGTTTTAATATCCCCGAATTATGGGATTGACCAAGCCTACCTCCCAAAATATTTTTGTTACCTCAACTGCCGGCAATTATGCATGTAAAAATATTTAGTGTACTTATATGTATTGTACTCTTAAACACAAACAGTGCCTTTGCACAAGGCGTGGGAATTAACAATCCAACGCCCGATGCCACAGCCCTGCTTGATTTAACCAGCACTACCAAAGGTTTGCTCATACCACGGATGATGACTTTTCAGCGGCTATCCATACCCGCACCTGCCAATGGCTTAATGGTTTACGACATTACATTGAATGCTTTCTATTATTCGGACAATGGCATTTGGAAACCCATGGATAATAGCTGGCAGCTAAATGGGAATACAGCTACCAATCCTGTTACTGACTTTATTGGAACAACGGATTTTACGCCTTTGGTGTTTCGTACTAACGGTTTTGAGGCGATGCGGATTACACAAGATGGCAGAATTGGCATCAACCAGCCATTTTCTCCAGCATTTAATGCCATTCTTGATATACAAAGTAACGATAAAGGCATACTTATACCTCGCATGTCTTCACCCCTGCGCAGTAATATTTCTTCTCCTCCTGACGGCCTATTGGTATATGACAGTGGTTCAAATGAATTTTATTATTCTATATCTTCTGTTTGGATGAGATTGCTTTCTAACAATACGGGGTGGACCACTAGAGGAAATGCTTTCACCAATCCAGCCACTGATTTTATAGGTACAACAGATAATACCGATTTAGTGTTTGGTACATTTGGTGGAGCACGAGGGTGTATAACTTCAGCCGGTGATTGGGGCATAGGTACCATTTTTCCTTCTGCAAAGCTGCATGTGCAGGGCAGTTACCGGTTAGAAGATGGGACACAAGGCCTGGGAAAATTATTAATGAGTGATGCTACAGGCAATGCAAGCTGGAAAACATTTGAAGACCTTATTACCGGCAAGGTAGCTAATGGGCTTTACTTTAATACTATACAACAAAGGATACTTATTGGCGGTGCATTAACCGAAAACACCACTATTACAAATTCCGCTTTTGATTTTACTTATGACCTTACCGGTGCCGGTGACTTTCAGGTAACAGAAAGTTCCAATCCAATACCTTCTCTTTTTGTTTCAGGCAACAAGGGAGGCGTTAACGATGGATATGTAGGCATAGGTACTGCCACACCGTTTGGCAGGTTTCATATCAATAATACAGTGGTTACCACAGTAAACACACAAAACACCTATCACTTATTAATTGGGAACGGTAATACAAACCCTGATTTAACTTTTGGAGCAAGTGCAACATTTGCACTCGCACAAAGTTGGAACAATAAACCCCTACAAATTAACCCACTAGGCACCTTTGTTGGCATAAATCATATTTCAGCAGCACCCATACAAAACTTAGACATCAATGGCCGGCTTGCCGTGCAAAACGGAGTTATTCAAAAAGGCGCAGCAACAGCAATATTGGCTACTGACTTGGGTTTGTACCAGCAAATAGCTGGGGGCACCATACGCATATCCAATAATGCCGGCCCCATAAAGTTTTATACCGACCAGGGTGGTGCAAGTTTGGGTGGCACCAATAACCTGGTAAGCATTGACAACAGTAATGGCGGAGGGGTAAAAATCCACAGCGAAATTAGTGGATCCGGGCAAGCCCTGGTACCTGCAGCACGTGCGGCTTTAGATGTACAAAGTACCACCAAAGGTGTTTTATTTCCACGCATGACTACGGCACAGCGCAATGCCATACTGCCGCTTACCGCAGCCGATGAAGGCTTAATGATTTACAATTTAACGGAGCATTGCATAAACTGGTGGGACACCCGCCCTAACAGTGCCGGTGTCCCCGGCTTTTGGAACAGCCAATGCCAGCCTTGTATGGATTACTTTGAATACACTGCAAGTTCTAACGGCAACAATTTTAATACGCAAGCAGGTTCGCCCGTTGGGCCTAAAACATTTTGTGTTACGGTTAAGGCAGGTGTTACCTTGGGCGCAAGCGCTATGAGTGGCGATGCTTTAAACTTTGGCGCTTTACCTGCAGGTTCCAAAGTAATATTACACAACTACGGCCAAATACGTGGAGGTGGTGGCAAAGGCGGCAATGGTGGCTCAGAAAGGGATGTTACTGTTTGCGGGGTTGATGCACCGGCAACAGCAGGGTCCGATGGTGGGGATGCTATTGTTACTTCGGCCGGGGTGCAGGTTACGGTTTATAACTACGGCACCATTGCCTCAGGCGGTGGCGGTGGCGGTGGCGGCAGCGGAGGGTGCCGCAGCAATGGTGGCAGTGGTGGGGGTGGTGCCGGCATACCAGCCGGTGGTGGTGGGTTAAGTCCTAACACAGGTGGCAGAGCATCCGGTGGCCTTTGCAATGTATGTACTCTTGCGCCTGCTTCATTGGCTGGTGCTAATGGAACCATAACCAATGGTGGCCTTGGCACTTGCTCACAAGGAAATGCAGGTGGTGGTTGCTCTTCGCTTGGTTTTAATGGAGGTTGTGGTGGCAATGGTGGCGGCCCCGGTGTTAATGGAAATACCGGAGTGGGCCTTTCCTGCGGCACAGCCATAGCCGCAGCCGGTGGCAATGCCGGCTTTGCATTACAAGGCAATGGCAGTGGCAGTTTTATTGTAAATGTTACAGGGACATTTTTGGGTATCGTATCTCCATAATTACTCACACTTAAGTAGTATTTTTTTCATCCTTAAACCATTTGATATTTGCCTGTAACAAAAATTTACCGTTGGATAAAATAACATCCACTTAATAAATTAAACTGGCTTAACCCTTTTGTCAGCCTTTAAATTGATGCATAAATGAAAAAGAAAAAATATAACACCAAGTTGAATCTAACATGCATTCTCATTTCCATGTTGATGGTGATTTTGGTTTTCAATGAATCACCTGCTCAGCTTTTAACCAATAATAATGTTTTAATTTCCAACTCAATACAGATTACAGTTAAGGGTACTGTGCAAAATAATTTTGGAACGGTGATTTCAAATTCGGGCACAATTGATTTAACTGGAAACTGGGTAAATAATTCAGGAAACAATGGATTTGGGATTTCGCAGGGAACCGTCATTATGAACGGAGTAAATCAGTCTATACAAGGAACTGACCAAACGGTGTTTAATAATCTTAGCCTAATTAATGGAACAAAAACAATTGATTTAAATACAACCGTTGGTGGTGCAAATGCAACACCCACAGGAGTATTAAACTGTAACAATGCTGTTCTCGATTTAAATTCAAACACGCTAACGGTAAACAATCCTATTGGCACGGCAATTACCACTTCCACAGGTTATATTCTTAGTGAAGATGTTGACCACAGTAGTAAAGTTACCTGGAAAATTGCAAGCACTACAGGTATTCATTCCATCCCATTTGGTAATGCAGGTGGAGTGCAGATTCCTTATTCATTTAATCTCACAACTGGGGTTGCAGGTGAAGTTACTGTTTCAACGTATGCTACTGTTCCTGTGAATACTCCCTACCCAGTGTCACCAACAATGGTGACTCATGTGCGTGATGCATCTGGTGCTGATAACAGCGCAAATACAGTGGACAGATTTTGGCAGGTTGACAAAACAGGAAATGGAACCGCAGCCTATACTTTTACTTATGCAGCAACAGAAAATGCAGCAGGTGGAAATATAAATATTAGAGCACAATCATGGAATACAACTAACTTAGGATGGGATGCTGCATTGCCAGGACAGTTAAACCCTACGGTGCAAAGTGTTTTAGTACCGGGGGTAAATACTAACGGTGCCTGGGCACTGGCTTTGGCATCAAATCCTTTACCAATAGAGTTGCTTTCGTTTACTGCAAAATCCAAAGACAATAAAAAAGTTGTTTGCAACTGGAGCACAGCTAGCGAAATCAACAATGATTTTTTTACGGTGTTTCGCAGCAAAGACGGAATAAATTTTGAAGAAGTTAGCAAGGTGGATGGTAGCGGAACCACAAACACTCAACACAATTATTCTTTTACTGACAACAATCCATATAAAGGTGTATCATACTATCGCTTAAAGCAAACCGATTTTAATGGGGACTATACTTTTTCACAGATTGAAAATGTTTTAATCACTGATGGCGATATAAAGTACTTAGTGTATCCAAATCCTAACAACGGAAATTTCTCTGTTAAATTTGATGCTGAACAAAACGTCAATGCGGTATTTTTAATTACGGATGCAACAGGACGGTTAATTCAGAGCGGAAGATTAGATGATTTATCGGGCAAACAGCAAATTAATATTGAAAAGGTTTTGCCTGGATTTTATTTTTTGCAGATAACAAATGGAGATAACTCCTACCTCGCAAAAGTGCAGGTGATAAAATAATCAGCCGTTAAATAAATTTTTTACTTCAGCAATTTTCCTGCGTGAGATTTCCACACGGGTTTCATCCTGAAGAATAGGAAGATGGTCACTGTTCAGGGCTTTTAATTTCAGGTTGCGCAGCCCCTGACAGTGTGATTTAAATTTCAACACTCAAAACATTCAAAACTTTCCAAACCTTCGAAACATACTTTGAAATAATAAAAAAACATTGAAGGGTTAATACGTTTTTGAATCCGTTTCATAGTCACCGCGAAGGGGCGGGAGACTATGAAACTACAAAAACACTGCCCTTGACAGTGTGATTTAAATTTCAACCTTCTAAACTTTACAACTTTCCAAACCTTCGAAACATACTTTGAAATAATAAAAAAACATTGAATGGTTAATATGCTTTGAATCCGTTTCATAGTCACAACGAAGGGGCGGGAGACTATGAAACTACAAAAGTAAAGATTATGGAAGAATTATTAACGAAAAATTCCTACTATTGTAAACCCAATTCAGGACTAAAAATAAATTGTAAACTTATATCAGGATTAATTAATTAAACTGTAAACTTTTTTCAGGACGAGTCAGTGCTGCATTTCGCTCAAATCATCCCACAACCAAAAAATGCACCACACAATTTTTCTCCTCCGCACCCTATCCACATGCCCAATCTCATTAATTGAAATTATTCCCTTATCACCGCTACCTTCCTACTCACCCTTTTCCCATCACTCGTTATCACACAATTATAAACCACATTGCAAAATGTAAGCATCTTTATTCTTTTACTAACTTTAATACGATAGATATTTTGCTTTCCCAAACAACGCTGCAAAAGTATATCCCAGAAGCAAGCGATGAAATATTTAATTGTTTTGCATTTTCGAGAGGAGAAGTTGAAAAAGTACGAACAAGATTTCCGCTTGAATCATGTAATTTAATTATTCCTGAAACTTTTTGCAACGGAAACTGAATAGAATAAATTCCATTGGAAATAGTAGGAAGTATCTGGATCGGCACTAAAGAAATTTGATTCTCAATTCCAGTGCATGCTGAAAGTATTCTATAACCCGTTACTATACAGCCACCACTTCCGGTGGCCGAAAACCAATAACTGCCCGGAGCGTTTACTGTTATTGATGAAGTAGTAGCTCCTGTATTCCAAAGGTAATTGGTTAATCCGTTAGGTGCATTTAGCATAAGAGAGCTTCCTGCACATAATACAGAGTCATTGCCTATATTTACAAAACCTGGATTCCCTGTAAATGTCTTAAACCCCTCAATATTTGGTGCTGAATAAATGGTATCATGACTTGCCCAAATAGAGGTCATATAAACATTTCCTTGTAGGGCTTGCGTAAACCAACAAGTGGCGATGCCGGTTGAAATATCAATCTGGGCTATGCAGTATCTGTTTAATCCTCCTAATACAACGGAATTACCCCCCACCCATAAAGTGTTTCCCTGCAAGGTAAGTGCATCAATTAAGGAGTTGCTGCAATATATATTTTTGCTGGTAACAAAACCAGATGTATCAATTTCAGCTATCCCTTTTCTTGTCAAACCATCAATAGCGCTGAAATTACCTGATACATATAATTTTCCATTCTGAGCCGCTATTTGATTCAAATAATCGGAATTGCTAAAGCTAAAGGAAAAAGTAGTATCAATGATTCCGGTAAGCATATCAAACCGGCACAGGTTTTTAATTGTAGAATTAGTTAAATAATGGTTAAACCATCCTGCTGCATAAATATAATTTCCTGAAGATATTAATTCACATTTATTTACATTAAAATTGCTGCTAACCCATATAGTATCCAATAATAGCGTATTTAAATCAAATCGTCTGACCGCATCAACACTTCCAAAAATATCGCTTGCAGTAAAATAAACAAAATTTCCTGCATTATATAAACCGTATCTTCCAATTCCAATTAAATTTAACGGGATAGAGTTAAGGTTTAGTAAGTTTCCGCTTTGTAAATCATAAACAGCTATACGATCAATCAAACTCCCTGAGATGCTTGAAAAATCTCCTAAAACAACCAATTTTGAATTACAAATTATCATTTTCGTAACTTGTGCATTGGGTACAGGATTCCATGGCAATATAGCGCCTGTATTTGCATCAATTGCAGCAAGGTATGGACGGGCACTCGTTCCTACTGTATCAAATTCTCCTCCAATATAAATCGTATTGTTATATCGTACAATACAATTTACACGGTCGTTAGCTGTGGGAATATTGGGCTGAACAGTTTGTGAGTTCACTTTTACAGAAAGAATAAGTAATGCAAAAACGGTTACATAATTTTTCATTGAATTTGTTTTTTTATTGTTATTGTACAATATCGTCCTAAATAAAAAAGATAGAGTAGTAATAAAGTAACTCAAAGTTATCTTTGAGGTTGAACAACAATAATACTTCTCTGATGACAAATCTAAGTTTATTTTCCCTACTTTCAAAGTCTCCCTCATTTGAGAGGACTTTGAAATAATAAAAAAAACATTGAAGGGTAAATACGTTTTGAATCCGTTTCATAGTCACCGCGAAGGGGCGGGAGACTATGAAACTATAATGTATTTGATAGTTCTATTGTTTTGCAATAAAATTAACCTCTCATAAAAATAATTTTACAACCACCTTCTTACTTTCTTTTTATAATTTTCATATTCCTGTTCGAATTCAATTGCCAAATATGATTCTTCGCGTTTGATAATGTATTCCTGAACAATTAAAATTAGTATAGGAAACAGAATAATATTCCACCAGTTGCCAATGAAAATAGTCACGCCTAAATAAACAATTGCTAATCCTACATACATCGGATTTCTTGTAATGGCAAAAATGCCTGTTGTTTGTAATGAAGATGCCGGTTTAATCAGAATTATGGTGTTTTTGGTAATAAAAAACTGCCTTAAACTTCTGAACAGGAAAAACAGCGCTGTGATAAAAAGGATTATACCGAGTGATTTTATTACTAATGTATGCAATGCCGAATCAAGAATAGGAACTTTCTTCTGTATATATACGGCAGCTACAAAAATTAAAACATAGAATAATGGCGGTGGTATGTAAACACCCGGACCTTTTGATGTATCAACCTGTTTGTTCATTGTGCTGTTGTGTTTTTCAATGTTAAATCATTATATCATTCTTGTTTTTTAATATTAACATAATTGATTTTTAGTTGTTTCATTAAATCTTCCAGATAGTCAATCTGCACTTCCTGTATTTCTAATAATTTTTTGTTTTGATGTACTAATAAGTGATCTATTTTTTCACTTAGCAGTTTTATTTCAAGTTCTGCTTTAAGATTAATTTTATAGTCATGCTCTCCTCTTTGTCTGTCTTTTTGTTCCTGCCTGTTTTGGCTCATCATTATTATAGGTGCTTGTATGGCTGCCAGACAAGAAAGTATTAAGTTTAATAGGATAAATGGGTAAGGGTCAAATGGCTTACTTTTAAGTAACCAAATGTTTATGATTATCCACAAAAGCAGAAAAAAGAAAAACGAAAGAATAAATGTCCAGCTTCCACCAAAAGAAGCAATTTTATCAGCAAGTTTTTGACCCATTGTGAGTTTGGCTTCAATTTCATCCTGAATATTTTCAGAAAGAATAGAATTGTCGCGAATGGCTTGCATTACATCTAAATCAATCGTAGCTATTTCGCCTTTTTCCTGTTCAACAAGTTTGGTCAGATAAAGTCTTCTGTACTTATTCAATTCATCAATTGAAATAATACTATTTGCATCGAAGTTTGGGAAGTCACTTTTTATCAAAAGAAAAATTCCTTCTCTGATTTCCTGACCTTTTACAATTTCACCTTTTGAAATTACTTTATTTGATATATAACTTAACGGCATTTTATATTCATTAAATGAAATTATTCTTTTTTCTTAATGTAAAAGTATTTGTTTTAAGACATCAAACTTTCAATACAATTATATTTTAATGAATACATCAATCAATGATAAAGAATTTTTCAGCACTTCCATCACTGAATATTTTTATTAAAGGGGTGTTTGTTTTTAATGGTGATTCACGTCCCAATAAATCTATAATTTTTATAACCTTTCTTTTAATGTCAGTTGTTGTCTCAGCTATACCTGTTGTCAGGCAGGCTGGGGAATAACCCGATGATGCATTTAATGAAAGTGCATAGTTGTAAAGTTGATCACAGATGTTTAGTCCGTTGCCTTCGCCATTGCTTAAAACACAAAGCCCTATTTTGTTTACAGGGTCGAGGTATATTTCAGTTGAAACACCACTTTCGCCACCATTATGTCCCCACACCCAGGCAGAACCACCATTATAATACAACACTTCTTTATACCAGTTTAAACCCTGACGTGTGTTGAGTGATGGAAACTGTACTGTCCACATCTGATTGATGGATGCAGGCGATAAAATTGAATTTGTACCAAATGTTCCACCATTTAAATAGGCAATCATAAAATTGGCTAAGTCAGTAACATTGCTTCGCAGTTGCCCGTCAGGATAATCGGCAAAACCATACTGCGGATAGGCAACATAATTATTTCCTGAATAATGATATGGGATGGCAACATCGTTTGGATTAAAATTAGAATAATACCATCTTGTTTTATTCATGCAAAGTTTGTTAAAGATGTTTATGTTGCAATATTGATCAAACGGTATTCCACTTGCGCGTTCAACCAAATATCCGTTTAATGCTGTTGCTATGTTTGAGTATTGAAACACACTTCCGGGAGCAGTTGCAAGAAAATTTGCTGATGCATTATAATCGCTTCCGCTGGTAGAAAAATAGCGCTGCATACAATCATCTAAAGTTATTGTAGGGTCGGGATAACCATAGTAGCCAACCATAGCCGCCCAGTTATCCTGTATGGATGAAGTATGTGTCATCAGCTGGCGGAATGAAATAGTGTCGTTGGGATAACCGGGTATTTGTAACAGCCAAGGTAAATATTGATTGACATCTCCATCAAGATTTATCACATTGTTTTCGTACAACTGCATGGCAGCAGTGCCTGTAAAAACTTTTGATACAGATGCCATTAAAAAAACAGTTGTGTCGCTAACGGGGATAGTATTTGCAACATCGGCAAATCCATAAGAGTTAATCCAAACAATTTTATCATCCTTAACAATCACGGTTGAAACACCCGGGAAATGTTGTGTATTCATTTCGCTCTGAATAAAAGCATCAACAGAAGTGCTTGGATTGGGATTAGACTGACTAAAAGCAGGTAAAACAACGGTTAAGAAAACAATGATGAATCCTTGTATCTTAACTATTCGCTTAGTCACTGTTTTTATATTTTAAAAGCTTACATAAGCTTTGTGCTTTGCGAATATACGATTGTTACTGTAAACTATTGTTACTTTATTCTTGAGTAACAATTAATTTCTTACGGTAACTTGCTTCACCATTTAATACGTTTACAAAGTAAACTCCGGCTGATATGTTTCTCAGGTTTATTAGTTTTTGTGATTCGTTATTGATAACTTCACAACCAACAATTTCTCCAACTGCATTATAAATGTTAACCTTACCGGTAGGAATTAGTTTATCAAACGAAATAGTAAACTGACCGTTTGTAGGGTTGGGTGAAAGCTGATATATGAGATTGCTATTTTCTTTTATACTGACAGTGGTATCACCACAAATAAAAACATCAGCAGCAATTGATGGTGTTGAAACCATTATCTGATTTAATATAGGAAAAGGTGAACCGATTGTTGGACTAAATATATTTACAATTCCCGGCCAATTTGCACTTGATGGTGTATTTGTGAATTGCGTTGTTGAACAGCCTGAATTACCAATGCTATCCGTCTTTACAATATAAATATCCTTACCACCAACACCAAAACTTGTTGCATAACCGGCAATAATAAATCCGTTATCAGTTGTGTTTTTAACAGCAAAGGAGTTGTCTTCATCTGCTCCTCCGTAGTTTTTGCTCCAGAGAATATTTCCTGTTGAATCAATTTTTACGATAGTCATTTTGCTGGCGCTGCTTGGTGCAACATCACATATTACGGCTGCAAAACCATTATCATGTGTTAAACAACCTGATTGAGAAATAAAGCGTCTTCCGGATTCACCAATGTTTTTCGACCAAATGAGATTACCATCACTGTCATATTTTATAATCTTAGCATCAGATTGTCCGATAGCATTATTCCAGGTGTTGCCTGTAGTTATGAAACCATCGTTTGGTAAAATATTCAGTGAGTAGCTGCCATCATTGTTAATTTCTCCAATAGCCTTCGACCAGATTAATGTTCCGGACGAGCTTGTTTTCATAATGTAATCATCAATCAGGCCCGCACCAAAGCCACCTACTGATCCAATTAAAATTAAATCGCCATTAGAAAGTTCAGCAACATCACTGCCATAAAGATATCCTCCAAAACTTGACTGCCAAAGCATAGTCCCTGCTACACTAAACTTTGCAAGGACAGTATTGCTTCCTGCAGTTCCGCCAACTGATGCAAGAAGAAGCGTACTATCGATAGCCTGCTTTAAATGGATTCTCCAGTTTTTATTCGGTACTGTATAATTTATATTAAAACTGTTGAACCACTGAATATCACCTGATGCATTCAGCTTACAGCAAAAAATATTTTCATTGCCGTTTCCATTATCGTCATAAATACCGCAAGCATAATATTCACCACTAAATGTTTGTTTAATATCCATAATATAATCATCGTTGGTGCTGCCAAATGATTTTGTCCATTGCATATTTCCTGTTGCATCAATTTTAAGAACCAAAGCATCCTTGCCTCCGTTTCCCAAATTGGAAGTATAGCCGCCAATAATGTAGCCGCCATCACTTGTTAAATTAACGGAATAGGCTTCTTCGTCACTGACACTCCCATAAACTTTTTGAAATTTAACCTGAGCTTCTGCCAGAGAAACAAAGCAAAAATTAGCAATTACGAGTAATAGTTTTTTCATATATTTTATTTGGTATTAATTGTTTTTTTCGGAAAGATAAATTAAAAGTGTTACTTAAAAATCTGCAGCAAAATACTGTGAAAGAAATAATAAACCAATAGTTAAAATTATTTTTAATTAGTTGATTTGTATTGCACTCACAATGAATGAGATTGTGTTATAAGAATGTAGCACCTTAAAATTTAAATACCTTCGCATCTTTCAAAATAAATTTTATATTACAAGTATGGGTTTCAAAACTTTGGATAACATAGCTCAATTGAATGAAATTGACACATTATCAAAAAATAAGAAGCAAATTATATTTAAGCATAGCACCCGATGTTCGGTAAGTACTTTTGCTAAAAAAGTTCTTTTGTCAGAATTTTCTGATGATATGGAGAAAAAATTTGATGTGTATTATCTCGATTTACTCAATTACAGAGAGGTGAGTAATAAAATTGCAAATCACTATGGTGTGTATCATGAGTCACCGCAAATTTTAATTATTTCTGACGGGAAATGTATTTATGATGCTTCACATGATGATGTTTCATTGGCATCAGCATTGGCATCGGTCAATTAGGACTAATTTATTGACAGCGAAAACCCAGCAGCAACACATCGTCAACCTGATCGTTTTTGCCGCGCCACTTTTTTAAATAGTCAGTAAAGAAAGTTAATTGCTCTTTCATGGGTAAGTTATGTTTTTCAAGAAGTAGTTCTTTGAGTTTGCCTGACATGAGCTTTTTATTTTTCTCGCCTCCAAACTGATCGGCATAGCCATCAGTAAAAAGATATACAGTGCCTGCATCGTCAAATGAAATGGTTTGATTGATAAATTCCTGTTGTTGCAAAATGTTGTTGCCGCCAATAACTATTTTATTCCCTGAAAGTGTTTTAAGTTCATTGCCTGAAATGAACACAAGCGGACGGTAAGCTCCTGCAAATGTAATTTGCTTGGCACTGCAATTGATATGACATACGGCAATGTCCATTCCTTCGGCAGCATGAGTTTCTGCCTGATTAAGCGAACGCGAAACTTCAATTCGCAACTGATTTAACAATTCTGCAGGACGGGTAATATTTTTATCTCTGACAAGATGATTGAGCAGCGATATTCCCAACATACTCAGCAATGCACCTGCAACACCGTGACCGGTACAATCTGCTACTATAACGATGTGCCCATCTTCAACAGGTTCAATCCAATAAAAATCACCAGCAACAATATCTTTAGGCTGATACAGTACAAAACTTTCTTTAAAGAAGGATGCTAATGTTTCTTCAGAGGGAAGGATAGCGCGTTGCAAGTAACTTGCATAGTGAATGGAGTCAAGAATTTCTTTGTTTTTTTCTTCTACCAATAGTTTTTGCTGTTGCAGTTCGGCAGTTCGTTGTTGAACCTGAGTTTCGAGAAGTTCGTTTTGCTGAAGTATTAATTTTTCTTTTTCTAAAAGTGCATCCAATGCTTTTTGTTGTGCTTCGGCTTTCTGAAGCAATGCATCATCAAGGTTGCGCGATGCTTCAATTCCTTTTCGAAGCATTTCCATCTCTAAAACAGTTTTTTTGATGGTTGCTTCAAGGTCGGCAAGGTCAATTGGTTTGGTAATAAAATCAAAAGCACCACGATTCATTGCAGTACGGATATTGCTCAAATCGGCATAAGCAGAAACAACAACAGCTTTAGTAAGAATATTATTCTCTCTGAGTTTTTCAAGTAAAGTCAACCCATCCATCACAGGCATGTTGATGTCTGTAAGCATCAGGTCATAGCTGTCATCATTCTTTAATTTTTCTAATGCAATTTTACCATTAGACACATATTCAAATTCAAATTGATTTTCTTTAATCTGCTTTCTGAATTTTTGTCTGACTAAATCTTCTATGTAAGGCTCGTCATCTACTAATAATATTTTGCTTGGCATAAGTTAGGGTATTTTTATTCCAATTACTAAAATGTCATCAACCTGATCATGTTTTCCTTGCCATTTAATTAATGTATTCAATAAATATTCTTTCTGTTCATTCATACTCAGATGTTGAATGGATAATAACAGTTCACGAAACTTTTTTGTCATAAACTTTTTACCAAATTCTCCACCAAACTGATCAACAAAGCCATCAGAAAAAAGGTAGATAGCATCACCTTGCTGAAGTGTGATGTTATGTTGCATAAAACCGTCAGCTTTGTTGTACTGCTGTCCGCCAATGGGTATTTTGTTTGGTTTATAAAACTGAAATTCGTTTTTTCGAATGAGCCAAAGCGGTCGGTTGGCACCGGAATATTGTAAGGTTTTGTTTTTGTTGTTTATTGTACAAAGCGCAATATCCATACCTTCATTCATCTCGCTTTCGCGTTGTTTGAGTGATGTTACAATGCCATCATTAAGTTGTGTAAGTATTTTAGATGGCTCTGTAATGCCTTTTTCATTTACAATCTGATTGAGCAATGCAGTTCCAATCATACTCATAAATGCACCTGCAACTCCATGTCCTGTGCAATCTGCTGCCGCTACAATAATTTTTTCATCTCGTTGAGCAAAACTGTAAAAATCACCACTTACAATATCTTTTGGAAGATAAAGTATAAATGAATCATTAAGTGATTGGTTTATTTTCTTTATGTCGGGCAATATTGCAGCCTGAATGCGTTTGGCATAGTGGAGGCTTTCTGTTACTTCACGATTTTTTATCTCAATTACATTTTTTTGTTCTAATACTTCATGAGTACGTTCCTTTACTTCCGATTCAAGCATTGCTTTCTGATTTTCCAGCAAATGCTTTTTTTCTTGTTCTTGCCTGATGGTTCTGGTCGAAAGTTCAGTTATTTCATCTATCTGCTTTGTTAATGTATTGCCCATGCGTGCAAAGTCGCGTGCAAGATATAATGCTACAGAAAATGGCAAACCCATTAACATACTTACAGAAATGAAGTTAGAAGTTTTGACTTCAAATTTCATCCCCCAAAAAGTTATTGTGTCAGGTAAAATACTGATAATTATTCCTAAGAATACCGGTAGGAGTAAGGTTAGTGCAAAAATCCAGGCGCCATCTCTTTTCTTTCTTACAGATACAATGATTACTCTGAATATTTCAACAAATGACGTTATAATAATAACAGCCATTAGTATAGCGGCTATTTTGCGAAATGGCAATAAGTAAAGTACAATCATTACTGCATAAAGCCCAAGCAGTACCCATAAATTTCTTCGAAAATGATGATAAAATATGGTGTGTAACATCGCTACAATGGGCACCACTATTAACGGTGCTAAAAACTGAAGTGACTTAGAGATAAAAGCAATTGATGAATAATTTGATGAAGTTAATAAATGATAGGTGTAGAAAGTAAAAATAAAGATGCCAATGCAATAGAGACTATAGTACAGGTTAGTGATTTTTTGCCTATAGTAAAGAAACATAATGAGGTGAACTATTGCTAATGTGAGAAAAACTGCTGCGACAAAAAGAATTAACGATGATTTTTTTATAGTTTGAATGCTGTCGTCAATTTCACTATTAAGGTCTTTGAATTTGATTGTAAAGTTTTCACCAATATTAAATCCGCTTATTCTGGCAGAGGAATTGTGAAAATTTGAATAACGTATGGCAAGAACGTGATTATTTAAATTTGAAAATACTACAGCAACGGGTTGTGGATTGGTATTGAAAACAGCTTCCTCTTCAGAAATATTAGAAGCAACAGTGCCATATTTTTTTAATAGTCTGCCATCTAAATATACCTCTGCTGCCGAACCATATAAATGTAAAATTAATGCAAGAGGACGGTTCAATAAACTACTGTCAATATCAAAATGCATACGGTACCAAACTATCGTAGTATAATTTTTAATGTGATTACTTCTGATAGTATCTGAATATTCCTCCCATACAGAATCGTCATATATGGGTTCTTTCCATAAGGTATCATCCCCACGTTTAAATTTCCAGTTATTGGTAAACTCCAACAGATTTTCATTTCTTTCAAATACCTGAATGGTAGAATCTGCATTTGCCTGAGCATCCTCATCATCCGATAGCAAATTGCCAAGATTGACCTTGATATTTACATTTGAGTCGAGATCAGATTTTTTATTGGAATTCTGACCAATGACATTAAAACAAATTCCTGAAAAGAAAATAGAAAGAAATAACCGGTGCAGGTTAAACATCTGTAAATTGAATTTGCAGTAAAGGTAAATAAATAACTACTTACAGAATGTTGACCAAACTGTTACCTGACTATTTTAACAAATCAATAATCTTTTTTTCTACAACGCTGCTATTCCAGATGTTTTCAATGTCGGCCATTTTCATAATTTCATTCATAATAGCATCTTGTCTTTTTCCTCTTGCCTGTGCCTCATGATAAGGAATGTGGCTGAATGTAACCATGGTATAAAGTGGAATCCATTTGTCAGGATGTTTTGTGCTGAACCATCCTTCAATTTTTTTGCGTAATAAGAATTCAGGCTTGCCCACTAAATCGCGCATCTCAATAAAATTGTCAACGGCAAGTTCGCCAATGGCATCGGCAGCAGGTTTTCTCATTCGTTCGTATTCGGGTATTACTTTCTGCCAGTCGTCAGCATATTGATTGAGTAGGTCGTTCAACACACTGCAATCTTCAAAACCACAGTTCATTCCCTGACCATAGAATGGCACAATGGCATGTGCTGCATCACCGATAAGGACAACTTTGTTATCAAAACTCCATGGTGCACACTTAACAGTCACCAATGAACCTGTTGAATTGTGAAAAAAATCTTCTTCAAGATCGTGTAGTAATGGAACAGCATCAGGAAAAACTTTTTGAAAGAAAGTTTTTACTTCTTGTTTGTTGTGAAGCGATTCAAAAGAAGGATTCCCTTTTAATGGAAAGAATAGTGTAACGGTAAATGTTCCATCAAGATTAGGTAGTGCTATGAGCATATATCCGCCACGAGGCCAGATGTGAAGGGCGTTTTTTTCGAGTTGATGACTGCCATCGGCTTTAGCAACAAACATCAGCTCTTTATAGCCGTGTTGCAGATAACTCTGCGAATAGTTGAACTGTTCTGTTGATAGCTGTAGCTGAAGTCGTGAAGCAGCAAAAGCACCATCGGCACCAAAAATCAAGTCGGAGGCAAAGGTTGTTTTCTGATGACTCTCTGAGTTTTCGAAATGCATTTCGCCTGATGCAAGTGTTAAGCCCGTACATCTCTGATTAAAATGAATTTCAACACCACCTTTTTCTGCAAGATCAAGTAGGGTACAGTTTAAAATTCCTCTTGAAACTGCGTAAATGCCCTGACCGTCTTTTCCGTAGGGTTGTGTGGTTATTTTTCCATCAACACTATGCATGGTGCGGTGTGTCATCGGTATTCCGATTTTACGGATTGCATCATCAATACCAACTCCCTGCAAACCTCGCCAGCCGCGGTCGCTCAATGCAAGGTTAATACTTCTTCCTGCAGGGATTTTTACTTTGCGCATATCAGGTCTGCGCTCGTGAAGTGTAACTTTATATCCTCGTTTATTTAGATATAATGCCAGCAAAGAACCAACAAGACCGGCACCTATGATTGAAATTTTTTTCATTGTTGTTATCTGTTTAGAAGCAAAGCTTCGTGCAGGCATTTGCCAAATTGATAAATGTCGTTAAATGAATTGTAAAGCGGAACAGGAGCAATGCGTAACACTTCAGGCTCGCGCCAGTCTGCAATAATGCCTTGCTCTGTCAGGTAGCCATGAATTTTTTTGCCGTTATGTTTACATAGCATACTCACCTGTGCAGCACGTTCGTTTTCATTTTCAGGTGTTATCATGATGATATTTTTTTCTGAATTTGTCTTGCTGATAATGTCACCAATTATAAATCGCAGAAAGTCATTCATCAGCTTGCGTTTTTTTATCAGATTTTGTACTCCGGCTTCGGCAAAAATTTCAAGTGAGGCACGCAATGCTGCCATTGGAAGCACAGGGGCATTACTCAACTGCCAAGAATCGGCACTTTTAACAGGAATAAAATCATGCGGCATAGTGAAACGTGTTTGTGGATCGTTGCCCCACCAACCTGCAAATCGAATCAGATCGGTGTTGTTACAATGTTGTTGATGAACATAAGCACCTGCAACACCACCGGGTCCGGCATTGAGGTACTTGTAACTACACCATACTGCAAAGTCAACATTCCAGTCGTGAAGATGCAATTCAAGATTACCTATGCCATGAGCTAAATCGAAACCTACAATTGCTCCTGCAGCATGTCCTGCCTGAGTAATTCCTGCCATATCAAAAACCTGCCCCGTATAGTAATTTGGGTTACCTAAAAAAACCAAGACCAGCTCATCTTTATGCTTTGAAATTGTTTCAAGAATATCTTCATGCCTGATGGTATGTTCACCTGTGCGCGGATGCAACTCAATGATGGCATTATCAGGATTAAAGCCGTGAAATTTTACTTGTGTTTGTAATGCATACTGATCAGATGGAAATGCCGACCCTTCACAGATTATTTTAAAACGTTTTGTTGTTGGTTTGTAAAACGACACCAACATGAAATGAATATTGGCAGTGAGTGAATTCATAACCACGGTTTCTGACGGTAGTGCACCTGCTATAAGTGCCATATTATCTCTCAGAAATTCGTGATATGGATACCATGGGTTTTTTGCCTGAAAATGTCCTTCAACACCGAAATCTTTCCAGTCGTTCAACTCCTGCAAAACATAGTCGCGCGTTTGTTTAGGTTGAAGTCCAAGAGAGTTGCCGCAGAAATAGATGACATCTTTATTCTGATGTTGCGGAAAAAGAAATTTCTGCCTGAAGGATTTTAAAGGGTCTTGCTCATCAAGTTGATTGGCAAAATCGGATGAATTGATAAAGTGCATGTAAGTAATTTGAATACAAATAAACAAAAAACATTATCGAAAGGATATAAAAACCTGCTGGTAAAAAGTAAAATTCAATTTTGTAAAAAAGCGCTGACTAATGCCTCGGCTTCTTTGCATGATTGATTCAATTCTCCATTGATAATAACATTATCGAAACGGTCTTGGTATGACAATTCTTTAATGGATTTATTAAGGCGAATTTCAAGAGATTCTGCTGTTTCTGTATTGCGTGCCGTTAGTCTTTGACGAAGGTCTTCAACCGATGGCGGCCGTATGAAAACAGCAAGTAAATTTTTGCCAAAATGTTTTTTAATCTTTAATCCTCCTTCAACATCAACATCAAAAACTACTGAACAGTTAAGCGCTTCTATACGTTCAACCTCTGATTTTAATGTGCCATAGTAACGACCTTCATACACTTGCTCCCATTCAACAAAGTCATTCCTGTCAATATGTTTTCTGAAATTTTCTATAGACATAAAATAATAATCTTTTCCGTCAGTTTCATTAGCACGCTTTGGGCGTGTAGTTGCTGAAATACTGAATTGCATAAAATCAAACTTCGTTAACAGATGTTGTACGATGCTTGTTTTGCCACTACCACTCGGGCCACAGAAAAGAAAATGTTTTGTCATAAAATATTAGAGAGCTGTTCTTTAATTTTTTCAGCTTCGTCTTTCATCTCAACAACTTTGCGTTGTATGTCTGCATCATTAGCTTTGCTGCCAATAGTATTTATTTCACGACCAATTTCCTGCATAATAAAGCCTAACTTTTTGCCATTATTATTTTCATCATTCAACATAGATAAAAAATAGCGGCAATGCTCTGCAAGTCTCACTTTTTCTTCTGTAATGTCTAATTTTTCGAGATAATAAATCAACTCTTGTTCAAAACGGTTTTTGTCTGTTTCTATATTTCCGCCAAGAGACTTTAATGAGCTGATTAGTTTACTGCGCACTGCATTTATTCGCCCTTCCTCAAAAGGAGTTATTTGTTCAAGTAATTGCAAAATAAGATTCATGCGTTGCGAAATATCTTGTTGCAGATTATGTCCTTCGCGCTGACGGAAAAGATTAAATTTTTCTATTGCCTGATTTATTATTGAAAAAATATATTTCCATTCATTTTCATCAGCGTCATCAGAATCGGTATTTACTACCTGAGGCATTTGCATTACAATTTGCAAAAGGTTGTCATCGGGCAATGCAAATTCTTTTTTAACTGCTTTTAAATCGGTCAACAGTGATTTTATTATTTCACGGTTGAGTAAATTTTCTTGTTGCGCAAGATCGGACTCCATAGTAATCATCACATCCATCTTTCCTCTTTCAGCTTCTTTTAATAACAAGCTGCGCAGGTCCATTTCTTTATCTTTGTAAGGATGTGGCAGGCGCATGTTAAGATCAAAAAATTTACTGTTGAGCGATTTTATCTCAACAGAGATAGTCTTACTCTTATAGTCACCGGAGGCTTTGCCATAGCCGGTCATGGAACGAATCATACTTCACAAAATTTTGGCTAAAGTAATCAGAATGATAACAGCAACATCAGCTATTCTCAGTATTATTTATACCTGCAATTTTTTGCTTACTTACTAAATAGACACCTGTAAAAATTAAAACAGCAGAGGCTAAGTGCAGCCAACCCGGACTGGCTTCGCCAAGAGCCATTGAAATTAGTGTAGCAAAAACAGGCTGAAAATAAATGTAGATACTCACTACAGAAGGGCTGAGATGACGCAATGCAAACACATTCATCAGATAAGCAACAAAAGTTACGGCTACAATAACAAAGAGTATGCAAAGCCATAAGTTAAAAGTCAGGCTGCTCCATGCTACCGCTGTTACTTCATTAAATCCAAAAGGCAAAACCATTAAGGCACCAAAAAAGAATGTCCATTTCATGACAGTTATAGGATGGTAGTGCAACATGAGTGGTTTTACCAAAATAATAAATATGGCAAATGAAACAGAGTTTAAGAAAATATAAAGATCACCTTCTGTGTTTCCTCCCTGAAGATTGAAGTTCTTACCCAAAAGTATGAGTAACATAGCACCGGCAATACCAAGGGTAATTCCAATATACTTTATCCATCCCACAGGTTCTTTAAGTATTATGGCAGCCATCAGTAAAACCAAAACAGGGTTTGTTGTCATTATTAATGCACCGTTTATGGGTGATGTGAGTGAAAGACCTTTAAAAAACAAAAGTTGATTGATGGCAACGCCAAAGAGTGCACAGAGAAGAATAGTGTTTCTGTCTTTTTTTTTGATTTTTTCTGATGGTATTAAAAATGCTGCAAGAAAAAACAAAACTGTAGCCGGAATTACTCTGATGACAATAAATCCAAAAGGTTTAATAAATTCAGGCATCACCTGTTTGGCAATGCTGAAGTTTGCCGCATAAAGCAGGTTAACAAAAAGAACAGAAAGGTGAGCGCGTGTTGTGGCTTTCAAGCCTTAGTGATTTTTTGTTTGATTTTTATTTTTATGCATTGCAGCTTTAGCTGCAGCAACTGTTTTTGGTGCGTTTCCAATAAAAATTTCTTTGTCTATGATGATAACCGGTCGTTTCAGAAAAGTATATTCTTCAAGAATGTATTTTTTGTAGTCTTTCTCTGAAAGTTTTATCTGATTGAGTCCCATTGAACGGTATTTCATGGCTACTCTGCTAAATAACGCCTCATAGCTGCCTGCAAGTTTTTGCATTGCATCAAGCTGCTGTTCCGTGATGGGTTCACTTTTTATATCCTGTAAAATAAAATCTTTTCCGGGTTTCAGCTCTGTTAATATTCTCTGACAGGTGGTGCAGTTGGCAAGATGATATATCTTTTTCATTCAACTTTCTTGTGTAAAATAGTTTTACAAAGAACATGAAAAAACATCAGATTTTGGTATTCCTTATCTTATGTTGTCCATCACCGGCAATTTGTTTTATCATATTGCGGAAAATAAAAAAATGAAAAGGCAACATGGAATACCAGTAATTCCTGCCCATAATACCAATGGGTCTGAAAGTAGCAGTTTGTTTCAGAATACAACGGTTGTTGTTATGAATGATAGAGAACTCTAACCATGCTTCGCCCGGAAGTTTCATTTCTGCATACAATAACAATCGGTGATTTTTTCTGTCAACCAACAGTACACGCCAGAAGTCAAGAGTGTCACCCGGTTCAATGTCAACATCACTTCTTCGTCCGCGACTCATGCCAACGCCACCTATTAGTTTGTCAATTATTCCACGCATTCTCCATAATGTATCGGCATAGTACCATCCATTTTGTCCACCAATATTAAAAAAGCGGTTGGCTACTTCATCAGCTTTGTCTTTGTCTATTTCAACCCACTTGCGGTCTTTATAACATCCGTTTGACGGTACTTCAATATGTTGGTTAACATCTAAGCGACTCAAACTGCTCGATGCCGAATCGGTCCAACTTGAAATAACCATGTTTTGTTCTATCCGTGCAAACGCCATTTGTATTGCTTCGCGATAGGTGTATAACTCCTGAGGAATAACATCACGAACAGAAGTTTCTTTACACACCACATCATTTTTCATGCTCTGAACTAAAAGCTTTGCAATGGTGTAGTTGGCAGGTGTAGAAAAATAAATCCATGTTGCAGATAAGCCCATGAAACCAAAAGGCAGTGTAATGATTAATCTTTTATATCCTCTTTCTGCTGCATATTCAAGCAACATTTTACGGTAAGTGAGTACATCGGGTCCTCCAATTTCAAAAACTCTGTTAAAAGCTTTTTCATTCATCAGCGAAAGGTGCAGGTAGTTCATCACATTTCTGATGGCTATGGGTTGGCATTTTGATTTCAGCCAACGTGGAACAATCATAACAGGAATTTTTTCTGTTAATCCTCTGATGATTTCAAAAGAAATACTACCGGAGCCTACAATAATACCTGCTTCAAATATAGTGTAGGCAATGCCTGAATTTATAAAAACATCTTTCACCCCCTTGCGTGCTGTCAGGTGTTTGGAAAGGTTATCTTCATTGCTGATGCCACTCAGATAAATGATTTGTTTAACCTGCGTGAGCGTGGCTACCAATACAAAACATCCTGCACAGCGCAGTTCATATTCTTTAAGCGTTGTGGCCGTATCGCCTAATGAGTGAATTAAATAATACGCAACATCAAATTGCTTGTTGTTAAAATGCTGAATGGCGTTTTCAGGTTCCAGAAAATCATATTCAATAACATGTATTTTATCAAGTAAATCAGGCGATGGTTTAAAGCGAAGTGCATCTCTCACCACACAGGTAACATCATGTCCTGCTTCTACCAAAACAGGCAGCAGCCTCATGCCAATATATCCGTTTGCCCCAGTAAGTAATATACGCATCTTATACTTGATGTTTTACGATTCTTCAATCCTTGCAAACATAGCAGGATATTTGATTTCATGAAATGATATTGATTAGTAATTTTTAAATTTAAGGAAATCATTTTCAGAAATGGGATTGAATAGAAATGAATTTTCTATCTTTGAATCTTAAATTTTCGTAAATGGCAAAGCGAACAGCAAAGCAAAATACCAGGTTGAAATTTGATACGGCATGGCAGTATTCAGCAGCACCTGAAACTCCGGATCACATTGTGTTAGAAGACAAATACAATCTATTTATCAATGGTAAATTTGTTGCACCACAGAGCAAAAAATATTTTGACACCATTAACCCTGCAAAAGAGACGCGAATAGCATCTGTTGCAGAAGCATCGCAAGCCGATGTAGATGCAGCAGTAAAGGCAGCTCGTACAGCTTATGATAAAGTGTGGAGCAAAATGCCGGCACGCGAGAGAGGGAAATATATTTACCGTATTGCCCGCATTATGCAGGAGCGTGCCCGCGAACTTGCCATTATTGAAAGTTTAGATGGTGGAAAGCCTATTCGCGAAAGCAGAGATATTGATGTTCCTTTAGCAGCAGCACACTTTTTTTATTATGCAGGATGGGCTGATAAACTTGATTACGCATTACCCGGAATGGCAGCACAACCTTTAGGTGTTGCCGGACAAATTATCCCATGGAATTTTCCGATATTAATGGCAGCATGGAAAATTGCACCTGCACTTGCCTGTGGAAATACTGTTGTGCTAAAACCTGCAGAAACAACTCCACTTACAGCATTAAAATTGGCAGAAATTTTCAGAGATGCCGACCTTCCTCCCGGTGTAGTGAACATTGTTACAGGAGCAGGAGCCACTGGAGCAGCTATTGTTAATCATCCCGGTATTGATAAAGTAGCTTTTACCGGTTCTACTGATGTTGGAAAAATTATTCAGAAAGCATTAGCAGGAACAACAAAAAAATACACCCTTGAACTTGGAGGCAAGGCAGCTAACATCATTTTTGAAGATGCTGCCATTGATCAGGCTGTTGAAGGCATTGTTAACGGAATATTTTTTAATCAGGGACATGTTTGTTGTGCAGGCTCACGATTGTTTGTTCAGGAAAGTGTTGCCAACGAAGTTGTGCGCAAACTCAAAGACCGTATGGAAACACTCATCATTGGCGATCCATTAGATAAGAATACCGATATAGGTGCCATCAACTCACGCGAGCAATTGAATAAAATAAAAGCATTGGTTAAAGTAGGTGTTAACGAAGGCGGTGACTGTTATCAGTCATCTTGCACATTGCCGTCAAAAGGTTTTTGGTTTAAGCCTACAATATTTACCGGTGTTGCACAGTCAAGTAGAATTGTTCAGGAAGAAATATTTGGGCCTGTTCTTTCAATTCAAACATTCAGAACAGTAGAAGAGGCAGTTGAAAAAGCAAACAACACACCTTATGGTTTAAGTGGAGGCGTATGGTCTGATAAAGGCAGTAAGGTATTTAAAGTTACTTCAAAAATAAAAGCAGGTGTATTATGGGCCAACACTTATAATAAGTTTGATCCTACTTCGCCATTTGGAGGATTTAAAGAAAGCGGCATGGGTCGCGAAGGTGGCATGCATGGACTTAGTGCATATTTAAAATAATTTTAACGCATTAACATTATGGAGACGAAACAAAAAGAGAAAATAAAAAAAGTAGCAGTTGGACTTAATGGTCACAGCCATCATGCAGAAACCGAAATAAGGTTAGCTGTACAAAAAACTTATAAGCTTTACATTGATGGTAAATTTCCACGAACAGAGAGCGGAAGATATTATAAGCTTAATGATAAGAACGGAAAGGTAATTGCTAATATTTGTCGTGCATCAAGAAAAGATTTCAGAGATGCAGTTGTAGTTGCACGAAAAGCACAAGGCGACTGGCAAAAGAAATCGGCATTTAATAGAAGTCAGATTTTGTATCGCATTGCAGAAACTCTGGAAACACGAAGACTACAATTTGTGTCAACCTTAGGTCTGCAAGGTGTGAGTGAAACGGCAGCACAAAAGGAAGTGAGTGCAGCAGTAGATATGCTTGTTTATTATGCAGGATGGTGCGATAAATATCAGCAGGTTTTTTCAAGTGTGAATCCCGTAGAATCATCACATTTTAATTTTTCTTTTCCTGAGCCAACAGGAGTTGTTACAGCAATTGCATCGCCAGAACAAGGTTTATTAAATCTGGTTTCTCTTATGGCACCTTCACTTGCAGGAGGTAATTCAATAATTATTCTGGCAGCAGAAAAATTTCCTCTCACAGCAATTGATTTTGCAGAGGTGCTTAATGCAAGCGATGTGCCCGGTGGTGTTGTAAATATACTTACAGGTTATAGTAAAGAATTGCATACGCACTTTTCGTCACACATGGATGTTAATGCCATTGTTTATGCAGGTGATAACAGTGCTGAATTGAAGACCATACAAACCAATGCAGCAGGTAATGTTAAACGCGTAGTAGTAGTTCAGAATATTGCTGAAGAAAGTCCATATCGCATCATGGAACTTCAGGAAGTAAAAACCACATGGCATCCTGTGGGTATTTGAGCTTGGGTCAATATATATTTTTGTATTCATGAATGCAATATCTTTGACCTGAACGAAAGCCAAGGCTATCGTTTAGCTGTGAAATGATCAAATATTAATTGGCAAAATTGAAGTCAAGTGCTGTCTTCTGACAGAAGTGATTTATTTGAATTGTAAACACATTTATGAAAACATTTTTTAATTTGATTTTTTTCTTGTTTGTAGGAATGAATCTGAAAGCACAAACTTATGGTTGTACAGATTCGTTAGCCAATAATTATAATGCCAATGCAACTGCAAATGATGGTAGTTGTATTTATAACTCAGCCAATGTTGTTCCATTGAGTAGTAATTTATTGCCAATTGCATTAGACGAAACATCAGGATTAACTTTTTGGAATAATATGTTGTGGTCGCTGAATGATGATGCAGATAATAATTTATATGCAATTGACACCGGAAATTTTAATAACTATACAGCTTATCCTTTAAACGAGCCTAATATTGACTGGGAGGAAATTTCGCAGGATGATGACTATTTTTATATAGGTGATTTTGGAAATAATGTCAGCGGAAACAGAACCGATTTGAAAATATTGAAAATCGAAAAAAACTCTTTACTGCAGAACAATCCTAATGTTGATACAATAAACTTTTCTTATTCAACGCAAACAAATTTTAATCCTACTGCCATAAACAGCACCGATTTTGATTGTGAAGCTTTTGTAATAACAGCCGACAGTATTTATTTGTTTACAAAAGAGTGGATAAGCAATCATTGCTCTGTTTATTCTCTTCCAAACAAGTCGGGTAGTTATAGTGCAAATTTTATTTCATCCTATAATGTGAACGGACTCGTTACCGGTGCTACCCAAATTCAAAATAGTAGGGCAGTTGTACTTTCAGGCTATTCAACAGTGATGCAACCTTTTGTTTTACTTTTATATGATTATCAGGGATTCAATTTTTTTAGTGGTAATAAAAGAATTATCAATGTTAATCTGCCTTTTCATCAGACTGAAGGCATAGCAACTGTTAATGGATTAAAATATTATTTGTCCAATGAAAAACTTGTACAAACACCAATAAACATTCAGGCAAAGATTCATGAAATAGATTTAACGCCATATTTAAGTCACTATTTGAATTCTGTTTCCGGAAGTTTTGATATATCTGAAAATCCTTATGCAATAAATATTTACCCAAATCCTACAACAGATTTTATTAATGTTAAATGGAATACAGGAGTGAAAGTTGCACGAATTAAAATTTTTAACATCAGCGGAAAAGAGGTGATGAACCAAATAGTAACAGAAAAGTATTTTCAGATTGACATCAGAAGTTTTGAAAAGGGAATTTATTTTCTGAGTGTTAATGATAGCGTATTCCGGAAAGTAGTCAAAATGTGACTGTATTGAAAAACAGATTGTAGTTCGTTGACTTTATATTACTGGTTTGTGTATTTTAGCTTGCAGTTAAATCAATAGACATATTATCTTTGTTTTAACTTTACAACACCTAACAATCTAAATTAAATTTTATGAAAGTCATTTCTGCAGATGACAAGAGTGCAACATCGCTTTCCGATAGTGCGCAACTTCGATATATTACCTTCATTTTATTGTATTTCTCACAAGGCATTCCAGAGGGGCTGACACTTTTTGCTATCCCTGCATGGCTGGCTTTCAATGGTAAGAGTGCTGTTGAAATTGCAGCATATAGTGCAACTATTATGATTCCGTTTAGTTTAAAAATATTGCTGGCTCCAATCATAGAAAAATACACCTATCTGCCTATGGGACGCAGAAGACCTTGGTTGTTGTTTGGTCAGTTTGGAATTATGTCAGGACTAATTGCACTTGCTTTTGTGCCCGAGCCACTGAATAATATTTTCGTTATAATTTGTGTAGTTCTATGTATGCATGTTTTTGTTATGTTTCAGGATATTGCTACAGATAGCCTAGTGATAGACATTGTTCCGGTTGATCAGCAGGGAAGAGCCAATAGTTTAATGTGGGGTTCCAAAACAATTGGATCTTCTGTGTCACTTTTTTTAGGAAGTTGGCTCATCAATGAATATGGTTTTGCAAGTGCTTTTGTAATTTTATCGGTGCCAATTTTAGTTGTCATGTTTGTGCCACTTTTGTTGCGGGAACGTAAAGGAGAGAAACTTCTTCCTTGGACTCATGGCCAAACTTCTGATGAGGCAAAACAATTTGTAGTTGAAAGCTGGAAGAAGATGTTTAAGTCATTCAAGCAAGTTGTTTTGTTGCGTAATTCTATTTTGTTGTTGTCTTCTGTTTTTATTGCACTGGCTGCAATATATTTTATCAATACATTACTGCCAATTTTTACAATACAGAAACTTGGCTGGACCAATGTGTATTTCTCAAAAATATTTTCATCGTGCAGATTAATCGGAGGTGTATCCGGAATGTTGGTTGGCGCACTTGTAATTCAGCGAATGGGTGTTATACGTTTTATACAAAGTAGTTTAATATTAATGATTGTAATTGCTATTCTATTTGTTATGGGTGCTCCTTTTTGGCATCATCTTAATATGATAATTGGATTTATCACTACCTTTTGCATATTGGCAACATTAATTAATATTGGTGTGCTTGCATTAGCCATGCAACTGTGCTGGAAAAGAGTTTCTGCCATTCAATTTACATTTTGTATGACAATATTTAATGCCGGGTTTGCAACGGGTGCTGCACTGCTGGGATGGCTGAAGCCTTACATGGACTGGCAACAACTGTTTTTGGTTTTTGCCTGCTTGATAGCTTTTACAATGTTGTTGTTTAAATTTATGAAAACATCAAACCATGTAAAACAAGTTGAAAAATTAGAAGACCAGTATATTGATGTTTTAAAAGCAGAAGGGAGTTTGCTGGTAAAATCAGAGACAGTTTAGTTTACAAAAAATTAATTTTTAATCGAAAACACCTTACGGAAATAAAATTCCGGGAAACGAATTTGCATCTGTTTGTGGAATGCGTGTCTGATATTTTTCGTTAATAGCTTTTATAAATTCATTGGCAATAAGTGCACTGCCTCTTCCAGTAGGCGTAATGCCGTCAAGAGAAAAAAACTGTCCTTTAAGAAACTCGCTGCTGTAAGTTACACCATTGTGCGGAAAACCATTGTTGATTTTTTTAAAGAAGGCATACATATCAACATAAGCTAAATTGTTTTCATCAGCTTTTGTTTTAAGATAATTGTTGTAGGCGGTGATTGTATTTCTAAGCGTATTGATTTCTGAAGTGGTGAGCACATATCTGTTTCCAAGAGGCTTCTGTGTATTGCTGCCCCAACCTGCACAGTTTATACTGTCAAGGGTAACCGGCAACAGCACTAACTCACCCGGCTTCATTTGTCTTTTTCCTGATGCTGCAGATGGGTCAGCAATTACCAATGGATTGTTACCTGCCTGAAAAGTTATCGGTGGATTGTTTGAAGCATATAATGCATTAAGATCCTGAGCCTGTTGTTCTGTAAGTACCAGAGCATCGTAGGCTATGGAAGTAAAATAGGGTAGGTCGAGTAGGTCAGGAATATTTGCAACTACACCTTTGCGATTTCCTGCAATGAGTGATGTAAGAGCATTATTGATGTTATTTTGAAAATTAGCTAATGGTGTAATGGTAGCCAATGTCTGATTGCTGCCTGCCATTGCACAATCATAAATGTCGTTAAAGCCAACCCAAAAAGAAAAGAACGTGGGTAGTTGTCTGACTGCATCTGTAAGTACTGTTGATGTTTCAGGGTTGGTAGCAAATCGTGCGTAGAAAGGATTTTTTGAAAGCAGTAAATCTGTAGAGCCAAAATTGGCATTGTCTAAATCAGACGATTTCATACCCGGCACACCCATGTTGTTGTAAGGTGCATTGTTGCCGATGTAAGTTTCTACTGCGACAATGTCAGTTACGTTGGATGGAAATGTAGAGAAGCCCGGAGCAGAACTGCATGTTGTGCCATAGCCAAGTTTTGTCTGTGGAATATAGGTCTGAAGAAAAAAGTTGAACCCTGCACCATCATTTCCGCTAACCAATGGTTGCAGAAACTCGCCACCGCCAACTTTTTTTAATTGTGAGGCAAGTATGGCTGCAAAACTATTTTGTTGCCCCATGTCAAACAATGCATTGTTCTGATAGCCCGCTGTGTAAGAACTGCCAATAGCAACATACTTCGAAAAGTCAATACTGTTGTTGTCGAACTTCAGCTCTTTCAACTCAGGCTTGCAACCTGCAATCATGATTACTGCAAGAAGTAAACTTTTCAGAATATGATTATTGCTCATGCGTTTATATTGTGGTTTATTATTTAATTAAAATGAATAGTTGACACCAACACCAAAACAATGCGACAGTGCATTGAATGCACCATTCAATCCGGTATCTTTATTTACACCTTCGCGCTCGGCCTTAGTTTCAAAATTGTATGACCCTTCAATAACAAAAGTTTTACTCACGTTAAATGATGCACCAATACCAAAAACATATCTGTCGCCATCGGGCATATCAGGGGTCATGTAGTTTTCTTTTACCGGAGTCTGATCGAAGGCAATACCTGCACGACCTGTAACTTTATCGCTGATTTTATAATTCGCACCTAATCTAAGTGTTAATGCATCTCTGTATTTGCGTGCCTGACGAAATTCTTGATTTAATGCTGTGTTTGGTGCATCAAATTCATAATTCAGAGAATCGAATGACGACCAACCGTTGAGGTTAGATTCAAAACTAAGTTTTAATCCTTTAATGACTTCATAGCTGAAACCAATTGACAAAACAGAAGGCAGCGGCATTTCTGCAGCGGCATTTGCTGAGGCAGGATATTGATTCGTTAACGATGCCGGAATATTACTAAAGGTAACATCAGTGTTTTTAAAGTTGAGTTTAACTTTTGACCGGTATGCAAGTGCAGCAGTTAATTTTTTATTGATGGCATAATTTATTCCTGCATTAAAACCAAAGCCTGTTGCCTTACCATCAAGTTGTGCATCTGCTCCATCTGCAACTATCAACGCACGATTCCATTTATAGTTGGCACTGGCAAAAACAAAGCCTGCACCAATTCCTAATTTTTCAGAAATTTTATAAGAGAATGTAGGTTGAATAAATATGGTGTTCAGCTTAGCTGACAGTATAATATTTCGCCCTTCCCAATCGCTTTTCCAGGTTGTGTTGTATCCAAAAGGCGTATTGACTACAATACCTGCAGCCATTTTTTCAGATAACATTATGGTGCCACCTACATAAAACGGCAGCATATTTTTTGATTCTGTACGGTTTACCAATCCGCTGTTGTTACTACGGAAAGCCATTCTTGACTGCGAATAAGAAATACCACCAAAGACATTACTTTTCTCAAGAAAAACCATGCCACCGGGATTGTAAAATATAACTGACCCATCAGTTTGCAATGCAATCACTGCACCGGCCATACCTGCTGAACTATGGCTTTGTGGTTGCATCTGAAAACCACCGCCTGATACATGAAGACTACAGAAAAGAAACAGAATTGAAAAACCTGAAATGAATTTTTTCATATTAATTTTAACGCAAACAAAAATAAGAACAGCAAGCTTAGTAAGCAAAGATATACATAACGATGACAATTTGTTGTTAACACCGATTTGTTGGTGCAGTTTCTAAAAAATGTTTGCACTCCAACAACCAATATTCGGATTTTTTGTATTAAAATTGCACTGTAATTGTAATACATTTTTTCACCAACCAAAATCATTTCACATGTTAGTCAAGAAGTTATTTCTGATATTATTTTCTGTTGCAACAACTTTAACTTGTGCAGCATCTGTTGGCGACACAACCTTTGTAAGCTCGCATACCAATGACACTGTAGTAACCAATCCCAACACAGGTAGCAATGGTTATCCAAATTGGGTAGTATTTCCTTCTGCATCCACCAACTATCGTAAGATAATTTTAACTTTAACACATCGTTGCCCAAGCCCTATGTCATGTGGCGAATGGGATTATCTCGATTATATTTACATCAGACGTACAGGAGGTCAGAACAATCCCTCTCAGGATATTGAACTGGCACGTTATATAACACCTTATGGCAATACATTCAACTCTACATTCAAGTCGTCATGGACGCTTGATGTAACAGATTTTGCATCATTCCTTCACGACTCTGTAGAGATAGAATATATCCACACCGGCTACGAAACCAATGTGGGTCGCGGATGGCTCGTTAGTGTTGATTTTGCATTGATAGAAGGTACTCCGGTGATGAATCCTATTGCATTTAAAAGATTGTGGCATGGCAGTTTTCCTTATGGCAATGCATCCAATCCAATTGAAAACTATCTCGGTGCCGACACTGTGACGCTTAATTTTAATACTGCAAATTTAAGACTGAATGTTACCCAATCCGGACATGGTGCCGATGCCAATTATTGTGCAGAATTTTGCTCAAAAACAAGAACTATTTATTTTGATAATTCATTGGTAGATACCAAGCAAGTTTGGCGGTTGTGTGGAACAAACCCTATTTATCCGCAAGGAGGCACATGGGTTTACGACCGTGCAAATTGGTGTCCCGGTAACTGGGTCTATCCTGCTGTCAATAATTTTGCTGTTGCCGGAGGAAGCACGCACATTATTGACATGAATATGCAGAACTATAACGTAACAAGCCCTTCCGCTAATTACGTCATCGAAGGACAGCTTTTTGAATTTGGTCCATTGAACAACAATATAGATGCTGCCATAGATGAAATTCTTGCACCTACCGATAAGTTTGAATTTTCGCGCAGCAACCCTACCTGCAACAATCCAAAAATCAGAATAAAAAACAATGGCTCAACTGCAATAACTTCTGCAACAATAAAATATGGATTAGTAGGCGAACCCGAAAGTACATTCAACTGGACAGGCTCAATAAATACATTTGCAACAGCAGATGTTGACTTACCCGGTTTAATCAGCTATACAAGTGGCAACAGAATTTTTAAAGCATACATTGCTGACGTTAACAATACGGCAGATCAGTATGTTTATGATGATACAGCTTATTCAAATGCCTATGTTCCTGAAGTGATGGACACTGTATTTATCTTATTGGTAAAAACAAATAACTATCCTACGGAAAATGGCTATAAACTTTATGATGAAAATAATAATATCATCGTACAACGACTACCGGGCTCAATGGCTGCCAACACAATTTATCGTGACACCATTCATGCAACTCCCGGTTGTTATCGTTATGAAATAACAGATAGTGGCGATGATGGTTTATACTGGTGGGCAAACTCAGCACAGGGAACAGGTTACCATCGTATTCTGCGATTGAACAATAGCATTGCAAGAAATTTCGAAAGAGATTTTGGCTCACGTTACAGCTATCGTTTTGTTTCTGCTCCGGGTGCCGTTGTTGGCATCAACAATCAGGAGCGCTATGCTGATATAGTAGTTTATCCTAATCCAACCAAAGGAATCATCAATGCAGATATTACATTAACTTCGGCAAGCCCGTTAGAGGTGTCTGTTTATAATCCTTTAGGTCAGCGTGTGGCTGTTCAAAACAGAACAAATTTTAATGCAGGAATAATAACTTTCGATCTGGAGAATCAACCAAAGGGAGTTTATTTGGTTAAAGTTGTTGCTAACGATCAGGTTAAAGTGCAACGTGTTGTACTGGAGTAAATAACAATGAAATTTAATTTTACAGCAGGTAGTTTAGTTATATAAGCACCTGCTGTAACTTTTAGTAACAGGCCTGCGTCATACAATAAAATGAAGGATATGAAAAGATGTAATCAATTTAGTCTGACCTTGTTTTTAATGTTGTTTGCACTTTTTGCAAATGCACAAAAACATAAAACTTTAGATCAGTTTACAGACATAGACTTGCGTGGATCGCTTAATGCAGTTTATAAATTGGACAGTACATGGTCAATTGAAGTGCCTGAAGATAATGTCACCACACAGTGGAGTCTTGAAAATAAAACCCTTGTGCTAAGTGGTGCAGGAAGTAATATAATTGTCAGAAGTCCTGATTTGCAAAAGATAAATATTTCCGGTTCGGGAAGTATTTCTGCAGAAGATACTATGGAATTGCACGACTTGAATATAGATATTTCAGGTAGTGGAAAATTTAAGATGAACTATGTAAAAGCAAAGCACATTGAGGCAAACATGCGTGGTTCAGGAAAAATAATTCTTGGAGGTTCTGCACAATCATTAAATGCAAATCTTGCCGGCTCAGGAAAAATTATTACGCATAAATTAAATGTTGATCGGGCAGAAGTAAATGTCAGCGGCAGTGGCACATCATCAGTTTGGGTTAGCGATTCATTATCAGCCAACATTGCTGGCTCAGGAAATCTGTATTATGTTTCTTCGCCAAGAACAATTAATCAGGCCATTGCAGGCTCCGGAAAAATTGAACCTATAACTTCTGCAATTGAATCGGAACTGAACTCAAACAGTATTACAATTTCTGGAAGCAATAAATCCGGTACTTATTGGTCGGGATTTGAATTGGGATTTAATGGACTTTATAACAGTAAATCAAAATTCGATACTCCTGATGGGTATGATTTTTTAGAGATGATTCCTGAAAAGTCCTTAGCAGTAAACATCAACTTTTATGAGTACGATGTAAAACTGATTAAGCGTTATGTCATTGCTTCAACAGGTATTGGTTTATCATACAATAATTATCGTTTCAGAAAAAATATGAGCCTGATTCCTGATACCAATGCATTGCTTTATACTCAGGACACCATGAACCTGCGTAAGAATAAACTTACTGTAAGTTATGCCACTGTTCCAGTTCTGCTTACTTTCAACACAAGTTCAAATCTTAAAAAAGCTTTTCACATTACTACCGGTTTGTTGTTTAGTTACAAATTGGGCTCACATACTAAAAAGGTTTACAATAAAGATGGTAAAAAAGAGAAGGATAAAACTTTTGATGATTTTAATATTGATCCCTTCCGTTATGATGCAACAGTTCGCATAGGCTACAGTGATTTTACTGTATTTGCAAACTATGCACTGTCAGAACTTTTCAAGAGTGGAAAGGGGCCGGAGTTGCATCCCTGGACTATTGGTGTTTCACTAGTACCTTGGTAGTACTAAAGCCTGTGTCGAGTTGACAAAGTAGGTTGTAATCAGAATTGATAAATGAATTATGTGGGCGTGAATTATTTCACGCCTACATAGTTTATAACATCATCCTTAGTGATGGTTTTGCCACCGAGAATTACCAAACGCTCTACCACATTACGCAGCTCACGAATATTTCCTGTCCAGTTTTTTTTCTGCAACTGCTCTATTGCATCCGGAGCAATTTCTTTTGCAGGGCTTTTATATTCATCAGCAATTTCTTTCAGAAAATAATTTGTCAGAACCGGAATATCTTCTCTGCGGTCGTCCAATGCAGGCACATGAATGAGTATAACACTCAAACGATGATATAAATCTTCTCTGAAATTATTTTTTTCTATTTCTGATTTTAAATCTTTGTTGGTAGCAGCAATAATACGTACATCAACCGGAAAATCTTTTTCGCCACCTACTCTTGTAATTCTGTTTTCCTGCAATGCTCTCAACACTTTGGCTTGTGCCGACAGGCTCATGTCGCCAATCTCATCAAGAAAAATAGTGCCACCGTTTGCTTGTTCAAATTTTCCGCTTCGTGTTTTTATGGCAGAGGTAAATGCGCCTTTTTCATGACCAAACAATTCGCTTTCTATTAGCTCTGATGGTATTGCTGCGCAATTAACTTCTATCAGTGGCATGTTGTTTCTGCTGCTCTTTTCATGTATCCATCGTGCCACCAATTCTTTTCCTGTTCCATTGCTTCCTGTAATCATCACGCGTGCATCGGTAGGTGCCACACGGTCAATCATGTCTTTTATTTTACGAATGCCTTCACTTTCACCAATCATTTCATTGGTACGCGAAATTTTTCTTTTCAGTGTCTTGGTTTCTTTTACCAGTACTGTACGGTCGAGTGCATTGCGAACAGTAATGAGAATACGATTTAGGTCAAGCGGCTTTGCAATAAAATCAAAAGCACCTTTACGAATGGCTTCAACAGCAGTGTCAATGTTGCCATGTCCCGATATCATCACCACAGGCACTTCAGGACATTTATTTTGTAAATTCTCCAACACTTCAATGCCATCCATGCGTGGCATTTTTATGTCACAAAAAATAATATCATATTTTTCTTTCTCAGCCATCTTAATGCCTTCAATACCATCGGGCGCTTCATCCACTTTGTAATTCTCGTATTCAAGAATCTCTTTCAGCGAATGGCGGATGCTTTTCTCATCATCTATAATTAATATACGTGACATGCTCTTTTGTTTACGGTCAGTTTGCTGTTGTTATTTATTCATTGCAAAATAAAGCATTCCTTCCTTTAATGCATAAGCACTCACTAAAAGTTTATTCATATTGTGTTTGTGAATAACATAGTGAAGTAACATAGATGCAACAACAATCATATCGGCACGCATGGCAATCATTCCCGGCATTTCAAGTCGTTGTTGTAAGGTTGAGGTTAACAAAATTTGATGTACATCAAAATATTCCTCTGAGTCCAATGGCCACCAGGTAGTGTTTGCTTTTATTTTATGAAAACAATGAAGACATAAATCCAGAAAGGTATCGAAAGAACCTGCCGATCCTACCAATGTATTTACCGGACCATATTGTTTTAATGCTTCTGTAAGTGGAAATAAAACTGAGTTGATATGTTCAGTAATTATTTTTTCCTGCACTTCATGAATCGGGTCTGATGGTTTAAACATATCTAACAACAGGGCAGCACCCAAAGGAAAACTTTTCCGCCACAACATTTTTCCGTTTCCTGCAATTACAAATTCTGTACTTCCTCCACCAATATCCATTATCAGTACTTTTTCTTTTCCAAAAGGAACAGCATGACTTACTCCTGAGTATATCAGTTCTGCTTCGCGCAAGCCATCAATAATTTCAAGTGTAATGCCTGATTGTTTTTTTGCTTCTTCAACAAAATCTTTTCCATTGGCTGCTCTGCGTATGGCTTCAGTTGCATAACACAATTGTTTGTCAATGATAAATTGTTTCATGTCGGCAGCAAATTCTTTAAGTGCGTCAATGCCACGACCGAAGGCTGCACGTGCTATTTTATTATTGCTGATGCCGCCTTCGCCAAGTTTTACAGCTAAGTTTTTGCGGTAAAGAATTTTAAAACTGCCTTCTGAAATACCGGCAATAATCAGATGGAAGGTGTTGGTGCCACAGTCAATTACAGCAATGTTCATTGACATTACTTATAAAACAACCAGCGAAACAATTCTTTGTAGGTAGGCTTTTTGCCATACATCAATATTCCTGTACGGTAAATTTTTGCAGCTATCCACGTAGTGAAAATAAAACCTGCCACTAACAACACCATCGAAATTACAATATCAATTATAGGTGGGTCAAATGGCATACGCACCATCATTACAATGGGCGATGTGAATGGTATTATTGAAAACCAATAGCCCAATTCACTTTCGGGATTGGTCATCACAATAGTCGAAACTACATAAGCAAATATGAGTGGAATGGTAATCGGCAACATAAATTGTTGCGTGTCTGTTTCTGCATCTACTGCAGCACCAATGGCAGCAAACAAGGCACTGTAAAGTAAATATCCGCCTAAGAAATAAAATACAAAACACAACAGAATTTTTGTGATGTTAAATCCTTCAAATATTTTCATAAAATCCATACTGGCAGGTTGCATTTTTTCCTGCGGAATATTTGCATTTGGCACCATTTGTTTTTGTTGCATCTCCATCAGTTTACTCTGATCTTTACCTACTATCAATGATGTGGCAGTACCTGAAATTGCCATTGTAAGAACTACCCAAAGTAGAAACTGCGTCAATCCCACCAATGCAATACCTATAATTTTTCCCATCATCAACTGAAATGGTTTTACTGATGATATGATAACTTCAACAATGCGGCTGGTTTTTTCTTCTATCACACCACGCATCACCTGTATGCCATACATGAAAATAAACATATAAATCAGCAGTCCTGCACCAAAGCCAATTCCGGCAGAAACACCTGCAGAAAATGATTTGTCTTTTCCACTCGGGTCAACGGGTTTTTGCTGAAGACTGATGTCTGTTTTTATAGAATCGAGTGTTGATTTTTGAATACCTGCATCGGTCAGTTTCATGTTTTCAATTTTCTTACTCAACTCACTTTCCAAATATTCAACTACAGAAATGTTAGGTTGCTTCTCTGTATAAAGCACTGTTGCATCAGGCTTCTGCAAGGCGTTGGCAGGTAAGTAAAGGATACCATAATCAGTATTTGAATTAAACAAATGCCTTGCCGTTTGAATGGGCATGGTGTCTTTAGTAAAGATTACTGTTTTTGAATTATTGAGTTTACCGGCAAGCACTCCTGTTTCGTCCACCACACGAATCATTGATATGGAGTCTCCTTGATTCATGGAAAGGTATGCAAATCCTGCAATGAGTCCACCCATAAGCAATGGACCCAATATGGTCATTATTATAAAAGATTTTTTCTTTACACGTGTCAGATATTCACGTTGTATAATCAGCAGTATGATGTTCATGCTTCTACAGGTTTGTTATTTTGTACCGATTCAATAAAAATATCATTCATAGTGGGTATGCGCTCACGGAAAGAAACTACTTCCACTTCGTTGAGCAGTTGTCGCAACAAATCGTTTGTACTGCTGTTGTTCAGGTTTTTTATTACTGCAAATGCATGGTCGTCTTGTGCACGTGTTTCAACCAATTCAAAGCCTGTCCATAGTGCATTGGCAAAACCTACAGATGTACCTTTGTATTCAATCTCAAAAAGATTAGAACGAAATTGTTTGCGCACATCTTTTACCTGTCCATCAAGAATTTTTTTCGATTTATTAATCAGTGCAATGTGTGTACACAGTTCTTCTACACTTTCCATGCGATGTGTTGACAGAATAATGGTAGCGCCTTTCTGTCGCAGCCCCAGCAATTCATCTTTAATCAGGTTGGCATTGATAGGATCAAAACCGGTAAACGGTTCATCAAGAATAAGCAGTTTGGGTTCATGCAGAATAGTCACAATAAACTGAACTTTTTGCTGCATACCTTTGCTTAGCTCTTCAACTTTTTTGCGCCACCAGCTTTGCAGTTCAAATTTTTCAAACCAATAGCGCAACTTTTTTAAAGCATCTGCACGGCTCAAACCTTTTAGTCGCGCAAGATAAATAGCCTGCTCGCCCACTTCCATTTTTTTATACAACCCTCTTTCTTCGGGCAGATAGCCAATTTCAGAAATGTGCGAAGGGTTCAGTGTTTGTCCGCCAAATAAAATACTGCCGCCATCAGGCCCTGTTATCTGATTGATGATGCGTATGAGCGAGGTTTTTCCTGCACCGTTTGGTCCTAAAAGTCCAAACACACTCGACTCGGGAATTTCAATACTCACCGAATCTAATGCTTTGTGGTTTGCATAAATTTTTGAAACCTCTCGTATAGAAAGCAGATTCATAGTTCAATATTATGCGACAAATGTAATGTTTAAGTAATGTGATAAAAATGAAATCCAAACTTGGTTTTAAACAACACTGCTTATTGCCACATAAAAATTATTTCTATCTTTCCACCTTTCAGAAATTGCACCTATGCGTTTACTTTCATTTGTTTTATGTTTCATGTTTTGTTTGAATGTCTCCGTTTGGGCACAGCAGGCAGAATCAGATTCATTGCAACATTTGCTTCGCACACAAGCTGACGATACTTCTAAAGTAAATACATTGAACGAACTTAGCTATGTCTATTATCAGACTGCTGTTTATGACAGCGAATTGTATTATGCACAGCAGGCATTAAACTTAGCGCAAAAGTTGAATTGGAAAAGAGGCATGGCTGTTTCACTAAAAAATATTGGCAGTGCCTGCGATGATATGGGCAACAACAGCGATGCATTGGTTTACTACGGACGGGCATTAAATATTTTCAGCTCTATTGATGATAAGTCCGGTGTTTCTGCTTGCTATAACAATATGGGTTTGGTGTACAGAACACTTGGCAATTTTTCAGAAGCGTTAAAGAACCATTTTGCATCTTTAAAAATTAAAGAGGCCATTGGCGATAAAAACGGCATTGCACTTTCATACAACAACATTGGTGTAGTGTTTAATGCTCAAAAAAATTATGACGAAGCATTAAAAAATCATCGTGCAGCCTTAGCCATAAGATTGTCTTTGGGCAACAAAAGAGGTATTGCCTCATCCTATGGAAACATAGGCAATGTCTATCAGGCACAAGGCAACAACACCGAAGCGCTGAAGAACTATACCGAAGCACTTAAAATAGCAGAAGAAACCGGTGATAAAGTAGGTATGACAACAGCCCTCAACAATATGGGTGCAGCCTATTTTGAAATGGGCGACTATGAAAATGCCTTGCAACACAATACTGATGCCCTACGCATTGCTGAAGAGGCAGGCGACCTTTCTTCAATTGCTGCTGCAAGCATCAACACCGGCAATGTCATGGTGCAGATGAAACAACCACAGGCAGCAACTGAATGGCTTCAGAAAGCATTGGAGATTGGTAAAGAAATTGGCGAAGTTGAAGTTATAAAAAACAGTTACGAAGGACTCAGTCAGGCCGACAGCGCTTTGGGAAAATACAGCGATGCACTGCAACACTACAAAATGTTTATCCGCTATCGCGACAGCATTGTTAATGAAGAAAACACACTCAAAACCGTACAGTTACAAATGCAATATGAGTATGATAAAAAAGATGCCATTGCCCGTGCTGTTCAGGAAAAGAAAGATGAAGTTGCACAACAGGAAGTGCAGAAACAAAAATTACTCAGAAACAGTTTTATTGCCGGATTTGCATTGATGCTTGCCCTTGCTGCCGTTAGCTACAGAAGCTTTGTGCGTAAACGAAAAGACAACCATCTCATCGAAAAACAAAAGTTACTCGTAGAAGAAAAAAATAAAGAAATTACGCAAAGTCTCCACTATGCACGACACATTCAGGCTGCTGTTTTACCTAATCAAAAAAACATTGCAGCTTTACTGAAAAATCACTTTATACTTTACTTACCTAAAGATATTGTAAGCGGAGATTTTTACAGTGTATTGCAAAACAAAGACAAGGTAATAGTAGCTGCTGCCGACTGTACCGGACATGGTGTGGCAGGCGCTTTTATGAGTATGATTGGTACTTCGTTAATAAACCATCTGGTAAACGAAAAAAACATTACCAACCCTGCAGTTATTTTAGACGAACTGAATGAAGGCATCATCAACTCTTTGAAACAACGGCAGGGCGATTCTAACGATGGCATGGACATTGGCTTGTGCAGCATAGATTTTAAAGAAAATAAATTGCTTTTTGCAGGTGCCAACCGTCCGCTTTGGCTTTTCAGAAATGAAGAAATAAAAGTAATTAAACCCGATAAATTTCCGATTGGAGGCATGCAGGTTGACCATAAAAACAAATACACTGCACACAGCATAGATTTATTGCCTAACGACACCATTTATATTTTTTCTGATGGCTATTCCGATCAGTTTGGTGGCGAACAGGGTAAAAAAATGATGAGTAAAAGGTTTAAGCAATACCTGCAGGTTATGCAGCACCTGCCTATGGACAAACAGAAAGAACAGCTTGAACAGCTTTTTAATTCATGGAAAGGCAATCACGAACAGGTTGACGATGTATTGGTTGTGGGCATAAGAGTGTGATGTTGCGGCACTTAAAAAATGTTAAAAACTAAATTTTTCAATTAAAGCCGTTGTTTTATTTTTGCAACGTTGCCAATAGCAACAAAGAACTTATTTTGTAAATCATTAAAACCAAATATTATGTTTAAAAATTTATTCTTTTCGAAGGGTGTAAAAAGTATTGCCCTTGCAGCATTTTGTTTGCTGACTTTTACCCTAGGTGCCAATGCACAGATTTTAGCATGGGAATTTAATGGAGCAGCAGGAAATGAAACTACCATTGCAGCCACCACACTTGATGCTAATTTGAACAGTTCATCAGTTTCAAGAGGTAGCGGTGTTAATGCTTCTGGACTTACTAATGCTTTTGCTTCAACCGATTACACCGTAAGCGGAACTTTTGCTAATGCAGTTACAAACAACGAATATCAGCAGTTTTCAGTTAATGCAAAATCTGGCTACAAAGTGTCTCTTTCAACATTAGATGTTAATTTCAGAAGATCCAATACAGGTCCTAACACATTCCAATGGCAATATAGTTTGGATGGTTTTGCAACAGCAGGTATTAATATTGGTTCTGCAATTAGTTATACAACCAGTCCAACAAATGGAACTGCGCAAAGTCAAATAGATTTAAGTGTAATTTCTGCTTTACAAAACGTAAGTAATGCAACAACTATTACTATTAGACTTTATGGTTATGGGGCATCTGCAGGAACAGGCACTTTTGCGCTAGGAAGGCTGACAGGTAATGATCTTGCAATTGGAGGAACTGTTGATCCTGATGGTGGCAGCCCTGTACTCACTGTCGGCACACTCTCTAATCAATTCGGCAATGTTTGTATTGGTACTACAACAAACTACGAAACATTTACTGTTTCCGGTACAGACCTCGATGGTTCAAGCGTAGATGTTGGTACATTAAGCGGATTTACATACTGCCTTACTCCCGGTGGAACATATACTTCAACACTCAATCTGCCCTATACGGCACCTACATTAAGCAGCACTACTGTTTATGTTAAATTTTCGCCAACGCTCGTTCAAAGCTATGCAGGCTCTATTCCTGTAACCGGTGGTGGCGCATCTGCCGGCAGTTGTTCTGTTTCATCTGCATCAGGTATTAATACTTCACCTTCACTCACCACAGGCAGTGCAACAGGCATCACACAAACTACTGCCACCTGCGAAGGAACTATTACCGATAACGGATGTACTAGCGTTTCTGCCTATGGCATTGAATATAGCACTACAAACAACTTTACTCCCGGAACAGGCACACAGGTTAGCAGCAGCAACATCAGTGGCAACACCTACACTTCTGCACTAACAGGTCTTGCGGGCAACACAACATACTACTATCGTGCCTATGCAACCAACACTGCAGGCACAGGCTATGGTGCACAAGCATCATTCACAACAGATGCCTTTACTGCACCCGTAGCAACAGCAGCTACCAACATTGGCATTCATTCTTTCCGTGCCAACTGGAACAGTGTTTCCGGTGCCACAGGTTATTTTTTAGATGTTTCTACTTCTTCAACATTTTTGGCTCCTGTTACAACTGATTTGGTGTATTGGGATTTTCCAAATGATCCCGATGATGCTACTGCCGATGGTGGAATATTAAGTAACCTGTCTGCAACAATTTCTTCTACTGCCGGTGGCACTATGACGTTTTCTACTAACGGAGCTTCAACAAAAAGTGCCAGTATAAACAATTGGGATAATGGTAACGGCACCAAATATTGGGAAGTAAGTTTTGATGCAACAGGATATTATAACCTTGCATTTTCAAGCAAACAACAATCTTCAAATACCGGTCCTCGCGATTTTAAAGTGCAATACAAAATTGGCAGTGGTGGCACATGGACAGATGTAACAGGCAGTTCAGTTACTGTAGCTAATAATTTTACTAGCGGTGTATTAACAGATATTGCCTTACCTGCAGCATGCGACAACCAAAGCAGTGTGTATCTGCGTTGGATTATGACAAGCAATACTTCTGTTGGTGGTGGTTCGGTTGCAGCTACCGGCACCAACCGTATTGATGATTTATTTGTTACCGGCTACGAAGGTGATTTTGTTTTAGAAAACCAAAGCGTTGCAGGTTTATATTATGATGTAACAGGTCTGAATCCTATCACAACTTACTACTACCGTGTTCGTGCTACTGATGGTGTAGCTACTTCAGACAACAGCAATGTCATTAACCTTACTACCTTAGATGTTTGCGATTTGTTTACCGTAACAGCATCAAGCAATGCACCAATCTGTTCAAGCACCAACCTTAACCTTAATGCCAATGCAAGTGGTTCCGATGGAACTATCACCGGCTATGAGTGGTCAGGTCCCGGTGGCTACAGCAACATGACACAAAATCCTTCTGTAAGCAATCCGCTTGCAGGAACTTATACAGTAACCGTAACTGATGATAATGGATGTACTGTAACAGACAATGTATCTGCAACCGTAGAAGCAGCACCTACTGCCAATGCAGGAAGCGATGATATTATTTGCTCCAGCGGCAGTGCAGCATTAAATGGTATAATCGGTGGCGATGCTACCGGTGGAACATGGACAACTGCTGGCGATGGAACTTTCTCTCCAAATGCAACAACATTAAATGCTGCTTATGTTCCCGGAACAACAGACATCAGCAATGGCAGTGTAGTGCTTACACTCACTTCAACAGGCAGTGTGTTGTGTAGTGCAGTTAACGATCAGGTAACAATTACCATTCAAACAGGTGTGCCTTCACAACCTGCAGTTGTTTCAGGAGCGCCAACAAGTGTTTGTCCTCCTGCAGGTCCTTATACTTTAACAACATCTTCAACTAATGCCAATAGCTACAACTGGTATGTTGTTGGTGCCAACACAGGAATAACATTTTTATCTGCCAATGGCAGCAACTCAATGGATGTGCAATACGGTGTAACAGCCAACAGCAGCTACTCTGTTCGTGTTGAAGCAAGCAATGCCTGCGGAACAAGCAGCTATCGTTCTGCATTTACACGCAGATCAGTTTCAACACCTGCTACTGTTAGTGGAAACAAAGTAGCTTGTGCCACCACCAGCGATACTTACACTTGTACTGCCGTTGCCGGTGCAGAATCCTATCAATGGTCTATCACTGGCGATGCCACAGTTTCAGGAACTACCAACAGCGTAACTGTAAACTTTGGTCCGGCATGGACAGGCGGTACACTTTGTGTTTCATCACAAGTAGGTTGTTTCACAAGCCCATCAAAATGTATGACTATTACTTCTTCTACTCCTGCAGTTGGTGCCATCAGTGGCAGCGCTACTGCATGTCCTAACGGTGTAGTGTCATTTAGTGTTGCTCCGCTTGCAGGCATTCAAACCTACAACTGGACAACGCCTCCAAACTCATCAGTAACTTTAGGTAGTGGTACAAACAATGTGCAGGTAACATTTAATGGAAGTTACAATGGTGTCGGAAATATTTGTGTTTCTGCTACCAGCATTTGTGGTGTAACTACAGCGCCTAAATGTAAAACTGTTGCTCCGGGTCTTCCTTCAGTTCCTGCTTCAATCACAGGCGGAACAAATGGTTTGTGTAACCAAAGTGGAAACTTCAGTTGTCCATTGCAAGCCGGAAATACTTATAACTGGACTGCACCGGGCACAATTAACAACAATGGTTCAAACAGTGTAAACATTCAGTTCAGCAATATAACTACAGGAAGTGTTTGCGTTTCTGCATCCAATAGCTGCGGTAGCAGTGCCTATCGTTGTGTAACTGTAAAAGGTGCACCCAACTCTCCGGTAGCACTTACAAGCAATCCAGCGGTTATCTGCGCCAACACTACCGGTGTTGAATTTAATGCCAACACTTCAAACACAACCGGTGCCTATACATTAACATGGTCTTATACTCCGGCAGCAGCAACCTACAATAGCGGTGGTGGAAACACAAACCAACTTATTCTTGATTGGGGAAATACAAACGGTGTTGTAGTGGTTACAGCTTCTAATGCCTGTGGCAGTGGTGCTAAATCATACACTGTAAACCTAGGTTGCCGTCAGCAAGGTCAGGACGATGTTGCAGCGTTAAACATCTATCCAAATCCTGCAAGCGGAACAGTTAACATCAACCTCAATGCTGGCAATCAGCAAGCTGTTCAATGCATCATCACCGACCTTAGTGGTAAAGTTGTGATGCAGCAAACATACAACGTAGCAGTTGGCAACAACACCTTCTCTGCCGATGTTTCACACCTTGCAAAAGGAATCTACATGTTGCAAATTGCAGGCAACACAATGCAGGCAACACAAAAACTAATTATACAATAACGGTTTTGCACTAAGCATAAATCAAATCAAAAGGCTGTCTCACAAAGGCAGCCTTTTTTTGTGGTAGAATAAAGTGGTTGCAATAATTATTAACTTACTAAAATGTAATATCAAATAGTTCAAAAACTAATTTTAGGGTTGCATAAACTAATGTTGAAATTAATTTCATTAGCACTTGATTTTTAATGTTGCACTTTTATTGTTGTCTTAATAGACTCACAAAAATTAATATCTGAAATCAAAAATTAAGAGACTGAATAAAATTTAAAATTCAACCACATGCCCCAACACTACACAAAACCATTTTATATATTTTTTCTAATCATGCCAATGGGTATAAGCCAGGGCTTTATAACGGTCACATTACCATTTATGCTCACACAGAATGGCTTTTCAGTTGCACTAACTGCAGGTATCGTTGCTATCGGAATTTCAGCAAACCTATGGCGTTTTGTTTGGGGGCCAATAGTAGATTTATCTCTTAGCTTACACAAATGGTATTGGCTAAGCATGTCAGCTTCCATTGCTTCATTATTGCTTATTTGTTCAATTCCGTTTACAATAAAAGGAGAAACATTGCTTTCAGTAATTGTCTTTATATCGCAAGTAGCTGCCACTATAGCTCTATTACCTCTTAATGGGATTATGGCAAAACAAATTCACGAAAATAAAAAAGGTGAAGCATCAGGGTGGTAGCCTTGCCGGTTCAGGTTTGGGAGGTGGAGCAGGAATATGGCTTGCCACACACTATAATCTTACCCTTGCTGGTATTGTTTTATGTATGGTGTCTGTTTTGTTTGCATTAACAATGTTTCTCATCAAAGATATTCCCTTCAAAAAACAAAAATCAATTATTCTTGAGATTAAAGGAATGGGGATAAACATTTTTTCTATGATAAAATTGCCCGTGGCTTTATTTGTAATGATTCTTATACTGATGCCCATTGGCACCGGTGCCATGTCCAATCTATGGTCAGCAGTGGCTCAGGACTGGAAAGCAGATGCAGATACGGTTGCTCTTGTCACCGGAATCTTATCGGGCATTGTAAGTGATGTGGGTTGCATAGCAGGAGGTTTTATTTCAGACCGTTGGGGAATTTGGAATGCATATCTTGGCATTGGAGTTATTTGTGCATTGGTAACTGTACTCATGGCTTTTATGCCCTACACACCACCGGCATATATTTCAGGAGTGCTTGTTTATGGATTTTGTATGGGATTAATGTATGCTGCATACACTGCCGTTCTTCTTTTTGTAATCGGCAAAAGCCATTCAGCAACTAAATTTTCTTTAATGTCATCTTTAGGCAATATGCCTGTGGTGTATATGACCACTTTCAATGGTTGGGCTCATGATAAATATGGAAGTAAATTTATGCTATCTGCCGAAGCATTTATAGGAATAATATTTATCGTCATTTTTTACCTTATATTACTTCGTATGAAAAAGAAAAACATGATCCCTCTTATTGTTGATTAATCGGGTAAATGGCAAGTTGTGTAACCTTGTGTATATATAGCTGAAAATCAAACTAAATTAAAAACCTTCAGCACCGCAAACTCCAACCTCAGCACCGCAAATGCCAGCCTCAGCACCGCAAACTCCAACCTCAGCACCGCAAACTCCAACCTCAGCACCGCAAATGCCAACCTCAGCACCGCAAATGCCAGCCTCAGCAATGCAAACGCCAACCTCAGCACTGCAAATGCCAACCTCAGCACCGCAAATGTCATCCTCAGCACCGCAAATGCCATCCTCAGCACTGCAAACGCCATCCTCAGCACCGCAAATGCCAACCTCAGCACCGCAAATGTCAGTGTCTTTTCCTAAATAAAGTTTACAGTTTAATTGCTTATCGTGTGTCAGCGCCCTTTAGGCATTTTGTAAAAAGCAAAGCCTCTTATGGCTATGGGTGTGCGCAGGCTTCTTGAAAACATTAAATAACTATGTAAACACCAACTTTCCAAACTTTCCAACTTTCCAAACTTCCCAACCTTCCAAACTTTCCAAACTTTCCAAACTCCCATTTTCAAACCTGTCAGCCGTGGCTGATTATCTCATTTTCAAATTTTCAAATTATCAAATCAAACCTTCCCAACTTTCCAAACTCCCATTTTCAAACCTGTCAGCCGTGGCTGATTATCTCATTTTCAAATTATCAAATTATCAAATCAACACATTTTCAAATTATCAAATTATCAAATCCAACCTTCCAACCTCAATGCCTAATTAAAAAACTCTTTCATTTTTTCGAAAAAGCTTTTATCACCCTTACCCGGATTAGGTTTAAAATTTTCTGAGTCGCGTAGCTTCTCAAGCATCTTTCTTTCTTCTGCAGAAAGCTGCTGTGGTGTCCACACGTTAATATTCACAAGCAGGTCGCCTTTATGATAACTGTTTACTCTTGGTAGTCCTTTTCCTTTCAATCGCAACACTTTGCCGCCTTGTGTGCCGGCATCAATTTTAATTTTCGCTTTACCGTCAACAGTTGGAATTTCAACCTGAGTGCCTAATGCAGCATCAATAAATGTGATGTATAAATCGAACAGCAAATTATCACCATCACGTTTCAGCTTTGGATCTTCAATCTCTTCTATCACTATAAGCAAATCACCGGCAATGCCATTGCGCTCGCCAAGATTACCTTTTCCGCTAACGTTAAGTTGCATACCATCTGCAACACCTGCAGGAATGGGTACTGTAATCATATCTTCTCCCTGCTCAACACCCGTACCATGACAAGTGCGGCAGGTATTGGCAATAACCTGTCCTTCGCCACCACAAACATTACAGGTAGTAACTGTTTGCATCTGACCTAAAATAGTATTCGTAACACGTCTCACCTGTCCCGAACCTTTGCAGGCACTGCATGTTGTAAATGCATTGTTGCCCTGTGCACCACTACCATGACAGGTATGGCAGGCAACTTTCTTACTTACTTTTAATTTCTTCTCAACACCGTTGGCAATTTCCTGAAGTGTAAGTTTTACTTTAATACGCAGGTTTGAGCCACGGTTAACTCTGCGGCCTCCACGCTGTCCGCCACCACCACCAAAGAAACTCTCAAAAGGGTTGTGTCCGCCAAAAATATCTCCAAACTGACTGAAGATATCTTCCATGTTCATGTGCTGTCCGCCACCATAACCACCGTTGCCCATAGCCTGATGACCAAACTGATCGTAGCGGCTTTTTTTCTCTGCATTACTCAGCACTTCATAAGCCTCAGCAGCTTCTTTAAATTTTTCTTCGGCTTCTTTATTGCCCGGATTTTTGTCAGGATGATATTTAATAGCCATCTGACGGTAAGCTTTTTTTATTTCAGCTTCCGAAGCACTGCGTCCAACACCTAATATTTCGTAATAATCTCTCTTCGACATTTTGTTTTCTATTAACTTCCCACCACTACCTTGGCATGACGCACAACTTTATCATTCAGCATATAGCCTTTTTCAATTTCATCAACTACCAATCCTTTTTTATCATCATCGGCAGGAATGCTTGTAATAGCTTCGTGCAGGTCGGTATCAAAAGGTTTGTTTATTGATTCAATTGCTGTCAACCCTTGTTGGGTTAAGGTGTTGTTAAGCTTCTGAAAAATTAATTGAATGCCTTCTTTTAAAGCAGTTACATCTGAAGTATTTTCCTGTGCTTTCATTGCACGCTCAAAATCATCTATAATTGGTAGCAGTGATGTAATCACATCTGCACCTGCAGTTTTTATCAGTTCAATACGCTCTTTCGCTAATCTGCGTTTGTAATTCTCAAAGTCGCTGTACAATCTCAGATATTTGTCATTGGCAACAGACAACTCTTCTTTCAATAGTTCAAGAGGATTTTGTATTTCCTCACTTACAGAAGTTTCATCTATAACTTCTTGTTTCGGCATTATTTCCTCAGGGTTTGAGGATTCTTCATTAGATATAATTTCGTTTTCCTTTTTCATTTTTCTACGCTTAAACAATTTCATCGCTGATTTTCAAAAACATTGCCATTTAACAATTGGGGTCAAAATGGCAGGCAAAGATAGCTTTTACCCGGCTGCAACTGTCAAACAGGAGGTAAAATGACAACAGCCGGAATTTCCGGCTGTTGTCATTCTTCGATAATAAAATATTATTTATTGTGCCAATAATTTTTCGATTGCTGCATCTAAAGCAGGCCCTCTTAAATTACTACCCACAATATATCCGTTTCCATCAATAAGCCAGTTGGCAGGAATTGAGTTAACACGATAAATTTGCGCTGCTTTACTATTCCATCCTGCAAGATCACTCACATGGCTAGGCCAGTCTAATTTGTCTTGCTTAATAGCATTCATCCAACGATTTTTATCCTGATCGAGCGATACGCCATAAACAGTAAAACCTTTGGCACCTTTAAATTTTTTGTCTTTATATTTATTATAGGCAGCTACCACATTAGGATTTTCCATACGGCATGGGCCGCACCATGATGCCCAAAAATCTATTAGCACAATTTTTCCTTTCAGTGATGAAAGGGGAATAGTTTTTCCTTCTGGTGATGTAAATGCCAGCTCCGGTGCTTTGTTGCCAATGGCAATGCCTTCAACCGGCTTTTGTGCCTGTGCAAAAAATGCAGTGCCGATGATTGCCAGCGATAAGAATGTTGCTTTAAGTGTAGTTGTCATATTTTTAATTTTGTTTATGGCTGCCAACTATCGTACCACAGTGGCAGGCCTTCATTTGATTTTTATTAAACGCTAAAATATTAAATTGTTTTAAATCCTTTTGATGTGGGCACCAAGTTTTATCAATCGTTCATCTATTCTTTCATAACCACGGTCTATTTGTTCAATATTATGGATAATACTTTTGCCTTTAGCAGAAAGTGCAGCTATGAGCAAGGCAACACCCGCTCTGATATCAGGCGATGTCATTTCTATACCTTTTAATGAATGTTTGCGGTTAAGTCCAATCACTGTTGCACGGTGTGGGTCGCATAAAATAATCTGTGCTCCCATATCAATCAGTTTATCTACAAAGAATAAACGGCTTTCAAACATTTTCTGATGGATGAGTGCTGTGCCGTTTGCCTGTGTTGCTGTTACTAATATTACGCTTAGCAAATCAGGTGTCAGTCCCGGCCAAATGGCATCTGCAATAGTCAGAATAGAACCATCAATAAAAGTGTCTATCTCATAATTTTTTTGTGCAGGCACATAAATGTCATCACCTTTAATTTCCAGTTTAATACCAAGCCGTTGAAATGTAGAAGGAATAATACCGAGATTGGCAACACTGCAGTTTTTGATGGTTATTTCAGACTGTGTCATGGCTGCAAGACCAATAAAACTACCTACCTCAATCATATCGGGCAACATGGTATGTGTGCACCCTGTCATTTTGGTAACTCCGGTTATGCTCAACAGATTTGAACCAATGCCTGATATTTTTGCTCCCATACTGACAAGCATCTTGCAGAGTTGTTGTATGTAAGGTTCGCAGGCTGCATTATAAATGGTTGTAGTGCCTTCAGCTAAGGCAGCAGCCATAATGATATTGGCAGTTCCGGTAACAGAAGCTTCGTCAAGAAGCATATACGCACCTTTTAGTTTTTTAGCCGAAACGCTGAATATTTTAGTGTGCGAATCAAAGTCAAATTTAGCACCCAGGTTTTGAAAACCTATAAAGTGCGTGTCTAAACGTCTGCGACCAATTTTATCGCCACCGGGTTTAGGCACACAGGCAATACCAAAGCGCGAAAGCAATGGGCCGGCTATCATAATAGAGCCTCTTAAAGATCCTGCCTGACGGATAAAATCATCAGTCTTTAAAAAATCAAGATTTATTTTATCTGACTGAAAAGTATAGCTGCCATGTTTTAGTTTTTCTACTGTCACACCCAAACTGCGAAGCAGGTCTATCAGTTTATTTACATCTCTGATATCAGGAATGTTGTGAATGGTAACTTTCTCATCGGTCAGCAATACGGCACAAAGAATCTGTAATGCTTCATTTTTTGCTCCCTGTGGTTCTATTTCACCATGTAGCTGTTGTCCACCTATAATTTCAAAACTGTTAGCCATTGTTAATGTTGTGACGATTTTTTCTTTTTCTTTTTCTTTTTTCCACCACCATTATTATTCATGGGTCGAACATCAGCAATATATCTTAACCTTACATCTTCTTTCAGCGAAAGTTTTCCATTAGAAATTTTACGCAGATGTTCAAAAATAACTTCATCATTCACATTGTCGCGGTTGTAATTAACATACGACTGTTTCATGAAATTGGCAATCATCAAAATTACCTGTTCTTTCTGAGTACCATCTTCCATTTCACAGGTTTTTTCTATCATGTTGTAAATGATAGAGCCATAGTGTTTGAATTTAATATTGTAGGTAGGATATGGAACTTTTTCAGGAGCAAGTTTTCTTTTTTCGGGCGAAGGCATCGGATAAGGCGAATCGCATTGCAGTTTATAATCAGACATAATAAACAGATGATCCCAAAGTTTTATTTTGTAATCATTGTATTCTCTTATTTGTGGATTCAGCACAACCATTGCATTAATAATAGCATTTGCTGCTTTTGTCCGCTCTTCCTGACTTTCGAGTTGAATGGCATGGTCAATCATTCTCTGAATGTTGCGCCCATATTCCGAAATAATCAACTCAGGACGTTTAGTATTATACTCCATAAAATTTAAGGCTAATTACCGAAGTGTAAAATTTTCATGATAAAATTTTACTTAATACTTCAATTTAAAAAAATCAGGGTGAAAGATGGGGCTCGAACCCACGACCCTCAGAACCACAATCTGATGCTCTAACCAGCTGAGCTACATTCACCATATCAAAAAGAAGAATTAAAATAAGTCCTTCTTTAACGAGGCGCAAAAATAATGCAAAAAAACATTCGCACAAATGTTATTTTGAATATGTTTTTTTTAGTGAAGATTGTCTGATATCAGTAAAGATGAAATCAATAATCAGAATAAATTGTTTCTAAAATTTTGAAAACAAAAAAAGTTGTTATCTTTGTGCAATTAATCATGTAAAAATAAATTATTAAGACAATGAAAAAAGGTTTACTAATTACACTTGCTCTTGGTGCTGCAGCTACGCTGAACGCTCAGGAAGCAACGAAAAAAACTAATAAGCTTGAGGCCATTGATAATGGTGTGAAGCTTAATGTATCTCAGCGTGTACATGGTACAGCAGGTACAACTTTTACTGCAGGTTGCGAAAACACTTTAGGTAGCTCAGCCAACGCTTTCACAGCTGTTAATGGTGGTCGCTCTAACCTGATATACAATTCAGCAATCAATACAATTGCATTCATTCACCGTGGTAATCCATCTGGTGGTGTTGGAACAAGCTCAGGAGATCTTTTCTGGGATATTTCTACTGATGGCGGAGCAACCTGGAACATCAATCAGGGTCCTGCTTATTCACCGGTTAATAGCAATAATGCTCGTTATCCATTAGGATCAATTTACAATCCTGCCGGTAATACAGATCCTGCAAATGCATGGGTTGCCGGTTTTGGATCAAACACCAATGGAAGTGGCTGGATTAGCCAATCACACTGTACTTCTAAATTAGATGGCAGCAATGCTAATCAGGAAACTCAGGACTTTGTACAGGGTGCTTTCATGGGTGATATTCCAAACAGCATGGAAACGGATAATGTAGGTAACGTTTGGGTTTCTGACTTTCAGGATGATGCAGTAGGCTCACAAGCTTATGGAAATACAAACCTTTGGCTGACTAAAGGTGTATGGAATGGCGCTGCCAACAAATATGACTACACAAATATCGCAGTTCCTTTTTTAGCAGATCTTGATCCTAACGATGGAACACCTTTGTTCCAGAACGAAGTTAGAAGTGTATGGTCTTCAAACAACCAAACAGGTTACTTAGTTACTATTTCTCACTATGGCGATCCTAACTTTACATATAGCCAGAATGCCTATATGCCATGTGTTTTTAAAACTACTGATGGTGGTGCTACTTGGAGTGGACCAACAATGGTTAGCTTAAATAACATGGATACTATTTTAGGTACACCACAAACCGGTTATGTTTGGTCAATGTTGTTTGAATTTGATTTAGCTTTAGATAATAACGACAATCCACACTTAATTGGTAACATATTCATGCTTGACCCTGTTGCAGGACAATATCTTGCAGGTGCAGGTGCATTTGGAGTTTGTGATATCTATACTAATGATGGTGGCACAAGCTGGTTTGCAAAATTCCTATCTACAACTCAAACATATCAAGGTGTATGGGATGATAATGCAGGTTCTACAGTTGCTGAAAGAACACGTCCGGCAATAAGCAGAAACGTTGCAGGTGACAAACTTTTCTATTTGTATTTCGATACTGATACAATTGCTAATCCGGGTTCAGAAAACGTATTGCCAGATGCATGGTGTATTGGTTATGACTTAACAAGCGGTCTTGAAACACCACTTATGAATCTTACAGCAGGTTCATTAGCTGAGTCTTCAGTAATCATGGGTAACGTTTCTATGTTTTCTGAGACAAATGGTACTACAACAACTATTCCTATCACTTATCAGGAATTGTCAAACGGTACTGCCGGTACTCCTAGCGTTGGAACACCTGTAACACATAAATATGTTTGCGGTCAGGTTGATGATGCATCATTTACTGAAGTTATCGATCCTTTAAGAATTACTCCTTTAACTACAGTTACTGCAGTTAAAGAAATAAACAAAGTTGATGTTGGTGTTGCATATCCAAACCCAACAAACGATGTTCTTAATATCCCTGCTAACTTCAACACTTCATCAAATGTAACTGTAGAAGTTACTAATTTGATGGGACAGAATGTTGCCAGCTATAATTTTGGTAAATTGAGCGGTATTCAGACTTTGAAACTTAACGTTTCGAACATTGCTGCCGGTTCTTATCTTTACACTATCACAACTGAAGGTGCAAGAGTTACTAAACTTTTCGTAGTGAAATAATCACTAAGTAATATCATTGAAAAAGGCGGCCAAATGGCTGCCTTTTTTGTTTGGAATATATTTTGATTGATACTTATCCCTCTTATCTTGTTTAATCCAATGCTCTAAATATTAAGGTTACAATAATAGATTTAGATGCAAGAAAAATCAGATCATAATCTTTGGCTAAACTTACGCTTCAATTCTTTATTCTTAAAATTGAATTTTCAAATCAAAGTTTTCAAATCATTAATGCCCGTAATACGGCTAAATAAAAAGCCTTCTGCATAATCAACACCAATGAGTCTTCCAAATTCCGCAGGACGTGATTTTAAAGAATCAATAAACTCCGGACTGGATATATACGTTTTTGGTTCTGCCGATTCAGGGTCATGAAATTGTGATTTATAAGCTAATATGGCATTCATTCTCGCATCAAAAAACTTTGAAATATCTACAACAATATCCGGTTTAAAATAGCGATCCTGAATGTAATGGAGCACCAACTTAGGTCGCCAGGGTTGCTGTTCGTGGTTTTCATAAGTAGTTCCGATTCTTCTAAGTCCTGATAAAAAACAGGCATCGGTAACCAAATTACAGCCGCGCCCATGGTCGGGGTGGCGGTCAGAAGGAGCATTAGTAATAACAATATCAGGCTGAAAATGACGTAATATTTCAATAACTTTAATCCTGTGCTGTTCATCATTCAAGAAAAAACCATCCCTGAAACCGAAAAAGTGTCGGGTTGCAAGACCCATAATTTCTGCTGCTTTCATTGCCTCAGTTCTTCTTAATTCAGGGGTTCCGCGTGTACCTAATTCACCATCCGTAAGGTCAGCCACACCGGTTTTATGTCCCATTTTATGATGTTTCGCAAGAGTTCCGGAGCAGGCTAATTCAACATCGTCAGGATGGGCACCAAAGGCCAGAATATCGAGTTTCATTGATAAAAAATTTGTCCGAAATTAAGTTAAATAAGGTGTTCAATAACTTTTCACAACTATAATTGCTTTTTAGGGATTCTTTTCTACTTTTGCAGCCGTTTTGAAAAGGGGCAACAAGCCTTAATGTTACAAATGAAAAATCTGAATATACGCATCCTCATATCCGCTATCCTGCTTTGGCTGGTTCCTTTTATTTCTTTTGCACAGGAAACGCATGATTCTTTAAATACTGCAACACATGAGTCTGTTGAATCTGCAGAGTTTGATGCCGGAAAAATGATTATGGATCATATTTCTGATGCACATGGATGGCACTTGTGGGGTGAAACAGAAATTCCATTACCAATTATTGTTTATTCGTCAGATAGAGGATTATCTGTATTTTCATCCGGACGTTTTCATCATGGTCACAGTACATATAATGGCTATATGCTGAAAGAACAGAAGATTGTTGCTGTTGATGAAATGGAGGAAACCGATGCGCATCATGCAACAATCAACGAATCTGTTACTGCCAACCTATATGACTTTTCCATTACCAAAAACGTTTTCGCTCTTATCGTAAGTATTATTTTGATGATTTGGATATTTACATCTGTAGCAAAATCCTATAAAACACGTCCTAATCAGGCACCAAAAGGATTACAGTCACTTATTGAACCATTAATTGTATTTGTTCGTGACGATGTAGCCAAATCTTCCATTGGCCCTAAATATCAGAAATACATGCCTTATCTGCTTACGGCATTTTTCTTTATCTGGATAAATAATATGTTGGGATTAATCCCATTGATTCCAGGTGGTGCAAATCTCACGGGTAATATTGCCATTACCATGTCTCTGGCAGTAATGACATTATTAATTACAGTATTCAGTGCCAATAAAAATTACTGGGTACACATTTTTGCAATGCCCGGTGTTCCGGTTTGGGTTCTTGTTCTTCTGACTCCGATTGAAATTCTGGGTTTGTTTCTTCGTCCGTTTGTATTGATGATACGACTCTTTGCAAACATGGCAGCAGGACACATCATTGCATTATCATTTGTTAGCCTCATTTTTATTTTTGGCGAAATGAGTGCAGGTGTGGGAATGGGTGTTGGTGTAGTGTCTTTAATATTCATGATATTTATGACATTTCTTGAATTGTTAGTAGCATTTCTGCAGGCTTATGTATTTACATTATTGTCGGCTATTTACATTGGTGCAGCAGTTGAAGAACATCATCATGATGCCGAACATCACGATGCAAAAGTCGAGGAGGCTTTAATTATATAATTGATTTCTAAATTCTAAATAATAAATAACATGTTATCAACCATCTTATTAGAAGTAGCAGGCAACCTTGGAATAGGTTACGGTGTGGCTGCTTTAGGTGCCGGTCTTGCAGCATTAGGTGCAGGTGTAGGTATTGGCCGCATTGGCGGCAGCGCAGTAGAAGCTATTGCACGTCAACCTGAAGCATCAGGCGAAATTCGTGCAAACATGATCCTTACTGCTGCTCTTGTTGAAGGTGCTGCCTTCTTCGCAATGGTAGTTGGACTACTTGTAGTATTCAAGTAATTCATTACAGTATTTTCTGTGCAGGTAACGATTGGTTGCCTGTACAGAAAATTTTAAATCAGATTTAAAACAAAAAAAGAAATAAAATGGAACTGGTAAAACCCGCATTCGGTTTAACTTTTTGGATGGTATTAGCGTTTCTTATCGTCCTGTTTCTGCTAACAAAATTTGCTTGGAAGCCTATTCTTAATGCACTCAACGAACGTGATAAGTCTATTGAAGATGCTTTGAACGCAGCCATAAAAGCAAAAGATGAAATGGCAAACCTGAAAGCTGACAATGAAAAATTGTTGGCAGAAGCACGTCAGGAAAGAGATAAAATTCTTAAAGAAGCACGTGTAACAAAGGATAACATCATTAACGAAGCTCGTGATAAGGCAACTGCAGAAGCCGATCGCTTACTGATACTTGCTCGCGAAGGTATTCATAATGAAAAAATGGCTGCTATCACTGACTTAAAAAATCAGGTGGCATTGCTTTCTGTTGAAATTGCAGAGAAAATAATGAAGCAACAACTCGCTGACGATGGAAAACAAAAAGCCCTCGTTGCCGATTTGCTCAAGGATGTAAAAATGAACTAATCGCACTGTAATGAACACAAAAGTTGCCGGACGTTATGCCAAATCGCTTTTGGGATTGGCAATAGAACAAAAAACCGAGCAGAAAATTTATACTGATATGGAGTTGATGGTTTCGACTATTTCGTCAAGCCGCGAACTTGCCTTGTTACTCCGTAATCCAATTATCAATACAGACAAAAAGCAAAATATTCTTTCTTCAATTTTTAAAGGTAAAGTATCTGATGTTACTTATGCTTTTATCAACATCATTGTTACAAAAAGGAGAGAAGGATATCTTGAAGAGATTACCCGTCAGTTTATCAATCTTTACAAAGCTCATGTGGGCATTGCTACAGCAGTTGTTACAACACCATTTAAGTTAGATGACAGTTTGCGTGCTGAAATAATGAAAATTGTTTCTGCAGAGGCAAGAGGTAAAGTAGAATTGGTTGAAGAAATAGATAAAGATTTGATTGGTGGATTTGTGTTGAAGATGAATAATAAACAGGTTGACACAAGCATAGAAACTAAACTGCGCGAAATTCGCAGAGAATTAAACATTAACCTTTACGAGAAAAATTATTAAAAAACTTTTATAAAATTAAAATTCAAATACAATGGTAGAGATAAGACCCGATGAGGTTTCGGCAATTTTGAGACAACAACTGTCCGGATTTAAAACTTCTTCCGACCTACAGGAAGTTGGTACCGTATTGCAGGTTGGTGATGGTATTGCCCGTATATATGGATTAACCAATGTTCAGTCAGGTGAATTGATTGAATTTGAAAACGGACTTAAAGGTGTAGTACTTAACCTTGAAGAAGATAACGTTGGTGCTGTATTGCTTGGTACTGCAACAGATATCAAAGAAGGTGATACAGCAAAACGTACAGGACTGATTGCATCAATAAATGTTGGTGAAGGCATGTTGGGTCGTGTTGTTGATACGTTAGGTAATCCAATTGATGGAAAAGGTCCTATTAAAGGAGAAACATTTGAAATGCCTTTGGAGCGTAAGGCCCCGGGTGTAATTTTCCGTCAGCCGGTAAACGAACCATTGCAAACCGGTATTAAAGCAATTGATGCCATGATTCCAATCGGACGTGGTCAGCGTGAGTTGGTAATTGGTGATCGTCAGACAGGAAAAACAGCTGTGTGTATTGACACTATCATCAACCAAAAAGAATTTTATGAAGCAGGCAAGCCTGTATTTTGTATCTATGTTGCCATAGGACAAAAAGGCTCTACTGTTGCAAACATTGTAAAAACATTAGAAGAGCGTGGAGCCATGCCATATACAGTTATTGTTTCGGCATCAGCTTCAGATCCTGCACCAATGCAGTTCTATGCACCGTTTGCAGGAGCTGCTATCGGTGAATATTTCCGTGATACCGGTCGCCCTGCATTGATTGTTTATGATGATTTGTCAAAACAAGCGGTTGCATATCGTGAGGTATCTTTGTTGTTAAGAAGACCTCCCGGACGTGAAGCATATCCCGGTGACGTATTTTATTTGCATAGCCGCCTGCTTGAGCGTGCTGCAAAAATCAATGCATCAGACAGCATAGCGCAGCAGATGAACGACCTACCTGATTCACTTAAAGGAAAAGTAAAAGGTGGCGGGTCATTAACAGCTCTTCCAATCATCGAAACTCAGGCAGGTGACGTCTCTGCATATATTCCAACAAACGTAATTTCTATTACTGACGGTCAGATATTCCTCGAGGCAAACCTGTTTAACAGTGGTGTGCGTCCTGCCATCAACGTAGGTATCTCTGTATCACGTGTTGGAGGTAATGCACAGATTAAATCAATGAAAAAAGTTGCAGGAACATTAAAACTCGATCAGGCACAGTACCGCGAGTTGGAAGCTTTTGCAAAATTCGGTTCTGACCTTGATGCTGCTACTAAAAACGTAATAGATAAAGGTGCCCGTAACGTTGAGATTCTTAAACAAGGACAGTACTCACCATTGCGTGTTGAGCAGCAGGTTGCCATAATTTATCTTGGAACAAAAGGCTTGTTACGTAATGTTGATGTTAAGAAAGTAAGAGAGTTTGAAACTAATTATCTGAGCGTTCTCGAAGCAACACAAAAAACAATTCTTGATAGATTGAAAAAGGGTGAATTTGATGACAGCATAACTTCTGTACTTGAAAAAGTTGCTGCAGACCTTGCTCCGAAATTTTCTTGATAATTCTTAATTAAAAAATGGCCAATTTAAAAGAAGTACGACTGCGCATTGCTTCGGTAAATTCTACTCAGCAAATTACCAAGGCAATGAAAATGGTTTCTGCTGCTAAATTACGCAGAGCACAGGATGCAATTATGCAGATGCGTCCTTATGCTGCCAAACTTAGAGAGATACTTGAAAACCTTTCACAAAGTTTGTCATCAGACGGAAGCCCATTCACCAAAGTGCGCGCAGCAAATAATATTCTCATCGTTTCTATTTCTTCAAACCGTGGTCTTGCCGGTGCATTTAACTCATCTGTAATAAAAGCAACATCAAGATTGATTAATGAGACCTATCAGAAACAGACTAAAGAAGGTAAAGTAAAAGTTCTTGCTATTGGAAGAAAGTCAGGTGACTTTTTTGCAAAGAATCAAAACGTTTATGCCGGTAATGAAAACAGCCTGTACAATGCATTGAATTTTACAAACACTGCTGTAATCGCTGAACGCATTATGGATGAGTTTGCAAAAGAAAAGTGGGACAGAGTGATTTTGGTTTATAATCAGTTTAAAAATGCTGCTGTACAAATATTGCAGACAGAACAACTGTTGCCGATAATTCCTCCTGCTACGCAAGAAAAAAGCAAAACAGTTAGTGATTATATTTTTGAACCCAATAAAGAATCAATTGTAAGCGACTTATTGCCTACTGCCGTTAAAACCCAATTGTTTAAAGCAGTGCTTGATTCTCATGCCAGTGAACATGGTGCCCGAATGACTGCCATGAATAAGGCCACCGACAATGCAGGGGAATTAATTAAAGACCTTCGTCTGCAATATAACAAAGCCAGACAGGCAGCTATCACAAACGAAATTCTTGAGATTGTGGCAGGTGCAGAAGCACTCAACGGATAAAATTCCTTTTAAAAATTTAAAACCGCAGCAATGCGGTTTTTTTTATGCCTAAATTTTAAAGTGGCAATATAATTTTTCCTATCCTTACATTTGCCTATGCTTTTTTTGTTACTCATTCCGGCATTGTATGCTTTTCTGACGTTCAGATGGATGATTGGCTTTAATGCAATAGCTGATAAAAAACAAACGGTTCAACAGTATCAAATCAATAATTTTTTTTCAATTGTTATTGCTGTTCGAAATGAACAAGCCAACTTAGAACGATTACTACATTCGTTGGCAGAACTAAACTATAAAAAATCTGATTTTGAAATTATTATTGTTGACGATCATTCTGAAGATGGAACTGCAACAATGGCAACACAGTTACTCGATTTATTCAAGCTAAATGGTACTGTCGTTTCACTACAAAATTCAAAAGGTAAAAAGGCAGCTATAGCAGAGGGAGTTAAAATGTGTAAAGCAGAAGTGATAATTACAACTGATGCAGATTGCATTTTCAATCCGGATTGGCTTGTAACAATAAACAATGAATTTAATTTATCAAAGCCGGACATGATGCTATTGCCTGTTGTCTTACAGGGAAAAGGTTTCTTATCAAATATGCAACAAACAGAATCATTAGGTTTAGCTGCTTTAACTTTTGGTTCATTAGCTATTGGAAAACCATTAATGTGCAATGGCGCCAATCTGGTTTTTAAGAAAGAAGCTTATTTGCAAATGAACAATACAGAGATGCGACATGATGTAGCCTCAGGAGATGATACATTTTTTATGCTGTCGTTGTTTGCAAAGAATAAACAAAGCATACGTGCTTTAGTTTCCGGAAAAGTTGTAGTAACATCTGATGCTCAAACCGGATTGTCAGAATTGATAAGTCAACGAATTAGATGGGCATCTAAAGTGAAACATTACAAACAGGGTTATATTAAAACAACCGGTTTGTTTATTACTCTATTTTCTTTAGTACAGTATGCTGCATTTCTTGTAATAATACTTTTTCCAGTAATGAGTCCCGTTGGTTTAGTGTCAGCATTTACAATTGCAGTAAAATGGATTTGTGATTTTATTTTTATTCAGAATGCAGCATCAAAGCTTAATCAGAAATTTTATCCCGGTGCTTTTATATTAATGCAGTTGTTGTATCCTGTTTATACTTTTGTTATTGGTGTTTTAAGTTTGTCTGACCACTATCATTGGAAGGGAAGGCAATATCATTGAAGAATAAAATTTGTTAACAGACAATTTCATTTTATTGAATGGTAATTGTAGTTTTGAAGAAAAATAATTCATGGCACTGATAAAATCTGTTAATGGCATTATACCAAAATTCGGAAAGAATTTTTATGCTGCCGAAAATGCTACAATAGTTGGCCAGGTGGTGATGGGTGATGATTGCAGTGTGTGGTTTAATGCCGTTGTTAGGGGTGATGTACATTCAATAACAATTGGCAATAAAGTAAATATTCAGGATGGTGCTATTATTCATTGCACATATCAAAAAGCACCAACAGTTATTGGAAATAATGTTTCTATTGGTCACAATGCCATTGTTCATGGCTGTACACTTGAAGATAATGTGCTGATTGGTATGGGTGCAATTGTAATGGATCATGCAATCATTAAAACAAATGCAATAATTGCTGCAGGTTCTGTTGTGCTGGAAAACACAGTGGTAGAATCAGGTTGTATCTATGCGGGAGTGCCTGCAAAAAAAGTAAAAGAAGTAAGCCCTGAACATTTTAAAGATTTGAATGAGCGTATTGCTAATAACTATGTAATGTATTCCGGTTGGTTTAAAAAAGACACGGATGAAAAATAGAGTTATACTTTTTTGGCTTTTTTTAAACATTTGTTTTCTTTTTTTCTCATGTGCAACACCTGAGAAAAAAGAATCAGTACAACAAGTTGATTCTTCAACAGTAGTGCAAACACATTTTACCAAAATAAAATTAGAACCCGGAAAACTTCTTTCCAACGTCAAGTCAGAGAGTAACAGTAATGTATCTTTTTCTGTTTATGCACCATCCGAATATAGCGATACAACATTACTTCCTATAATTTATTTTTTCGATCCTCATGCCGATGGAAATTTGCCATTAGAAAAATACAAATCAATTGCCAATACTTTTAATCTGATATTGGTTGGTTGCAACAGTATTGAAAACGGAATGCCTTTTGAACAATCACAACAGATTGCCAACATTCTTTTTTCTGATTGTCAAAACAGGTTGCCTATAAACACGCAACAACAAATTATTGCAGGATTTTCAGGGGGTAGTAAAGTAGCTTGCAATCTTGCAATGAATCAACATTTTTTTACAGGATTGATAGCCTGTTCTGGAGCCTTGTTCGAAAATGGCAAGTTTGACAAGAACATGAGTGTAGTTTCAGTAGCAGGTATAAATGATTTTAATTACCATGAAATGGTTGCATTAGAAAAATCTGTTGACGTAACACACCATGCTTTTATTGAAACAGACAGCACACATCAATGGCCGGGCACAAGCGATATGTATGATGCCACGCTCTTTACACTGATGCAAATGGTTAAACAGCATAAATTACAGATGCAGAGTTCTGTTGTAGAAAATTTTTATCATACCTGGTTAAAGAAAATTAACGATTCAGCAAACAAATCTTCTCCCGGAAAACAATTTGATCAGTTACAATTTGGAATTATGTGTTTTGATGGATTGACAGATGTAACAAGTCTAAAAAGTAAACTTAAAGAAATTGAAAACTCCGATAACCTACGTAAGTGGCGTATGCGAAGTCAGAATATGCAGTATCAGGAAAAGGAAATGCAGAAGATGTTACGCGATGCTTTTTCAAATCAAAACCTGGCATGGTGGCAAAAAGAAATTACCGATTTAAAAACTGCAGCTACTAATAGTAATGACAAAATGATGGCAGCCATGAGTAACCGCCTGTTGGGATTTATTGGCATTGCCTGTTATTCTTTTGCCAAACAATTGGTAAACGAAAATGCACAGGAGTCAGATAAAGTTCTACAAATCTATCAGACAGTTGAACCGAATAATTCAGAGGCATGGTTTCTTTCAGCAGTTTATCATGCCAACAACAAGCAGCCCGAAAAGGCAATGACAGACTTTAATAAAGCTGTACAGAATGGTTTTAATCAAACATCAAGGATTAATGAGTATCCTGCTCTGCAACAAATTGTAGCGCCCTGATTTGAATTTTCATTTCTGAGTTATTCATATTGACATGTTTATAATTCATCGGATGAGAATTTATTATCGGACTTGCAGTGAATACTTTTACACCAAACAAAAACTGAAAAATAAAATGAAAAGACTAATGTTATTAGCAACAGGCATGTTCCTGTGTCTGACAGCCGTTGAGGCTCAACCTTACAAACAGGCAGGTGGAGAAAACAACCTCCAACTATTGTTTGCACCTTTTGGAAGTACACCTCTTTCATTGAACGAAGGAATCACTTATCGCAGATTTTTAAAAGATGGAAAACTTGCAGCAAGACTGAGTATTTCTATCAGCAGTTCAAAAAGCACTGATGTTATTATGCAGGCAGATGATACACTTGCATTCCCAACAACAACAACTGTGTTTCATGCAGAAGGTGGAGGTGGCTACATTCAATTAACGACAGGGATGAATCCACAAGCAGATTTGGTAAGCAAAACTTCAGGGTTTAGTTTCCGTCCGGGTATAGAAAAACATTTTGAAGGCACAGACAGGTTATCACCTTATATTGGAGCAGAAATTGTTTTCAGCAGTTCAAAAACAAAATTCACACGCGACACCATATTGCCAACAGATTATACATCACCGGTTTTTTATGATACTACATCAACAACTGTAATTGTTTCTGCACCTTGGACAACAAAATCTTTAAGTGGTTCATCAGGCAGCAAAACATTTGGTGTAAACCTGATTGCCGGTATGGATTACTATTTCAGCAAAAATCTTTCATTAGGTGCTGAGTTTGGTTTTGGATTTTACAGTACTAAATATGATGATTTGAAATCTGATTACTTAGATGTAAAAAATACATGGGTAGAGTCTGTGCCTGATGCTAATGGTGTAAGCACTATTACTGCAGGACAAACTACTACAACAAAGAGTAATCCTTCAATGAAACAAGGAAAGGATTCAGGCTTTGGTCCGAATGTTACTGCTAAAATAAAATTAGGTTGGTTGTTCTGATAGGAAAATCACCTAAACAAAAAAGGCTGCTCAATTGAGCAGCCTTTTTTGTTTGTGCTTTAATCCTATTACTTCAGCAGTTCTCTGGCAATTACTAATTTTTGAATTTCGGAAGTGCCTTCTCCAATGGTGCAAAGTTTACTGTCGCGATAAAATTTCTCTACCGGAAAATCTTTGGTATAACCATAGCCGCCAAAAATCTGCACAGCTTCTGTGCTTACATAAACAGCCACTTCCGAAGCATAATATTTTGCATAAGCCGACTGACGGGTAACTTTTTCACCACGGTTTTTTAAATCAGCCGCTTGTAATATTAAAAGTTCTGATGCTTCAATCTTTGTTGCCATGTCGGCCAACTTAAAACCTATTGCCTGAAAGTTGGCAATGGGCTGTCCGAACTGTTGTCTTTCTTTTGCATATTTAACAGATGCATCAAATGCACCCTTTGCAATACCTAATGATAGTGCAGCAATAGAAATGCGTCCGCCATCCAATATTTTCATTGCCTGTTTAAATCCATCGCCAACCTTACCTAAAATATTTGAAGCCGGAATTCTGCAATCTTCAAAAATCATTTCAGCAGTTTCGCTGCATCGCATTCCTAGTTTATTTTCTTTTTTGCCTGCTTTAAATCCCGGTGTTCCGCGCTCCACCACAAATGCTGTAATGCCATTGGAGTCCAGCAATTCACCGGTGCGTGCAAGCACTACTGCCACATCACCGCTTTTGCCATGAGTAATCCAGTTTTTTGCACCATTAATTATCCAACTGTCGCCATCTTGCTTTGCCACACATTGCATGCGCATGGCATCGCTGCCAGTATTGGCTTCTGTTAGTCCCCATGCACCTATCCATTGTCCGGTAGCCAATTTAGGTAACCATTTCTTTTTCTGCTCTTCGTTTCCAAAAGCTAAAATGTGCCCTGTACATAATGAGTTATGCGCAGCCATTGACAAGCCTACCGATCCGCAAACTCTTGCTACCTCTACAATGGCAGTAACGTATTCAAAATAACCTAAACCTGCACCCTGATATTGCTCCGGTACTAATAGTCCCATAAGCCCGATATCGCCCATCTTTTTAAAAACATCAACAGGAAAATCCTGCGCCTCATCCCACGTCATCACATTGGGTCTGATATGTTTTTCGGCAAAATCTTTTACCGTTTGTGCAATCATCTGCTGATTTTCTGTAGCTGCAAATTCCATTCTCTAAGGTATTTTTATTAATTGAATTTTTTTTTTCAGAAGTGTGCAAAGATAAAAAAACAAACCCATTTTTAGGGTGATATTTTATTATTCCGGTAAATGAGTAAACTTGCATTGTTAACTCATATTTTCTGAATACTTTCGGAGCAAATTTTTGAATGAAATGATGCATGCAACAATAGAAAAAGGAGCATATACTGCCTCTGATATGGCAGAAACTTTAATTGGTTCGGAAATCATAAAACTCGCTGGCGAAGTAAACGAACAAATTAAGAAAGGAAATAAGATTTTTAATCTGACTATTGGCGATTATGACCCTGCCGTTTTTCCTATTCCCGATGCGCTAAAGAATGAAATTATTAAAGCCTATCAGAATGGATATACCAATTATCCTGTTGCCAACGGCCAGCCAGAGTTGCGTAATGCTGTTGCAGGTTATATCAATAAATTGCAAAAATTACAATACAGTAGCAATGAGATTTTAATTTCCGGTGGGGCACGACCACTTATTTATGCATTGTACAAAACAGTTGTAAACCCCGGTGAGAGAGTTGTTTTCCCTATTCCATCATGGAACAATAATCACTATTGTCATTTGTCGCAGGCAGAAGCTGTTGCTGTAGAAACACAGCCACAGAATAATTTTATGCCGCTTGCATCAGAACTCAAATCACATCTGTCATCGGCAGCATTGGTTGCACTTTGTTCTCCTCTAAATCCTACAGGTACGGTCTTTAGCAGTAGTCAGTTAATGGAAATATGTGAGTTGATATTGCAGGAAAACAAAAGAAGAGAAGGTAAGAAGCCATTGTATCTTATGTACGATCAGATTTATATGGCTTTGACTTTTGGTAAAACAAAACATGTTGACCCGGTATCACTGCTTCCTGAAATGCGACCTTTCACAATATATATTGATGGTCTTTCCAAAGCTTTTTCTGCAACAGGTTTGCGTGTAGGCTGGGCATTTGGTCCGGTAGGAATTATTGATAAAATGAAATCTATTCTCTCGCATGTAGGCGCATGGTCGCCTAAGGCAGAGCAGGTGGCAACAGCACATTTTCTGACGCAAGAAAAAGAGGTAGATGTATTTTTAAGTCATTACAAATCTGAAGTAGAAAAAAGACTGAATGCATTTTATGATGGCTTTATAAAAATGAAAAATGATGGATTGCCTGTCAATGCCATTGACCCGCAAGCAGCCATTTACCTCACCGTTCAGTTTGATATTTTAAATAAGGTGATGCCTGATGGTAAACGTATAAATAATTCAAACGACATTACATCGTTTCTCATTAACTATGCCAAGGTAGCATTAGTACCCTTTTCTGCATTTGGTGCAACAACAACTTCAAACTGGTTTCGACTTTCTATCGGGACTGCCCGTATGGAAGATATAGAACAGATGTTTGTTTCTTTACGCAAAGCTTTAGCCTTGCTCGGTGACTGACTTATCTCTGACCCGGTATTGCATCAGACTGTGAATAAAAACAGAACTGATGACAATGACTGCGCCAATGTAGAAACCGTTATTGAGCAATTCATTTTCTTTGAATAAAATTATTGCAAGAACAATGCTGTAAAGCGGTTCTAAATTTACTGAGAGGTTCATGGTAAAAGCACTCACTTTTTTTAATGCCTCCAATGAAAGTGTAAAGGCAATAGAGGTGCAAACTACACTCAGCAACAACAGCCACACCCAATCTATCTTTGATGGAATTTGAAAACTAACATTAAAAGCCGGAAGGATGAGTGGAAGAAGAACAGATAAAAACACAAATCCACTGATTAATTCTATGAATGTTACCGGTGCAGGCTCGTCATTGCTGACAAATATTTTATTCAGAATAGTAAAAAGGGCACCAAGCAATGCACTGATTAATGCTAGAACAATGCCCATGGCATATAACTGCTGAAAAGCAAAAATGATATAGATGCCAACAAGTACAAACAACGCTAAGATGATGTTTTGTTTATTTATTTTTTTGCGATAAAACAATGGCTCCAGCAATGCAGAAAATAGTGAAACCGAAGCAAAACAACTAAGTGCAATTGACACATTAGAAGCTTTTATGGAGGCATAGAAGGTGAGCCAATGCAGACAGACTACAAAACCTGTGATGATGATGGATGCTAATCTTTTTTTATCAGGCAGTATAAACTGTTTGTGTTTTACCATAAATGGTATCAATGCCACTGCACTGATGATCATTCTGTACCATACAATCATGATAGCATTCATCTCAATTGCCTTACCGAATATTCCGGTAAATCCCCACAACAAAATGGAGATGTGCATTTGCAGATAAGCCTTTCGCATGAACTAAAAATTTATTAATTGCTGATAAACTTTTCTTGTTGGCAAGCCCATAACATTATAAAAACATCCGTTAATTTTTTCTATACATGTCAATCCAAACCAATCCTGAATTCCGTAAGATCCTGCTTTGTCATAGGGCTTAAAATTACTAATGTAATAATGCATGTCTTCTGTAGTGTAGTTGCGAAAATAAACTTCACTCCTGTCATAGAGCAATTCTTTTTTGTGAATGGAAGCAATGCAAACGCCTGTATAAACTTCATGCATGTTGCCTTTAAGAGTAGTGAGCATTTCAATAGCTTCGTTAAAGTCTGCCGGTTTATTCAGCACTTTGTTCTGATGTACAACAATGGTATCTGCGCTGATGAGTAATTCATTTTCCTGAATCTCATTTTCGAAAGCAATAGCTTTTTTTGAAGCAAGATATAAGACTATCTGTTCGTTCTGCAAGTGTTCCGGATAATCTTCAACAGTTTCTTTTGTTCTTACTTCAAATTCAATACCCATCATTTGCAAAAGCTGCTGTCTGCGTGGTGAACGTGAAGCCAGAATTATTTTTTGTTTGAGATGATTCATTGCATCAGGATTGATGTGCAAAGGAAATGGTTTTATGCTTGCATCGGAATTTATACTCTTATGTGTATTTACTTAATCAACAATTTTTTTAAATCTTTTTTGCTTCCGTTAAACACATTGGCATCATAAGAAGAACTTGAACCGGGAATAGAAACGCGGTCGGAGTGTTGCCAGAAAAGCCATTTTACCGACTTCTCAATTTTTAATTCGTCTTCGTAGTAGTGTGCAATCCAAAAGTTATAGTCAGGAAAATCATCAGCCAAATAATCTTCAATAAAACTGATATTGGAATATAGAATAGGTTTTACTTTATATTGTTTTTCGATGACGGCAATAAAAAGTTTTAATTTTTTTACCAATTCCTTTTTCGTAAGACGGCCTTTTTCTTCAACATCAATTACAGGTGGTAAATCACCACTTTTTAATTTTACACTTGAAATAAAATTTTTTGCTTGTAATGAAACATCAGCATTGGGAAGGAAATAATGATAAGCACCACGAATAATATTATTTTTTTGTGCGCTCTCCCAGTTATCAATAAAGGTTGGGTCTTCAAGTAAAATTCCTTCTGTAGCTTTTATAAAAGCAAAGCTGAAATTAATAGTATCGCCATTTAAGTCAGCTGCTTTTAGTTTACTAAAATCAACATCTGTCTGCCAACGTGAAACATCAATACCATGAACAGTGTAGCCTTTTGGAAAACTTATTTTTGTTGCAGAACCGGTTTCTTTATTAAACAATCTTTTTTCAAGGCGCCATGCTTTATAGCCATAACGGATTAAATGATTACGGTAAAAAAATGCAAGAACGGCTATGCCACATAATAGTAGTGTAACTAACAGTATTCTTTTTCCGAATGATTGTTTCTTCGCCATTGTTCCGTAACGAATAACGCAAATAATTTTTAATTGCGCTATTGACTTATACTTAAAAATAAAAAATCAGGTTCACCGAACCTGATTTTTTTATTTAATGAAATTAAACGGAAATTATTTTATCACCTTAACAGTCATTCTAATATCTTGCAAAGGTCTGTTTTGAGGATTGGTTGCTTCTGCTGCAATCTTATCAAGCACATCCATACCGGAAACAAGTTCGCCAAAAACTGTGTAATCCATATCTAAAAATGGAGTACCGCCTACGGATGTATATTCTTTACGCTGCTCAGGCGTGTATTTCATGTGTTTGGCATTTTCCATCATAGTCAGTTCATTGTCTGCGGCAGGTTTTCCCTGCACAATATAAAACTGACTTCCGGAAGATGCTTTTTGCGGATTAACCTGATCGCCAAGACGTGCAGCTGCCAACGCACCTTTTTTGTGATATAATGCAGTATTAAATTCAGCAGGAATAGTGTATCCCGGACCACCATTACCCAACATAGCACCGGCAGCAGCATTCTTAGACTGCGGGTCGCCACCCTGAATCATAAAATTTTTGATGACACGATGAAACAACGTGCTGTCGAAAAAACCTTCATTGGCAAGTTTAATGAAGTTGTCGCGGTGTAATGGCGTTTCATTGTAGAGTTTAAATCGCATTGTACCTAAATTGGTTGTAATTTCCACCATAGTTTCTTTGTTTTGACTTTTTTCCGCCTGAAGTTTTGCCTGGCTTTTATCCGTTTGTGACAGTGCCATCAGGGGAACGATTGTTGCAATAATACAGATGATTTTTTTCATTTCTATTTTTAATTACTTTTGAGCTGATAAAACATTTTACGATACCGTTCGTAAAAACAGGTACAAGAATAATAAATTTCCATTCGCATGAAAAGTAGTTTACGTAAAACTCATTTAGTTTTAACTTCATTGATAGTAATGACAGTTCTTTTTACTTTTTCCTGTAAAAAAGAAGGACCTTGCGAAGCTATCATTACCATTACTGATAGTGCAGGAGTAGCCGTTAGAGGTGCAACTGTAATTTTAAGACAGGATGCTGTTGTAAACCCAACTACAGGGGTGCAGGCTAATGTCTATCAGGAAGGTGTTACTGATGGTTATGGTAAAGCCTCTTTTGAGTTTAAGTTGGAGGCAGTTTTAAATATTGAAGCCAGTAAAGGCCCCAAACTCGGCAAAGACTATGTACGTTTGGAGCAATCAAAAACTGTTTACCGTACGGTAATCATCAAATAACCTCGCTTTTTTCAAGTTCATATCCATCTTCCTCAAAATAGCGGATAATGTTGATTTTCAGCAATAAATCTTGCTCTTTTAAAGGCATTTGAGGCATTGTTTTAGCTTTTTCATACTGTGGCCAGCCATCGGAATCAACACCTGTAAACTTATAATAACCATCATAGCTAAGGAGTTTGCAAGTGGCTATATGCATCAAATCCTGTTTTTCTTCCTTAGTAAAGTTCTGATATCCTTTTCCCAGTTCTTGTACTCCAATTAGGAAAATCATACCCTGTAAATCGGGCTTTTCACCAAAGGTTATCTCCAATTGCCGTAAAAGTTCACCCCACTTATGCTTGATTTTCTGAATATTTGTTTCGTTCATAAACAATAAAGTGTTCAAAAGTACCAATATTAGAGACTAAACCACCAAACAATAAAATATCTAATTTTGATAAACCACAATAAATCCACAATAAACAATGAACCTGTTAAGATTAAAACTGGCAATTATAGCCGTCTTTGTGGCTTGGTTGCTACCTCTGGCTGAGGTTTCAGCTAAGAATCAACCTGTTGACATTGTCTTTACACTTGACCTTAGTGGAAGCACCAATGGGCTGATAGATGATGTTCGCGATAACATCTGGGGAATGAATAATGAACTTACCCGACTTTATCCTAACGCTGATATTCGTTTTGCAGTTGTTGGATATTCACGTCCAAGTTTTGGCAGCAAAAATCAGTTCGTTAAAGTTATTTCTCCATTTACATCAAACATTGACTTTATAGCAACAGAACTTTACAAACTGAAGCCTAATATTGAAAAAGGCGATCAGTATGTTGGTGCTGCAATACGTGCTTCGCTTGATATGTTGAGTTGGTCGCATGAAAAAAATGCAGTGAAACAAATTTTTCTGACAGGAAATGGTTCAGTGTTTTTAGGCGCATTTGATGTTGTTGAATCTTGTGATCTGGCCAAAGAAAAAGGAATAACTGTAAATTCATTGTATTGCTACAGTTCATTACGTGCCAAAGAAATTAGTGGCTGGTATAAAATTTCTGAAATTACCGGTGGAAAGTCAATTGATGTTAAAGTGCATAAACGTCTTCCTGACTATGCAACAGTAACAGATTTTAACCGTCTTCAGATGCTGGCAACAGAACTCAATAAAACTTATATTTATTATGGTAAAGAAGGCCGTGATAAATTTAAGGCTATGGTAAGTAATGAGAAGAATGTGCTTAATGCACGTCATTCTGCATTTGAAGATTTGTTATATCATAAAATTTCCGATCGCTTTCAGGGAAAACAGAGTGATTGGGATTTGGTTGATTATTTGAAATCAAGAAACGGTAATCTTAAAAATGTAGATGCTCGTTTACTTCCGGACTCATTAAAAAATATTAATCCCGAACAGTTGCTTACTAAGCTAATGATTTTGAAAGAAAGAAGAAGTTATTTGTTAAGTCAAATACGTCAGTTACTTCCTTTCGACCGTCAGGATAAATTAACAGCATATTTTAATTCAAAGCAATCGGACAGCGATATGATTTTTGACCGTCAGGTGATGATGGTTGTAAAAGATGAAATGCAGTCTGATTTAGCTGCAAACTGATGCTCAGGAATTATAATTTTCAAGTGCTACATCCCAGTTTATCAAATTCCACCAGGCATTAATATAATCTGCTCTTTTATTCTGATAGTGCAGATAGTATGCATGTTCCCAAACATCAATTCCTAATATAGGTTTACCTTTAACTTCGGCAATATCCATCAGTGTGTTGTCCTGATTTGGAGTAGATGTAACGCTTAGTTTGCCGTCAGCTGATTTAATTAACCAAGCCCAACCGGAACCAAATCTGTTTTTTGCAGCATCTGAAAATGCTTTTTGTAAATTATCGGTACCACTTAATTCTCTAATTATAGCCTCAGCTAATTCTCCCTTTGGTGATTTTGCTCCACCGGGACGCATCAACCTCCAGAAAAAAGAATGATTGTAATGTCCACCTGCATTATTGCGAATTGCAACAGAATGTTTTGATACTTTACCTAACAAATCATTTAAAGACACACCTTGTAATTTTTCTGCAACAACTGCTTTGTTAAGATTGTTTACATATCCCTGATGATGCTTTGTATAATGTATTTCCATTGTCAATGTATCAATATATGGCTCTAATGCTTCAAAACCATATTCCAAATCGGGCAATTTAAATAAGTTGTCTTCGTTGGTTTCTGATGCAATGGCAACCTTGCTGCCAATTCCGTACAATGCCAGCGTTCCTGCAGCCAATGCCGAAGTTTTTATAAAATCTCTCCTGTTTTTCATTTTCTTTATAATTAAGATAATTCAATCAATACTGTATTCTTTTCAACTTTATCACCCTTTAATACTTTTATTTTTTTTACAACAGCATCATTGGTAGCTTTAAGATTGTTTTCCATTTTCATAGCTTCCAATATTAGTAGGCTATCGCCTTTTTGAATAGCTTGTCCTTCGGAAACTAAAATATCAAGTACCAAACCGGGCATAGGTGCTTTTAGGTCATTTACTTTCTGTGCAAACATTTTATCCATACCCAATTGCTGCAGTAATTCATCATATTTATCTTTAAGTGCAACCTGATAAACATTACCGTTAACTCTTATTTTAAATTGCTTTTCATTGTAATTTGCTTCCAGCAATTCAGCCTTATACGATTTGTTTTGCAGTAGAATACTTAATGACGATTCTGATATTTTTTTGATGTCGGCTTCAACTTGCTGATTGTTTTTTGTTAAAACTTTTTTCTTCGAATCGAAGTTGAGATTAATTTCCTGACCTTTAATTATTGCTTTCAAAATTTGTGTTTTGTTTCTGCAAATATAAAATTCTACTGCTAATCGGCATAATATGATATGGTTGACCTGATGAAATGCCATGTCATAATTCCGGCACCGACTAATTTTATTCCTGTTGAAATAAAAGTTCCGCCTACGGTTGCCAACCCCGACCGCAAGGCATCTCTTGTATTTTTTCCTGCAAGCAAATCACCAACGATGGCACCAATAATTGTTCCCATAATCATTCCCACAGGAGTAAGAAAAATTCCAAGTAACATACCAATGACACTTCCAATTACACCATAACGTGTAGCACCAAATCTTTTAGCTGTCCAGATAGGCAGATAATAATCCAGAATAGAAATGATAATTACCATAGCAAACATTATCCACAGAAAACGTCCTGTAAAGAAATCAAAACGCCAGTCGGCTAATAGCAGTCCGCCAAATGCAATAGGTAATCCCGGCAACACAGGAAGGATGCATCCTGCAATGCCCGCTAAAAGCAATAATGCAGATATAATTAAAATCAGTATGTCCATTTTTGAGTGTGTTAAATTAGAACAATCATAGTGAATAACAGGTTAAGTACATAAACTATGGTATAACTTTTTTATTTTTTTATTCTGATATCAGGAATATAAGAGGATATCTTGCATTTTTGTTGTTTTATTTTTCTGCTATTGTAATGAAGGTTTTTAAGTTTGGCGGAGCATCGGTAAAAGATGCTGATTCTGTAAAAAATGCAGTTGAAATTTTGAAAGGTTTCAAAGGCGAGAAGTTACTTGTTGTAATTTCTGCAATGGGAAAAACTACCAATGCATTGGAAAAAGTGGTTAACGATTATTTTTTTTCTAAAGGTAATGCCCATGCAGCATTAAAAGAAGTAAGAGATTATCATCAGCAAATTATGGAGGAATTGTTTTCGGAAAAAGCAAATCCTGTATTTGATAAAGTAAATAATTTTTTTGTTGAAGCCGACTGGATGCTTGACGAAAAACCACAGCACACTTATAATTTTGTTTACGATCAGATAGTATCGCTTGGCGAGTTGATTTCTACATGTATAGTTAGTGCATATTTGAAACAGCAAGGTTGTTCAAACATCTGGCTCGATGTGCGTGATGTGCTGATGACAGACAATACCTATCGCGAAGCAAAAGTTGACTGGCAAAAAAGTGAATTGCTGGTGCAAAAACAAGTAGTGCCTGTCTTTAGCCGTGTTGATGTTATCATTACTCAGGGATTTATTGGAGGAACATCAGAAAATTATACAACAACATTAGGTCGCGAAGGCTCTGATTATACTGCTGCAATTTTTGCTTACTTATTGGATGCAGAAGCTATGTATATCTGGAAAGATGTTCCCGGTGTGTTGAATGCCGATCCGAAATTTTATAAGGATGCACAAAAACTAGATCAGATTAGTTATCATGATGCCATTGAGCTTGCTTATTATGGTGCTACAGTCATTCACCCCAAGACAATAAAACCTCTTGAGAACAAAAACATACCACTGTTTGTAAAATCTTTTCTCAAGCCCGAAGCTAATGGTACATCTATCCGCACCAATGTTCAGACAAAACCACTGATACCTTCTTACATTTTTAAAAACAATCAGGTGCTCATCAGTATTGCAGCTAAAGATTTTTCTTTTATTGCAGAAGATAATCTGTCGCGTATTTTTGCTTTGTTTGCCGGACATGGTGTAAAAATTAACCTCATGCAGAATTCCGCCATCAGTTTTTCTGTTTGCGTTGATAATGATAGTTTCAAAATTCCTGCATTGATAGAAGCATTACAAAAAGATTATAAAATAAGATATAATGAAGACCTGATGCTTTATACTATAAGGCATTATTATCAAAACACTATTGATGCCATTACATCAGGCAAAGAAATATTGTTGGAGCAGCGAAGCCGAAATACTGCTCAGTTTGTTTTAAGAGATAGCATAAAATGAGTACTGAAATTTGTAATTTAAAATACAGAAAGGCAATCATCATTTGGTTGCTGACAGGATGTTTACTTATTGCTGCAATGGTTGTTATCGGTGGTATTACCAGACTTACAGGTAGCGGTCTGTCTATTACAGAATGGAAACTCATTCATGGAACCATACCGCCACTGAATGAGAAAGAATGGATAGAAGAGTTTGACAGTTATAAAACTATTCCACAGTATAAATTGCTTAACTATAATTTTAGCTTAGATGATTTCAAGCAAATTTATTTTTGGGAATATTTCCATCGTTTGTTAGGTCGTGTAATCGGAATGGTTTTCTTTTTCCCTTTTTTGTTTTTCTGGATTAATAAACAGTTTAATAATGAGCGCTTGCGAAAAATGCTGTTGTTGTTTTTTCTCGGTGGACTACAGGGTTTTCTTGGATGGTTTATGGTGAAAAGTGGACTTACAGAACGTACTTCTGTTAGTCATTATCGTTTGGCCATTCACCTTATTTCTGCATTTATAACTTTTGGAGCTACTTTTTATGTTGCACTTGATTATATTTTTCCAAAACGCAGAGAATATGATTTGCATCTGAAAAAATTGTACAAACTTTCATGGATAACTATGATTGTTTTATGTGTTCAGATAATTTATGGTGCTTTTGTTGCCGGACTCAAAGCCGGAAGAATTTTTAATTCATTTCCAAAAATGGATGACAACTGGATTTCTGATGCAGTTGGAATGAGTTTGCAAAAATTGGGTGCTATTGCCATGTTTGATGCCATGCCGGTAGTACAGGTTATTCATCGCTATGTTGCTTACGCAGTAGTGATTTTGTTTTTAGTTCTATATTTCACAGCAAAGAATTTAAACACTGCTAGGTTGAATAAATTACTCTACCCTGAAGTGCAAAATACAATTTGGTTATTACCTGTTTTAGTACTTATACAATTTATCTTGGGTGTTTACACCTTACTTTATGGTGTACCGGTTTGGTTGGGTGTAGTTCATCAGGCAACAGCATTTTTATTGTTTGGTATGATGGTTTTTCTTTTACATCGGTTTAAAACTACAGGTATTTCAAAACAAAAGGAATAAAATTTTCAGAAACGAAAACTTTTTGAAGTAATAACAATCACACCACCTGTGGCATCGCCATAGCATGCAGGTATGCTGCTGTTGTAAATACTCATTTGCTCAATAGCACAACCCGGAAGCTTAGGTTCTCTGTCTGTAATTACTCCATCAACAATGTATTTTACAGTACCATATCGCGAACCTGACATACTGATAGGCTCACCGGCATCGGCCTGAAAAACTTTTGCTGTAGAAGCTGCCAATGCATTAATGTGTTTGTCAACGGCATATTTTATGTCTTCATAGCTGATGACTAATGGTGTGTTCGGATTGCGTGGCATCAGCGGAATTCTGTATTCTTCTTTTCGAACAACGGGTAGCGTATTGCTGAAGTTCAATGTCCTGTTTAATACAACAGTTTCTCCGTCAGAAACTCTGACACCTGTGGCACTTAATGTTTCATAACCTAACATCGAGAATCGAATATTATAACTCCCCGGGTCAAGTGGTCTTATTTTAAAACTGCCTTTATCGTCTGTAAAAACAGCTTGTGTTAGTTCATTAATTCCATAGCTGACCATCACTCCCGGTAATGGTTCTTTGCTGTCATTATCAGAAATTACACCTGTAATTTGTGCTGCTTGTTGTGCCTTGACTGTTATGGATAAAAGAAGAAGAATGGAAGTAAGTCTGAACATAATTACTGTTTTTAAAACAGATGCAGGCACAATTGCTTTTCCATAATCACAACAAATGAAATACAACTTTGTTGTTACATCAGAATACCTGCTAATGTTGCAGAAAGATACGATGCTAATGTTCCGCATACCAATGCTTTTAAACCTAGCTTTGCCAGATCGGCTCTCCGTGAAGGAGCAAGTTCGCCAATGCCACCCACCTGAATGGCCACAGAGCTGAAGTTTGCAAACCCGCAAAGTGCAATACTTAAAATGGTTACTGCCTTTGGCGACATTGTTTTCATTGCTGCTGTAAAGTCAACATAGGCAACAAATTCATTCACGGCAAGCTTTGTTCCCAGCAGCTGACCTGCTGTATGCACATCCTGAGATGGTACACCCATCAGATATGCAAAAATTGAAAATACAGCACCCAGAATTTCTTTGAGACTGAGTTTTGTCAAATCAATGTTGATGGCAGAAAGGCTAAGGCCCCAATCTGCCAGATGCCTTCCACAGAAACCAAGTGTAGCATCTATCAAAGCTATTAATGCAATGACACCAATGAGCATGGCTATTACATTCAACGAAACTTTTAAGCCATCACTTGCACCGTGCGAAATGGCGTCCATCAGATTGCTATGTGTTTTTTTTATTTCAAGTTTTACGGTTCCTTTTGTTTCCGACTCTTCTGTTTCGGGATAAACAATTTTAGAAATTACCAAGGCAGCAGGTGCAGCCATAATACTGGCAGCAAGAAGATATTCTGCAGGTACACCCATAGAGATGTAAACTGCCATAACACCACCTGCAATACAGGCCATACTTCCTGTCATTGATGCAAGCAGTTCGCTCATAGTCATTTTGCTGATGTAGGGCTTAATTAAAATCTGTGCTTCAACCTGTCCGACAAATGCTGATGAAACATTACTTAATGCCTCGGCACCACTGACGTTCATAATTGCTTTCATCCCTTTAGCAAAAACAGAAACAATGCGTTGCATCAAACCAATATGATAAGCAATGCTCACTAACACTGCGACAAAAATTATGGTTGGCATTATTTGAAACATAAAAATAAAACTGCTGGCAGGACCAAAAATTTCTGCAAGTATTTCTTTCTTGATTAATACACCAAAAACAAATTCACCACCACTCAATGCATAGTCTAATATTTTAGTAATAAATTCAGCTATTTTGTGAAATATCATTTGTCCTACACTTGTTTTCAGAATAAAAAATGCAAGAATCAATTGTAACCCCAGTCCACTTAGCACCAATCTTAAGTTAATTGCCTTTTTGTTGTTAGACATCAGGTAGGCAATTCCGAGGATAAACAGAAAACCAAAGATTCCGAAAAAACGATCCATATATTGAAATTTTGTAGTGTGATTTAATGTTGCATACTAAACTAAGGAGTTCAAAAATAGATAAATTTCAATACATCAATATTTTGTGGTTTTTATTTCGAAAATATAAACTCAAATGAAAAAGTACGTAACAAAATTAGCAGACCATTATTTTATTGTTGGTTTTAAAAGAAATCTTATTTTAATTTTTTACTTCGTTAATGCGCAGGGCGTTGTTTTTCATTTTAATTGATGTTGAAACTATGGCTAAAAAGCAGTTTTGGTTAACCCAAAAGAGTAGAATATAAACTACATGTCTTTTTAACAGATAAGTTGTTGAAAATTAGTAAATTATTAGGTTGTTATTTTTTAAATATTCACCCTATTTTTAGGGTCGTTCGCCCAAAACATGTTTATTGGGCATGTGGGCATACCTAAATTGCATGAACTAATTTTTGAAAAAACAATCAATTAAACATTTAAAAACAGTTACAAAATGAAAAGAATCGCAATTCAATTAAAAATTTCATTCATTGCAGCATTTATGTTAGCCGCAGGCAGCATAGATGCACAAACACAAACCTACACAGCCAACGGAACATTTACAGTACCGGCAGGTGTAACCTCTGTACAGGTAGAAGCCTGGGGCGGTGGTGGTGCCGGTGGTGGGGTTGATGGTGTCAATTGGCAGAATCGTGCCGGTGGTGGTGGTGGTGGTGGTGCTTATGTAAAAAATACTTCTGTTGTCGTTACTCCTGGAAGTGCAATTTCCGTTACAGTGGGTGCAGGGGGTTTAGGAGTTTCTGCTGCTGATGGAGGTAATGGGGGCAATTCATCGTTTGGAGGTTCAGTGACAGCTAATGGTGGTAAAGGTGGTAAAGTAGGTTATTTTTGGGCACAATACGGTGCTGGAGGTGCCTCAACAGCAGGAACACACAGTGGGGGTGCCGGTGCAGCAGGTGCCAGTGGTGGCTCAGGAGGCGGAGGCGGAGGTGCCGGTTCAACAGGAAATGGTGGCAATGCATCAGGAACAACAGGTGGTACAGGTGGTACAGGTGGTGGAGGTACCGGTGCAAATGGTAGAACAAGTAACGGTGATGGAAGTGATGCAACTGCACTTTCAGCAGGTGGTGGCGGTGGCCGCTCTAATGCTAGTAATACTGATAGAATAGGTGGTGATGGATTTAGGGGGCAGATAAAAGTAACCTATACCTGTGTATCTTATAGCCTTACTGCTACAAGTGGTACAACACCAATTTGTGCTTCTGCAGGTACTTCAGTAATTTCTTTAACAGGAACAGCAGCAACATTGCCTGTTGGCGATTATGTCGTTACCTATGACAGAAGCCTTCCTTCGGCAAGTAATTTAACAGTTTCTATGGCAGTGGTTACAGCAGGTACAGGTTCGTTTACAGCAACAGGTTTAACTTCAGGAGGTAACAGCACAATTACAGTTACTAAACTCACATCATCTTATTGTAATAACAATATCACTTTAAATAATACAACTGTTATTGCAGTTGCTGCCAGTATTCCTCCTCAACCTGATGTTATTGCAGGTGCACCTGTTGATGTTTGTCCTCCAACAGCAAGCTACACACTTAGCACAAACAGCACAGGTGCCGATTCATATAACTGGCATTTAGGTGTTGGTGTAACCGGTGTTACTTTTTTAAGTGCTAACGGAAATAATACTATGGATGTACAGTTTGGAGCAACAGCTAACTCAACCTATGTTATTCGTGTTGATGCAACCAATGCATGTGGTACTTCAGCTTATCGTCCTGTAATGATAAGAAGAGCAACCTCTGTTCCAGCTGCAATTACCGGACTTAAAACTGCCTGTGCCAGCACATCTGATACTTATACAGCAACTGCAGTTGCAGGTGCAACATCGTATGAGTGGTCTATTAGCGGAGATGCAACTGTGACGGGAACTACTAACACAGCAACAGTAAACTTCGGTCCGACCTGGACAGGTGGAACACTTTGTGTAGCTTCAAAAGTAGGTTGCTTTACCAGTGCTACTAAATGCATGACTATTTCAACATCTGCAACAGTTTTAAGTACTGTGCTTGGTGGAACATTTAAAGCATGTCCAAACTCATCGCTTAACTTTAATATTACAGCATCACCCGGTGTGGCTACTTACAACTGGACTGTTCCTGCCAATGCATCTATAAACAGTGGGCAGGGAACCAATACTATCACTGTTGATTTTGGTCCAAGTTATAACAACACAGGAAATATTTGTATGACAGCAACCAGCATCTGCGGTGTTGTTGCACCAACAAAATGTAAGAGTGTTTCTCCGGGATTGCCTTCTGTACCTGCAAGCATTACAGGTGGTACCAATGGTTTGTGTAATCAAACTATGCCATTTTCTACACCAACAATGGCAGGTGTAACCAGCTATAACTGGACAGCACCCGGAACTGTAAATAACAATGGAAATAATGCGGTAACAATTGATTTTGGTGCTTTAACAACAGGACAGGTTTGTGTGAGTGCAACCAATAGCTGCGGAACAAGCAACACGCGTTGTACTGCTGTTAAAGGTGCACCTAATACACCTGCTTCAATTACTGCAACACCAAGTACATGGTGTCCTAACACTGCAGGAGTTGAGTTTAACGCCAATATTGCTAATGTAACAGGTGCTTATACTTTAAGCTGGACATATCCTGCAGCATCTGCAAATTATATTTCAGGTGGTGGAAACTCAAGTTCATTAATTCTTGATTGGACAACAGGCAACGGTGCAGTAATGATTACGGCAACTAATGCATGTGGATCGGGTACAAAAGTGTTTGATGTAGTATTAGACAACTGCCGCGAAGCAGGAATTGAAACAGTAAAACAAATGGATGTGTATCCTAATCCTGCAAATGATTTGGTAAACATTTCATATCAATCAGCAGCAACAGAGTTGATAAAAGTTTCGTTGATGGATTACTCCGGTAAACTTGTAGTAAATCAAAATGTCCAAGTAAACTCAGGCATGAACAACTATTCATTAGATGTTTCTAAACTTGCTCCTGGGGTTTATATGTTAAACGTACAATCAGAAAACGGCAATATGCAACGTAAGCTGATAAAACAATAATTAATTATTTTAAAATTAACAAGGCTGCTTTGGTTACGAAGCAGCCTCGTTTTTTTTAGTTTACTTTTCAAAAAAACTAAACCAATCTTTTAGCCTGTCATTTTTTCAATGGCATTTTTCACATCCTTCATCAACCATAGTGGTGTTGAAGTAGCTCCACAAATACCAACAGAATTAATTCCTTGAAACCAAGTGGCATCCAACTCTTCAGCCGAAGAAATAAAATAACTTTTGTCGTTGGTAGCTTTACAGACACTGTATAAAGCTTTTCCGTTTGATGATTTTTTTCCGCTTACAAAAACTACAACATCATGTTGTGATGAAAATCTGCGCATCTGTGGTTCGCGGTTGCTAACCTGACGGCATAAAGTGTCGTTGGTAATAAAATCGGTTTCTTCAAGCGAGCCTTTTTGTTTTACTATTCGTTGCTGAATGGTTTTTTGCATTTGTTCAAAACCAAGTGTGCTTTTTGTTGTCTGAGAAAAAAAATGAACCGGTTTATTGAAATCTATCTGATCAAGATCTTCTTCTGTTTTAACTACAATGGCTTTTCCACCTGTCTGGCCCACCAAACCATTCACTTCTGCATGACCTTTCTCGCCATAAATCACCACCTGACCATTTCCCGTATCTGTAATTTCATCATAACTGCCTCTGACACGATTTTGTAACTTCAGCACAACAGGACAAGATGCATCAATAAGCTCAATATTGTTTTTAATTGCCGTTTGATATGTTGATGGTGGTTCGCCATGTGCTCTGATTAGTACTTTGCAATCGTGCAACTGTTGCAACTGTTCATGATTGATAATTTCCAAACCTTTACCTTTAAGTCTGTCAACTTCCATGTTGTTGTGTACAATGTCGCCAAGACAATATAAGTGACCGTTAACTTCAAGCTCTTCTTCAGCCTGCTGTATGGCATAAACTACACCAAAGCAAAAGCCTGAATTGGAATCAATAGTAACCTGCATAGTGAACAAATTATGTGCAAAAGTAAGACAATAACGTTTTAAACGCCCTATGGTTTAATCTTATGACATTTCTATTTCAAAACCATCGTAAGCTAAAAACACATTTGGCGGTAATTCCTTTTCTACATCACTGTGTTTTCCAAGCTGATGGCTGATGTGTGTGAGGTAGGCTTTTTCGGGCTTCAATTCTTTAATCAACTCAAGTGCTTCTTCAAGATTAAAATGAGAAACATGTTTTTCGCGTCTTAGCGCATTGATAACTACAATACGACTGCCTTTTATTTTTTCTTTTTCTTTTTCTGAAATAAAGTTAGCATCTGTTATGTAGGTAAAATCACCAACCCTATAAGCATTGACAGGTAATTTGTAATGCAGCACTTCAATGGGAATAAACTCCAGTCCTTCAATATTAAAAGGGTGCTCATCAATGGTAATCATATTCACTTCAGGCACACCCGGATATTTAAAGTCATGAAAAACATAGGGGAACTCTCTAACTAACGCTTCCTGAACACGCAAAGTAGCATAGATGTCAATTTTTTTCTGCAACACATAGTTGAATGCCCTGATGTCGTCCATACCTGCAACATGATCTTTATGCTCGTGGGTAAAAATTAATGCAGTAAGGTTTTTTATCTGCGCCCGCAACATTTGCTGCCTGAAATCGGGGCCGGAGTCAATGACAAAACTGCTGTTCTTATGCTGAATATGAATGGAAGTGCGCAAACGTTTGTCGCGCAAATCAGTACTCTGGCATACATTGCAATTGCAGGCTATTACCGGAACGCCTTGCGAAGTGCCTGTACCCAAAAAAGTTATTTTCAATGTTCAGATTCTGATGAATGAGGTATGGTAACTACCTGTGGTTCGGGATTTTCCATTGCTGCAAACAACTCCTGCCTTTTGTTGCTGAGTAATTGTTGCGATTCAAGAAGGTTGATGATTTCAAGTAGTGCACTGCATCGTGTTTCCATGGCAGAAAATTTATTTACCATCACTAACTTTTTGGATTCCAGCAGACAATAGCCATTTTTAAAGTTGCCTTTTTCGTAGCGTACATCGTAGCCGTTTTCCAATAAATGCTCTTCTAATTTTTTTAAATACTGTGGTGTAAACTTAGCCATATCGTTTTTAGAGGTTCTTAGTGCCAAAATTATTGAGTATGATGTTCACTATTTTGCTTTGGCAGGGAGTTTTATTAACAACGGACAACGATGATAAGAGATTGCATATAAGCCGAAAATTATTTTCTTTGCACCGCTTTCTGATAAATTGTTAATCAAAAAATTAAGGGCATGATTTTAGGCGTACCCAAGGAGTTAAAAAATCGCGAAAGGCGAGTAGCACTAACCCCTGATGTTGTTAAAAGTTTAGTAGCTTCCGGCTACAATGTTGTTGTTGAAGAAGGTGCCGGTGAGGCTTCCTTTTATACTAACGACCAGTATAAAAATGCAGGTGCAACACTTGGCGACAAGGCACAGGTATATGGTAGTGATGTAGTGTTGAAGGTTAATGCACCGCAACCTGCAGAAATTGCTCAGATGAAAAAGGGTGCTACACTCATTTCATTTATGTGGGCTGCTACCAATGCAGATTTAGTGGAAGCGTGCAAGCAAGCAGGCATCAATGCGTTTTCTATGGATGCTATTCCACGTATTTCAAGAGCGCAGAAAATGGATGCGCTAAGTTCGCAGGCAAACCTTGCGGGATATAAAGCTGTTGTTTTATGTGCAGATACATTAGGTAAAATTTTACCCATGATGACTACTGCTGCAGGAACCATTCGACCCTCAAAGGTTGTAATATTTGGTGCAGGTGTAGCAGGCTTGCAGGCAATTGCTACTGCAAAACGTTTGGGTGCCGTTGTTGAAGTTAGCGACATCAGACCTGAAACTAAGGAACAAGTTCAGTCACTCGGTGGAAAGTTTATTGAAGTAAAAGGTGATGACAGTATAAAAATTGAAGGTGGTTATGTGAAAGGTGTTTCAGAAGAGTTTTTGAAGAGGCAACAGGAATTAGTAGCCAAACATATCAAAGAAGCAGACATTGTAATTACTACTGCATTAATACCGGGTAAGAAAGCTCCATTGTTAGTTACAGAAGAGATGGTGAAGAGTATGAAAAACGGTTCAGTAATTTTAGATATGGCTGTTGAGCAGGGAGGAAATGTTACCGGAAGTGAGTTAAATCAAACCGTTCAGAAAAATGGTGTAACAATTATTGGAGAGAGTAACATACCAAGTTTGTTGCCGATGAATGCAAGTGATTTATATGCAAAGAATATTCAGACATTTTTACTTCACCTAACAACTAAAGACGGATTTAAGTGGGAAATGGAAGAAGAGATAACAAAAGGAAGCTTAATAGTTAAAAGTTAGAGAATTTTTGAATAAAAGAATTGTGGAGTTGATGATTTAGGAAATTGTATAGTTTTTTGTGAATGGAAGTAACATTAAATAAAAAAACAAAAAAAGACCAATTTTGCAGAGGAATTAAAAAGGCGAACTGAAATATTTTCAACATCAATTATAAAATTCACAAAATCATTTCCCCAAAAGTAGAATTCAATAGCTCAAAAGAAAAAACAACTCAATTATTCAGAAAATTAATAATTAAACAACATGACAGAGATAATTAATTTTATAGGAACACATCAGGAGATTATATTTTTTATAATTCTTTCTGTATTTGTGGGTATAGAAGTTATTGGCGGAGTACCTACGGTATTACACACACCTCTGATGTCCGGTGCAAATGCCATACATGGAGTAGTTATTGTAGGAGCCATAATTGTAATGCTCAATGTTGACGCTAACGACTATGTTGCACTTGCATTAGGCTTTCTTGCAGTAGTGTTAGGTACATTGAATGTGGTAGGTGGATTTGTTGTAACAGACCGCATGTTGGAAATGTTTAAGAAAAAATAAAACCACAAAGAAGAATTAAAGATATCAGCGCATGACACCTGAAGTATTATATAACATTCGTACAATTACATACATCATAGCATCTGCTACGTTCATAATAGGTCTTAAACGTATGGGTAATGCCAAAACTGCACGTAACGGTAATCTTATTGCCGCAGTAGGTATGACCTTGGCAATAATTGCATCAATATTTATTCATGTAAACAAAACACAAACTGCAACCGGTGTAACATTTGAACAAGTTGAAACACCAGGGTTTATTTACACATTAATTTTTGCTGCAATCATTATCGGAACAATCATTGGCTGGCTTACTGCTAAAAAAGTGCAGATGACAAAAATGCCTGAACTGGTTTCTATGTTCAATGGTATGGGTGGTGCCTGTGCAGCGCTTATTGGTCTCATGGAGTTTCATCATAATACAGGAAACACCGGTGCTTTAATTGCTATTGTGCTTGGGTTGATAATCGGTAGCGTGTCTTTTTCAGGAAGTGTTATTGCATTTTTAAAGTTGAATGGTACAATGAACAAACCTGTTCGCTTACCATCATACAACATCATTAACACATTAGTCATGATAGGTGTATTTGCTTTTGGTGCATACATGATTTTTAGTGGAACCACAAGTGCAACATTGTTGTATTTACTTTTTGCAGCAGCATTGATATATGGAATTTTGTTTACCATTCCAATCGGTGGTGCCGATATGCCTGTTGTTATTTCATTGCTTAACTCATTCACAGGGTTGGCAGCTGCATTTGGCGGTTTCCTTTACGATAATAAAGTAATGCTTACCGGTGGTATTCTTGTTGGCTCGGCAGGAACCTTGTTGACACTTGTGATGTGTAAGGCTATGAATCGTCCTTTGAGTAATGTAATTTTTGGAGCCTTTGGCGGTGGTGGTGCTTCAGCAGGTGATGGACCTGATGTTAAAGGAAGTATTAAAGATATGTCTGTTGCTGATGCAGCCGTCTTACTTAATTACTCTAAGAAAGTAGTTATTGTTCCCGGTTATGGATTGGCAGTTGCACAAGCTCAACACATCATTCACGAACTGGAAATGTTGCTTGAAGAACGTGGTGTTGAAGTAAAATATGCTATTCACCCGGTTGCAGGTCGTATGCCCGGACACATGAATGTGTTACTTGCCGAAAGTAATGTTGATTATGGAAAGTTGGTGGAAATGGAAGAGATAAATCCTGAATTGGAACAAACAGATGTAGTGTTGGTTGTTGGTGCAAATGACGTTGTAAACCCTGCTGCTAAAACAGATCCATCATCACCAATTTACGGTATGCCTATTCTGGAAGTTGATAAAGCCAAACATATTATAGTTAACAAGCGATCAATGAATGCCGGCTATGCAGGAATTGATAATTTACTGTTTTACGATCCGAAGACAAGCATGTTGTTTGGTGATGCTAAAAAAGCATTGACTGAATTGGTGGCTGAATTAAAAACAATGTAAGAACAGTTTTTCTTGGTAAAGGAATTTTTATATTCTGATACCGATTATCAAAACATCATCAACTTGTTCGTTGTTGCCTTTCCACTCATTAAAGTAATTCTGTAAATATATTTTCTGTTCATTCATGCTAAGGTGCTGAATAGAAACTAAAATTTCTTTTAGTTTTTTAGTCATCAATTTTTTACCATGTTCACCACCAAACTGATCGGCATAGCCATCTGAAAAAAGATAAATGGTATCCTTTGGCTGTATTTTTATTTGGTGATTTGTAAACTGATTGTTGTGTTTTATCTGTAGTCCACCAATCGGAAATTTGTCTGCTGCATAAACAATTAGTTCATCATTTCTGATCAGCCACAATGGTCTGTTGGCACCGGCAAATTCTAAGCTCATATTTTTTGTATCAAAAGAACAGATAGAAATATCCATTCCATCATGTGTTTCGCTTTCATGTTGTTTAAGCGAATTGATAATACCTTCGTTCAAAGCATCTAAAATCCCCGATGGCGCAGTAATATTTTTTTCGTTGATGATAGATTTAATTAATGAGCTTCCGATAATACTCATAAAAGCACCTGCCACACCATGACCGGTACAATCTGCTGCGGCAATAATATGTTTGTTTTCTTTTTGTGTGAACTCATAAAAATCGCCACTGACAATATCTTTTGGCAGATAGAGAATAAATGACTGGTCAAGTATTTTATAAACAGTATTTAAGTTTGGTAGGACTGCGGCCTGAATTCTTTTTGCATAAATCAGACTGTCAGTAATTTCTTTGTTTTTGTTAAGGATTTCTTTGTTTTTCTCTTCAAGTTCAAAGGTTCTTTCAGTTACTTTGTTTTCAAGCAAAATGTTTTGTTGTGCCAAAATATTTTTCTTTTCGGTTTCTTGTAATAAATTTTCTTCGCCTAATTTTTTTATGGTTTGAACCTGTTCTATTAACTGTGTTTGATTTTTCCCATAGCGCCTTGCCAATACAATAGCAACAGTTATGGGATAAACACCAGCACTGATTGTAAAAAGTGTATTTAAAATATTATCTGAAATGTTTTGTTGATCAAAACTTTTATTCATTGCATACCCAATAGGGAGTAGAAAAAGTAAAATTCCTATCCCTGTGCCATAAGTTAAAAGTTTTGCATCCCAGTTTTTGTGACCGAAACCTTGTATCCAATGATATGCAAAAGAAAATAATGAGTAAGAGAGAAAAATTACATAACTCAAAAACCTGATAACCGGTATTTCAATATTCTTAACGAATTTAATGGTTACAATAAAATCATCAGGAAAAATTAAGCTGAATATTAAAACTGCAATCATTAAAAATAATGGAATTTTTGTTTTATGTATTTTGTTAATGGCCAAAGCCATAAAAATGGCAAGCAGTTCAAGTGAAATTAAAAACGAGTAGGCAGAAAGAACTTTAATTGTTGGTGTTTGTGTCAGGACTTCAGATAGATATTGCAAGAATGTAGCTAAACAGTAAAGACCAAAGAATAAATATTCCTGGTTTTTGATAAAAAAGTAAAAAAGTATCAATACTATGGCAAAAGAAAAATAGAAAGTAGCCACAGCATAACTTCTGATTTCACCATCCTTCTTATCTTTTAGATTACCGGCAGCCCATTTTGCATCTCCAAGTCTAATGTTGAGATTATGCCTTTTCAGAGCGGGCAGATATTGTACTTGTAAAACATTTTTATTTTTTTTGAGTATAAAATATTTATAATCTTTTTGCTCTGATTTCACATCAGTATAATGTTTATTACCATCAAACACGCCACATAATGCCACTACTTCATTATTGATAGAAATTTTTACAGATCCATTTGTGTTATAAAAAAGTGCCTGAACTTTATTTAACATTGAACTATCAACATAAAAAACAGTAGTCAGTAGAGCACCTTCAGGTATTTTGTTTTGAATCTGAATAGTATCAACCTGATCGGTATAATATTTTTTCGTTAAGCCATTTTTATTGTATTGTTCAACATTCCATTCAAAATTACTTAATGCATTTATGCTGAAAACAGTATCGCGCTTTGGAGATTTAGATCCGAAAAAAGAAAGCGTGTCAACTTTGTTTGCAACAGCAAAGTCAGAGCTGAAAAACAAACAAATAAATGCCGATAAGCGTAGAAAAACTTTAATCAGTTTAACTTTTGAAAGCATATATTAAGATTGACTGGGCGAAGGTAAAGTATAATTATTTAATCGGATATATAACTTATTCAGATAGTTTTTAAATTATACTTATTTTTACATCAGATTTCCTCAGTGTATTTTTCAAATACCAAATCGGCACATTCGTGTTCAGATAGATGAGATTAGTTTTATTATAAAACTAAAATAAAAATAAACATAAAAACTAAAAAATTTGTTTAATAAAGATGATTACAGTTATTATACCGACACTTAATGAAGAGGAGAATATTGCAAGTGTTATAAAATTTGCAAAACAAAATTCATTGGTATCAGAAGTATTGGTTGTTGATGACAAGTCTATTGATAATACTGTAAGGATTGCACAGGATAATGATGCAAGGGTAATTACCAGTACAAAAATAGGAAAAGGAGCATCTATGCGCGAAGGTGTCATGTTTTCAAAAAATGAAATTATTGTATTCTTAGACGCAGATATCAACCCTTATCCGCATTTCACTATTAAACTTTTAACAGATCCAATTATTCATAGTGGTGCCGGATTTGTAAAATCGTCATTTAACCGAAATGCAGGAAGAGTAACAGAATTGGTAGCAAAACCAATGTTAAGCATCTTTTTTCCAGACTTATTAAGATTCAATCAGCCATTAAGCGGAATGATTGCCAGTAAAAAATCCTTGCTTCAACAATTGGACTTTCGTGATGATTATGGTGTAGATATTGGATTGCTGATTGATATGCATCTGATACATGTAAATATCAGTGAAGTAGAAATAGGTTATATTGAAAACAAAAGTAAACCCTGGCAAGCTTTAGGAAAAATGAGTAAAGAAGTTGCACAAACTATAATTATTAAAGCATCATCATCAGGTAATCCACATTATAATTTTGAAGAGTTTGGTGTGCTGAGTGAAATTCGTTCACAAATGGAATTCGCATTAAATAAGCAACAGGAGACTTTCAATAAGTTATTGATATTTGACATGGATAACACACTTCTGCGTGGTAGATTTATTGATACCTGTGCGGAAAGGTATGGGTTTAAAAAGCAGCTAATGGACATTCGTTCTTCAGAAACGGATAGTACCATAATTACCAAAAGAATAGCGAAGTTGTTAAAGGGAAGGACAATAGATGAACTCATAGCTATAGCAGATGGTATTTCCATTGTTGATGACACAGAAAAGATTATCACAAAATTGAAAAAACGTGGCTATGTTGTTGGAATTATTTCTGACAGTTATGATTGTATAACCAATCATGTTAGAAATAAATTGCGAATGGATTTTTCACTTTCTAATGAATTAGAGTTTTCAAAAAGTGTTTGCACTGGAGAGGTTAAAATACCCTCACTGTTTGTGAATAATGAAAGCAGTAGTTGTAAACATGTTTTGTGTAAAACCAATGCATTACAAAAATTACTTGAAAAATACGATATTCAAAAAGAAAATAGCATTGCCATTGGAGACAGCATGAATGATCTTTGTATGATAAAAGAAGCCGGCTTGGGAATAGCTTTTTGCTCTAAAGATGAATTGTTAAATCACCATGCTGATGTAATAATTCGTAAACCTGATTTTAGTGCATTGCTGAACATTGCAAAATAATTTTGTCTTTTTTGATTTAGATAAATAGAATAATTGAAATTCTTTAATCTATCTTGTTCCGAAACCGACAAAGTGTTTAAAGAAAAGACTAAAACCGATATCCCATCGCAAAACTAAACTGCACATTAGGTTCTACAGGTGTAGTGTCAAACGAGTTCTCATATTCATTTTCTTCGTTGGAATCATAATATTTAATTCCTAATCCCAGTTCCATACCAATATATAGCGTTTTAGCGATTGATACATTCAGGCTGTTATTAATCATAAAACCCAACTGTGTATGATTGTCTGAATATTTGTTATTAACTGTGATATATTGATTGCCATTCCAAACAGTATTGTAATCATGATGATTAATTTGTCCGCTGGCAATATAAAACTGTGGCCCTACAGCATACCTTACCACACCTTGTCTTGTAGGGTAGAGTTTAATCGTGGGCATGATGTAAAAAAATCCCGAATTACGTAATGAAATGTTAACGGGGATTTTAATACTCACCAATCCTTCGTTTAGTATTCTCTCATAGTTAAGTCCCACAGCTACATCGGTATTATTATCCATAGACTCATTGCCAATAATAGCCATTGGTGTAAGAGAAAAAATGTTATTTCCCAATTCGGGTTTGTCCTGGGCAAATGTTGATGTAGATAAAAATAGTGCAGATGCTAAGAGAAAGGTTTTCATATTTTTATGTTATTTTAAAAGCTAAAGTAGTGTTTTTAAGACTTCAAAAAAACGGCATTTAAATTCAAAAATTGTATGGTTGGCACTTTCAGAATTTCAGTACATTCGTTACCTTTGTAACTATTAAAAAGCGGAATTATGTCAGACCAAACCCAAATAATGCAGAAGAAAGAGCTTTCATTTGAAGATTTCAGACAGGTGGTGCTAAACGACTATCGTTTAGGGCGTATCAGCCGAGAAACCAGTTTGTTGGGACGCAGAGAAGTGCTGACAGGCAAGGCAAAGTTTGGCATTTTTGGCGATGGAAAAGAGGTGGCTCAGATAGCTATGGCCAAGGTTTTCCAAAATGGCGATTTCCGCTCCGGTTACTATCGCGATCAGACATTTATGATGGCAGCAGGGTTGCTCACAGTTCAGGAATTTTTTGCTCAGCTTTATGCGCATCCTTCTGTAATGGCAGAGCCTGCAACAGCAGGTCGCGCCATGAATGGACACTATGCTACACGATTACTGAATGATGATGGTAGCTGGAAAAATCAGACACAATCAAAAAATTCTTCTGCCGACATATCGCCAACGGCAGGCCAAATGCCACGATTGCTCGGACTTGCTTTAGCTTCTAAATTCTATCGCAATAATCCGGAACTTAAGTCGGATAAGTTTAAAAACTTTTCTGTTGATGGTAATGAAGTTGCTTTTGGAACTATTGGTGATGCCAGCACTTCTGAAGGTTTGTTTTTTGAAACCATCAATGCAGCAGGTGTTTTGCAGGTGCCAATGGTTATCAGCATTTGGGATGATGGTTATGGTATTTCTGTGCCCAATAAATATCAGACAACAAAACAAAGCATCAGTGAAGCATTACAAGGTTTTGCTCGTACTCAAGAAAAACCCGGTTACGAAATTATTAGAGCAAAGGGATGGGATTATGCAGAATTGTGTGATGCTTACGAACAGGCTGCTAACATTGCACGTACAGAGCATGTGCCGGTTATGGTGCATATTCAGCAAATGACACAGCCGCAAGGTCACTCTACATCAGGATCGCATGAGCGTTACAAATCTAAAGAGCGCTTGTTGTGGGAAGAAGAATTTGACTGTCTCAGAAAAATGCGTGAGTTTATGGTGCAGTCTGCCATTGCAACAGAACAAGAACTCGATGCTATAGATGCTGAAGCCAAAAAGTTTGTTAATGATGGAAAGAAGCAGGCATGGGATAGTTTTACTTCTGAAATTAATACTGAAAAACAACAGGCACTTTCACTGGCAGAAGCAGCAATCAGCAAAAGTTCAAATGGTGTTTTTCTGAATAAAGCAGTTGAAGAGATTAAGAATATCACCAATTGCGAAAGAAGAGATATTGCTGTTTTTATACAGCAAGTTTTGTTTACGCTTCGTGCTGATAATAGTGCTGAGATAGAAGCACTGAAGCAATGGTACCGCCAATGGCATCAGTTGAATTTTGATCGTTACAGCTCACAACTTTATGCAGAAGGTAACGGCAGCGCATTGGGCATTGCCGAAGTTAAGGCTGTATATTCTGCAGAGGCAAACATGGTTGATGGTCGTGAAGTACTTCTTGCAAATCATGATAAACTTTTTAGTCAATATCCTGAATACATTGCCTTTGGAGAAGACGTTGGAACGATTGGTGGCGTTAACCAAACTTTTGCAGGCATGCAGGCCAAGTATGGCGAGCATCGTGTTTTTGATGTAGGTATCCGTGAGGCAACAATTGCAGGACAGGGAATAGGAATGGCTGTGCGAGGCTTGCGACCACTTGCAGAAATTCAGTATCTCGATTATTTGGCTTATGCAATACAGATTTTATCAGACGATTTAGCTTGTTTGCGTTATCGCACCAAGGCAGGACAGAAAGCACCACTCATTGTTAGTACTCGTGGACATCGGTTAGAGGGCATCTGGCATTCTGGTTCACCTATGCAGTTTATTCTTGGTGCTTTGCGTGGTATGCTTGTGCTTGTTCCCCGCAACATGACACAGGCAGCAGGATTTTATAATTTGCTATTGCAATGTGATGATCCTGCATTGGTGATAGAACCATTGAATGGCTACAGACTAAAAGAAAAACTCCCTGAGAACCTAGGTGCTTTTACTGTGCCTGTCGGTGTGCCTGAAATTCTTGAAGAAGGTAATGATGTTACTCTGGTAACTTACGGTTCATGTGTTAGGGTTGCTCAGGATGCAATGAAACAACTGCAGCAATGTGGCATTAGTGTAGAGTTGATAGATGTACAGTCACTCATACCATTTGACATTCATCATATCATCGCTGAATCTATTCAAAAAACGAATAAGGTTGTTTTCTTTGATGAAGATGTTCCCGGTGGTGCAACTGCATACATGATGCAACAGGTTATTGAAAATCAAAAAGCATTTGAGTTTCTTGAAACACCGCCTGTAACTCTTGCTGCAAAAGAACATCGTCCGGCATACGGAAGCGATGGAGATTATTTTTCGAAGCCTAATGCGGAAGATGTGTTTAATACTGTGTATGAATTAATGCACTCTGTAAATCCACAGGCATTTCCATTGTTCAGATAGTCAGGATAAACTTAGTTTCTCTACCCGATTAATTTGTCGGGATTATCAGAAATAAATTTTTGCCATCCTTTGCTTTTGCCTCCCGCAAACTGACTTTGCCCGGTATTTTTCTGAAAGTGATGACATACTGCAGCTGCCAGGCCATCGGTAGCATCAAGATATTTTGGCATTTCTTCAAAGTGTAACAACTGTTGAAGCATAGCAGCAACCTGCTCCTTGGTGGCACTACCATTGCCGGTGACAGATTGTTTTATTTTTTTTGGGCTGTATTCAAATACAGGAATATTTTTGAATAATGCAGCGGCAAGTGCAACTCCTTGTGCCCTACCTAACTTTAACATAGATTGTACATTCTTGCCAAAGAACGGTGCTTCAATTGCCATTTCATCAGGCAAATAGCTTTCAATAAGGCGTAATGTTTTCTCAAAAATATGCTTTAATTTCAGTGGATGGTTGTCAAATTTTTCGAGATGAATTATACCTGCGGTCTCTAATTTCATTTCTGTTCCCGAAATAAGGAGTACTCCATATCCCATTACATTAGTGCCCGGATCTATTCCTAAAATTATTTTTTCGCTTTCTGACATGAACGCTATTACCGCTTATTTTTTAAACTTGCACTATAATCTGCAATTGCTTGGAAAGTTCAAAAATAAAGATTAAAAGTGTGCTACAGTTTTTTCTGAAAGCAACAATTGCATTGTTTTCTCTTTGGTTCATTGTTCATAAAATTATACACCGCGAGAATGAAGTGTCGTTTTTCGATTTTGTGAATACTCGCCTGCATACAGAAGGTGCTTATTCCTTGCTCATATCTGTTATTGTATTGATGGTGTTGAATTGGAGTATAGAAGCTATAAAGTGGAAGGTCTTAATAAATAGACTCACCAAAATTAGTTTTGTTCGAAGCCTAAGTGCGGTTTTTGCCGGGGCTACTGTTAGCTTTTTTACACCTAACCGTGTTGGCGACTATGCAGGTAGAATGCTTTTTTTGCCTTCATCTGTTCGCATAGCATCACTGCTTTCAACTTTTGCAGGAAATATCAGTCAGCTCATTGTTACACTTTGTTGTGGACTTGCTGCAATGGCTTTGTCATTACAACATTATGTACAGTGGAATGAAAGTTTAGTCGTCACAACACGTGTTGCATCATTTGTTTTTGCATTGATACTTTTTGTTTCTTTTCCTTATATAAGAATTGTTTTTAAAATGCCTTTGCTGAATTTTGTTCGACAGCGATTTCCTGAATATGTCATGCATCTTGAAAATTATTCTTACAGAGAAATGATGCACATACTTTTTCTTTCTCTGCTGCGCTATTCTGTTTTTGCTTTTCAGTACATATTGCTATTTCTGGTTTCCGGCATTCCGGTTATTCCATCTATGATTGTCATTATAGCACTCATCTTTTTTATTCAGGCATTGGTTCCAACACTTGCACTGACAGAGTTTGCAATAAGAGGTTCTGTTGCTTTGATGGTTGCAGCACCCTTTATTCAGAATGATCAGGCAGTTCTAATGGCATCATTTGCACTCTGGCTGATTAATCTGGCAGTGCCTGCAGCAATTGGGTCGGTAATGATTTTTTATTTAAATTTCAGAAAAGAATAACGCTCATTATTTGATTTCCCAAACAGCGATAGTAAGATGTTTATTATCAAAAGTACTTACACCCCAAACTTTCTTTTGTTTGATATTGGTAGCATAGTCCAACTGCACTGCCTCATCATGTCCTTCTGCCAAAGGCCATGTCTGTAAAGTGTGGTTTTTAAAATCTTCAAAATATAAAGTCAGTGAACGATCAAAATAAACTGCCGTTTCTTTTTCCAGATCAACTAAAAGCGGTTTGCATTTATTTGTAAGTCTGTCGCTGAACCAAAGGTCGCTACGCTTTAATGCAAGATAGGTTTTTCTGTTACCGACTTTTTTGATAAAATTATAGGCAAACTGATAGATGTAGCCATCCTGATAGTTTAACCACAGGTTGTATGAGTAATGAAAGCGTGTTTTATAAAAATCCTGATAGTATTCGGGATTGTTATAGTAAGTAGGAATTGAAGCAATTTCAAAAAAACGATAAAAATGATTCAGACTTTTATACCAGTCTTCGGGTTTGTTATAAGGAATGACTTCTATTTTTTTTGTCTTACGAACATATTTGAAGATTCGTGTTTCTTCATTGTCCATCATCATCAGGTTGTCAAACTCATCAAACTCCATGTTGCGCAAACAACCTTCGTAAGGAAGTTTAATTTCTTCAAGAATGGTTCCCTGATTGTTAATTAAAAAAACATAAGGCTGGTTACAAGAATTGAATGCAATTATCTCATCGGCATCTACTGCAATTCTGTATGTGAAAATTCCACCGTCAATCACTCTGTCGCGGTCAAGTGTAAAAAGGTCTGTCTTAACAAAGGGGCCACGTCTTTCCTGACTATAACCTGAAATGTAATGTGTAAGAAGAATAACGAAAGAAATAATAAACCGCATGTAAACAAAAATTAAGGCTGCAAAAGTCCTCTTTTTATTCATATAAAGCCACAAAAAGACAGGTAAAATCTTCTCTATTTGAAGTTAAAATGTTGACCTTTGCACAATTGATGAATACTGTTGTTGCCATTATTTTCTGGATTTCGCTTTTGGGACTTTTACATTCTTATGTACTGTTTCCATTACTCATGCGTTTACTTTTAATGTTAAAGCACAAGTCTAAAGATGATGATGACAATAATTTATTTAAGCCGATGGTCAGCGTTGTGATGGCTGCTTACAATGAAGAGAAGGTCATCATTCAAAAGCTCGAAAGTGTTATTAAAAGTAATTACCCATCAGATAAATTAGAAATAATTGTAGGCTCTGATTGTTCCAATGATAGTACTGATATGTTGGTGAAAGAGTTTGCACATAATCATCCACAAGTAAAGTTTATTCGATTCAACAGCAGAACAGGAAAACCTGCAATCATCAATCAATTGGTAAAACAGTGTAAGGGTGAGTTTTTAATTATTACTGATGCCAATGTAATGTTTGATGCTGAAGCAATTTCATCTATGATGCATAGATTTACTGTAGCAGAAGTTGGCTTAGTTGATAGCAACATGGTGAATATTGGATTGATGAAAAGCGGAATTTCATCTCAGGAGAAACAGTACATTCAAACAGAAGTTTTAACCAAATATGCCGAAGGTGAAGTATGGGGAAGTATGATGGGCCCTTTCGGTGGGTGTTATGCAATAAGGAAAAGTTTATTCAGCGATATTCCTTCAAACTTTCTGGTTGATGATTTCTATGTCTGCATGAAAGTACTGGAGCAGGGTTATCATTCTGTAAGTTCCCTAAAAGCTATTGTCTATGAGGAGGCATCGCATAATCTTTGGATAGAGTTCAGGAGAAAAACGCGTATAGCCACAGGAAATTTTCAGAATCTGGCAAAGTTTAGCAAGATGATTTTTAAGGGCAGAGGTATTGGATTTTGTTTCATGTCTCATAAAGTTTTGAGATGGAAAGGCCCTGTGTTGATGTTGCTTTTATATTTCTCTTCTATTGCGGCCTGGTGGTTGTCTATTGATATAAATCCTGTTTTGTATCTGGGAGTTTTTGCAGCCATATCATTAAGTTTACTTTTGTTGCTGGCAGACAGGCTACTTAATTTGTTTCAAATACATATAGGATTGCTCAGATTAAATACACATTTCTTAGTCATGAATGCTGCTATGTTGAAGGGTATGTTCAGATACATTAAAGGAGTTAAAAGCGGTGTTTGGCAACCTACAAGCCGGACTCAGAATGCTTAATTGGATATTACAAAAAAATTGTAGGTTTGTATTCCATTTGACACTAAACAAAATGATAACAACACCTTTAAAAATATTTATTGTTGATGATGATAATATGATGCTGGAAATGCTTCGTGACAGAATTGGTGAGCATACACCACATACGGTTTTAACTTTCGGCACAGGCGAAGATTGTTTGAAGCATGTAGCAGAGAATCCCGATGTTATTATTCTTGATTATTATCTGAATTCAAAAAATCCTGATGCATCTAATGGTATGGAAATATTGAAAGCTATCAAGAAATACAATCCAAACATTCATGTAATTTTTCTTTCGGGACAGGAACGCTATGGTGTGGCTATGCAAACCTTACAAAAAGGAGCAGAGTATTATGTCATTAAAGACAATGAAGCTTTTGGTAAAATTGAAAAAATATTAAGCGGCATTACAGTTTCATAAATCAACTCTAAAAAGTTGATACTGAAATTTTTTATTCACCGCTTAGTTATCAGTTGTCGTCAATACACCACTCAGAATAAGAAGTAGGAGTTTCTTCTAATTTTAAATAAACCAATTTTATTTTATCAGCAAAGTGAGATGCAAGTTGCTTCTTAAAATGCAACAACAGATTTTCGCAGGTTGGCTGCACATCTAAATAAATAATTTTTTCAAACTGTTGTGTAAGTACTTTGTCAAGCAGCTTATGTGGCGAATCGTTGTTGAGTACTAAGGCATGATCAAATTGTTTGATAATTTTTTCCTGTACTATTTGTTTCAATATTGAAAAATCAATGACCATACCAGCCTTCGGATTGCTATTGTCATTAAAAGGTTTTCCCTTTAAGGTGACAGAAAGTTTATAGGTGTGACCATGAATATTTTTACATGGACCATCGTAGCCAAATAAGGCATGAGCCATGTCAAACACAAAAATTTTAGTTACCCGAACAGTTTCATTCATCATTAATGACATTTAAAATACTCAAACGGCTGACTACATTCGTTGCAATACCAAAGTGCTTTGCATGGTGTTGAGCCAAAGCGATTCAGCATTTTAGTTTGTTTGCTGTTGCAACGGGGGCAGGTAACCGGTTTTTGCATTGCAAATATACTATCCATTCCGGTTTCATCTTCAGGGGGTGCAATTCCATGGGCTTTCATCTTGTCAAGTCCTGACTGACTTATCCATTCTGTAGTCCAGGCGGGTGATAGTATAGTTTTTATTTCTGACTGAAACCCTGCACCATTTAATACCTGCTTGATGTCGTCCACAAAAACAGACATGGCAGGACAGCCCGAATAACTTGGGGTAATTGTGATAATTGCTTTTTCGTTTTTCCATTCAACATTGCGGACAATGCCTAAATCAACAATGCTGATAACAGGAATATCAGGATCAGGAACAGTATGCAATAATGCCCAGATTAATGATTCTGTTGACTTGCTGCTTTCAGTATTTTTTACTGATGACATGACTTTTTATTCTACCACTTAGCATCAGGATAGGCTCTCTGCAAATATTGCATTTCGCAAAGCATGACACCTAAGCGTTCTGTATGAATACCATTGTGGCCACCTGTTATGGTGTTGTTTACTTCCGGAGTGTTAATATTTGCCGCAGCGAATATTTCATTTATGTTTAGTTGCCACTTCGCAAATAGCGTATCCGTTGTAAAAGAGATACCGTTATCAATTAATGCAGTGTCTGCATCATTCATTTCAAACATATCTTGTGTAAACCGCCACAAATTTGTGACAGCTTGCTGCACACGCATTTTACTTTCATCAGTTCCGTTTCCGAATCTGATGAGCCATTCGCTGCTGTGTCGCAAATGATATTTTACTTCCTTAATAGCTTTAGCAGCAAAACCAGATAATGTTTCATCATTGCTGTTCAACAACGATTCATAAAGTTGTTTTGCAAATGCAGAATACAAAAACACTTTCATCATCGTTTGTGCAAAGTCGCCATTTTCCTGTTCTACCAAAAGGCAGTTGAAATATTCTCTTTCACTGCGTCTGAAAGCAATATCGTCAGCACTAAGTTCATCTTCCGATAATGATGATGCATATTCATAAAGCATTTCAGCCTGACCAAACATGTCTAATGACATATTTGATAAAGCAATATCTTCTTCTAAAAAAGGTCCTCTGCTGCACCATTCAGCCAAACGTTGGCCATGAATCATATTGCTGTCGGCTAATCGCAGGCAATAGTTATATAATGCGTCTTTTGTTTTCATGATTACAGATTTTTTGTTCCTTGCGGCATTTTATAAAAGTTTGGTGTTCGATAGATTTTATCGTTTGCCGGATCAAAAAAGTCAGCAGCATCATCAGCAGTAGTTGCAGCTATACATTCAGTAGGCACTACCCAAATGCTACGTCCTTCATTTCTGCGTGTGTAAAGATCTCTTGCATTCTGCAGAGCCATTTTTTTGTCAGCTGCATGCAGGCTTCCCTGATGTTCAAAAGGTCCACCGTTTTTTGTTTGTATAAATACTTCCCATTGAGGAAACTGATTGTCGTTTTTCATTCTTTAATTTTTTAAATTGATATGGAAGAATTTTCTTTCTCTCTGCTTTTTTCAAATGCAGTTGCACAATCGCGAACCCATTTTCCTTCATTATGATAATGGATATGATGACTTATACGCTGATAATTACATGGGCCATTTCCTTTTACCACACTCCAGAATTCATCCCAGTTAATTTCACTTGTTTCCCAGTGCATGGTTGTTTTGTTGTACTTTAAGTTTTTATCAGGTATTGTAAGTCCGATGTGGTGTGCCTGCTCAACTGTTCTGTCAATAAAACGCTGACGAAGTGTGTCATTACTTTCAACTTTTATTTTCCACTTCATTGAATCTTTTGAATGTGTGGATTCAGAATCATGTGGCCCAAACATCATCAGTGATGGTTCCCACCAACGGTTCAATGAATCTTGTGCCATGTTGCGTTGTGCTGTTGTTCCATTCATCATCTTTGCAATAATCTCATAGCCTTGGCGCTGATGAAATCCTTCTTCTTTACAGATGCGAATCATTGCACGCGAATAAGGCCCGTAGCTGCACTTTGCCAGCATGGTTTGATTTACAATAGCTGCTCCATCAACCAACCAACCAATTGCACCCATGTCGGCCCAGGTTAATGTTGGATAATTAAAAATACTTGAATACTTTGCCTTTCCTGAGTGTAGCATAGCAATCATCTCTGTTCTGTCAATACCAAATGTTTCGGCTGCTGAATAGAGATAAAGCCCATGTCCGGCTTCGTCCTGTATTTTGGCAAGCAGAATTTTTTTTGCACGTAATGAGGGCGCACGCAATAGCCAGTTTCCCTCAGGTTGCATACCTATAATTTCCGAGTGTGCATGTTGCGATATCTGTCTGAATAAAGTTTGTTTATATGCTTCAGGCATCCAATCACGTGGTTCTATTTTTTCACCTGCATCAATTCTTTGCTGAAACTGTTTTTCTTTTTCTTCTTCTGTCATAACTTTAAAAATTATAATGTTCCTCGTCTTGCCTGTTCTGCTTCTATACTTTCAAACAAGGCTTTAAAATTTCCTTTGCCAAAAGATTTGGCACCTTTTCGCTGTATAATTTCATAGAATAATGTTGGTCGGTCTTCAACAGGTTTGGTAAATATTTGTAATAAATAACCTTCCTCATCACGGTCAACCATAATTCCCCATTTTTTCAGTTCTTCCAAATCTTCTTCAATAATTCCTACACGTTCTTTGACGGTGTCGTAATAGCTTCCCGGCACATATAAAAATTCTACACCACGTTTGCGCATTTCTGTAATAGTGTGAACAATATCATCTGTTGCTACTGCTATATGCTGACAGCCTGCACCTTCATAAAAATCAAGATACTCTTCTACCTGCGATTTCTTTTTGCCGATGGCAGGTTCGTTAATCGGAAATTTAATATAACCATTGCCATTGGTCATTACCTTACTCATCAGAGCAGTGTATTCTGTAGAAATATCTTTGTCATCAAATGTTATGAGATTAAAAAATCCCATTACTTCAGCATAAAATTTACTCCACACATTCATTCCTCCTAACTCCACATTGCCTACCATGTGATCAATATACTTTAATCCTGTTGAAGGTGGGTTATAGTCCGATTGATACTTTTCATATCCGGGAAGAAAAATGCCTTTGTAATTTTTTCGCTCGATAAAAATATGGATTGTATCGCCATAGGTATGAATACCAGACCTTCTTACTTCACCATCTTTGTCTTTTAGAACTTCGGGTGACAAATATGGTTTAGCACCACGTTTCACCGTTTGTTCAAATGCATCAGTTGCATCATCAACCCAAAGCGCTATTACTTTAACACCATCGCCATGTTTTTTGATGTGATCGGCAATGGGATTAGAAGAAGTTAAAGGTGTAGTTAGTACCAATCGAATTTTTCCTTGTTGAAGCACATAAGATGTTCTGTCGCGCACACCGGTTTCAAGTCCTGCATAGGCAAGATCCTGAAAACCGAAAGCTGTTTTATAATAATGCGCAGCCTGTTTAGCATTGCCTACATAAAACTCTACATAGTCTGTTCCCAACAGTGGAAGAAAATCCTGTGCCTGTTCAAATATTTTTTTGTTTTCTGAATAGTTGAAATTTTTTACGGTAGTTAAATCATTTGTTGCCATTGGTTGTTTGATTTAAATACCCCCGAAGCTCTGCTCTCCTTGGTGGAGGTGAAAAATGAGAGAGCAGGAGCAGGGGTATGTTGCTTCTTTATATTGTTTCAGACTCGTGCATGCGCCACGACTGATAATATTCTTCTATTTCAATTTCTGTTGCTGCCTGTGTAATTTTTACCGGATTAAACGGATCAATCATTACAGCCAACTCATTGGTTTCTTTTTTACCAATACTGCGTTCAATAGCTCCCGGATGCGGGCCATGTGATAGTCCACCCGGATGCAGTGTTATCTGTCCTTGTCTGATATTGTTTCTACTCATAAAATCACCATCAACATAATAAAGCAACTCATCGCTGTCCATGTTACTGTGATGATAAGGTGCAGGAATTGCCTGCGGATGATAATCATAAAGGCGCGGCACAAAGGAGCACACTACAAAGTTACTCGACTGAAATTGCTGATGTATAGGCGGAGGCATGTGTATGCGTCCTGTAATGGGTTCAAAGTTAAAGATTGAAATACCATAGGGATAAAAACATCCGTCAAAGCCTACTGCATCGAACGGGTGTGTTTCATAAATGTATGGATAAATCAATCCGCGTTTTTTAATGTTTATTAGAAAGTCACCTCTTTCATCATGCGTTTCGAGAGAATGGGGCAATTTAAAATCACGTTCGCAGAATGGCGAATTTTCCATAAACTGACCATACTGATTGCGATAACGTGCAGGTGTTTCAATGGGTGCATGCGATTCAATGAACAACAATTTATTGTCGGCAGTGGTAAAATTTATCTGATAGATGATACCACGCGGAATAATAAGGTAGTCGCCATATTCAAAATCTATGGTTCCGAATAATGTTTTTAAAGTTCCGCTTCCACGGTGAACGAAAAGCATTTCATCGGCATCGGCATTTTTATAAAAGTAATCTGTTGTACCTTTTGTTGGTGATGCAAGCCCTATATGCATAGCATCATTCACGAATAAAACTTTTCTGCTCTTCAGATAATCGTTTTCGGGTTTTACTTCAAAGCCTAAAAAACTTCTTGCCTGCAAGTTATCTTCAACTGCAATTTCCGGTCGAACACTATATGGCTTACCATGTTCCTTAACCATGGTAGGTGGGTTAAGATGATAAACTAAGGAAGAAATACCGGAGAATCCTTCTGTACCAAAAAGCTCTTCATGATAAAGGCTTCCATCTTTCTTACGAAATACAATATGTCTTTTATGCGGTGTTTTTCCCTGACGTTGATAAATTGGCATGACAAAATATTTTTGCAAAGAGGTCAAAAATTCTTGTTTTTTGATATGACATTTATCAGTATGTAGGGTGATTTTTGGGATTTGGCTTGGTTGAGTGGAAAAATAAAAGAACCAATTATTTTAATATTTTGCTATATCTTGGTCATGGGGTTCGCATCTGTTAGTTAATTGTTGTGGCGGCTACAATTAAATTTTGCAACTAATGTGAAGAAACTCTTTTATTTCATCCCAGTTTTTTGTGTAAGGTGCAATTCCGGTTATATCAGGATCTTCATTCGCATCTTCAAAATAATGAATGCTGCGATATAAAAAGTACAATTGACTTTTATCGTACTTGTTTACAAACCATTGTAGCATTTGCTCCCATCCAAAATTCTCTAACAATACATATACATCAAAGAAATCTTTCTTTTTCCTTCTTCCGCAGATAGTGTGCATTTTCATCGCAGTAATGTCTGCTATAGAAAAATAGCTGATAGTATCTTTGACTAAAAATGGCTGCAATAATTTAGATGGCTCGTAAATAAAATCACACTTAATAGAATTGATATAGGCAAACAACATGTTTTTGTTGCTGTTGACTCGTTCAAATATGAAGCCTGATTCATTTGTAAGTACCCGTTCAAAAACGTAAGTATCAAAAGGTACCGTTGAAAATATATCCAAATCAATAGAATGCCTGTGTTTTAATTGCAATGCAAGCGATGTGCCACCAGCAAGTGCAAAGTGTTTTTTCACATCATCTACCTCAAAAACTTTTTTTAAAGTAGCATAAGTTGCTTCATTAATGATAGAAGGATGATACATGGAGCTCGTGCAATGGAATATTAAAATACCAACTACAGAAATGAGCCGTTTTAGGGTCTAATTCTTTGCTTTTGCGTAAAGCAGCTTGTATTTCATCTATTGAATATATTTTTTGAAGGATATAAAAATCATTGGTAAAACCTCGTGTTAGTACACGCTCTATTATAAAACGTTGATGAATTTTTAAATCAATGTCTTTTATAGGGTAGTCCCAAAATAATTGTTGGCTAAAAGGAAAGCGTTCTTCTTTTATCTTTTTATCTAATTTGGTCGTGTCAATATATTTGAGAAAGCTATTCATTATGGCTCAAAGATACTCTCTTTAAGCTTAAACTATGAAATCCAATTTTATTTCTATTAAAACAAATAGCATTTAACTTAGGATGACAGTCCTGCTGAATTCATGTCTTAGTTGGTGTAAGCTTACGAAACTTTTAAAATCTTTCAACTGGTTATCCTTAGCTGAATAATAAATTATTTTTTCAAATTCTGAACTGCAGCTTGATAAAATTTTAAAATAATTTTTTAAAGTGACTGTTGTCATGTTGCCATCATAATAACAATTAATTTCTTAATCTTGTCAAGGTATGAAGAATAGAAATTTGCCTAATCAGGATTATAAATTAATTACACTACCCAATAAAATGATTAAAGTGTTGGTAGATGGAAAATTTGCACAGTTAAACACTGTGGGCATGGAACAAGTGTTTCATGCACTGATGTTTTTATTAGCCTATCCTCAGTCGGAGAAACAAGAAGTGTTTGCCTTAAAAAAGTTGAACACCGTAGCTGCTATCATCAAAAACAAAGCGGCTGCATTTAAAAATAAATTAATTAACAGCGGATTGCCTTTCACTAATATGTCAGTGCAGTTTACACATGATTTTCTGCAATGGTTATTGCAGCAGAAAGAGCTAAAAGTAAAATTCCGGCAGTTTGTAAATTCAGAAACAGATTTAAATGAGTTGTTGAAACTGACTTTAAATCCGGCAGAAAAATCTGAAACAACAGCGGGCCTCAGCAATGAAGACTTGCTTCACTCGCTCGGTATTGAACAACACGAAGTCCTCAACTTTCTATTAGACGAATTTTCTAAAATATACCAACCTGAAGTAAAAGATTATTTGTTTGACAGTGTAGGTTTGCAATGCGACTTAATACCGCAAAACAAATTTTTTTCATTACCCTATAATCGCTTCACCAGGAATAAAACTTTCTATCACGAAGAAATTTTAAAAAAGTTTGATTATAAAAATGTTTTAGATTCTGAAATTAATCCTGCTGTAAGTTTATCAGAGAATGAGCATGTTGAATTGATAAAAACAATAAAGTATGCCATGGTATTGACTAACCGAGAGACGGATACGGTTACGTACATGGACGAAAACACACTGCAGTACTTTGAGTTGGAAAGAGGAATTTCTGTCGCAATTTATGGTATGACACCTGACAGGCAACTTCCTTTTGAGTCTTATATCGGATACACTTTATTTAAGAACGGATTTCCATGTGCCTATGGAGGCAGTTGGGTGTTTGGTAAACGGGCATTGTTCGGCATCAATATTTTTGAATGGTTTCGTGGTGGCGAATCGGGATATGTACTTTGTCAGTTGCTTCGTGTGTTCCATAAAGTTTTTGATGTTGACTATTTTGAAGTAGAACCCTATCAGTATGGATTAGATAATCCTGATGGCATTTCTTCAGGTGCATTTTGGTTTTATTATAAGTTCGGCTTTCGCCCTGTTGATAAAGAACTTAAAAAAATTGCTGAGCGGGAGTTTCACAAAATAAAATCCAAGCAAAACTACCGGACACAAGAAAAAACTTTGTTGCGATTTACAGAAAGTAATATTTCACTTACCTTAGAAAAAATAAATCAAGCAAAAATTGTTGAGGTTACTTCTGTAATTTCAGGAATGATAAAAAAACAATTTAAAGGTAATCGCATGCAAGCAGAACAGGAGTGTGTGAGTTTATTTTTACAAAAAGCACAAAGGGCTGTAAATCATTCGGAGTATAGTGAGGCACTACTTGAAATGGCATTGTTGTGCGAAGCGTATAAAATTAAAGATGATGAAACTATTTCTTTACTGTATGCTATGGCACATATAAAGCCTGTGAATCCTTATGACTATCAGGGCATATTGTTGAAGTTTTTGGAAAAAATTGCGAAGTGATTTTTATTATTCCCTAAGCATTGAAGTACATATAAATAAAAAAGCCATTGTGTTAATTACAATGGCTTTCTATTTTTGGTTAAACAATATTATCGTCTGATAACAATTCTTTTATTAATAGCCTGACCATTCATGTTAATTTTTAAAACATAAACGCCATCAGGCAATTCAGAAAGGTTTAAAATAGTTTTGCCGTTGTTTTGAATAAAGTTTAAACGCTTTACTTCTTTCCCAATCATATTGATAACAGCAATTGAAATTGCTTTTCTTTCGTTGCTGCTTTCAAGGTTAATGTTGCCTGTTGTAACGGTAGGATAAATGTTTAACACGCCTTGCTCTATATTGCTTATTCCCACAGGCCCGTTTGAAATAGTAATATCATCTAACCCTACATTAAAACCAAGTGAATCTTTTATGTATTCAAATTTTACCTGAATATCTGTTGTGTTCAGACTTAGTGTCTAAAATGCTCCCGTCTGTGAAACAGGATTGTAGGTTTGAATATTGTTCCAGTTTGTGCCATCAGCGGTAGTGTAAATTTTAAAAGGATTGGGCTGTTGTGTATTGCCATTACCTTTCATATAAAATTTTAAGTGGGTAGCATTACTGAATGATGGTGAAATAATAGTAGCTCCTGTTACATTAAATTTATACGAATTGCAGGAGATGCCACAATAAGTAGGTGTGTTATAAAAAGTTTTACCGACAGCCGTTGTGTCGTTGTTGGTGATAGTCCAACCGGCAGGGATGCTTGTTACTAATCCGTCATATCCGGTAAAATCGTACGATACCAATACCTGTGAAAATACATTGGTGGTAAGTACAGCAAATGCAATTGTGAGTAGGCGTTTAATCATGTTCTTAAATTATTTATGCAAAGATAAGCATTGAAAATGAATAAAATGGAATTTAAATGAATAAATCATTCAGTAATGTTACGTTAAAGTAGCAAGATTTTAATTCAGAATAATTTTGGTTTTTGCCGATAATGCTAAATGGTATTTGTCCATTTATAAAAGTGTTTATTGAATTTTGATTGGAATAATTTTAAGAAACAAATGTATTGTATTAAGATTGAAAACAATAGTTTACTGCAAAAATGTATTTGGAATACGATAAGAAACTTCTGTTATCGCTTATTAAAATCGTTCATTGTGCGGCTTACACCATGACCGATAAAACTTTTAACAATCTCTTCTGCAAGTTTTAATTTTTCAGGAATGACAGCAAGTTCTTCAGTGTCCCAATTTCCTAAAACATAATCGGCCTGACGACCTTTGGCAAAGTTGCTTCCAACACCAAAACGCAGACGGGCATAGTTTGTGTTTGTCAGAGATTCCTGAATACTTTTTAGTCCGTTGTGACCGCCATCGCTTCCTTTGGCACGCAGGCGCAGTGTTCCAAAAGGCAAGGCAATATCATCTGTGATGACAAGAATATTTTCAATTGCAATTTTTTCGGCCTGCATCCAATACTGAACAGCTTTACCACTAAGGTTCATAAAGGTGGTAGGCTTTATCAGAAAAACAGGTTTGCCGCGATGCCGCCATTCGCAAACATGAGCATAGCGTCCGCTGCTGAAACTGTATTCATGTTGCTGAGCGATATAATCAACAACACCAAAGCCAATATTGTGCCTTGTGCCGGCATATTCAACTCCGGGATTACCGAGACCTGCAATTAAAAATTTAGACATTATTTATTTTAAACAAAGAAGCCGGATATTGGAATACCCGGCTTCAATAGATTGACAAAAAAATTATTTAGCCGGTTTAGCAGCAGGTGCAGCAGCAGCCGGTTTAGCGGCAGCAGGTGCAGCAGCGGCAGCCGCAGCAGGAGTTTCTTCAACCACATTTCTTGTTGTTCTTACTGCAACAATAATGTTGTTTGGAGAATCAAGTAATGTAATGTTGTCGCGCTGAATATTAGCAACTTTAACTGCCTGACCAATGCCTAATGTTGTAACATCAATTTCAATAGCATCAGGTAGATTTGCAGGCAATGCACTGATTTGCATTTTGCGCATTTTCTGAATCAATTTTCCACCTTGTTTAACCCCTTCTGCACTTCCTTTAACTGTAACAGGCACTGCTATAGAAACAGGCTTGTTGTTTTGAAGTAATAAGAAGTCAATGTGCTGAATTTTGTCAGTTACGGGATGAAACTGAATATCCTGCATAACAGCCTGATGTTGTTCTCCATTTACATCGAGATTAACCGTGTAAACGCTTGGAGAATAAACCAAGTCTCTTAGTTCAAGTGCCGTTGTGCTGAAGTGCACATTGTCTTTCCCACCGTATAACACGCATGGTACTTTACCATCGGCACGGAGTTTTTTCAACTCTTGTTTGGTAAGGCCTACTCTTTTGGTACCTTTAATCGTTAATGATTTCATTGTAATATATAATTTATAAATTTAAGATTTAACAAACAGATTGCTTATTGAAGAGTATTCATACACTCTTCTTATAGCATAAGAGAATAGCTCTGCTGTTGAGAGCTGAACTATTTTAGCTGACTTTTTACGCAATGGAATAGTATCGGTAACAATTAACTCAGTAAGTTTTGAGTTTTCAATCGTTTCGTAAGCATTGCCCGACAGTACAGCATGTGTGCAGAATGCACGCACAGAGCTGGCACCTTTTTCTATTAAAAGTTCGGCAGCTTTTGATAATGTTCCGGCAGTGTCAACAATGTCGTCAACTAAGATTACATCTTTTCCGGCAACATCACCAATAACCTGCATGCTTGCCACTTCGTTGGCGCGTTTGCGGTGTTTGTCGCAGATGGCCATTTCTGCATTAAAGAATTTTGCATACTCGCGGGCACGATGAACACCGCCCATGTCCGGTGCTGCAATGAGCAGGTTGGGCAGGTTTAAGTTTTTGATATAAGGAACAAAGATTGAAGAGGCATCTAAGTGGTCAACCGGTATGTCAAAAAATCCCTGAATCTGAGGTGCATGCAAGTCCATTGTCATCACACGGGTGACACCGGCAGCAGTGAGCAGATTGGCTACTAATTTACTGGCAATGGCTACTCTGGGTTTGTCTTTGCGGTCGCTGCGGGCATAACCAAAATAAGGAATTACGGCAGTGATGTAGTGTGCAGAAGCACGCTTGGCAGCATCAATAAGCATGAGCAATTCAAACAAATTGTTGGTGGGGGCAAAGGTTGACTGAATGATAAATACATCACAACCACGCACTGTTTCGTCAAAATAGGGAGAAAACTCGCCATCGCTGAAATGCGAAACAATGACATCGCCAAGGGGTAAACCATAACTAAGTGCAATGTTATCAGCCAGATAGCGTGTAGCTTCACCGGAAAACAATTTGACTTCTCTTGCCATAGATAAGGGGGGATTCTGAAAGGGCTGCAAAGAAAGGAAAAATTTCGCTCAGGTCAAATGGATTGTGTAAAATTAATACTTTTGCAGCCTCGTTTTTTGAATAGAATTTACCCGGATGGCGGAATTGGTAGACGCGCTGGTCTCAAACACCAGTGAGCTAAACCTCATGCCGGTTCGATCCCGGCTCCGGGTACCAGCAAGCCCTCACACTGAGGGCTTAGCTTTTTAATATAATCAGCTATGGGTTCACCCGGTTTTGACGATATTTATATGGATCTGGCAAAGACACTTGCCTTAAAATCGCACTGTGTTAAAATGCAGGTGGGAGCGGTGCTCACCAAAGATACGCGCATCATCTCTCTTGGATATAATGGTCCGCCTGCGGGCACACACAATTGCGATACGGAGTGGCCTGATGATGGTTGCCCGCGCGACAGCAAGGGTGGTTGCTCCTTAGCCATTCATGCCGAACAAAATGCAATTCTTTATGCTGCAAAAAATCAGGTTTCGGTAGAAGGGGCTACTCTCTATGTAACACTTTCGCCATGCCTTGCCTGTGCTAAGGTGGTGTTTACTTCAGGAATAAAAAAAGTGATTTTCTTAAATTCCTATGCGCAGTATAAAGGCATAAAATCTGATGAAGGAGTTGATTTTTTAAGAAAATTTAATGTAGAAGTGCAACAATATACTCCCGGAACTGTTTCCGGTACATAATATCTTTTCATGCAGTCTGATCAGAAAAAAAACTTTCAACCATTATGGTATGCTTTATTGATTACCGTAGGCATTGTCATTGGTGTTTCATTAAACTCATCATTTAAAGGCGGCACAAATATTTTGTTCAGCCGCAGTGCATCAGGAGGGTTCAACAAAATTAATGATGTTGTAAACTACATCCGTCAGGAATATGTTGACACCATCAATCAACAGGAGTTGGTTAACAGCAGCATTACACAAATACTTCAAAACCTTGACCCACATTCTTCCTACATTCCTGCTGATGAACTGAAATCGGTTAACGAGCCGCTGGAAGGAAACTTTGAAGGCATAGGAATAGAGTTTCACATACAGTATGATACTATTATGGTAGTGTCAACCATTGCAGGTGGCCCTTCTGAAACTATTGGACTACGCCCCGGTGACCGCATTGTCGAAGTAGATAAGAAAAAAGTTGCAGGCATAGGCATTAAAAACGAAGACGTGTTTAAATATCTGCGCGGACAGGAAGGAACCAAGGTTGCCTTGAAGGTCAAACGTAGTGGTATAGAGAAATTGCTCGACTTTACCATTGTAAGAGGTAAAATTCCTATCCGCAGCATAGAAACATCATTTATGGCAAATGCCAACACAGGCTTTATTAAAATTTCGAGATTCTCTGCCACCACCTACGATGAGTTTATGGAGGCTGTGGAGGCATTGAAAAAGCAAGGAATGCAAAATCTTATTCTTGATTTAAGAGGAAACCCCGGTGGATACCTTGATGCAGCAACCATGCTTGCCGATGAATTTTTGCCAGATAAAAAGTTGATTGTTTACACAGAAGGGAAAGCGCGACCACGAAAAAATTATTATGCTACAGAGAAAGGCGATTTTGAAAAAGGAAAAGTTTTTGTTCTGATAGATGAAGGCTCTGCTTCGGCATCAGAAATTCTTGCAGGTGCTCTGCAGGATTGGGACAGAGCAGAAATTATCGGTCGCAGGTCATTCGGCAAAGGATTGGTGCAGGAGCAAACATTGTTTCCCGATGGTTCGGCTATGCGACTTACCGTGGCACGTTATTATACACCTACAGGGCGCAGCATACAGAAACCTTATAAGAACGGTTACATGGCTTACGAAGAAGAAGTGTATGACCGGTTTAAACATGGCGAAATGGTAAATGCAGACAGCACACACTTTAACGACTCATTAAAATACACCACTCCCGGTGGTAAAATTGTTTATGGTGGTGGAGGCATTATGCCCGATGTGTTTATTCCAATTGACACCACTGCCGATAATGAGTTTGCGCGTTCTGTTTTTGGGTTAGGATTGGTAAGTCGTTTTTCGTACGACTATACTGATAAGCACAGAAATAAACTCAACACATATAAAAGTATTGACGAATACATAAAAAACTTTTCTGCCGATCAGCGTTTACTCAGCGACTTTTTTGTTTACGCTATTGATAATAAAGTAAGACCTGATGAAAAAAGTATTCATGCTTCAAGACAGCTAATTGCCAATCAGCTTAAAGCAAACATAGGAAGGTTGTTGTTTGGAAACGATGCTTTTTATCGTGTTGTATTGTCAGATGACAAAGCGTTTAATGCTGCATTGCAACAAGCAGAAAGTACAGCGCAGAGTAAGGTTAAAGAGTCAGAGGCGAAATAACTTTTACATCTTATTCTGAAAAACATTAATTTTTTCGAGTACAATTTTTTTTATTTCAAGCACATCTTCTTTATAAAAGCCTGTTGCTACAATAGCACCTTCGCCCGTTGTGTTAATGGTGATGGAAGAAAACCCTACTAACGGTGTGTTAACTTCAACAGATGAAATTCTTGAAAAAGGAATAGTTTTTTCTTCACCACTAAATACACCCGGTATTCTGAATGTTATTCCATCATTGTCTATTCTTATTTTGTTGGGCAAAACTTTATTCCCTTCCGACATTCGGGATGCTTTATACTCTTTCATCATTTTTAGAATAATGTCAAAGTTATGCAACATTCATATATCATTCATAAAAAATTAAAATAGTGGCATCTGATTTGCGTTATTGTAAATACCGTAACACAGAAAATAAGGAGTTTTTCAGGTTAGTTTTAGGTTAGGTAAAAGGGCTGTCTGCATCAGACGGCCTTTTTATTTTGCCTTCAACAAATCATGAATTTTCAGAACCTGCGGCAGTAAAGGCTCTGTGCCATCATTTTTTATAAGATAGTTACAACGTTTGTTGCGATCTTCTTCATTCAGTTGTTTGGCAATAATTGCTTTTATTTTTTCTGCTGATGTGTTATCGCGTTTCATGGCGCGTTCAATTCTTACTGTTTCAGGTGCAGAAACACAAATTACAGCATCTAACTCTTTGTTTGCGCCTGACTCAAACATTATTGCAGCTTCTTTTAGAATATAATCTGCCTTTTGATTATTGCACCATTCACTAAAATGTCCTGCAACTGCAGGATGCACTAAGGCATTGACAGCGTCTAACTTTTTTTCATCATTAAAAATAAGCGAAGCCAAAACAGGCCTGTTGAGTTCATCATGTTCGTTATAAATACTGTTGCCAAAAAGTTGTTTGAGTTGGCTGCGCAATGGTTCATGGTTCATTAATTGTTTGGCTGCTGTGTCTGCATCATAAACCGGTATGCCTAAAGTTTTAAAAATATTAGCTACAAAGGTTTTTCCCGAACCTATGCCACCGGTTATGCCAATTTTTTTCATCAGCGTTCAATAAAATAGTTTACTGTTGACGGAACTATAGATGAAACATTTATTCCTTGTGGCTTGTGGATTAACTCAACGGCCAACTGACCTTCTTTTAAATATCTTTTTGCAGAAACCGTTACCTGAAACGAGTCAGCACTAAGTTGTTCATAGCGTTTTAAAGGCACCTGAATGATGAGTTCTGCTTTTTCAGGAATGAGTATAACCTTACCACTGCCGTTAATAGAATAGTTTAAAACAACAGGAATTTTTTTCTCGATAAATTCTTCAACAGGAATGTGAATCTTTATTTCTTTCTGCGATAAATTGACTTTGCCGGCAGGTGAAATTAATGATAGGGTAGCCTTTAAGTCACGGTCAAGATTGTCGTAATCTGTAGCAACAGTTTTTATTTCATTCACACCGTCAAGCTGACTTTTTTCTCCGGAAATGGTAATGCTGTCGGGCGCAATGCTGACTTTACCTGACAACCCAAAGTTTTTCTTTATGGAATATGTGAACTGCGTAACTACGGGAACCGTTTTCATGTACTTAGACGAAAGATAAAGCCACACTGAATCGGGTAGTGTTGTAACAACATCCATTTCTTTTAAACGGTTTTGATTCTGATTTCTGAATTCACTTTGTAAACTGATACCAAGTTTTTCATTGTTTACAGAATATTTTTTCAGATCAACTGTTAAGTTTCTTTCGCGGTTTCTGATTAAATACCAAAACAACTCAAACCCTCTTGAACGAAGTGTTACATTTACCTGTTGAGGTATTTCGCTGATGACTTGCTTGCTGAATGGTGTATTCTGAAGAGTAACAGTATAAGTTACAGGATATACATAATTCTTGTTCAATGAGTATAAAATCCAGAAAACAAGCGACACAAAAACACAAATAAAAAATACGGGCAATGATGCATTGCCTTTTAACCTGATATTTTTGAAAATATTCAAGTGTAAGGCTTTTTATTTTTTATCGTCTGTTTTGCGGTACTGCTTTGATGCTTCTGCAGAAACGGCAGTTTTATCAATTTTGATTTTTACGTTGTTGTCAATCTCAATCATAAAAAAAGTTTCACCAACTTCAGTAATTTTTCCATGCACGCCACCAATGGTAACTACTTTATCACCTTTATTAATACTTTCTTTGAATTGCTTTTCGACTTTCATTTTTTTCATCTGTGGTCGCAGCATAAAGAAATACATGATTACAATAATTAATCCTAACATGAGGAATTGCTGCATGGCCATGTTGCCCTGCGACTGAAGTAGAATGGTTAAATACATCATTTGTCTTTTTTAGAAATATCTGCACTAATGGTTAAAACTTTTGTGTTTGGAACGGTGTTGGCAAGTAAGGTTACTGTCTTACTTGTCATGCCATGTTTACCTTCACTATTAAAGGTAACTTTTATAAATCCTTCCTGCCCTGGAGCAATAGGGTCTTTTGAGTATTCAGGAACGGTGCAGCCACAGCTGGCACTTGCCTGTGTGATAATTAACGGAGCTTTACCGGAATTTTTAAATTTAAAATTGTAGGATACAATTTCGCCTTCGGTAATAGAACCAAATTCGTGATTGTCGCTTTCAAAATCAAATTTGGGTAAAAGAGAAGTGTCTGCATTTTCAGGCTCTGCACTTGCAGGGTTGTTTACCATTTCAGGTTCTATGGTTTTCTTTTGCTGATCGGACTTGCATGATACAAATGCAGTGGCAGCAATACATAAAACTAAAAAGAGGTGTTTCATACTATAACTCAATTTTGCTGCGAAAGTAAGGCTAAGTTACCTAAGCAGCAAACAGTATTTTCGACAAAAGCTTATTTATCAGATTTTCTTCAGACTGCTTAAGAAGTCGTCCTTTTTTCGTTGAGAAACAGTAATGGTGCTGCCATCACTCATCACCACATAGCCGCCACGGCCACTTTGGTATTTTTTAATACAGTCGAGGTTTACTAAATGTGAGTGGTGAATTCTGAAAAAGTTGTATTCTGTGAGTAGGTCTTCAAACTCTTTTAAGTTTTTACTTACCAATAGTTTTTTGCCATCAGTAAGAAAAACGGAAGTATATTTTCCATCAGCTTCGCAACGTAAAATATTTTTTATTTCAATAAACTCAAGTCCTTCACCCGATGTCAGTCCGATTTTCTGATGATTGCTGCTTTTCTGAACATTTGAAATCAGGGTGTTTACTTTTTCTTTATTGTTTTTACGGTTTCGGTTTTCTTCAGCACGTTTAATGGCTTTAATCAATTCTTCTTCGTCAACGGGTTTCAGAATATAATCCATTGCAGAAAATTTTATTGCTTTAATGGCATATTGATCGAATGCTGTGATAAAAATGACATCAAAGTTTACCTCATCAAACTTAGAGAGCAGGTCGAACCCTGTGCCACCAGGCATTTCAATATCCAATAAAACCAGATCGGGTTCATTCTGAAGAATCATCTGATAGGCTTCTTTTATATTTGATGCTTCACCGGTAACTTTTACCTCGGGGCAATTGGTGGCAAGAATCATTTTAAGCAGCTCGCGGCCGCGTTTTTCATCATCTACTATTAATGTCTGTAACATCTTGTTTTGTATTAAATCGGTATGGTAACAATCACACGTGTTCCGGCTGAATTATGTTGTTCGTCTTCTTTGTCTATAATCTGAATGCCAATGTGCTGTTCGCGTATGCTGTTTAATGTTTTTATTCTGTCGTCAATCAATTGTGTTCCTCTTGATATATGTTGTGATGTTGACTGGTTTTTTAATCGCGCTGCTTCAACTCTGCCAATGCCATCATCGTCAATTATACCAAGAATACATCCGTTTTTTTGCTCAAAGATAAGCGTTAAATTGCCTTGTCGGTTTAAATTCACCAATCCATGGTTAATGGCGTTTTCAACAAAGGGCTGAAGTAAGGTAGCCGGTATCTCAGTGTTTTTATAATCAATTTTCTCATCCACCTGTAAATGGAAGTTAAAACCTTCGTCAAAACGCATTTGTTCCAGCTCAATATAAAGTCTGAGCATATTTATTTCTTCTTCAAGTGTGATACTCTCGGAAGTGGAATGATCGAGAAACATACGTAACAACTTCGAGAATTTTGTTAAGTATTTATTGGCTGCTGTATGGTTGTTGGTTGTAATAAAAAATTTAATTGTATTGAGACAGTTGAATAAAAAATGCGGATTCATTTGTGCCTGAAGTGCTTTTAATTCAAATTCAGCAAAGCGTTTGTTAAGTTCTGTTTTCTTTTTTTCCTGATTGCGTATATGTTTAATTCTAAAGTAAGCTATCAAACCAAGTAGTGCAATGCCTGTCATATAAACAATGACTAAGAAAAGGTTACTTTTGTAAAATGGCATTGGCACATAAAAACTCAATGATTTTTCTGTACCAAAAATGCCGTATAACCTAATTTTAAAAGTATAATTCCCGGGATTCAGATTAAAATAACGCACTGTGCGTTCTGTAGTTGCTGCTCTCCAGTCGGCATCAACACCATCTAACTTATATTGAAAAAATACTTTTTGAGGGTTGTTGAATTTTGGTGCTGTATAATTTATTTCCAGCGTTTTTATTTTTTGGTGCAGATCAATATTCCCAATTGGTGAAAATTCTTTATCATCTGCTTTAATGCTTTCAATTATTATTTGTGGGATGTAATCGTTCTTGATAATTCTTCTTGTATTTAGAATTGCAACACCCTTTATTGTTGGAAACCAAAAGTGTGTGGGATCTTCTTTCAGATAATTGGGTTGAAACCCCGAATTAAATTCTGTAGTTTTTAATCCGTCTTTTCTGTCGTAATAATTAAAAGAAAGTGTTGCTGATTTCTGGTCAGCAAAATTGTTGAGGTCGTATTTTTTTACATTGTAAATACCTTTATTTGTTGTAAACCACAGGTTTTGCTGATTGTCTTCTGCAATGCAAAAAACATCTAAAGTTGATAGTTCAGGTATTTTGGTAAAGCTCGCAAATTTCCCTGCTTTTAATCTTGAAAAACCACCTCTTACTGTGCCTATCCATAAAGTTTTTTCCTCATCAAAATAAAGCGATCTTATAGAGTTAGATGGTAACCCATGATAGGTTGTAAATAAATCAATTTTCTGAGAATTGATTTTATATAAGCCATTGTTACTTGCAGCCCAGATGTTTCCAATTGAATCTTCGGTAAAATATGTCACCTTGGTTTTAATAACATCTTTTGCAAAGTGACTTAAAGTATCATGCTGAATAGTGAAAATACTTTTATCGGTTCCAATCCAAATTATTCCCTTACTGTCCTGATATAATGCAAAAACAACATCATCAGAAAGTCCGTTTGTTTTGTTGAAATGGAAAATTTCTTTGTCATTTTTAAATTTAAATAATCCTCCACCATAAGTTCCAACCCACAGGTTCTCATCTTTATCTTCAAGCATTGACCAAATACAGGTGTTTTCTTTCGGCTCAGGAATTTTAATAATCTTTCCTTCAATAATTTTATTAATACCACCACAATTGTTGCCAACATAAACTGCACCATTGGCTGACTTAACAATAGGCGCAACACCATCAGCAATCAATCCGTCTTCAACAGAAAATGTTCTGAATATTTTATAAGTAAGCTTGTTTACTCCTGCATTGTTGGTTCCCACCCAAATATTGTCTTCTGAATCCTGATAAACAGATTTGACAGTGTTGGATGATAAGCCAGACTCTTCAGAGATCTGATTAAAATCATTTGTACCTAAAAGATATATACCATCTGGGCCATCAAAAATCCACTTTCTGTTCTGTCGGTCAACGAAAATCCTTGAATAACCTTCGGATTCATCAGGAAGATTAATTATTTCAGTTTTTGCCGCACTTACTTTATAAATTCCGGCTATTGTTCCAACCCAAAGAAAATTGTCGCGGTCGTAGCAGAGACTTAAAACTTCGGTTTTTGGAATACTTTCTATCTGTTGAATGGTTCCATTTTTCAACTCAAATAAACCACCTGTTGTGGCTATTAATAAACTGTTGTTTTTACCGGCTGTAATTAAACGAATGTTGTATTGATTGATGCGTGTACTAAAATCGAGAATGTTGCCGTTTACGGTATAGATTTCATTGTTTGTTGTGGAAACATAGAGTGTTCCATCTTCAGAAAAACAGAAATTAGATATTTTTATATTACCAAATGATTTTTCAAAGCCGGTAAAAGTATTTCCATCATACTTTACAAGATGACCGGCATCGTCCAGCAGCCATAGGTTTTTATTTTTATCTTCTTTAATAATTAATACAGTGTTGGATAGTAATCCTTTAGTTTCATTATTGCTGAACACTGTAAATTTTACTCCGTCATAACGAACTACACCACTAAAAGTAGAAAACCATAAATAGCCATTTGAAGATTGTAGAATATCAATTACAGAGTTTTGTGGGAAACCGCTTTCAGTATTAAATACTTCAACAGAAAAATCGTTTTCAATACCAAGGCTTTTCTCTGACAAAGATGATTGCGACCTGGCAGAAAAAGATCTTGTAAAAAGAAAAACTAAGATTAGTAAATAAAAGCGTTTATTCATATTGATTATGCTGCCAAATTAAGCATTAAATCAGTTATTAAGTGGTAAAAAGTAACAGTTGCAGTTAATAGATAGCCAAAAATTGAATGTGAAACTGTGTCATATAAAAAGTATTGTCATGCTTTTTAACTTAATCTTATCGCTAAAATACTCAATTGTTACTTTCCGGCTTTTGTTTATTGCCAACTTATGTTACATTCGTAAAAGATTTCAGCAGTAGATTATGACTATCAAGAAAGGCGATAAAGTTTCATTTAACCTTCCCGGTACAGGGAATCGTCAGGTAGCAGAAGTCACTGATGTACTTGAAAAATGTGTTCAGGTAAAATATAATAACGAATCGTACAGCAATTTGCTGACATTAGATAAAGATAAAATTCTGGAAACACTGCCAGAAGCTCCCAAGTTGGAGTAAAGATGCGGTTTATTTTCTGTTTTTAGGTTAAGGGCTGGGAGAAATCCCGGCCTTTTGCATTTTTTTGAAATCAAGTTTTAAAACGCTTAATAACATTCGATTATCTGATTATCTTTGCAAAAATTTCAAATTCTTTATGATTAAAAAGCTACTAACGGTTTTACTTTTAATTTCAGGTGCTGCACAGGCACAGATTTTCAGATTGACCTATAACGCAACTGTTTGTCCAAGTCCATTAAATGCAACTACAGGTGTTTATCTCTATGCCGGAGCTAATATTACCTCTCCCGGTGCGATATCAGGTTATTTTATGGGAAGTATTAATCCACTTGCATATCCGTTGTACCAGACACAAACCGGAGTTTGGGAAATCTGTTTTAATCCTTATCAGACATTTCGTGATGGCGCAGGAAGTTTAATTCCGGCCGGCTCAACTATTTATAGTATTGATGTGAATTTTATGAATGCAGCCGGTTCTGTTTTTACAGGCAATTGTCAGCATGGTTTAATACAAATAACGAATCCAATGTCTGTTAATCCATCGTCAAACTATGCAGCAATTGCTTCAGGGTTGGTTGTAGCTACTTGTAATGTAGGTTTGCAGGAAATTCCAAATGCACAGGCTGTTATCTCACAATCAGCAAATCCATTAACATCAACCACAACATTCCGATTATTGCTTAAAGATCCGGCTAAAGTAAATCTGGATATTTATAATGTTCTTGGCAAAAAGGTTTGTAGTATTGTAGAAGGTAAAAAACTAAGCGGCTATACGGAGTTTAGCTGGGATGGAACAGCAGAAAATGGTAGTATGCTCGCAAACGGCTGTTATTATTATTCACTTAAACTGAACGATAAAATTTATACAAGTAACAAATTGATTATAGCTCGATAAGGAGGGGAAAACACAGAAAGGAACGAATGTTTTTGAGGATTTTACCTGCCCCAAACATTTTGTTTTATCTTTTCTGACGATTGTTTTTGATATGAAGGAAATTATTTTTTTCTTTGCCTCTGATAAGCCTAACTGAATATTATCACCATAAAAATTATTATGAAGAAGTTATCATTACTATTATTATCCATTGCCTGCATCTTTTCAGTAACCACTATGGATGCGGCAAAAGCCAAGAAAAGCAAGACTGCTAAGGCAGATAAGGCGTTTAATGCAGGTAAGTATGCACCTGCAGCAGATCTTTACAAGAAAGCCTATGGCAAGCAAAAGTCGAAGTTGGTAAAGGCGGAAATCGCCTACAAAGCTGCAGAGTGTTACAGTAAAATGAGCAACTCTAAAGAAGCTTTAAATTGGTATGAGAAATCGGCTAAAGACAATGGTAAAAATCCTGATGCCGTATTGAAATATGCACAGGCATTAAAAACCAATGGCCGTTATGATGAAGCCGTTGCACAGTTTAATGCATTTAAAGCACTTGAACCTGGTGATAACCGTGGTCAGGATGGAGCAACATCATCAGAAACTTCACAGCAGTGGAAAGATAAGCCAACTAAGTATAAAGTTGAGAACGTTGCAGCATTAAACACAAAGTATTTTGATTTTGCTGTTGCAGTATCAAACTTAGAGAAAAATACACTTTATTTTACATCTTCAAGAGCAGAAGCATCAGGAAATAAAAATGATGCATGGTATGGAGAAAAATTTTATGACATCTTCAAATCTGCTCAAGATAACAATGGAAAATGGAGCATCCCAACACCAATCAGTGAAGCAATTAATACTGCTGCATCAGAAGGTGCTATGACATTTGATGCAAAAGGTAACGTAATGTATTTTACCCGTTGCCAGAAGAGCGATGAAAAAGGTAAAGAAGGACAGTGTAAAATTTACAAGAGCGTTTATGACGGTGCTAAATGGGGTACACCAGAGTTGCTACCATTTAATAGCGATAATTATACTTGTGGACAACCTTCAATTACTGAAGATGGAACCACACTTTATTTTGCATCAGATATGCCTGGTGGTGCAGGTGGAAAAGACATCTGGATGACTAAAAATGAAAATGGAGCATGGGGTACGCCTGTAAACATCTCTTCTATTAATACTGTAGGTGATGAAATGTTCCCATATATTGCACCAAACGGAAAATTGTATTTCTCATCAAATGGTCACATGGGCATGGGTGGACTTGATATTTTCTCTGCAACTTCAGAAAATGGAGCATGGGCAAATGTTACTAACTTAAAGTATCCAATTAACTCATCATGGGATGATTTCGGATTTATGTTCAATTCTGCCACTACAGGTTATTTGACTTCAAACCGCGATGGCGGACAAGGACAGGATGATATTTATTCGTTCGTAGTACCTCCTGCAAATTTTGCAGTTTATGGTCGTGTATATGATACAGACACTAAAGAAGCAATTGCAGGTGCAACAGTTGAACTTTTTGGTAGCGATGGAACACAGCTTTCTGTTAAAACACAAGATGCGGGAACATATCGCTATGAGTTAAAACCTGATGTTGACTATAAAGTTTCAGCATCATTTACAGGCTATCTGACACAATTTAAAGAACTGACAACTAAAGGTCTTGATGAATCAAAAGACTTCGAACAGAATTTTGACTTCCCATTAAAGTCAACTTCAAAACCAATTGCATTACCTGAAATTTTCTATGACCTCGACAAGTATTCATTACGTCCTGAGTCAAAAGCAGCATTGGATGGATTAATTAAAGTGTTGGATGATAACCCAACTATTACCATTAAACTTACTGCACACACTGACTTCCGTGCCGATGACAATTACAACTTGGCACTGTCTAAAAAACGTGCTTTAGCAGCTTACAATTATTTGGTTTCTAAAAAGGTTGACAAAGATCGTTTGAGCTGGGAAGGAAGAGGAGAAAAAGATCCTAAAGAAGTTGAGAATGACGAGCAGTATCTACCATTCAAACGTGGTGATAAGTTAACAGAAGAGTTTATCAAAGGATTAACTTCTGAAGAACTGAAGGAAAAAGCTCATCAGTACAACCGTAGAACAGAATTTAGAGTTCTTAGTACAGACTATACACCCAAAAAGGCTAAGTAAGCCCGATTGAATTGTAAATAAAAAAGAGGCTGTCTTGGTTAAAGACAGCCTCTTTTGTTAGTTAGGATTCAGAATCTCAAAAGAGCTTATAATAACTAATAGAATAATCTCCGCCATTTTGAACACACACTTTTTTAAATTTGCAGAGGCAGACAAAACAGAAAATGAAAGATCAGAATAAATACAGTCAACGTGGTGTTTCGGCAGACAAAGAAGATGTGCATGCAGCAATTAAAAATGTTGACAAAGGTCTTTTTCCAAAAGCGTTTTGTAAAATCATTCCTGACTATATAAGTAACGACAAAGATTATTGTTTGCTGATGCATGCTGATGGTGCAGGCACGAAGTCGTCATTAGCTTATGCTTATTGGAAGGAAACAGGAGATATTTCTGTCTGGAAAGGAATTGCGCAAGATGCGCTGATTATGAATATTGACGACCTTCTTTGTGCCGGTGCTACAGATAATATTTTATTAAGCTCAACAATAGGAAGAAATAAAAATCTGATTTCCGGTGATGTCATTGCGGCTATTATTAATGGCACTGAACACTTGGTTGCTGAGCTGAAAAATTACGGAGTTAATATTACAACCACCGGAGGTGAGACTGCAGATGTTGGTGACTTGGTGCGTACCATTATTGTTGACAGCACCGTAATGTGCAGAATGAAAAGAAGTGAAGTTGTTGATAATGCAAATATTGTTGCCGGTGACGTTATTGTTGGCTTTGCTTCTTTCGGGAAAGCAACTTATGAGACTGAATACAACAGTGGAATGGGTAGTAATGGCCTCACTTCGGCAAGACATGATATGTTCAATAAATCAGTTGGCATAAAATACCCTGAGACTTTTGATAATTCACTTCCTGAAGATGTGGTTTATAACGGCAAGTATGCATTAACCGATAACATTATACTTGATGACGGGTATGGAAAAATTGAAATGCATGCAGCCAAGGCAGTGCTATCGCCTACGCGCACTTATGCTCCCTTGGTTAAGAAAATATTTGAATCGTATAGAAAAAATATTCACGGCATGATTCATTGCAGTGGAGGAGGACAAACTAAGGTGCTTCATTTTGTTGATAATCTTCATATCATTAAAGACAATTTATTTCCGACTCCTGCTCTTTTTCGTCACATACAGCAAGCAGCCGGAACCAATTGGATAGAAATGTATAAGGTATTTAACATGGGTCATCGCCTCGAGGTGTATTGTCCTGTAGCCATAGCAGATGAATTAATTTCTATTGCGGCCGAATTTAAAATTGGTGCAAAGGTTGTCGGACGTGTTGAAAATTGTGCGGGTAAAAAACTTACCATCAATTCGCCATATGGAAAATTCGAGTACTAGTTATTTTTTTGATAACGGGCATGGCGTTTACTCAGTTCATCAATAACGCCACTATAAACTGTGTTCATCAGTTCAGGATTTGCAAGATAAAAGTTCATGCTGTGGGAAAATACAGCAGTATCAATTCTATGATGCTCAAAAATATATTTGTAATAAGCAGGAAGGTTAATGATGCCTAGTGAATCATTATATGGATGCAAGGTAGCCTCTGATTCAGCAAGATGAATGTCGGCAAGTATCTGTATCATGCTGTCTTTTGACAGTGTACCTTCAGGAATTATTACTTCTTTATTTTTATGAGTGCAGGATACAATAGATAAAGTCAGAATAGAAATAAGAAAAAAGTATTTTTTCACTTGCATATATTAATGAGAAGAAAATAATAATCGCTGTCCGTTGGTGCTTAATTGGAGATGGCCATCATTGTAAATGTGAACACCGTTTACAAAAGTATGTTTTACTTTCGATTGAAATGTTGTACCTTCAAATGGCGACCATCCACATTTATAGAGGATGTTGCTTTTGGCAACAGTCCAAGGTTCATTCAAATTTACTAATGATACATCAGCAGCAAAACCTTCTTGGATAAAACCTCTGTTTTTAATATTGAAACATATAGCCGGTGAATGACACATTTTATTTGCAATCTGTTCCAAAGAAATTTTTCCCTGATGAAAAAGCTCCAGCATGGCAACAAGCGCATGTTGAACCAATGGCCCACCTGAAGGCGCTTTTAGATAGGGCATTTGTTTTTCGTCTAAAGTGTGTGGTGCATGATCAGTTGCAATGACATCAATTTTATCGCTGAGCAGTGCGTTTAAAATAGCTTCTTTGTCAACTTGTGTTTTTATTGCAGGATTCCATTTAATAAAATTACCTTTTGAAGCATAATCGTTATCATCAAACCAAAGATGATGAATACATGCCTCTGAGGTTATTCTTTTATCTTTAAGTGGAACATTGTTAGAGAATAGTTCTGTCTCGCGAGCCGTTGAAATATGAAGAATGTGCAAACGGGTGTTATACTTTTTTGCAAGATTCACAGCAAAAGAACTTGACAGGTAGCAAGCTTCTTCACTGCGGATAAGAGGATGATGTGATGCATTAAGTTTATCTCCGTAAAGTGATTTGTATTTCTCTGTATTTTGTCGGATTGTCTGTTCGTCTTCGCAATGTGTTGCAATGAGCATTGGCGATTGTGAAAATATTTTATCCAATGTAGTTGGATTGTCCACAAGCATATCACCTGTTGAAGATCCCATAAAAATTTTTACGCCACAAACATTTTCTCTGTTTGTTTTAAGAACTTCGTCAAGGTTGTTGTTGCCTGCACCCATGTAGAAAGAATAATTTGCCCACGATTTTTTTTGAGCGAGCCGGTATTTTTCTTCTAATAATTCTTGTGTCAATGTGTTTGGTACTGTATTAGGCATATCCATAAACGAAGTTATGCCTCCTGCAACTGCAGCTGCCGATTCGGAAGCAATATCGCCTTTATGTGTAAGTCCGGGTTCACGAAAGTGCACCTGATCATCAATAATCCCTGGAAGAAGTATTAAACCATCACCTTTTATTTCATCAACCTTATGTTTTACATTTATCGAAGGGTCAATTCTTTCAATGATGCCATTCTTGAAGTAAATATCAGAATCGAAAATTTTGTTGTCGTTTACAATTCTGACATTATGAATAATGGTTTGCATTTGAGTGAAAAAATTTCTGCTAAGGTACGAATCAGCATGGTTTACCAGTGTTTAGATTATAAATTCAGAAGAATGTTTTTATGAGTTTACATAGTAGAGATAAAATTAATTGCAACATTTTTTTATTTTTGCATGCTTATAAAAAACACCGTTCGGGGTGTAGCGCAGCCCGGTAGCGTATCAGCATGGGGTGCTGGTGGTCGCTGGTTCGAATCCAGTCACCCCGACAGTTTTCATCTCAAAGCGTTCTGTAAAACAGGGCGCTTTTTCTTTTCACACATAATTTGTGGATATTATTCAGCACCTTATGTAAATTACTTATCACAGTCATTTATTTTTCAGTCCGAAATTTAACACATGGCATTAAGCAGAATTTGGTCGTATATGATTTTATTTGCTGTAGCAGTAGCAGGCTATCGTTACATGCAAGGTGACAAAAATATTTTTAATGACATGGTGGTTGAAAAAAAATTAGCTGCCGGTGAAAGTTTCAGTAAAGTATCTTATTATGTCATTGGTCAGGGAATTGACAGTGTTCTCAAAGAACCAAAATTAAAAAATGCCAATTGGGTAAAGACAGATAAATTCTCAGATGCTCAGGTAATAATCACCACTGCTGATTTAAAGAATAATCTGCGCGAGCAATTAAATAATCAACTTGCAAAAATCAGTTTTGCGAATATTAACACTCAAAACAAATTCACTGCTGACAAATCGAAATTGATTTATTCTGAGGAGTTAATTACTGACAGTACATTAAATATAACAAACAATCTGCTTCAGGCTAATGTTGTTCTTACATCTGAAGTAAATACAGATTCGCTTCGAAATGCATGGACAGCTATCAGCAACAGACAAAAAATTGTTGGTAGCAATGAAGTATTTCTCTGGCTTCCTAAAAACATTGATGGTATTTTTGAAACAGGAAAATTTGCAGTGACTATTGCCATAGGTCTTATAGGTACGCTGGCATTATTTATGGGCTTACTCAATATTGCTGAACGTGCAGGTGGCATCAACATCATCAGCCGATTAATAAGTCCGTTTTTGTCGAAGCTTTTTCCTTCGTTGCCAAAAAATCATCCATCGTTTGGACACATGGTGATGAACTTTTCTGCTAATATGCTTGGCCTCGACAATGCGGCTACACCTTTTGGGCTTAAGGCTATGCAGAGTTTGCAAGAAATTAATACCAACAAAGACAGGGCAAGCGATGCACAGATTATGTTTCTGGCATTACATGCATCAGGGTTAACACTGATTCCTGTTTCTATAATTGCTGTTCGTTCTGCTAATGGATCGCACAATCCTAATGAGATTTTTATTCCGCTCATGCTTACAACTTTTGTTTGTACTCTCACAGCTATGATTGTAACCTCGCTCAAACAAAAAATTAATTTGTTCCAACGTGGATTGTTGTTACCTGTTGCCGGACTGAGTTTAACATTAAGTTTGTTTGTATGGTTCTTAAGCAGCCTGCGACCATTTGCATTAGATCAATTTTCTGATGCATTCAGCAATGGTGCTATTTTATTGGTGTTTTTTGGAATTATTGCAGGAGGACTTTATAAAAAAATAAATCTCTTTGATGCATTCGTTGATGGTGCGAAGGGAGGTTTTGAAACAGCAGTTCGTATTATTCCTTACATGGTAGGAATGCTTGTTGCGGTGAGTATGCTCAGGACAAGTGGTGCGTTTGATTTAATCATTAATCCTGTAAAACATCTTATTGCAATTTCTGGCATGGACACACGTTGGGCAGAAGGTTTACCGACAGCATTATTACGACCTTTCAGTGCAGGTGGTGCAAGAGGATTTATGATAGATGCCATGCGCACATTTGGTCCTGATTCGTTTATTGGTAAGTTAGTGAGCGTTTTGCAAGGCTCGAGTGAAACGACATTTTATGTTGTTGCTTTGTATTTTGGCTCTGTTTCTGTAAAAGATACACGTTATGCTATTCCTGTTATGCTTCTGGCCGACCTGGCCGGAGTAATATTCTCAATCGTAATCTGCTACTTGTTATGGGCATAATCTAACAGTTTAGTTGTTAGCGAGTTACATACATAAAAATCCGGTTTAATTTAAGTTGATTTTAAGGCCAGAAATAGGGGCCTACTAATCAAGTTTTTTTATACTTTCGCAACCTCAAAAATTTTAACCGTAGTATTTTATGAGTCAGATAGTTTATGTAGTTCCGGTGTTGGGTTTGTTGGCCCTGGTTTATATGTTTATAAAAGCCTCGTGGGTAGGTAAGCAGGATGCAGGTGAAAAGAACATGCAAGAACTTGCAGGTCACATTGCAGATGGAGCCATGGCATTTTTAAAAGCAGAATGGAAAATATTATCCTATTTTGTTGTTATAGCAGGATTGCTATTGGCTTATTCAGGAACACTACATGGCACAGAAGAATATCCTGTTCATTCAAGCCCGATAATAGCTGTTGCCTTTGTGATAGGTGCAGTTTTTTCTGCAGTAGCAGGCTATATTGGAATGAACATTGCCACTAAAGCAAATGTCCGTACAGCACAGGCAGCAAGAAGCAGCCTTTCAAAAGCATTAAAAGTTTCTTTCACCGGAGGTGCAGTAATGGGACTTGGTGTTGCAGGCCTTGCAGTACTAGGATTAGGTTCGTTATTTATTGTATTCTATCAATTGTTTGTTCCCACAGGTGCAGCAATTACCGGTGTTGAAATGAAAAAAGCTATTGAAGTATTAGCAGGTTTTTCTCTCGGTGCAGAAAGTATTGCTTTATTTGCTCGTGTTGGCGGAGGTATTTATACTAAAGCTGCCGATGTAGGTGCTGACTTAGTTGGAAAAGTTGAAGCCGGTATTCCTGAAGATGATCCGCGTAACCCCGCTACAATTGCAGATAACGTTGGCGACAATGTTGGTGATGTTGCCGGTATGGGTGCCGACTTATTCGGTTCTTATGTTGCAACTATTCTTGCTACAATGGTATTAGGTCAGGAGATTGACGCTTCTGCTGATAAGTTTGGCGGGCTTTCACCTATTTTATTACCAATGCTTATTGCAGGAATGGGAATTATTTTTTCAATTGTAGGAACATGGTTTGTGAGAATTAAAAGTGAAAATGATAATGTTCAGAATGCATTGAACATGGGTAACTGGTCGTCAATTGTACTTACAGCAATTGCCAGTTATTTTGCCGTGACTTATTTACTTCCTGAAAAATTAGTTATCCGTGGATTTGAGTTCACACCTATGAATGTTTATTTAGCCATATTGGTTGGTCTTGTAGTGGGAGCATTAATGAGCATCATCACAGAATATTATACTGCTATCGGAAAGCGACCTGTTTTATCAATCGTTAAACAGAGCTCAACCGGTCATGCCACAAACATTATTGGTGGATTGGCAGTAGGTATGGAATCAACTGCAGTGCCTATGATTGTTCTTGCAGGAGGTATTTTTCTTTCCTATTCATTAGCAGGTCTATATGGCGTTGCCATAGCAGCAGCAGGTATGATGGCAACAACAGCTATGCAGTTGGCTATTGATGCCTTTGGTCCTATTGCAGACAACGCAGGCGGCATTGCCGAAATGAGTCAGCTTCCAAAAGAAGTTCGTCAGCGCACAGATAATCTTGATGCTGTAGGAAACACAACTGCTGCAACAGGAAAAGGTTTTGCCATTGCATCGGCAGCATTGACATCATTAGCATTGTTTGCAGCCTTTGTTGGTGTTGCAGGCATTTCGCATATTGACATTTATAAAGCCAACGTGCTTGCAGGCTTGTTTGTTGGTGCCATGATTCCTTTTATATTTTCTTCGTTGGCTATTGCTGCCGTAGGTCGTGCTGCAATGAGCATGGTAGAAGAGGTGCGCAGACAGTTTCGCGAAATTCCGGGCATCATGGAGTACAAAGCAAAGCCTGAGTACGAAAAATGTGTTGCTATCTCTACAGAAGCTTCTATCAGAGAAATGATTGCTCCGGGTGCATTAGCATTAATTGTACCTGTTGTAGTTGGATTTATTTTCGGACCCGAAGTGCTTGGTGGTGTGTTAGCAGGTGTAACTGTTTCCGGTGTGTTGATGGGAATGTTTCAGAGCAATGCCGGTGGTGCATGGGATAATGCAAAAAAATCTTTCGAGAAGGGTGTTGAAATAAATGGTCAGACATATTACAAAGGCTCTGAGCCACATAAAGCATCTGTTACCGGTGACACTGTTGGTGATCCATTTAAAGATACATCAGGACCATCAATGAATATTTTGATTAAACTGATGAGTATTGTTTCTTTGATTATTGCACCACACATTGCATCAATTGGTACTCAGGATTCTTTTAATAACAAGAGCGAAGCTAAAATTGTTGCTCCGGTTGTAACTTCTACAGTAAATAGCACACCTGAAATGGATCTTGCAGCCATGACAGGAACAATTAGCCTTGACGTGAGCCACTCCTGGATGCAGTTTGGTATATCGCACTTTCTGACAACAGCAAACGGAACATTAGCAGTAGATACAGGTTATATTAATATCACTAATGACTTGGCAACAAGTTCAATTTTTGTTCAGTTGAATGTAAAATCTATTGACACAAAAAATACAAAGCGAAACAATCATCTTTTAAGCTCCGACTTTTTTGATGCTGAAAAATTCCCTTCAATAGTTTTTAAATCAAACAAAATTGAAAAAGCCGCAGAGGGCTCAGCATTTCGTTATATTGCTAAAGGTGAGTTAACGATTAAAAATATTACAAAACCTGTAGAGCTTAGATTTAACTACATGGGTGCATTGCCAAATGAATATGCAGCTAAAGATGCACATACTTTTGTGGGCGAGGCAGATCTTGACAGAATTGACTTTGGTGTAGGCGAATCAGGGCCTACAGTAGGTAATAAAGTAAAAGCTACTTTCTCTGTTGAAGGCTACAAAATTTAAATAAAGAGTTAGTGTGAATTCAGAAAGGCTGTCTTAAAGGGATGGCCTTTTTTATTGGCACTAAAAAATCGTTATTCGATTACCATCCGCTTGCAAGCATATCGGCAATATGCATAAACTGCAATGATGATCCTTCATTGTCTGCAATACTTTTTAAATGCATCAGACAGGTATAGTCAGTAGAGATAACTGTATTAGCTCCTGTTTGTGTTAACTCCAGAATTTTTCTCTTACCAATATCTACTGAAATGGCTTCATACTTTTCTGTAAATGATGGAGAATAGCCGCAGCAACTGTCTGTGCTTTCAATCCATTCAAGGCCTTTTACTTTGCTGAGCAGGGTGCGAACAGAATCTTTTACAGTGAGTTCATTAATGGCTTTACAGCTATCAAGAATTACAACCTTTCCATTAAACCGCGCACCAACATCGGTTACATTGAGTATGTTGACTAAAAAATCTGTAAACTCATAAATATTTTTCTGAACACTTTTATATTCATTGTGCAATGCTGAGTTGTGAAACATCTGCGGGTAAATATTTTTTATCATTCCCGAACAGTAAGCACCGGGACAAACAATGTATCGCTCATTCTGAAACTCTTTAATCAACTTCTCGCCAACGGCTTTACATTCTTTCTGATAACCTTCTTCAAATGCTGTTCTGCCGCAACATGTTTGTTCTACATTATAGTTAACGCCACATCCAAGTTTCTCAATAATTTTCACAACATTATTGGCTGTTTCAGGAAAAACCTGATCCATGTAGCAGGGAATAAGTAAATCAACTATCATTCTTTATTTGCAAATATCCGATAAAAAAATCAGGTGTTTTGTAATCTGAAATTTCTGATGCTAAGTAATGAAAAAAGTCCCACTACAAAAAAAGTCATCAAAACTAAAATTGAATTACGCATGGAACCTGTAAGTTCTTCAATATATCCGTAAGCTACTGTTCCCAATACCAAACCAATTTTATCACAAACATCATAAAAGCTGAAATACGAGGCATGGTCCTGTGTTTTCGGTAGCATTTTACTATAAGTGGAACGCGATAGTGACTGAATGCCGCCCATAATCATACCAACAGCAAATGCTAATACAAAAAACTGCACCGATGTAGCCACAAAATATGCAGCCCAGCAAATGCCAATCCAAATGGTTACTGCAATCAGCAAGGCTTTAATGTTTCCTGCCTTTGATGAAAGAAATGCAAACAGATAGGCACCGGCAATGGCAACAAACTGAATAATGAGAACAGTGATGATTAATTCATCATCGCGCATGTGCAGTTCCTTGGTGCCAAACAAACTGGCAACATACATAACGGTTTGCACACCCATGTTGTAAAAGAAGAATGAAATCAAAAATCGTTTTAGCATTGGCAACGACTGAAGTTGTTTAAGCACTTTTATTAATTCATTAAAACCTTTTGTCAGTAGTTGTTCATTTGTGTTATGCGTACTGGTTTTTTCAGGAAGATATTTAAATGTGAAAAGTGAAAATCCAAACCACCAAACGCCTGTCATTAAAAAAGAAATTCGTGAAGCCATGCCTGAGTTGGTAATTCCAAACCATGATGGATTTAATATCATTGCCAGATTAAAAATCAGTAAAAGAGAGCTGCCAATATAGCCTAATGCAAACCCCTGTGCACTCACTTTATCCTGCATGTCGGCAGTTGCAATTTCTGGTAAAAAAGCATTGTAGAAGACAATACTTCCGGCCCAGCCAATGCTGGCAAGAATAAAAGAAATGATTCCTATATCGAGATTTGCAAGGTCTTTAAAAAAATAAAGTGATGCACAAGATGTAGAGCCAAGAAAACAAAACAGCCTCATAAAAAACTTTTTATTTCCTTTATAATCTGCAATGCCACTAAGCAGCGGTGAAAGAAATGCTATCACTAAAAAAGAAAAAGATAGGGCATAAGAGTAAAGTGCTGTGTTTGTGAAAGTGCGACCGAGAAATGTTACCTGATCGCTACCGTTGGCACTGGTAATGCTGTTGTAGTAAATAGGAAAAATAGCAGTGGTAATACTTAGTGAATAAACTGAGTTTGCCCAGTCATAAAATGTCCAGGCGCGTAAAACTTTAGGGTTGTTTTTTTCCATTAAAATCAATGTTGATTTATTGCCATATAAAATTTAATGCACCATTGGTTTGACCTCCGTTAAACAATTGCTGGCCAGCATAAGGAAGTTGATTAGTCATAAGCGGAGTAAGATTTTTTTCTATCACTACTGTTTCCATTAAATCATCAGTTTCCGGACTGAAGTTGTAGTTGAATACTTTAATAATAATTGACTTGTCGAACTGCGTAATGGCAAAGGGTGTAATAAAATTAAAATTTGCTGTGCCTTGTGGTGCATTGGTGCTCACTGTTGTACTGACATAAGTATTTCCATTCCAAATCTGACAGTAAATATCGGCTGCAGAACCATCACTATCCCATGTCGTTCCATCTGATTTATGAACAGGCCAGCTATTTAGACTTAGACTGACAATGTTAGCTTTTGTGTAAGGTGATGCGTTGATGCCTTTTATTGTTGTAGCTGTTTTACCCTCTGCAGTTTCGCCTTTTAAGACAACATTATAAAATCCATAATCAAATATGTGCATTACGCTATCGCCAGAAACTTCTGTGCTGCCATCGGCAAAATTCCATTTATAGTTACAAGGAATTGTTGATTCAGCTTTAAAAATAAAAGTGTCCGGATGTGTTTTGAAGTCATTATAAACAGTGATACCTAAAAAAGGTGACGGACTATCATCGGACTTTTTTTTGCAACCTGAGATTAAAAAACTGGCTACAAAGATTGGTAACAATATTTGTGAAAGAAATAATAGCCAATTTAGTTTTTTAAATCCTGTACTGCGGCAATGCCACAGCCGAAACCCCATTATTTTTTTAAGAGTAGTTTTTTCCATTCTTCAGGAATGTTTTCGCTGACAGAAAGACGGTAATTGTAGCAAACTAAAACAGTAAGCCCATCTGCCAGAATAATTTTATTGTTATCAGTAGTTTTAAAAACTTCAAAGCCAAGGTCAAAACTCTTTGTTCCTACACGAGTGCACCATGTTCTGACAGATAAATTATCATTCAGCAATGCAGGGTGCCGGTAGTTGATTTGTGTCTGTGCAAGAATAAATCCTGTTTCGCGCCAGTTGATGTTTAATGGCAGACGTTCACTAAAATCAATTCTTGCTTTTTCAATATAGCTTAGATAAACGGCATTGTTTACATGACCCATCCAGTCTATGTCTGAAAAGCGGATTTGAATGGGGGTAATTGTTTCCGACATATTTATTCTATGATGATGCGTTTAGAAATCAATTGCTTGTCGGTAATAATATTGAGCAGATACATTCCTTTTGAAATACCTTCGGTATTTAGAGTTATGTAATCATGCAACAGAGAATTTGAAGGAATGATATTTCTTCCCTGAACATCAAACAAACTGCAAGTAAAAGTTTTTCCGGGTATGCTGATATTGATTTGTCCTTTTGCAGGATTGGGATAAACGTCAATATCAGGCATATCAACAGTGTTGGTGCTTAAAATATTTTCGCAAAGAATATCACTTAAAAAACGTGCAACAAGAGTATCAATCAGCGCATCATCATGAATGCCGTGTACATTGCCGTTGTAGAGTAATGCCTGATAGTGCTGACTTGAAAAACCAAGGTTATTCATTCTGTCATTTATCACACAAGAGCCAAAAAGATGCGGATAGTTTTGAGACACATTCATAGGTTGATTCCAAAGCCCCGGCATATAGCCGCAGCCAACAGTGCCATCGCCTGTCTGATGGTATGAGAAAAGTGCCGGGTCTGTATTGGATTCAATAAATGATGTATCTAACAAAGCGCCAAAGAGATTTACTGCTGCAAGCACATTGCTACTTTGTCCATTAAGATTCAACCTTCCGAAAATAGAACCTAAATCATTTCTTTGAACATTGCCAAAGAGCGTAGTTACATCACCTATTGCCCCACCATTTATCGGAGCCTCGCTTTGTTTGTCAACATAGGTAAAATGCATGGCGGTGATGGAGCCTGCACTGGCACCACCCACAAATGCAAGATTAATATTGCTTGAGTCAATTGCTGCACGTGCTTTAAGAAATCGCATGGCTCCATGTGCATCTTGTACAGCACGGTATGCTGCTCTGATAACTTCGCTTGAGTCGAATGTAAATGGTGCACCAAAAAACAGGTTTCCATAAAATCCTAAGCGATATGACATGGTTGCAGAAACATAACCTCTTTCAGCATAAGCCTGTGCAATAACATCCATATCATTTTTGTTTCCGGTAAAAAAACCTCCGCCATGAATCCATAAAATTATAGGGCGTGCTGTGTTGTTGTCGCCTATGGGTTTCCAGATGTTCATTTGAAGATTAGCCACTGTATTGTTATAGGCAGTGTCGCTTCCGTAACTTATATCTCTTTCAACATAGGTTTGGTAGATTCTCGGATAATAAGGGTCAAGACATTGCGTAAAGCTTTGTCCGTAAGAAATAACGGCAAGCATTAAAAGTAAAATTCTATTCATCATAAAAAGGTTATTAAAATCTGTTGACTAAAGTATGGTTAATGGATGGCATTTGCAAAGGGTGTTTTTTGAGTGATTGGGTAAAGCGAGATAATCAACCACAGCTGATAAGGGTAATAAAGTTAATTAGATAATGAGATAATTTGATAATCAGCCACAGCTGACAAGTTTGATAATTCAGAATTATAGGTTCTGCATAGTTTCATTATCATTATTTCATACCGTAGGCGCGAGCGTTTTTTCCGCTCGTGCCGTTTATTTTGTTTGCATCTTGCAAACTATAAAACTTATTTTGCCGGTGCATGGCGAAAAACAAAAGATATTTCCTGACGGGTTATAGTTTGTTACATTAACCACAGTTGGTTGGATTGATGTTTTTACAAGAGCCATTTACTGCGATGAGATAGTTATGAATTTAAATTACTGCATTGACAAGAAAAAACTAAAAGTGTTTGCTTATTGCATTATGCCATCACACATTCATTTAATTGCAAAAACGGAAGACAATGTGAATGTAAGTGATGTGTTACGCGACTTTAAGAGTTACACATCAAAGTAAATTATTAAGATGATTGAAGAAAGCCTCACGGAAAGCAGGCATGAATGATTGCTTTATATGTTTGAGTTTTATGGCAAAAAAAAATACGCACAATGTTAAATATCATTTTAGCAACAGAATAATCATGCCTTCGATTTATACAGTAATAAATTTATTGATCAAAAAGTAAATTACATACACAACAATCCTGTAGAAGCATGAATAGTTACAGAGCCATATTTTTATGTGTATAGCAGTGCTGATCAATTTACCGATTTAAAGCTGGCTGAACTATGAAGTCCGATAGCTATTGGACGGCCGGAGGCCCCAAGGATAAAAGGCACGAGCGGAAAGGACGCTCACGACTACTTAGAGACCTAATAAAAAATAAGAACCTAAGGATTTGTGAAATTCAATTGATAATGTATTGTAAATAGCTTCGGCTTTATCAAAGTTGTTGTTTTAGAACTCTGACCAAGCTAAATCCATTTTTTCGCTATACTTATTAGCAATTTGATTCTGCGTTTCAGCCATTGACTTTCTTTTATCTAGGCCCCATAAATCTATCACCATTGAAATGAATCATGTGGTCAGGCGTGTCTGCCAGCCATACTTCTGTTTCCCAAGCAATATTATTGGAGTGCTTTTTAAATTCAGTGAAATCAGGAAATGCTGTTACATAAATTTTTCCGGCTTTACAGCCTTTCAGAAATTCTTCAAGTTCAACAATTCGTTTCGGAGAAACAGGGCCATGTGAAGTAACGGCTTCAATCAGGAATAACCAGTTTTTCTTTTCGTCATAAATCACAACATCTGGCAATTTACTGTGCTGGTCAATCGGTATTCCTAATTCTTTCAACTTCTTTTCATCAACGAACAAATCCTTTTTTGCTGTATCGCCTAAATAGAGTATCGAACCACCATTAGCAAATCTTGCAGCAAAATTATGCACGATTGCAGCCTGAACTTCGTTGTGCTTTCCTGACGAAAGTTTAATCGTTTTGCCATTGCTTAGTTTTACCGGAATCAGATTTTGTTTTCTTTCTTTTTTATATCGTTTCGCTAATTCCCCGGCTTCTGATTTGAATTTTTCAACTGCTTTCTTCCAATCTTTAGTTCCAAAATTTTGAATAGCTTCTAATGCTTCATTGGTAATTGCATAATGAGCATTCGGACTATTTACCGGTAGTTTTGGATTGTCCGGATTGTAATCTGCAATACGAGCCTGAACGAATTGATGTAAAACCTGCCTTCTGAATGTCTCTCTTGTATTCGGTGCGTATTCTTTTTTATGCACATCGAGAACGAAAGCCATAATACCTTTTGTAACTTTTAAACTTTTGCGAGTCGCTTTACTCCAACTATTACGAGGCTTAATTCCGCAGAGTGCCAATAACGTGTATGCCGATATTTCATTTTGCTGTGCTGTTGGCAACCCTAATTCTTTGAGTATCTTTTTTGCTTCGTCAAGTTTGCTCATATTGTTGCTAATGTAAATTCAAATTGTTCATTTACTATTTTGTTGGCTTTATCTACTGAAAAATCATTAGAAAGAATAACGCTATTTCCAATTTCTTTTATTGTTTCAAGTGGAGGAAGGGGAATTTCCCTGAGTTCGGTAGCGCTTACATTCACGTTGCCGTTGAATATTCTGAAATACGAATCGAATAAACTGCTGTTCAGTAAAGCACAAAGCCCAATCACCTCATTTCGCTCTAAATGTCCTTTCGGACGATAGATGTAATTTACTTTGTTTTCTACACCGATATATTCTGCTTCAATGAAATTGCAGAAGTATGGGGCTGCAACCAATCTGCTTTTGTCATCCTTAGCACTGAAACGTCTCAATAGAACATAGTTTTTATTCGGAATAAGAATGGATTTTGATTCATCATGTACTCTTACATATTGTCCTTTTTCGGGCTTTGGCATGGGCCAATCCAAAGCCATTTGCTGTACATTGTGAAGCCAAAACAATGGAGCTAATAATACTGTTCCGTTTTGATATGTATCGTGTATATGATCTTTTGACCTGAATGCAACAACGGGGCCGGTTGAAATCTGAATATTGTATTTATTCAGGTTGCCGCTCCAATTTTTAAAAACATTCAAAATAGCTTCATCTGAATCACTCGTTGGTAAGTACAATATTTTTTCATTTGAGCTCAGGTCAATCAATTCCTTTTGTGCGAAAGATTTGATTATTGGAGAATCAATATCCTTTAATCCATGCGATGAATAAACATGTACTTTGTGCTTTGGATTTGTTTTTTCTTTACGCGTTCCTTTTATGATAACGGTTTCCTGCAATACCTTATCTCTGTTGAATGTGTCTTTTCGGGAAACAAACAAATGCACGTTGTCAATTTCAATTATTTTGAAAAAATACTCCCGGAATAATTTGAAGTAACTGCCAGAAGCGTAGCTTCTCGGAGTTATGAATATTAGTTGCCCATTTTCTTTTAGTAGCCTTGCGGAAATAGCCATAAAAATGGCGTAAATATTCGGATGTCCATTAACAACTGCTTTTGCAGCAATCGCTCTTTTGTCGTCAATAGGTAGTTTGAAGTAGGGAGGATTTGAAACAATAATATCGAACGGATTAATTGTCTGTGAAAACAAGTTGCCATTATCTGTTAAACAACCTGCGTTTTCAAGAATGAAATCATCTGTATGAATAGAGAATTTTAATTCAATATTTTTCGCATTTAACCAACTTCTTAAATAATCTAATGACTCTTTTGTATAAGGAATTAAAGCTTTGTCTGTTTCGTACACAATCAAGTCAATCTCCTGCAATTTGCTATTGTTCTGAACTATAGATTCGATTAATGCACAAGTCAGAATAGCCGTTCCGCAACCGGGGTCAAGTATTCTAAGAGAACTTTCGCTTACTTCTGCAAATGTCCCCATCAGTCCGGCTATTTCAATAGGAGTGAAAAATTGTCCGTTTGTTTTTTTATGTTCCTGATTTACCGATTGGGCATAATTCACCCCAAGCCGGTCAGCGCAATGGCTCGGCAACTCATCAGCAATTTTTTCTATGAGTTTTTTATCTGCCATTTTTCTTTTTAGCGATATAGTTAATTTTCTTTTCGGCCACTTGCATAGCTTTTAGCGCTACTTCTTCGTTTTGCAGTTCGTAAACGAGTTTGTCGCTGATGAACGCGATCAAAAATTCATTCAGGTCAACTTTATAAAATTTAGCCAGACGAATAACCTGATCTTTTGTCGGCATTCGTTCACCACGTTCAATTTTGCTTAAAAGAGCCTGGTCAATTTCTATTTCCGCAGCAACCTGTCGAAGCAATAGTCCGTTTTGCTCTCTTAATTCTCTGATTATTTCTGCTATATTTTTCAACTTGATATGATTTGACTTGACATTTAATGTCCAAAAATAGTAAAATGATTTTTGTAGCCAAAGAATAATTATTAACAACAGCATTAACTAGCGGGCGGGTGAATTTTGGTGCGTATTGAAAATTGCGGGCTTGTGCCCTTCAGGGATTGAGGGTGAGCAGAGGAGAAAAGAATTGTTTAAAATACAAATATCCTCAAGCAATCGTTACTTTTCGCAGACCTAAACATGCCACACATCAAACAAAGCCTGTGAAATTAATAATTCTGAATTCTACATTCTACATAGTTTCATTATCATTATTTCATAACTGTATAACAAAAAAGGCCATCTCAAAAATATTTTTTGAGACAGCCTCCTGAACCAAACTATCAAATATTTTACTTCTTCACCAACTGAATTTCTGCAGCAATCTTCACTTCTTCGCTAACCAATACACCACCGGTTTCTAAAGCTGTGTTCCAGTTCAGTCCCCAGTCTTTACGGTTAATTTTTCCGGATAATGTAAATCCAGCCTTTTCCTGACCCCATGGGTCTTTCATCATACCACCAAACTCTGCAATCAATTTTACAGGTTTAGAAATACCTTTCATTGTAAGTTGGCCATTAAGTGCGTAAGTGTCGTCACCGGTTTTTGAAAAATTCTCTGACTTGAATGAAATAGAAGGATGTTTTTCTGCATCAAAAAAGTCACCGCTCTTTAAGTGTGTATCACGTTGTGTGTCGCCTGTGGTAATGCTTGATGCATCCATACTGAAATTGATATTTGCATTATCAAAATTGCTGTCTTCAGATTGTACTGTACCTTCAAACTTTGCAAAGTTTCCTTTTACATTCGATATCATCAGATGTTTTACTTTGAATGTAATTTCAGAGTGTGCCTGATCTATGCCCCATGTTGTCTTTGTGAGTGTTGTCATAATTTTATTTTTTTAAATTGTTAATTGTATTGTTTAATTGAGTTGCATTGGAATATCCATCAGTAATATTTCTGCATCTTCGGTTTTAGCGATAAAGTTTATTTCAGAGGTATTCCATAACCCTATGGCATCGCGCTCATGCAACAAATTGTGGTTTATTTCAAATTCGCCTTTCACTACCATAGCATATACACCGTTACCTTCTTTTTTTATTTTATATGAGGTGCTTTTGTTTTTATCGAAGTTGCCCATACTGAGCCATGCCTGTTGGTGTATCCACAATCCCTCTTTTTCTGTATCGGGTGAAACAATAGTTTGCAGTTTATTTTTTCTGTCATTGACATTGAGTGATAGCTGATCGTAGCGGGGTTTTACATTTTCTTTATCGGGATAAAGCCATATCTGAAACAACTTTACCGCATCTGTTTTACTTGCATTAAACTCACTGTGTGTAACACCTGAGCCTGCACTCATCACCTGCACTTCGCCATATTTTATGATGCCATGATTGTTCATGTTGTCTTTATGTTCAAGCGCACCAGCTAAAGGAATGGTAATAATTTCCATGTTGTCGTGTGGATGTGTGCCAAAGCCCATTCCTGGTTCAACATGATCGTCATTGAGTACACGCAACACGCCAAAGTGCATTTGATTGGGATTATAGTAGCTTGCAAAACTGAATGAATGTTTTGCTTTTAACCAACCATGGTCTGCATTTCCTCTGTTTTCTGCTCTGTGAATTACTTTATTTTCCATATCTTTAAAATTTATGGTACAAAAGTAGAGCGACCTTATTCTTTCAGCAATAACCTGAATTAATAAAGCAACTTAATGTAGGTTAAGTTAATATGTGTGAGTAAGTTTTGGTGTCAGTTTTTAGTCATGCGTGCACGCATCTTACTGAAAAATTCCGGTGTGACACCAATATAGGAAGCTATATATTTCTGTGGTAAACAGGAAACCAAAGCAGGATACTTCAGACAAAACTTTTCGAATCGTTCTTCTGCACTCAGAGAGAGTTTATCGAGTATTCGCTCTTGCTGACTTGCCATGCTGTTCTCAATCAGTATTCTGAAAAAACGTTCAAACTTGGGGATTTTATCAAAAAGTAAATCACGGTTTTCTTTTGTGAGTACAACAATTTCACTTTCATCAATGGCGTCAATAAATAAAATTCCAGGCCGGCCAGTTATGCTACTATAGAAATCGCCAATCCACCATCCCGGTGGTGCAAATTGTAAAATATGTTCTGTTCCGCTTTTATCAATATTATAAGCACGCAAACAACCAGAATTGACAAAGCATGATGCAGTAAACACTTCGCCTGCCTGCATAACAAATTGCTTGCGTCTGACTATGCGGGCACTTAGTAATGATGTAAATATTGCTTCTTCTTCTTCTGAAAGAGAAATATATCTTGAAATATTTTTCAGAATAAGATTAAAAGGTTTGTTGCTATCTGTTTTTGCCATGCTGCTCAATATAATCAATCAGGGCATGAATAATTTTAATATGAATTTCTTGTGTTCTGTCGGCAAAGCCGGAATGTGGAACACGAATTTCAACATCACAATGATTTTTTAATGCTCCGCCATCTTTACCTGTCAATGCAACAACAATAATATTTTTTGCTTGCGCCACTTTTGCTGCTTCCAAAACATTGGCAGAGTTGCCACTTGTGCTTATGGCTAATAAAACATCACCTTTGTTGCCAACTCCTTCAACAAATCTTGAAAAAACATAATTAAAACCATAATCATTACCCACACAACTCATATAGGATGGATCAGAGATACTGATTGCTGCAATAGGTTTTCTGTCGTTACGATAACGCCCAGCCAATTCTTCGGCAAAGTGCATGGCATCGCACATGCTGCCACCATTGCCGCACGATATAATTTTGCCTCCTGCTGCGAGAGAGGCAGTCATCAATTCACCGGCTTTTGTTACGGCTGCAATATTTTTATCGACCGATAAAAAAGTTTCAAGTACTTTTTTTGCTTCTTCAAAATGCTGACGAATAATTTCTGACATATATAAGTTTATATAGCACAAAGATAGCAGGTTATTTGAACTGAATTCAGAACAATTGATTTTAAAAGTATTGGTTATTGATTGAAAAAATGATTGTGATGTAAATTGTTTTTATTTGCAGTAATTCCTTTCTATGCAGGTAAAGAAAAAGTTGATTTTATCATTGCTTTCGGCAGTGATGCTTTCGTTAGGCTGGCCCGAGCGCGGCTTAACACCACTTATTTTTATTGCATGGGTGCCATTGCTGCTTTTGGAAGAGTACAGTCATCAGAAAAAAGAACAGAAAAAATTCGGGTTGTTTGGCTGGACGTATTTAACCATGCTCGGATGGAATGCTTTAACAACATGGTGGGTTTGCAATGCCAGTTTTGGTGGAGGCCTGTTTGCTATTTTCTGCAATTCATTATTTATGACATGTGTGTTTTATGCTTTTCATATTGTTAAAAAGAGAAAAGGACATGTGTGGGGCTATACAGCATTAATAATTTTTTGGGTTGCTTTTGAATACCTGCATCTGAACTGGGAGTTAAGTTGGCCATGGCTGACATTGGGTAATGTATTTGCAACAAAACCACAATGGATTCAATGGTATGAATATACAGGAGTGTTAGGAGGCACAGTTTGGGTTTTGTTGGTGAATATTTTAATTACAAGAATTTTTGTTGCATCAGCAGATAAATTGAAACGCAGCGTGCTGTATGCAACTGTTGCAATAGCTTTTCCGGGGTTGATTTCATTGCTGCGCTACTACACTTATAAGGAAACGGAAAATCCTGTTAATGTAATTGCAACACAACCAAACATTGACCCTTATGGTGAGAAATTTTCGGGGATGAGTAACGAAGAGCAATTAATTCCTGTATTGCGTTTGGCTAATCTGGAGTTGAACGATTCGTCAGATGTAATACTTGCCCCTGAAACTGCAATTGCCAATTCCGTTTGGGAAGATGAGTTGGAGTTATATCCGGAAGTGAAGTTGATCAGAAAGTATCTCCAGGTTAACCCACGGGCTACTTTAATCATTGGTGCATCAACAAACCGTGCTTATCTGAATGGACAAAAGCCATCTTCAACAGCTAGAAAATTTAAAGATCAGGATGGTTATTATGATTCCTATAACACAGCTTTACTTTTTGAAGATGGAAAGCCTGCACAGATTTTTCATAAGTCGAAGTTGGTTCCGGGTGTAGAGAAAATGCCTTATCCAAAAATTTTCGGCTTTCTCGAAAAACTTTCAATAGATATGGGAGGCACTGCAGGAAGTCTGGGTATTCAGGATGAGCCAACTGTGTTTACTACAAAAGATAAAATGATTATAGCTCCTGTTATTTGTTATGAATCAATTTACGGAGGTTATCTTGCCAAGTATGTCCGCAAAGGTGCGCAGTGGATTGCAATTATCACTAATGATGGTTGGTGGGGCAACACTCCGGGCTACCGTCAGCATTTTAACTATGCGCGGTTACAGGCAGTTTCTTTGCGAAGAAGTATAGGCCGTTCGGCAAATACCGGAATCAGCGGCTTTATTAATCAGCGTGGTGATGCATTTCAACAAACTCCTTACTGGCATGATGCCGTTGTGCGGCAGACCATCAACAAGAACGATAAATTAACATTTTTTGCACAGTATGGCGATTATCCGGGTCTGATAGCTTCAATATTGGTATTGCCGGTTATTGTTATTACGTTTTTCGGAAAAAGAAAAAATCAGTAAGTTTTTTTCGGAATTTTGCCACATAAATTTTAATGGAATGGAAAATTTTGATGTGGCAATTATTGGCTCAGGACCCGGAGGCTATGTGGCAGCGATTCGCTGTGCACAACTCGGTTTTAAAACAGCGCTGGTAGAAAAGTATGATACTCTTGGCGGCACTTGTCTGAATGTTGGATGTATTCCTTCTAAAGCTTTGCTCGATTCATCAGAGCATTATTTTAATGCTGTAAATAAATTCAGTGAGCATGGCATAAAAATCAAAGATATCAAAGCCGATATGGAGCAGATGATTAAGCGCAAGGCTCAGGTTGTGAAACAAACTTGCGATGGCATTAGCTTTCTGATGAAAAAAAATAAAGTAACTGTATTGACAGGTCATGCAACCTTTGTGGATTCAAAACAATTGGATGTAGTTGATGCTGGTGGTAAGTCAAACAGAGTAGGAGCAACAAATTTTATAATAGCAACAGGGTCTAAACCATCATCATTACCCGGAATAGAGATAGATAAGAAACGTATCATCACATCAACAGAAGCGTTAGAGCTAAAAACTATTCCCGGTCATTTAGTAGTTATTGGTGGAGGAGTAATTGGTCTTGAATTGGGCTCGGTTTATGCACGATTAGGAGCAAAGGTTACTGTTATTGAATATATGAATGCTATTATTCCAACAATGGATCGTGCATTAGGAAAAGAATTACAGAAAGTGTTGAGTAAGGAAGGATTTACTTTTTTACTTGGGCATAAAGTACAATCGGTAAAATCATCAGCTAAACAAGTTGAAGTCGTTGGAGAAAGCAGCAGTGGTGAAAAGGTTAATATCATAGGAGATTATTGTCTGGTTTCAGTAGGTCGAAAGCCATACACAGAAAAATTAGGCCTTGACAAAGCAGGTGTTGCACTTGATGAAAGGGGTAGAATTATTACGGATGAAAAATTACAAACCAACGTGCCTGGCATTTACGCCATTGGCGATGTAATTAAAGGTGCTATGCTTGCACATAAGGCAGAAGAAGAAGGCGTGTTTGTGGCAGAACAACTGGCAGGTCAACAGCCGCACATCAATTACAGACTTATTCCCGGAGTAGTTTACACATGGCCTGAAGTAGCATCTGTTGGTTACACAGAAGAAGAACTTAAAGAATCGGGAGTGAAATATAAAACAGGAAACTTTCCATTCAAAGCCAGTGGCAGAGCCAGAGCAAGTATGGACACGGATGGTTTTGTGAAGGTGTTGGCTGATAGCACTACTGATGAAATTCTTGGTGTACATATTATTGGCCCACGTGCGGCAGACATGATTGCCGAAGCTGTTGTGGCTATGGAGTATCGTGCATCGGCAGAAGACATTGCACGTATTTGTCATGCACATCCAACATTTACAGAGAGTTTTAAAGAAGCTTGTCTTGCAGCTACTGCAAACAGAGCCATACACATCTGATTAAACATAATACCCCTAACATATAATTTATGAATATTCAGATAAAAGAAATTATTACCGTTTCAATGATATTATTCTCGGTAATAGACATCATTGGCTCTGTGCCTGTAATAATCGGTATCAGAAAAAGTGTAGGTACCATTCACCCCGAAAAAACATCGTTGGTAGCATTGATGATTATGATTGTTTTTCTCTTTGTAGGAGAAAATATTCTGTCATTGATAGGACTTGATGTCTCGTCTTTTGCTATTGCAGGCTCATTCATACTTTTTTTTCTTGCCTTAGAAATGATTCTTGGTGTAAAGCTTTATAAAGATGAAATGCCGGCATCGGCAAGTATTGTTCCAATTGCATTTCCACTTATTGCAGGTAGTGGCACCATGACTACACTACTTTCTTTACGCAGTCAGTATGATATGCTTACCATTATTATTGGAGTATTACTAAATATGATTTGGGTTTATCTCTGTCTGAAGAATCTTGGATTTATTGAAAGGCTTCTTGGGCCAACAGGAATAGCAATCGTTAGAAAAGTATTTGGTTTTATTTTGCTAGCTATTGCAGTAAAACTTTTCAGAAGTAATCTCGGAATATAAACTCATGGCTAAAAAAAAATTCTATGTTGTTTGGAAAGGGGTAATGCCCGGAGTTTATCATTCGTGGGATGATTGTAAGAGACAGATAGATGGTTTTGCAGGAGCTTTGTATAAAAGTTTTGAAACAGAAAATGCAGCACTTACCGCATTCCAAAAAGGATTGTCGGGGTTTCAGAAAAAAAGTGAATCACAACATTTATTTCAAGTAGAAAAATCGTCATCAAAACCAATAAAAGAAAGTATTGCAGTTGATGGTGCATGGAATACTAAAACATTGGAAAGTGAGTACAGAGGGGTAGATGTAAAAACAGGTAAACAACTTTTTCTTAAAGGCCCTTATGCTGATGGCACAAACAACATTATGGAGTTTTTGGCTATTGTGCATGCTTTGGCTTATTGCAAACGACATCACATTAATCTACCCATTTATTCCGATAGCATGACAGCTTTGAAATGGGTAAAGACGAAAAAAGCAAATACAAAATTAGCTTCAACGGGTCGAAATGAGGAATTGTTTGAATTAATTGACCGTGCAGAAGAATGGTTGAAGAATAATATTTATGCAAACAAACTGCTCAAGTGGGAAACGCAAATCTGGGGTGAAAATCCTGCGGATTTTGGGCGCAAGTAGTTGAAAATTGATGCTTTTTTCTGTTCCCCTTTAAATTTATGCAACCAAACACAGTTTTTTTTAGAACTGAAAAAGCTTGAATAGCATTTGGGGGTATTCAAAAACAATAAGTTGTAAGCAAAAACTGATTTATATCATATTGTTACTTAATTGCTGTCATATAATAACTACTTTAGGCGGAGTAGGTTTGTGACCGTTTTTTATGAGTGTACTTATTATACTTATTGGAGCTAGCCTGGTGGTGGCAGCAGGCTTCTTGGTTTCTTTTTTTTGGGCCGTTCGCAGCGGGCAGTATGATGATGATTACTCGCCTTCTGTGCGCATACTTTTTGACAATGACAAAACTTTAACATCAGATAAATCAAATTCAAACATAACAGATAACTAAAATTATGACAATAGAAAAGTTTCGCTACGACAACAAGATTGTTGCCATGTTTGCTTGGGCTACAGTAATATGGGCTATTGTGGGCATGCTTGTAGGCCTGTTAGCCGCTTTCCAACTTCCTTTTCCTGCATTAAATTTTGATGCACACACAACTTTTGGTCGTATCAGACCGCTACACACCAATGCAATCATTTTTGCTTTTGTGGGTAATGGAATGTTTATGGGAATTTATTATTCGTTGCAACGTTTACTCAAAGCAAGAATGTACAGTGATGTGTTAAGCTATATTCACTTTTGGGGTTGGCAATTAATCATTGTAGGTGCAGCAATTACCCTTCCATTAGGAATTACAGCCAGCAAAGAATATGCAGAATTAGAATGGCCACTTGATATTGCAATTGCCATAGTTTGGGTAATATTTGGCATAAACATGTTTGGCACTTTAGTTCGCAGACGTGAACGGCATTTGTATGTAGCTATATGGTTTTATATAGCAACAGTTGTTACTGTTGCTGTGTTGCACATTGTAAACTCTCTTGCTATTCCTGTAACATTATTTAAAAGCTACTCACTTTATGCTGGAGTACAGGATGCATTAGTGCAATGGTGGTATGGACACAATGCAGTTGCATTTTTTCTTACAACACCTTATCTGGGATTGATGTATTATTTTCTTCCTAAAGCTGCTAACCGTCCCGTATATTCCTATCGTCTTTCAATCATTCACTTTTGGTCATTAATATTTCTTTATATATGGGCAGGACCACACCACTTGCTTTATACTGCATTGCCCGATTGGGCACAATCCTTAGGTGTTGTGTTTTCAATAATGTTACTTGCTCCATCATGGGGTGGTATGATAAACGGATTGCTGACACTGCGCGGTGCATGGGACAGAGTACGCGATAATCCGGAACTTAAATTTTATGTTGTTGCAGTAACTGCTTATGGTATGGCAACATTCGAAGGGCCTATGCTTTCTTTAAAATCTGTCAATGCCATCAGTCACTTTACCGATTGGACAATTGCACACGTACACATTGGCGCACTTGGATGGAACGGATTTCTGACTTTCGGAATTCTTTATTGGCTGATTCCAAAATTATTCAACACAAGTTTATATTCTAAAAAATTAGCGGGAATACATTTCTGGCTTGGGACACTTGGCATTGTCTTCTATGCAATTCCACTTTACTGGGCAGGTATTACACAACATTTCATGTGGAAAGAATTTACTGAAGATGGTGTGTTGCGTTATCCAAATTTCCTTGAAACAGTAGTGCAGGTGGTGCCAATGTATAAACTACGTGCTTTAGGCGGATCACTTTATCTGCTTGGTTCTTTGGTGATGGTTTATAACCTTATTAAAACTGCACGTGCTGGAAAAATGGTTGCTAATGAAGATGCAGAAGCACCGGCATTAGAAAAAAATTATGTTGCTCATGATGACCACTGGCATCGTTGGATAGAACGCAGACCTGCTCAGATGCTTATCGGAAGTCTTATTGTAATTCTCATAGGAGGAATGGTTGAAATTATTCCAACTTTTATGGTGAAGTCAAACGTACCAACAATAGCAAGCGTTAAACCATACACACCACTTGAATTACAGGGACGTGATATTTATGTGCGAGAAGGATGTTATACATGCCACTCACAGATGGTGCGACCGTTCCGCTATGAAACTGAACGCTATGGTGAATATTCCAAGCCTGGTGAATTTGTCTATGATCATCCGTTTCAATGGGGTAGTAAGCGAACCGGCCCTGACCTGCATCGTGAAGGAGGGAAATATCCAAACTCATGGCACTACAATCACATGCTCGATCCGCAAACCATGTCACCCGGAAGTATTATGCCATCCTATGCATTTATGATTGATGATGATTTAGATACCACCACTACTGCAGCAAAAATTCGTGCTATGCAAAAGTTAGGTGTGCCCTATCCTGAAGGTTATGATGCACAGGCAAACAAAGATCTGATGAAGCAGGCAAACAGTATTGCATCTAATCTTGAAAAAGATGGAATCAAAGTAATGGGTAATAAAGAAATTGTAGCTTTAATAGCATACCTGCAACGATTAGGTGTTGATATCAAAGCAGAAAAAACTACAGCCTCAGTTAATTAAAAATAAAGAAGAATATGTATAAAGAAGTATTATCAACAATAAAGGATATCAGTATCTATCCTGTATTTTCCTTCGTTATTTTCTTTGTTTTTTTTACCCTTGTTGGTGTTTGGGTTTTGAAATCAAAGAAAGAAGACTTTGAGTCTATAAGTAAGCTGCCACTAGAAGAAACAAACGATTAAAATCTGAAGTAATGAAAAAGATAATTAATTTAATATGTTTGATAATGTTCATCTCATTATCTGCATGGGCCGGTGATACACAGGCAACAGAAACAACAAAAGTTGCAGCCGCTCAGCCTCCGGATTGGTTAATGAATGCAAATACTTATCTCATTGCATTTGTAGTAATTATTTTACTTGCCACAATATTGGCATTATATAGAAGCAGTCTTAAACTACTGAAAAAAATAACATCGTTTTGCTTTATAATGTTTGTATCAGGTTCTGCATTTGCAGCAGAAGAAGCAGCACCTGCAGAAGCAACAAAGGTTACAGCTATACAACCTCCGGACTGGCTATTGCATACAAATACTTATCTGATTGCATTTATCGTTTTTATTTTAGTTGTGACGATAGTTGTGTTGTTCAAAACCAACATGAAACTTATCAGGATGATTGCACCACATGCATTTGATGATGAGAAGCAAACAGCAGAAGCAGGAGCAGTTTCAGGAGTGAAAAACCGTGAAACATTTATGCGTAAAGTATATCTGCGCTTAGTGGATAGCGTTCCTGTTGCTAAAGAACAGGATATTCTTTTAGATCATGATTATGACGGCATTCAGGAACTTGACAACAACCTGCCGCCATGGTGGAAATGGGGATTTTATATAACCATTATTGCTGCTGTGATTTATATGTTGGCATATCATGTTACCGGCACAGGAAAATTGCAAGCCGAAGAATATGCAGATGAACTTGCTGTTGCAGCAAAACAGAAGGAAGAACGAATGAAAAATTCAGCAGAGAATATTACAGAAGAAAATGTGACTGTGTTGGTTGATGCAGCAGAAATTGCAAAGGGAAAAGATATTTATGAAAAGAATTGCTCAGCTTGTCACATGGCTGATGGTGGCGGAATGGTTGGACCAAACCTTACGGATAGTTATTGGCTGCATGGCGGAGGCGTAAAGAATATTTTTAAAACCATTACTTATGGTGTTCCTGCAAAGGGAATGATTAGCTGGCAGGCACAACTTTCACCAAAACAAATTCAGGAAGTTACCTCTTTTATTATGACACTTCATGGGACAAAGCCTGCTGCGCCTAAAGAGCCACAGGGTGATGAGTGGAAAGATGAACCTGCTGCAGGTGCAACTGCAACAGACAGTGCTGCTGTTGCAACTACTGCAGAGGCAGTAAAAAAATAGTATTAAATCTCTTTTTTATGGTGGAGAATAAAATGGAGCATATTGATGAGTCGTTCAGAGACAGCATAGCCACTGTTACTGAAGATGGCAAGCGTGCATGGATTTATCCTAAAAAACCCAAAGGCAGATATTATAATGCACGAACATGGGTAAGCATTGTGTTTCTGATTATTTTCTTTGCATTACCGTTGATAAAGATTAATGGCCATCCATTTTTTCTGCTCAATGTTGTAGAGCTCAAGTTTGTATTGTTCGGAATTGCTTTTTTTCCACAGGACTTTTATTTGTTTGTATTGGCCATGCTCACCTTTGTGGTGTTTATTGCATTGTTTACAGCTTTGTTCGGAAGGCTTTGGTGTGGATGGACTTGCCCTCAAACTGTTTTTATGGAAATGGTGTTTCGCAAAATCGAGTATTTAATCGAAGGCGATTTTATGAAACAGAAAGCACTCGATAAACGAGCCTGGGATGCAGAAAAGATCAGAATCAAGACAACAAAACATCTTGTATTCTTTTTCATTGCCTTTCTTATCTCCAATACTTTCCTGATGTATATTATCGGATTTGATGAATGGAAAAAAATCATTACCGATAATCCTTTTGACCACATTGGCGGATTGTTTGCAACAGTAATTTTTGCAGGAGTATTTTATGGCGTGTATGCACGCTTTCGTGAACAGGTTTGTATTGTTGTTTGCCCTTATGGCCGTTTACAGGGTGTAATGCTTGACCCCAACACTGTAGTAATTGCTTATGACTATAAAAGAGGTGAACCAAGAGGAAAACTTAGCAAAGACAATGAAGAACATGGCGATTGTATTGACTGCAATCAATGTGTTCAGGTTTGCCCTACAGGTATTGATATCCGCAATGGCACACAGCTTGAATGTGTAAACTGCACTGCATGTATGGATGCCTGTGATGACATTATGGATAAAATCCAGAAGCCACGTGGACTCATCAGATATACGAGTGAGAATGCTATTAAGAATAATGCTAAGTTTAAAATCAATTCGCGCATTATCGGCTATTGTGTGGTGCTGTTAGTTTTGTTCTCGGCACTTGTAGTTTTATTAGCCAGACGATCAAATATTGAAACAACAATTTTACGTGCATCGGGATTATTGTATCAAAAACCGGATGAAAGCCATATCAGCAATCTTTATAACATTGCCTTGATAAATAAAACTTTTGGTAATATGCCAATTGAATTAAAAATTGTTGAACCAAAGGGAGAAATCAAATGGGTTGGTAATGGTATTACACATCTTAAAGAACAATCTGTGGCGCAGAGTACTTTCTTTCTGATTTTGCCTAAGTCTGAAATTAAAAAGACAAAAACAAAAGTAGTTTTTGAAATCTGGTCAGAAGGAGAAAAAATAGATCGCTATGAAACTTCATTCTTAGGCCCAAATAATTAATTGAAATGAAATTCAACTGGGGACATGGTATTGCATTGGTTTTAATAATTTTTGCCTCATCAATATTGGTATTTGTTTATGTTGCTTCCAAACAAAAAAACGAATTGGTGACAGATAAATACTACGAGAAAGCAGTGGCTTATCAGCAAAGAATTGATGCAGAAAAAAATGCATTAAACGAAAATGCTGATGTTAAGTATAATATTAATTCCGGTCAGCTAATGTTGACATTAGGCAGAAATATACCAAATGCAAATGGTACTATTCAGTTTTATAAGCCTGATGATGCAACAAAGGATTTTAATACTTCATTTCAGGTTAACGATACAGGATTTTATAGTGCCACTATTCCTCAATTAACTCATGGTCAATGGAAAGTTAATGTTAGCTGGAATGTTGACAGTAAAGAGTATTTTTACGAGAAGAAAATATTTATTCCATAATGAACGAATACACTTTCTATTATGCAGCTTTGCTACTGGGTTTTCTTGGTAGCTTTCACTGTGTAGGAATGTGTGGCCCTATTGCCTTAATGCTTCCGGCAAATAAGTTAGATAATCGCAGAGCTGCATTTTTTGGCAGACTGTTTTACAACATCGGCAGAATGATAACCTATATGTTTATTGGAATGTTGTTTGGATTGCTGGGTGCTGCTTTTGTTTTAAATGGATTTCAGAAACAACTGAGCATTATTACAGGAATTATTTTGTTGTTAGTTGCAATATTTACTTTAATCCCTTCAACCAGAAAAAAAGTTCTTAGTGTATCATCAAAAATGAATATTCCTTTCAGAGGAGTGTTAAGAAAACTTTTTTCAGGTAAAACAGCCTTGCATCATTTTGGTATTGGTGTCATTAATGGGTTTCTTCCATGTGGATTTGTATATGTGGCAACGGCAGGAGCCATCAATTCAGGCAGTGTTTTAAACAGTGTTCTGTATATGGCATTGTTTGGTTTGGGAACTTTTCCAATTATGCTTCTTGTTTCCTATGCAGCATCGTGGTGTAGTTTTTCATTCTCTCGTTATGTAACCAAAGCCACACCTTGGATATCTGCTGCATTAGCATTGTTTCTTATTTACAGAGGAGCTTTTATGAATATTAATGCCGATTGTCATAAACATTCACATCCACCAACAATGGTAGAATGTAGTAAGCCTGAAACACTTTAAAATTTTATTTTATAGGATTGTTCAATTGCCGATATTCGGTGGCTTAATGATATTTGTATATTCGCAACGCTACATTAAATCGAAAAGGTAAATGAGTCATAAATTATTAGATGCCTTGATGCACCTTTTTGCCATTCTGGCAAATGCCGAAAAATTTTCTCTCGAAGGCAGAAGTATAGTTGAGTCTTTTTTGCGACAGCAAATCAGCCGTGCTTATGTTTTAAAGTACCTTGGATTGTTTGACGAGTATCTTGAAAATATCAGAGGTAAGGCAACAGAAGGAAAGTTGAAAAAACGACTTTCAGTAAACTCGGTTAAAGTGCTGCGCATTTGTACAGACATTAATGCAGAACTTGATACCCGCCAAAAGCATATTGTTTTAATGCGGCTGATTGAATTCGTTTTTACCTCTGAAAAAATTATTGACAGTCAGGAAAAAGAGTTTCTTTATACAGTTGCTGAGGTTTTTCATATTGCACCCGATGATGTTCAGTTATGCATTGAATTGGCTTGTAATAATGCAGAAGAGAAGTATTCAGATACTCCTAAATATTTAGTGTTGTCTTCACAAGATGATAACAGCAGTTTGAATACTAAAACTCAAATTATATCAGGGTTAAATGGTGTTTTCCGGTTTTTATTTCTTAAAAATGCCGGATTGCTTTTTGTGCGATATCACGGTGATGAATCTTTTACATTGAATGGACTACCACTCAATGACGATTTATGTTATGTTTTTTCTGCAGGCTCAGTCATCAGAGGTTCAAAGGTAAACACAATCTATTACACAGATATTATCAGACTGTTTTCAAATTTTAAGCAACAGAGTTTATTGCATTTTGATGTACAACATGTGTATTACGATTTTTCAAATGGTAAACGCGGGCTTAATGATGTTGCCTTTAGTGCAACATCAGGAAATCTTGTTGGTATTATGGGTGGAAGTGGCGCAGGAAAATCTACATTACTCAATATCTTAAATGGAAACAATAGACCAACACAAGGAAAAGTTACTGTTAATGGAATAGATCTGCATCGGGAGTCACATCTGCTTGAGGGTATGATAGGCTATGTGCCGCAAGACGATTTGCTGATAGAAGAGTTAACAGTCTATCAGAATTTATTTTATAATGCAAAACTTTGTTTTGGAAATTTAACCGATAGTGAAATTGATGAACGTGTAAAGGCACTTTTACTAAATGTCGGCTTAAGCGAAGCAAGTCATCTGCGTGTTGGCAATGCACTCAGCACATCTATCAGTGGTGGTCAGCGCAAGCGACTCAACATTGCATTAGAGTTAATAAGAGCACCTGAAGTACTTTTTGTTGATGAACCCACTTCAGGACTTTCTTCTCTCGACTCAGAAAATGTGATGGACTTGTTAAAGCAACTTGCCAATCACGGCAAACTTGTTTTTGTAGTTATACATCAGCCATCGAGCGATATTTTTAAAATGTTCGATAAACTTTTTGTTCTCGATATTGGTGGCTACCCTGCATACTTCGGTAATCCTGTTGACTCACTTCTTTATTTTAAACAACGTGCATCTTTTGCTGATGCCGATTATAGCGAATGTGGCACATGCGGCAATATTAACCCTGAACAGATTTTTTCAATTCTGGAATCGAAAGTAATGGATGAGTTTGGCTTTCCTACACAACAACGAAAGCTAACTCCTGCAGATTGGTATCAACTGTTTAAGGAACATAATAGTAATTCTAGTAAATCGAATCAGCGACAACCCGTTCAGGGTAGTGCAAATCAAAAGCCCGGTTGGTTGCAGCAACTAAAGGTTTATATGACACGCGATATGCTTTCTAAGTTTAAAAATAAGCAGTACATGCTTATTACTTTTCTTGAAGCACCGGTGCTGGCCATTATTCTTGCATGGTTTCTCAGGTATTTTAATCCTGATGGCAGTTATGTTTTTAGCGAGAATAAAAACCTTGTAGCATTTTTATTCATGGCAGTTATAGTTGCCATTTTTATGGGACTCACTGTAAGTGCCGAGGAGATTATCCGCGACAGAAAGATGTTGAAGCGCGAAAAGTTTCTTAATCTCAGCAGAAGCAGTTATCTGTATTCAAAGATGATGGTGATGTTTTTAATTTCTGCTATACAGACATTTTCTTTTGTCATTATCGGTAATCTTATTTTTGGAATTCAAAGCATGACCTTTGATTATTGGATAATGCTTTTCTCCGTTTCGTGCTTTGCCAATATGCTTGGCCTGAATGTTTCATCCATGTTCGACAGTGCTGTTACAATTTATATCCTCATTCCATTTCTGATTATTCCGCAAATTATTTTAAGTGGTGTGATGGTAAAGTTTGAAGACCTGAACCCGCACCTGACTTCGCAAAGACATGTGCCGTTAATAGGTGAATTGATGGCTTCGCGATGGGCTTTTGAAGCATTAGCAGTAAATCAATTCAGTAATAATCCTTATCAAAAATATTTCTTTAATGTGGACAGACAAATGAGCGAAGCTACTTACAAGAAAGATTTCTGGCTGCAGAAGTTGAATGATATTGCCGAAGGTGTTTCTAAAAACAAATCTAAAAATCCGAAAGTAGATGTTGAGCTTATTACTAATGAATTGCACAAAGAAGCTTTAGTTAATAAAAATTTTAAAACTGCAATTGATTTTACAAAGGCAAATGCATCAGAAATTGCATCACAAATTAAACCTCTGACAGATATACTTCGTAATTACTACATAGAAAAGTATAACAATGCATCTGCTGCCAAGGATAGTTTTGTAAAGAAAGAACTGAAGCATTCATCTGTAGCGATGTTGAACAAGCAAAAAGAAAAATACACGAATAATGCTTTGAATGATCTTGTTTTAAATAAAAATGACTTTACCATTCTTGTTCAGGATGGCAATAGTATTGTGCAGCGATTTCAGCCTGTCTATATGCAACCCGACCCAACAACATGGTTTCGGTCTCCATTGTATGTTTATGAGAAAAATTTCTTTGGAATGAAAATTCATACATGGTATGTAAACCTTTTTATAATTTGGTTGATGAGCTTTATACTGATGACAACACTCTATTTCGATAGTTTCAGAAAACTGATTCATTGGGTGGGACACAGTAGCAAACGATGATTTTTTCTTAACTGTTTTTTCAGAATATTGATATAAAATTAAATCTCTGAAGGAGACAATAAAAAACTGCTATTAAATCATTTTTTTGTTGAATGATTTAATAGCAGTGCAATTTTAATTACTATTTTATTAAGAAAGAAGTGTTATCCGCACTTACTGTGTCCGCAGCTTTTGCATTTAATACAACCCTCTTCAAAATACAATCCTTCCTTGTCGCCACACTCTGCACACACCTTATCATTAACTTTTGTACCATCAGGAATAAATTGTTTCAATGCACGCATTACACCATTTTTCCACGTGTTAATGCTGTCGGAATAAAGATGCAAATTTTCCACCAGGTTAACTACTTGCGGTATCGGCATTCCATGTCGCAATACACCGCTGATAAGTTTGGCATAGTTCCAGAATTCTTTATCGAACGAGCGCGATAGCCCTTCAATAGTTACCTTAAATCCTTCTTTGTCATTAAACTGAAAATCGTATCTCGATTTGCCATGTCCATTTTTACTCTTGATAATCCATCCTGAAGAAACCCATGCAGGAATACTGAATGCATCTTCTGCCTTACCGGTAAAAATTTCATAAGGTTTATTGTCTAATATACCGATGTATGCAATCCATTTTTCATCTGCATTCATAAAGCGTATAACTTTTGCAGCAAGAATTTCAGGTCGTTTTGGTGCACTCGATTCTGTTATTACAGGTTCAGCTTTTTTCTCTTCTTTTTTTACCAACACTCCACTGCGCGAACCTTCTCTGTAAACAGTAATACCTTTTAATCCGGCACTCCATGCCTGCATATAAATTTCGCCAACAGTTTCTGCTGAAACATTTTCAGGTAAATTAATAGTTGAGCTGATAGAGTGTGTAGTATATTTCTGTACTACTGCCTGCATTTTAATTCTCTTTTTCCAGTCAATTTCATTGGCTGTGCTTCCTGCATAAGGACTTTTACTGTAGTCGGTGCTGTTGTTTGCAGTCATCCATTTTTTTAATCCGTGATGATACACTTCAAACTCCTGCCAGGCATCACCGGACTGATCTACAAAACTTGTTTTAGCCTTGCTGTCTTCGGCATTAACTTTTCTTCTGCGTTTGTAACTGAGCATAAACACAGGCTCAATACCCGATGATGTTTGTGATAACAGACTTAATGTTCCTGTAGGAGCAACTGTGCTGATAGAAATATTTCTTCTTCCGTACTTCATCATTCTGTTGTAAATATCCGGCAATTCTGCTTTCATCATATTTACAAACTCCGACTGATCTTCTATTGCAGTATCAAAACCTTCAAACGTTCCACGTTCTATGGCCATATCAATACTTGAATCAAATTCTGCACGACATTTTTCTTTCATCATCATTTCTACAATGCTAAGTGCATTGTCGGAGTCAAAGGCAATGTTCATGGCAGCAAGTGCATCGGCTAAAGCTGTAAATCCAAGTCCTGTACGTCTTCCTTTTTTACCTGCTTCATACAATGTTATCCATGTACGCATTTCTACTTCTTTAATGTAGTCAGGCTCAGGGTCTGATTCTATTTTCTGAAGAATACGTTCAATAGCCTCTAACTCTAAATCTACCAAACCATCCATGAGTCTTTGTGACTCATAAGTTACTTCATAAAAACGTGTGAAGTTAAACTTAGCCTTTTGTGTAAATGGATGATCTACAAAACTCAATAAGTTGATTGCAATTAATCTGCAACTGTCGCCACCCTGCATTGCAATTTCAGAGCAAGGGTTTGTTGACACGTTTTTAAATCCCGGATAAACGGAAGATGTAGAATAATGATGTTGTCTGTCCCAGAAAATAATTCCCGGTTCGGCAGTACGATGCGCACAGGCAATGATGGTTTTCCATAATTCGCGGGCATTAACTTTTTTCTGAATATAAGGATCAGTGGAATCAACAGGGAATCTCAGGTTAAAATCAGTATTCTCATTAACGGCAACCATAAACTCATCCGATAATTTCACTGAAATATTGGCACCTGTAACTTTACTCAGGTCTTGTTTTACGGTAATGAATTTTTCTACATCAGGATGAGCAATATCTAGTGTAAGCATCAAGGCACCTCTGCGTCCGAGTTGAGCAACTTCGCGCGTGGTGTTTGAAAAACGCTCCATAAAAGATACAGCACCTGTAGTAGTACCTGCTGCATTGGAAACACGCATACCTTCAGGTCTTATAGTAGAAAGGTCTAAGCCCGCACCACATCTGCGCTTATATAATTGTGCAAGTTGCTGGTCGGCAAAAAATATTCCACCATAAGAATCGTGTAATTCAGGAAGAACAATACAATTTGATAATGATGCAATCATAAAAGGATTGCCCAGAGCAGACATTACACTGCCTTGTGGAATAACATAACGAAAGCGATCGAATAACGCTGTGATTTTTTCAGTAGTTAGTTGCTCGCGTTTTTTTCCGTATTCCGACAGATGCGAAGTTCTGCTGCCATCGTTCAGCAGATTATATTTTGCTTCAACTCTTGCAAATTCACGAGCCATACGCAAATGCATATCATGTGGTGTTCGTTCTACAAATTTCCCTTCTTTGTTTTTCATGGCGTATTTATTCATCCATGTTGTAGCAGCAAGCTCATCGCCTTCAAAATATTCTAGACTTGCTTTCAATACGCTGTCATATTCGTAGGTGGTCATCTGACTCTCGGTTGTAATGGTTTCAATCAACATATTTTATATTTCTTATTTGTTTAAGGCAAGCAATAATATAGACAAAAAAAATTCTTTCATAAGGATTTGACTAATATTTATCAGACGTTGTTAACAACCCATGTTCACTATTTTTATTATCAACAAAGTACATCAAACAAAGCGTTTGAATTATAGGCAATTGGTACTTTTGCTAACACACAAGTAAAAAACAAATGATTATAATCATTAGCAAAATTTAATCTAATCATTAAGCAATAGAAAATCTATTTGGTTCTTCGCATCTTTCAAATTCTAATATGAAATTCAAGACAATTATCGAGCCTTTCAGAATTAAAATGGTAGAACCCATTCACCTCAGCACAGAGGAACAAAGAGTAGGTTATCTGAAGCAGGCACATTACAATCCATTTCTACTTAACAGCAATCAGGTACTTATAGATTTTCTGACTGACAGTGGTACTTCTGCCATGAGTTCTGACCAATGGTCGGCAATGATGAATGGCGATGAATCGTATGCAGGTGCAAGTAGTTGGCTGCGTTTTGAAAAAGAAGTGCAAAGCCTTACGGGAATGCCTTTTGTGTTACCTACACATCAGGGTAGGGCAGCAGAGAGAATTCTTTATGGAAAGCTTGGTGGCAAGGGTAAAACGTTTATCAGTAATACACACTTTGATACTACACGTGCCAATATTGAGTTTAGCGGTGCCGAAGCAATAGACATTCCTGTGAAGGAAGGGCTTGACTTTGCATCAGATTTTCCTTTTAAAGGAAATATGGATATAGTTTTACTTGAAAAAACTATTGCAGAAAAAGGTGCAGCTAATATTGGTGCAGTAATATTAACCGTTACCAACAATAGTGGAGGAGGACAACCTGTGAGCATGGAGAATGCCAAGGCTGTTGCAGATATTTGTCGTAAAAACAAAGTGTTGTTTGTTATTGACTGCTGCCGTGTTGCTGAGAACAGTTATTATATTCATCATAACGAAGCGGGATATGAAAATAAAACCTACAGACAGATTGCAGAAGAAATGATGTGTTTGGGTGATGCTGCTGTTATGAGTGCAAAGAAAGATGCATTAGTAAATATGGGTGGATTTTTAGCAGTGAAAGATGCTGATTTGGCTGAATCGTGTAAACAATTGTTGATTATAACTGAAGGTTTTGCCACCTATGGCGGACTTGCCGGACGCGATATGGAAGCCATAGCAGTTGGATTGCAGGAAGTGTTTGATCCGGGTTATTTGAATTATCGTATTGTAAGCACAAGATATTTGGGCGAGAATATTAAATCCAAAGGAGTGAATATTATTTATCCTGTCGGTGGGCATGCTGTTTATGTTGATGCCAAAAGTTTATATCCTCACATACCACCACATGAATATCCGGGACAAGCCTTGGTATGTGAATTGTACCGTATTGGGGGTTTACGCAGTGTTGAAATAGGATCTGTAATGTTCGGAAAGTATGATTCAAATGGTAAGCTGATTCCGGCACCTATGGAATTGGTGCGGCTTGCTGTTCCAAGAAGAGTTTATACACAAAGTCACATAGACTATGTGATTGAAATTTTTGATGAAATAGTGCGTACAAAAGATAAGGTTAAAGGACTAAAGATTGTTAAAGAGCCACAATTCCTACGGCATTTTACAGCGCATTTTGAGCCACTGTAATTTTTGTGATTAGCAATTGAACATTGCTTAATGCGGAAAGCAGCATTATCGAAAAGTTGAAGTTGTAAATAGCATTTACCAGCCACCGGTGGCGCCACCACCTCCGGTGCTGCCGCCACCGAAGCCTCCAAATCCTCCTCCGCTACTGCCACCGCCCCAACTGCTGCCACCGCCTCCCCAAACTCCACCACCTCCTGATGAGTTACGTCTGTTACTCGCTGCATTCAAAAGCATCCAGGCTGTCCAGAAACTTAAATTGTTGAGCTGAGCATAGCGCCTGACAGAAAAAACTTTCATCAGCATTACTACACCGAAAATTAAAAACACAAAAAGTATGGGTGCCCATGCAGGTGAATTGTTCTTTGCATTTTTGCCATCAGAAACATATTCGCCTTTTGTTCGCTGCATAATTTCTGTTACTGCAGCATCAAGTCCGTTGTAATACTGTTGTGATTTGAATGCAGGCTTCAGCGTAAGCTCAATAATTCTTTTACAAATAGCGTCAGGTAATGCTCCTTCAACACCGTAACCTGTAATGATGGTCATGCGCCTGTCTTCCATAGCAGCTAAAATCAGCACACCATTATCTTTATTCTTCTGACCAATTTTCCAATCTCTGAAAAGAGCTATAGCATAATCATCCACAGGATATTCACCGGTACTGCGAATCAGTACAATAGCAATTTGTGTAGAAGTGCTGTCGTTAAATTGTACAAGTTTTTGCTCTAAAAGATTTTCATCAGCATCATTCAAAACTCCTGCATAGTCGTTGACTAAGCGTGGTGGATTACTTTGAGGTGGAATTTGTTGTGCATTACCAATTGTTGCAATCTGAAGCAACAATAACATCCATAATATAAGAGGACGTACCTGTTTTTTAATCGCTAAAAACCACTTCATTGGAAAGTTCGTCTGAATCATTCTTAGCAACAGGAAAATACTTTTTTAATTTCTGACCTGTTTCTTCGATAGCATGCAACAAGCCACCGGTATAATCTTTTCTCTTAAAGAATGGAATCATTTCCTCTTTAACCTTATCCCAAAAAACCTGACTTACATATTCGTGAATACCACTATCACCAATAATGGCAAACTGTCTGTTTTCAATGGCTACATAAATAAGCACGCCATTGTGAAGTTTGGTTTCATGCATCTTCAGGTTTTCAAAAACTTCGGCTGCACGGTCAATAATTTCACTCTTTACCTTGCTGTCAATAAAAATTCTGATTTCTCCGGATGTATGTTTTTCTGCTCTTGCTATTGCATTTTTCAACAACAATTGTTGTTCATCAGAAAAATAATCGGCAGCGTTGGCCATAATTAAAACTTAACCTCAGGGGCTTTATTAGCGCCTTTATCAGATTGAAAATAACCTTTTGGTGAAAACCCAAACATGCCGGCAAGCAATGTTTGAGGAAACTTACGTATGTAGGTGTTAAACTGTTGTGCAGCCTCGTTAAAATCTTTACGTGCCACAGCAATTCTTCTTTCTGTTCCTTCAAGTGTTGCCTGCAATTCAAGAAAGTTCTGATTGGCTTTCAGTACCGGATAATTTTCAGTCACCATAAGTAAGCGACCTAATGCTGTGCTTAACTGCCCTTGTGCTTCCTGAAACTTCTGAATATTTTCAGGTGTAAGTTTGTCAGGATCAACTTTTACTTGTGTTGCCGATGCACGTGCTTCAACAACTGCTGTTAAAGTGCCTTTTTCAAATTCTGCAGCACCTTTAACTGTATTTACTAAGTTTGGAATAAGGTCCATTCGTTGTTGGTATTGGTTTTCAACCTGTGCCCATTTTCCTTTAACATTTTCATCGGCAGTCACCATGCTGTTGTAGGTGCCTGCAAACAATCGGTATATTATAAATGCAACAACAAGTAAAATACCAATGATTACTACTGAACGTTTCATACTATATGATTTATGGTTTATAAGTTAACGTGCCAAAACTAAAATGTTTGATAATTCGCTTTTTGTCTAATAGGTAAAAGTTTTAAAATTGTAGGTGAATAGTATTATTTTGCGGATAAGCTAAAAATCTTTGAAGCAAACAAATTTCTTAACATTGCAATTCATTGTTTAATAGCTGAATGATAAAGACTGTAGCAATTGAAATTACAGGTAAAGTGCAAGGTGTGTTTTTTAGAAAATTTACACAACAGACAGGTCGTAGATTGAACCTTTGCGGTTTTGTTCGTAACCGCTCTGACGGTTCGGTTTATGTTGAAGCAACAGGCAGCGAATTGCAGTTAAACGAATTGGTAGCATGGTGTCATAAAGGCTCACCCATGTCTTTAGTCAGGCAGGTTGTTGTCAGAGAAATTTCTGTCATCCACAATGAACCATTTCAAATTCTGTAGTAAGTGAAAGTAAATTATAAAACGGCTACTTTAGCCGATTCATGAGTGGAATAAAGAAGTTAGCCGGTCAAACGGTACTTTATGGTCTGAGTAGCATTGTTGGGCGTATGCTTAATTATTTACTCGTTCCTATTTATACCCGCATTTTTTCTCCGGCAGAATATGGTGTAGTTTCCGAGCTTTATTCCTATTCAGCATTTCTTCTGATACTGTTTACCTACGGCATGGAAACAGCTTTTTTTAATTTCATGCAGAAAGAAGAGAATAAAAATAAGGTTTATGAAAATTGTATTTCATTAGTTTCTTATACAACAACAATTCTGGTGTTGCTGATGATATTTTTCTCATCGCCATTGGCTGCAACTATTGAGTATCCCGGAAAAGGAAACTACATCACCTGGCTTGCATTGATTATTGGTTTTGATGCTATCACTGCCATCCCATTTGCAAGACTACGACAACAAGGCAAAGCATTACAGTTTGCTTTATTAAAGATTGCAGGAATAGTGATAAATATAGGTTTGAATTTATTTTTTCTTATTGGCTGTCCGATATGGATTAAAGGAAATGATGGTTTGTTATCGCAACTTGCTGTCACTTTTTATTCTCCAACAGTGGGTGTAGGATATGTATTTATTTCAAACGTTATAGCCAGTGGTTTTACCATGTTATTACTCTACCGGCAATTCAGTAATTTAACCTGGCACCTCGACAGTGCTTTAATAAAACGAATGATTTATTATGCATTTCCGTTGCTTATTGCAGGATTTGCAGGTATGGTTAATGAAACATTCGACCGTGCTGTTTATAAATACTTAGCTCCGGATGCCAATCATGCATTGCGCGATTTAGGAATTTACAGCGCTTGTTACAAACTTAGCATCATCATGACATTGTTTGTGCAGACATTTCGATATGCTGCCGAGCCATTTTTCTTTGCGCAGCATGATAAAGAAGATAAAAAAGAAACTTACGCTAAAGTAATGACATGGTTTGTTATCACATGCTCATTTATTTTTTTAGGTGTAATGTTATTTATTGACGTCATTAAACTTTTTATTGGTGAACAATTCAGGTCGGGTATTGATGTGGTTCCTGTGCTCTTGTTGGCGAATCTTTGTCTTGGTGTATTTTACAATTTAAGTATGTGGTATAAACTCACAGAAAAAACCCGCTATGGCGCCTATTTTTCAATTTTCGGAGCAGTGCTGACTATTATTCTATTGTTTGTTCTTATTCCTTCGTTTGGATATATGGGTGCAGCATGGGCAACTTTCATTACTTATTTTGCAATGATGATTGTATCTTTCATCACCGGACAGAAACATTATCCTATTCCCTATAAAGTTAAGAACGATGTGTTTTATGTTTTGCTATCTCTAATGCTGTTTTCACTTTCTGCCTATCTGCAACATCAACTTGATTTACCTGGTTCTGTTAAATGGATTGTAAATATAATTTTACTCTTTGTTTTTCCGTTTGTTGTATTCAGAATGAATAAAGATCTGCTGGTAAAAAAGCAAAAAGTAGAATCACAACAGAATACAATTGGAAGAAGAAACTGAGTGTATATTTGACAAGAATCAATATTTTTGCAAATAGTGAAAGAATAAAAATGCAAAACAAAACAGAAGTAAAGATTATAAATAAATCATCGCATCCGCTTCCTGCTTATGAAAGCAACAGTGCGGCAGGCATGGACCTTAGAGCTGATCTGAAAGAAGCCGTAGAACTTAAGCCATTAGAACGTGCTTTAATACCAACAGGAATTTATATTGAATTACCTCAAGGTTTTGAAGCACAAATACGCCCAAGAAGTGGACTTGCAGCAAAGCATGGTGTTACCGTATTAAACACTCCGGGTACTATTGATGCCGACTATCGTGGAGAGATAAAAGTTATTTTGGTAAATCTGTCATCGGTGGCATTTACAATAAATAATGGCGAAAGAATAGCGCAAATGGTTGTGGCAGCACATCAACAAGTAGTGTGGAAAGAAACACTGGAGTTGTCAGAAACCAATCGTGGTGCTGGTGGTTTTGGCAGTACAGGTAAATAATTGATGAATAGTTTTATCAATTAACATATTGTTAGAATTACTCATTTCAGAGAATAATAGTTTTGAACTCAAATAAAATTGTGTGATCGAATCATTAGTTATCATACCGACATATAACGAGAAAGAAAATATTCAGAAGATTATTAAAGCTGTTTTTAATCTGTTGAATACTTTTCATGTATTGGTTATTGATGACAATTCATCAGACGGTACTGCCGATTTGGTGAAACAACTTATGCCACAGTTTCCTGATTCATTACATTTGATTCAGCGACAAGGAAAAATGGGTTTAGGCACTGCATATATTCATGGTTTCAAGTGGGCATTAGAGCGCAACTATCAGTATATTTTTGAAATGGATGCCGATTTCTCTCACAATCCTGCCGACTTGCAACGATTGCTCGATGCCTGTAAAAATGGTGGTGCCGATGTGGCAGTAGGTTCAAGATATATCAATGGTGTGAATGTTGTAAACTGGCCTATTGGCAGAGTTATCATGTCATACTATGCAAGTGTTTATGTGCGACTGATTACACGCATGCCTGTTCGTGATGCCACAGCAGGATTTAAATGTTACAGGCGTAAAGTGCTTGAAACACTGGATTTGTCAAAGATTAAATTTATGGGGTATGCATTTCAGATAGAAATGAAATTTGCTGCCTGGTGCAGCGGCTTCCGAATTATCGAAGTTCCTATAATTTTTACCGATCGAACAGAAGGTAAATCAAAAATGAGCAGCGGTATTTTTAAAGAAGCTTTCTTTGGCGTTATTCAGATGAAAATAAAAAGCTGGTTTCGTAAATACACTCATTAATAAGATCATTTATATTATTTATTGCGAATTGAAAGGAATATGATGTTCAAAATAAGGCGTGTCCAAACAGTAAAATAAATTTTATAAAGAGTCAAGACGAAATATTATCTTGTAACGAACGCTGAGGGTACTCTTTTATCAGTATTATATCAGGTTCTGCTGCATAAGAAAAGGCTATCTCATTTAATGAGATAGCCTTTTTTACTTTTTTACAATATGGAATTTTAGGCTAATCTTACATTTACTGCATTTAATCCTTTTTTTCCTTGTTGTACTTCGTAAACAACATTGTCGTTTTCGCGAATTTGTTCTTTTAAACCTGAAGAGTGAACAAAAATTTCTTCTCCGTTTTCTGCTTTAATGAAGCCAAAACCTTTGGTTTCATTAAAGAACTTTACTGTACCATTTTGCATTGTTTGTTGAATTTAATTTTACTTTAGTTTGAATTATTTATATGGATGTGTTTTTACAACATCAATGTTTTGTTTGATTAATTTATT